>Ga0214543_1000214_pt1 | contig 87473 bp, 36 predicted proteins | sample CNSS2metaG_FD_160094 | JGI IMG/M metagenome (GOLD analysis project Ga0214543, IMG submission 160094) | Root nodule microbial communities from cowpea collected in UCLA plant growth center, Los Angeles, California, USA - CNSS2 | ecosystem: Host-associated > Plants > Roots > Nodule | place: USA...
TACATATGGAGATAGGCCATTTAGATAGACCGATTCCAATAGCGTCCCGCAAACTACCGGGAAGCCCACTACATAGGTAGGGGGCGTGCTGACTTGACTTTCTCAATTAAGGAGGTCCGCTAGCTGTTTGAGCCATAAAGACTTCTTATTTTAAAATGTTTTTTATGTTTCTGAATTTAGAAACATCATTGCTGCTCAACATAGTTATGAAGTGTTTCTTGAGTACAATAAAATTATTAATTCAAGACATGTGTTTTGGATGATAAATGATATATTTGTGATGATATGTTTGAGTTAAGTACCTTTATCTTGTAATAAAATATTTATAAATTTTCTTTGATTATTACAAAATGTTAAGTTGTGATTTATGACATGCTATTGCTACAACTGTTGAGATGTTGAGAAATTTTGGTTAGAGGCCATTCAAATTATAAAATTTTGAGGTGCAAAAATTAATTAATTAGAGAAGTGGTGATACATATCTTTATAAATGAGTGTTTTATATAAAATTCATGGTATTATTCATTATGTAACATCTTCATATAGTGTATGGTGTTAATATAATGGTGCAGTGAAAGAAAAAAAAATGTTTTTGTTTGATATGGTAAATGTTATTCTACAAGTTCTAGCTTGCCTAACATTATATTAGTGAAATTTTATATCTTGCTTACCATATCTTGAACACAAAAGGTTGTGATAAAACTTTTTATGAGTTATGAAAGAAAAAAGAACCACATTTAAAATATTTCAAAGTGTGGGGGTATCTTGTAAAGGTTAATATACCTTTTAATGAGAAAAAAAAATCTTTGGTTATTTATACCGATAAATATTTAGAGATGTTTCCTTCAAATAATAAATTGACTAAATTTGTTTATGATACCTCGAGAACTATTTTTCCATCTAGTGTAATATTATTTGTGTTTCTTATATTATGGCAATATGTCCAATTTCTTGAGATTATTGAATGATATTTTTAATGTAAATTGGATATTGATTTTGGTGACACAAAATCACCTATTGGTTATGGTTATGTTTTAACCTTGGATGAAAATGCCCTATCATGGAAACATGTTAAAAAGTTGTTGTTCTATCATGATCTATTATGCAAGCATAAATTATTCTTTTTTTCAATGCTTCCTGACAATCAAATTATTATATTTAAAGTTTTTAGTAAAAATGTCAATGAAATTGAAAAATTGACATATGAGAATGAAAGACAAATATATTAGAAACTTAATTACTCATGATATTATCTCTCTTGACTTTGTCAGGTTAGAAAGAAATGTTGCAGATCTGCTTATCAAAGGGTTGATGTATCAACAACAAGTATTTGAGTCGTCGAGGGGAATGAGATTATAGCCCATAAATTAGTTGCAACAATGGACACCCATCTCCACATGAATGGCGATCCCATGGAATGGAGTTCAATGGGTAACAACGAAGTTTTTCTTGACTAAAGTACACCAAATAATTTAATTAAATTTTATGTCTCATTCCTATGGCGAGGTGTACTATAAATTGTGACAATAATAAGGTTGAGGTATGTGCATTATCATGCTTATTTTATAAAATACCTCTTAATAAACCCAATGACAATTATTGTAGCGGTGTGAGTCACAAACCACCCTTTGAGGGTTTACCTAGTGAGTGTGATGGTGGGGCCACCATTGTGAGACATGGGCAAGTCTCTAAGTGACACTCATGAAACAAGATACACGCACTCGTAACGTGCACCCACTGATTAGAACCTATAATGAACATCGATATTGTATGTGTTATTTACTAAAACCTGGTCACAGGGGATGTAGTTCAAGACAATCATGTCTCTGCATCTTCTCGGGTGGAAGTTTATAAGCACTAGGTGTAAGGGTCAGACCCGCAAGGTTCCTTACACTGAACTACAATATTTTGTTTTAAAAGATAATATATTTTTGTTTTATTTTTTAAATTATGTGGGGCATTATTGGAAATATTTTATTATAATTTAAAAAATAAATAATTAAAATAAAAAAACTTACTGTTACTAAAGTTTTTATAGACTTTTAATTTATGGGTTAATGCTTTTAATGGCTAACAACTATATTCTTATTACTATTTACTCCTTTGTCTCCTTTTGTTACCTATAAATACCACCTAGGTGCATGGGGAAGCATACAACAACAAAGATAACAAACACTAGAGTCTTTCTTAAAAGTGTTTTTCTTTTCTTCTCTATATTATTTTTAAGACAGTGGTGTTCATAAGGTTCGGAGATCCTTTGCTGCACTCGATCGATCTGACGGGATGTTGTATCTTGGGAGAGAAATGCATATGATAAGAATAAGAAACACATATGATTGTGAATTGATATATTTGTTTAGCCCTGTGCAGTATGGGCATTTTCTCTATAAGGATAACGCTATGCGTGCCTCAACCCAAGATATTTCTACTCCTTACCTTTTATCTTTTATTTATTATTGTTATTATAATTGTTGATCTCTGATTAATATTAATTATTTTATATATTGTCTTAGTATTATTATTGATTTAATAATTATTATTATATTATTTCATATTTATATTATTATTAATATTATTTGAGTAATCATTTTCTAACAATACGTGGTGTTGAGGATTTGATCCTCTTGGCATGGATTTAATACAAATTGGATCCACATAGTGCAGATCGGATACGGGGTTTTGCGCACAATATAATTCAACCCCTTTTTATACCATAGTGCAACATGCTTTCATTGTGCATATTCTCTCTTTTTTAGACCCCAATTGCCATGCTTTCATTGAGCATGATATTGGACAACATTTTCTGCTCATGTACAGAACAAATATTTGTGAACTCAAAGAAATTGAAAATAAATTTACTCACACAAAGATCAATTTATAATACTTATTAAACTAAGGGCAAAATGGTAATCTCATTATTACTTCTATTAAAACATATTTTTTAATCTATCACATCAATCAAATCTTTGACAAACTTTCACAAAAATTATTTATAAATTTACTCACCATCACTTCTAAACCCCTTAAAAAAAACACAAAATTCACTCTTAAATCAACTCAAACTCATCCACTCCCTCTCTCTTAATTACTCTCCCCTAAGTGAACACATCCTAAGTCCCCGTCCCTTCTTTCTTCAACATTTTCACCACACTATAGGTGAAAATGTTTCCAAAGAGACTTCACTGACAAATAAATAAATTAACAAGTGGCGGCCCGTTTTGGCTCGACCCGTATGTGATCTGTCAAAAACGGATTGAGTCGGACTGGTCCGTCAAACAAAAATTGGTCAATAATCGCAATCCATTCCGTTTAGGATGGATTAACGAGCTGGGCTGGACTGGCCTGTCCAGTTTTTTTTTTCTTTTTTTTTAAATTTTTTGAAAGTTTTTTAATTTGTTTTCATATTTTTAAAATTTTTTTATTTTTTAAATTTTGTTTATATATACATATAAATTATTATTAAAGTCATATTTAATCAAATAAAATATTTTTTAAACTTTTCATTGATTAGTTAATGTTTTTAATTAGATAAGTTAAAATAATTATTAAATTTACATATTAAATTATTCAATTGCAACTAATAATTCAACTTAATTTGTAGGTGTTAATGATTTAAATTACAATGCTATTATATATTTATACATTTAAAATATATAATATAAAAAATTAATCTTTTTAATTATTTTTTTTATTTTTTTTTTAAACGGGCCAACGGGCCATGACGGGTTGGCCGGTACTTTAGCCCGTCAAGGTTACGGGCAGGACGGAATGGGTAAGAACGGGCTGACAGGTTGAAATCTTCAATCCAACCTGTTTCTTTTAACACGGGCTGACAAATTGGCTCATTGGACCCAGTCCGTTTTACCATCCCTAAGTGTAATTAATCTTAGTAATAAATGAATTTACCTGTCTCATGACTAGTGTCTCATTCCTATAAGGAAAAACAATGTGGAACATGTCATGTGAATTGTTTATAAAAAGAAGTTGAAGTTGAAAAAAGTACGTGTGAATTGAGTATTTTAGTCTGATAATCTGTCTCACAAAACATGTAGCTTGCGCATATATTACTTAAATTCCTAAAATATAGTAGTTCTAACACAACACATTGGGTGTGTTTTTCTAAGTAACTTATTTATTCATTTTTTTTCTGTACATCCAACAATAGTTTGCTTATTCGCGTCAAGTCCGCTCAAAAATAAGTTTCTTATTTACATTTATTCTCGTATTTCATTTCACTTCAAAATTATTTCTATTTTAAATAATCTTGTACTTAAAACTGATGAATTATAAAGTTATTAATATTACTTTTAAGAAATAGGTCGATATAAATTATTATTTGTATTAATTTAATTAAATAAAATTAAAATTGTTAAAATTGTTATGAGAATTATGAATTGGCATGCAAATTCACAAAATAAATGTTATGCGAAACGAATAAAAATATTAGCTTGTATTTGTATTTTTTTTAGTCAAAACGAGATAACCTGACATGTATTGTCATCTCTACTTTTTACACATTTCTTGTGAGATTTTACTCAGAATAGATGTGTCTCAGGATTGACTAAAGCTAGTATGGAAATATTTAGGATGTATTAATTTTCATATTAACCTCTTATTATATCAATGATAACTGTGTGCCGATATAATGTATTCCACCACATGCCGTATGATATTAGTCCCCTCTTGTACATGTATATCTAATATTACAACTTAATTTTAAAAATTCATTTTTACTTAGAAAAATTGAATATATATTTATGTAATTTTAAATTTTGTGACATTGGATAAATTTAATTATGTTCCCTATTGCACAGGTATAGAATTTAAATTAATGAAAACCAATTATTTAAATATTATTTATTATTTAACTTATAATATATAAGAGAAAAATATATATTACCTAATTTGATTTACATTTATAAATCTACGAGAGAAATAATAAAAATAATAATGTGTTAATATATAAATAACGAAATTGCTAATATTTATGTAATAATTATCAATATAGCACCATACTTTTTATTTTTTACTTGTCTTGTATAAGAATGTAGTTATTCCTTGTGTTTTACAATTTATTTTAACTTTTTTATTGGTAAGGAAATATATTTTAATCAATTTTTTAATATTATATATAATATTAAAAAGAATAAATATTTAATAATAGCAAAATAAACAATAAAATTACTTATCATATGAAACATTGAGCCGAAAAACAATAGATTAATAAAAAAATTATAAAATAAAACTTTAAAACCAATTTAAAGTAAATCGATTCCCCCTTTCAATTAGAACAGCTATTGTTGTGCTATCAGTAAAATATGGAGTAAATATTTGGTCCTAAATTTGTACGATGTTACATTAGTGTTTCATTTGAATTGAGGAAAAGTAGAGACTTCTTAACCGCAATCACATCAATTTAAAATAAAAATGATAAGGTATTTAGGAACCAAGATTTGAACAAATTGTTAAGTTATAGATCCATTTGATACTTAAATATTATTCTTTTGGTCCCAATTTTTTTTAAAAATATTATTAATAATTTGTAATCAAAATTTTGACTAGTTTATTTTTTTATTTATTTTTTCTAATATGTTTTTGTCTATAATGTCAAGTTGAGCTACATGCTAGATAAATTAATTGTCTTATGCACCTTTAGAAATATATCTAGTCATATATACCAGTTTGCAATTCATTATAATAATTTATAATGGCTAAAACATGAACAACCTACATATATTACAATCACGAATTCTATATCAACTTTTGCTACTAAAATTTTGTTTATGTATATTTGACTTTATAATGTGTAAATGACTTTTAACCAAACCTTAACATGCAATATGTTGTCACCGATAAGATTCAGAGAAATCTCGTCTACTATTTCCTAAACTATGCAAACTTTGAAATCTTTAGGCAACCGGAGCTTTGCAGCAGACATTAAAAACATCATCTAAGGGGGCATGATCACCTGTCCCTTCGTCTTTCCTTGCATACAGAAGCTCCTTTCCTCTGAACACAAACATCCCTCCCTGAAAAATAAAGAATCAGTATTTTAGGGGATACAATATGCATAATATTGCTTTCATCGTTTTTTCTGTCAGATTAATGCATCAACCTGCTGCAACACACCACTTCTATCATCTGGAGTGGCTTCAATTGTATAGTTCTTGACAGCTTTCTGCAGAGCATCAAATCTAGAAAATACCTTTGTCTGTGATATCAAATGTATGGTTAAAAAGTTTAATCAGCAGTTCTGCATGCATAATTACAAATGCTTCCAAAAACTAAATGTAACTTCAAAGATGTTAGAGTCTAAGCTTACACTGGCTGGATTAAAGAAAGTTCGGCCAAAACCATAGTAAAGGTTCAAAACATCATATGCCTGAAGGAATGTCAAATTGGTTAATATTGACCAAAAGCTGAGTTACGTGGGTGAATGTTCAACTAGCCATCCCAGCATATTACCTTGCGATCCGGGTCAGCATAAAGACAATCCATTGGAAATGGTAACTAAAGATAAAAACATCAAGACAAAAATATCAGTTCTGATATCATGAACATGTTCATGTCAATATCACACAAATTGTTCATTTACATGAAGTCTTCAAAATTCAAACAGTGATTGAAACACTATGCCTGGTTAAGATAAAAATGACCATTCCACTGCAACACTTGAGTCAATAAGCAACACAAAGGCTGAATCTTCAATAAAATGGATTTAAACTTGAATCACAAACCACTCAACTCAAATATACTTGAGTTTTGAGACTGTTAACTGAAAATAAATCTCATTAGAATGATAGATACTTGAAGGAACGACGATGGGTACAGGGTTTAGATAGGTTAACTATTTTAGTGTCCAGAGTTGATAGGTAATAATACAAAGACAGGCATATGATATAAGTTCATCATCTCCATTTTAGTTATATGGAATATACTTTCTTTTAAATGACCCTTTTTCTACAAACTGGTGAAACAAAAATATTATTTTAAATTAACAATGAAAAAACATTAACTTTCAAAAGTTCAACATCCAACTCAACTACGAAATATAACATATAACAAATACAAATTTATGAGAGTGCGAGGTAAAACGGGAGGTTGCCTACCATGATGTCCAAACCCAGACCTTCAAAGTATCATTTAACTAGACCTAACTCAGGGCCGTTTGATGGACAGAACCTCATTCATAGGAAGAAACTTTTATAAGTAATAATTGAGTTTAGGTTAAATTGTCATCCCAAATCCGAAACATTAACTAAAAATTAGCATTCGTTGACTCCAAAGTTTACCAGAATCAACCTTTCCTGATCTAATTTCACACCTAAAACTAAGAAGGGATGTCCTGTAGAAAAGGTAATATAACGAACAATGATTGTCAAAAAATAACTCCAACAAATATGACCCTAAAACAATGACTTATTTTATGTTACTTTCTGAAGCATACAACTCGGCAGGAAAAGCCATAATGACAAAGGAGGACTCAGAACTTACTCGATTAGCAAGCATGCGGGCTTTGTCGGGAGTACCAATACCCACTGCAATTAGTTTGACACCAGCTGAATCAAACCTTGCTTTGGACTCTTTCAAGGCTGAAGCCAATTCCCAGCTTATAACATGATTCCACAAGGCATAAATTAGAAGAACTATCACTACTTAAATATGTCTTGATTGATGACTAAACGTGAGATCAGTTACCAGCACGGGCATCCAAAGTGCCTCAACAGTGCCACAACAGCTACTCCCTGAAAGAATTAAGACTAATAAAATACAACATAATTAGCATAGAAAAAGTTTATATCACAGAAGATAATTCATATTTTGATATGGAGAACAAATCATTATAGACATGATAAATTTCAAACGATATCTAATTCCCACAGTATTATAATCGACATTGGTATAAATATTTTAATAAAATAAAAGTAAGAAAATTACAAAAATGAAACAAAAACCATGTGAAATATCGATGCAGTGCGTGATATGAAACCTATCCGAATATCCAATACAAAGTAAGGCTAGAATTAGAAGCATATCAATCACCCTTGCTCATTTCCATTAGTTCACTCCCATGTTGGCTTCATCAAATTAAAACACGCAATAGAAAAGGTCAGACACACGATGTAAGAACCAATCAGACTAAATTGTACTAGTTATTTCGTTCAAACCCCCACATAAAGAACAAAACAAACAAGGATAAAGATGAAAGCTTTTACATACAAATATAAGGTAAACTGACCTGTTTCTGGTCCCAGAGATCACTGAACCTTACTGGCTCGCCCGAAGCGGTAAAAATGCTAACATCACTGAGAGTTTCCGCGATTTGGGGACTATACTGGGCATTGGAAACCCTTGGAGAAATTATAGAGTGTCTGAAGCCCACACTGAGACCCTTTGAGCCAATGAATTTGGGGGAATAATTTAAGGGAGTGGCTGCCGGAAAAGAGTGAGAATTTGGGGCTGGAATTGATGGACGGAAAGCAGGTGGCAGAGATTGCAGAGTTGCCATAGTTTGGTTGGCGAAGTTGTGGAATTCAGTAGGAACCCTAATTCCCACAGTGGTGCAGACCGTGGAAGAAGATGGATGATGTCAACGCAGATAGCCACAGAAATTCCGTGGCGGGAGCGGCTTGCTTCTCTCCACGCAGATAACCCAACATCATTTTTGTTAAGATTAATTATGTTTTAGGATTGAGATTTAATGAAAACCAATGATTTAATTTATGTTTTAAGTTTTTGATAAATTTCTAAATTTTTAAACGAGTATTTAATCAATTTTTATGATCTATTAACTAATCAGTAATTTTTTTAATTGAAGTTTTGGTGTTAACTTAATGATTAGATAAATTTTTTATATTGAGTGAGTGACCAACATATTTATTATTTTATCTTGTCATATTATTTTTATATTGAGTGAGTGACCATCATATTTATTATTTTATCATGTTATTGAGTTGTTTGTCATATATAATTTTATAATTTTTATATTTTTATAAATTATAGTTTATATAATTAATTATGATTTTATAACTTTATTTTTATATCATCGTATTATTATCATAATTAATTATATAAACTATAATTTATATGATTATATATATATATATATATATATTATTGTTATATTACATTATTGTCGTATTAATGTATCGTCATTAATGATAAATTTGGACTAAATAATTTGAAGAGGTAAAAATAATATATTTAAAATTTATATATTTAATCGGTTACTAATATAATAAAGTACTTTAGTACTGAACTCTCTTTAGAAAAATGATAATTCTGAAATAACATTTGATATGAAATTCGTTTTAAATAAGTTTTTCTAATTTTATCTCTTCCACTCATAGTTGAAAATATTTTCCTGGAATAATTTAAAAAAAAAGTAATATGAAACTTTTCACCTGTAATTCTTTGAATATTAAATAAAGATTCTTCTAATTCAACAATCGGATCCTTATTATCATGATTGAAATGTATGTGAAGAAGTAGATATATATTGTTTTGATCTTTACTCATATATTTCCTTTTATTACTTTTAAAAAATAAATCTATTATTTTATTCCTCATCAATATAACTATTTTTTAAAAAAATATTTAAGATTAAAAAATAATTTATCAAAATCTAATCAAGGATTGATACACGTCATTACTATAGGAAAAATCTATGACAAGCAAGTTATAATAAAAAAATTGTTATGAAGAAACATACCATACACAATTTTTCTTTCTATATTCATAAAAAAATAAATAGATAAACAACTCATGATATGAAAAATATATCAAATACTAAATTAATATCTCACTATCAAAAGACAAAATAAAGTTACTTTTTTATTTTAAAAAGTATAAGAGAACTAATGAGATATGAGATTAGAAGGAATAAATTTGTCTATAACCGTCTTTTTTTTTTATATAAAAGAAAAAGACAAGGAAGATAAATACAATATGTCAAACGTTTGAAAGTCATTGAGGAAGAACAAAAAAAATCTCAATAACTTTTTTTATTCTTTATTATATTTCATTGTTTATTAACATTTAATATTATATTTTATAAAATAATTTTTTTTATCTAATTTCATTTCCCTTAAAATAATATATATTACATTATATTGTCATATCGTTATATTGTTATATCTTTATATGGTTACATCATCATATTGACATATATCGTCATATCATTATATCGTCATACTGTTATATCATCATAAGGTCATATCGTCATCATTATATTGTTATATTGTATTATGATTATATTTTCATATTGTTATATCGTCATATTATCATATTTTCATGTGTATAAAATTATCAAATTATAAAATCATAAATTATGAAATTATAATTTATAAAATTTTAAAATAATGAAACAATAAAATGACAAACAAATTCACATAACAAGATAATAATTATATTTTTAAGTTAATAACAAAATAGAGTTTTAATTGAAAAAATTAAATTTGTTAAACACTCAATAGATTATGAAAATTTATTAAGAATTCAATGTAGAACTCTCGAATTTACCAAGAATTTAAAACATTATTAAATCTTTAATAATTTAAAAATAAAATATTAACTTAAAATTATTAAATTATAATAAATTGTATAACTTTTTATTTTAAAGTGTAAAATTATTCGTCGTAGTAACCTAATTATTTAAGTTAATTTAAACTATTATTGAAAAAAAAAACACATAAGAATGGATTATAAATAAAGTTTGAGGGAAAAATATAATACAAGTACTTCGAAGCTTATACACAACTGAAATCTGTAAAAAAAAATAAGAAAAAAAAAATCATCTCTTCGATGAGTCATTCTGTCATATAATTACCGGTTAGGCTTAGAAATATCAAAATGAGTTTTAACCCGTGAATTAATCTGGTTCATCATAGGTACGAGCTGAGTTGAGTTGAACAAAATTTAATTTTTACAAAAGTGGGTTGAACTGAACTCGGTTTACTTAACCCACAGATTAAATGAGTTTGAGTTGGGTTGAAGGGAGTTGACTCACTTAACCCACCAAATTTTCTTACATTTTTTTTTTTTTACTTTTTTTTTGTTAGAATTATTTACAACTTCTAATTACATAGGTTCAAAATTTCATATTTTTAAATATTTTTTTAATAATATTTGAATAGTTTGAATGTTTAATTAATTTGTTTGTCAAGTTATATACGTTAATACTTTATCTTTATAATAATATTTAGATAATTAAGTGAACAATTTGATTCCACTGTTATATAAAATAAATTAAGTTAATTAACTCTCATTGTAATGCAATAAATATATAAAATAAATTACAAAAAAAATAATATTCCTATATTCGTAAGTGAGTCAATCCACTAATCTAGCAATCTGTGATGAATCGAGCCAGATTACAAAATTTCCGACTCATCAAAGAGTGAGTCAAATTGAGATGATCATTTTTTTTATCTTAAGCCATGGTAAGCCATTTATACCAATAAATATGGTAAGCCATTTCACCCGTAACTTTATAGCTTCTGATAATTTTTATTTATTCAATAATAAAAGTGGATTATAAAATATATTACTAACAATTCTCATGAATAGTATTATCTTTTCAGCGTTGAGAGAAATGTACTTAAAATAATAATGATGCACATGATAAAATGAAGTTTGCGAAAATTTGAAATCATAAATAGTAATTTTCAATTACTAGCCAATCACATATTATCTATCAATCTTCGCATTTTATAAATTTATATACGAAATGTTTAAATTTATATGACATGATGAGGTTTGCAAAATTAAAATTAAAATCTTTACGTTGCAAAGTAACTGTTAATTAAAAAAAAATTAATGTTCTGAAGGAGTTTTATTAACAGAGAATAATTCAATTATTACAATACATAACTTAATAGTATAAAATCCATAAATTAAATTAGCCACTCATATCATTAAAATAATAGCATTTAATAAAATTTGTGTAGAATGCAGGAATTTATTCGGCATTGTAAGTGCAGTAAAATTTTGGTAACAATGCTTTTAGTCTTCATCCGAATGACTATAAATGGTTATCTCAAATAGAGGAATTTTAAGAATTTATTTTAAATAACTAAAATAATAAATTTTAAAATTTATTCAAAAAAGTAAAGAATTAAAATTTTTGAAGTTATGAAATTGTTCGTAGGTTAAGATAAAAAAGGTCTATAGGTTTAAAAAGTCTAATCATGATGGGCATAAAGTTGAGATGAGTTAGTTCAGGTCGGAGGTCAAGTCGAGACAAATTGGTTTAAGTCAGAGGTTAAGTCGAGACGAGTCAGACCAAATGTCGAGGTAGACTGGGCTAAACCAAAGGTCGAGTCGAACCAGTCCAGGTTGGGCTGAAGGTAGACCCAAGCTAGGTAGGGTCGAAGGTCAAGTCGGGCCAGGCAAGGCTGAAGATCGAGCCTGGCCGGGGTGAAGGTTGAATTGGGTTGGAGGTGGAATTAGTTCGGGTTGAAGGTCGAGTTGTCTCGGGCCAGATCTAAGGCCAAGACAGGCTAAAAGTTGAGCCGAGTTGGGGCGAAGGTCAAGTTGGGTCGGACCAAGTTGAAGGTCAAGCCGGGTCGAATCAAGTAGAAGGTCGAGCAGGGTCGGGTCAAAGGTGGAGTCAGACCAGGACGAAGGTTGACCCGGGGGCGAAGGTCAAGTTGGGCCGAACTAGGTCAGGCATGACAAAAGGTCGACTTGAACCAAGAACCAAGATAAGTCAAAATTAAGTTAGTTAGACTCAAACTTAGAATTGAATTCGCCCTAAAATAAAAATTAAATTGTTTTATTAAAAAAATGAAATTTAAAATATTTTAATTAATTCATCAAAATTAATTATTTAAAAAATGAATAAAGTTCAATTATAATTAAGTCAATTACTAAGTTTTTCAATTTATTAAAATTGTTGAAATCTATCGTTGGTGAAGTTTTACTTGCAAATCACACACACGGACACGGTTAGTCTTGTGTAGTGTCCCAACTTCATCATCCAATAAAAACAGGTGAGCCAGTTTTTTCTTTCAATTATTCTGTTTCCAAATTGAACAGCATAACTTCCCAACAATACCATAAAAGAGTATAGCAGGTTTTTGACCACTTTATTAACCTTTTCTATTAACTTCCTTTCTTACACTTGACTCTAAAATATTGTCTGCCATTCAATTATTTATCACTTTCATTAGGTAAAAGGTTATTTTCATTCCCCCCACCAATAAAGATTCCTAACTCGTACTTTTGATTTGGACGATGCTTCGAAAATACAGAACAATCCCTTTCAATGTTTTCAATATGTGTTCTTTGAAAAATAAAAAAATGGGAATCAACTTTGGGATTGAATGATTGTCCATTTTGTTCACAATGATCATAATTTTGATTCCAAAGTTGCATAATAGTGCAGTTGCCTACCAATAGCGACAGTGACTTTAAAACACCTTAAAGTAACATTTTGAGAAAATAACACTATCACACTTTCACCATAAAATACTCTTACAAAAGATATATTATCATTGCTAATGATAAATTTTGAATAGTTAATAATATAGTAAGCTTTTGTACTCATAATGCAATGATATATACTGAAGCTTTATATATATCAGTAATTGCATATGGCTAAAACTAAAACTAACATAAATCCAACCTACATTACCTCCAGCATGTAATTGTTTATTGCTAATCTTTGCATGAGTTAGTATCACGTACTACTTGATTTTTAAATGTAGGAAAAAGCTGCAGAAACATTATGTATAATATTATTGGTGAAGACAGCTAAATTGTAAGAAAATGACCTAAGAGAGGAAGAGATCGATAAGATTTGCTTTATCTTGAAACCGAATAGGATGGCACCTTTGACCTTTCAAACGACACCTAAGGACAACAAGATGCATACACTTCAAATACCAGTCATTGGATTGAATCATCTCACATTCCACCTACCCATAATAAATCAACAATTGAAGTGTCATTGCAACTTGCAAGTGGTAACATACAAATCTGACATAAAAATCTCTCTTGAACTCCTGATTTGCCACAATTATGGAAAATTAAAACCCTAAGACCAAAATTAATATGACGCACATTGGCTTCCATCATCTGTTTCCTTTAATTATTTTAAAAGCAATAATTGGCTTTCTCTTCACGCTCTATCTAGTTGCCCTTTAGATATCATTAACCGTTAGAGAATAGAAACCACACGAGAATAGCTTTAAAGCCAAAGCCCCATTCTCTAACACCTTCTCCATCATTTCAACCATTTTTTTCATATCATCGGTGATGGTACTATGAGCCATAGGAAGTCTCATTCACATGGAAGCATACCCTTTTCATGGGAAGACAAACCTGGGGTTTGTAAGACCCCCAACAATGATTTCCCTTTAAACATAGGGATGAGTCCCTTACCACCACCTTTAGGTCCTAACCATTTGAGAAGAATGGTGGAAATTGAGGAGAAGAAGATTCCTCTTCCGCCATGCCCACTTCAAGGTCCTCGCAGAAGCACTTCTGAGAAGGAGAAGGGGTTTCGATGGCAGGAAGACCCTTTTCTTGTAGCGTACAAGGAGTGTACCAAGAGTGAGAAGAATTGCAAGGTGGGAAGGAAGAACAAAAAGGGTGTTGGATCTAACTTTAGGTTAAGCAGATCTATTTTCTCATGTAGAAGTGCCAATGATGTAAAGGATGATATTTATGTGAAGCTGCCTCCCTTCCCTCCTCTCCCTGCTGGTACAGATCGTTCCTTAACATTACAGGATCAACAAAAACGAGGCTTCAACTATGAAACATGGCTATAATTTTCTCTTCTCTCTAAATTCTCTTTTCTGCTTCCCATTTAGTTGTAACTTACATTTTATTGTATAGTTATCAGTTTTTACTAAGTATCAAACATGTCTGATTTCATCCAGAATATTTTTTCCATGGAAAGAATATTTCCTAAACAGTGCCTCCTATTATATGTACGGACGAGAACAAATAGTATGTGCTCTAAATTATTACACACAAAAACCATAAAAAAAAATCGGAATATATATATATATATATATATATATATATATATATATATATTTTTTTTTTTTTTTTTTTATTTCACTGATTATATGTTAGAGGTAGCGAGGCGTTTTTGTTAAGGACACTGGAAATATTTTTTTTTATTAAATATGTTTTTTTCTTAAATTATTTTCAATAAACTAATTATTTATATGAAAGTAATGTAGAACAGTGCGACTCAAAAACATGACAAATCAAATGTTATATTACTCGTACCAGCACCAAATGATTTGTCGCTATTTTTTCACCATTTAAACATTACAATGTTAACCTGAAAGTTAACCCATAATAATAATGTGTAACGTGTAATGGATATTTTTTGAGTAAACATAATGATAATACTTCAAAATCACTTATCTATTTCTCATTAACTGAATGGTTTTTTCTAATAGTAATAATAACTAAAATAATAATAATAATTAATTGTAATAAATAAAATAAAGAGTTATCAAGTAAGATATAGTATATGAAATTGTTGATAAAATGGTTATGATAAGGAGGGAAAATATGTGCTGAGTATGGATATGACGCATATCTTTTTAGTACGTTATTTTTTATGGGTAAAGTTAGAGTAGTTATACTAACTATGTGATCGATTTCTTTTACCTTTTTTAAATGGATTGTAACTTTTTAAGATTAAGTCCAATTAGATTGCGGGTTATTTAATTTGTTTTAAAAAAACTAAATTTAATAATTCAAAAATAAATAAATAAATAAAATTTTTATTTTTATAGTTTAAGTGATATTATTAAATTGAGAAATGATTATTTAATATATAAAAATAATAATAAATTTTAAAAAATACTAGCATTTTAATTTTTATAAAATATCAATCCATAAGTTAGGTCACTCCAACTTAAGTTTATTTAGGCTATGATAACCTAAATAAACAATTGGATTCAATTTTGACTACAATTTTTTTTATTTAACTTGATGTATTTTATGAATATCTTTTATAATCCGGATAAATTTATTTTGGTTCATATATATATTATTCATTTTATGTGACTTCTATAGTTATTTTCTTAATTTTAATGTTTCGATTATTGAAGAATTAGATTTTATTTAGCTAAAAATGAATTTTAATTAAAAAAAAAACTAGAGATAAAAAACGCATTCATTTTAATATTTCATATTCAATCTTCTTTTAATTTAAAATTAAATCATAAAAACTTTAATTTTTTTCGCTTTTATTAATTAAAATTAACAGTCTCGTTAAAATATAAGTTAAAAATAAAAAGAAAACAGAATATTATATTAAATCGATTTAAAAATTTGAAATATGAAAATATTAAAGTTTAAAAAAATATTTAAAATACAAATTAAATTTAAATGATAACAATTATATAAATATTTAAAATATTATAATTATATTTGTCTATATTATCTCATAAATTATTAAGATTCTTTTATTTCATATACAATTATAAACAAAATAATCAATTATTCATTTTTCTAAAAATTTAATATTTTTATCATAAATCAAAATATTTTTAAATAAATTAAAATATGGTATTATTTTTTATCAATGTCTCTTATTGATTTGGGAGAGAAGAAGACGATGAATTTGAGTGGATTAGAGAATGAAGTTTGTGTTATTCTTTTTAAAGAATTTCGTTTGAAGATGAGAGTTGGTGAATTTAAAAGTAAAGACTCTGATAGTGAGTGAGTGATTTGATTGATGTGATGGATTAAAAATTAAGTTTAATTGAATAAAAAATAAGATTATTGAATTGCCCTTAATGTTGAAAGCAATATAAAATTATATTTAGATGGATTATATTTATTTTGTAAAAAATATTAAAATGAATAAATTGAAAAAAAAATATAATTATTTTAATAAAATAATAATAAAAATACAATATATCTACGTATTGAAAAAAAATTATTTGGTAAACATTTTATAAATTTGGGATATTAATTATTATTATAAGCATACTTTTAAAAGTGAAAATGAGCTGAGGATACAAACGTCTCTTACCATTAAGTCACCCTCAAATCCTTACCGTTGAGGAGAGATGGAAAAATAAGTCAATCCCACAATTCTTTTTGGAGGAATGATTTGAGGGAAAGGAAGAATAAGAGATTGGAAATATTAGAGGGTAAAGTTGGTGCTGTTTATTTTAAAGGATTTGAAGGTTATTTTGGAGTGGATTGGAGAGTGAAGTTTTTGACTGAATTGATTGATGTGACATATTTAAAAAACTGTTAATAGATAAAAAAGTTAGATTATCAAAATGTCTCTATTGTTAAAAGTAATATAAAATGATATATAAATTACTTAGAATTATTTTTATAAATTTTATTGAATGGCTGAAATAATAATAAAAATGAATAGTACAATATATTTGGTGAAAATAAATGTAGTTTTAATAGTAATTTTAGAGGTAATAAATTTTTATATAACCATAATAAAATTTTATTTGTGTTATTAATTTTTATTATGTTTTTTTCATAATAAGGAGAAATGAATAAATCACGTGCATGAAAACTGAAATATGAGAGGATAATTTATAAATTGGAGTGCTCACCCTCTAATCTTACCATGCTTAGGGAGATTGCATTTGGTATGATTATCCCAAAAAGAACAAGGTGTTCCCATGTTAATCCTCTCTTCCCAATCCACATGAGCAATAATAGATGATAAAGTGGCGTTGTTCTATTTAATGGTTTTGGAGGTGAAATTTGAAAAATTTAAAGGTAAAATTTATAAAAGTTTGTAAACAATTTGATAGATACAAAAAAAAATGTCTTAATTGAATAAATGGTAAGATTTATAATTTTCATTATGGTAAAAATTAATAGAAAATAAAATGTAATTAGTTAAAATTAATTTAAAATAAATCCTAGATGATTTTTTTTTGTAAAAAAAATTAATAGGTGTAATTAATTTAAAATAAAATATGATTGGTTAAAAATAGTTTTAGTTAAATATTAAATTATAAAAAACTAATACCATTATTAATTAATTTTATCATTATAACTTTTATTAATATTTTATTTAAATGTTGTATTATTTCACTACAAGAAATTTGTTGATTTGCGAGGGAAATTAGCAAGGAAAAAATTTACTCGCTAATTAGAGACAAATTAGCAACAAAAAAATTGTAGCAAAATTATAGCTAATTAGTGAGAGACTAGATACAACATAATATGGTAGTTAAAGTTGTAGCTAATTTGTTAGGAATTAAACACAACATAAATATGGTAGTTAAGTTGTAGCTAACTAGTTAGGAATTAAACACAACATAGATATGGTAGCTAAGTTATAACTAATTAGTTAGAGATTATACACATTAGGGATTAGACACAACATAATATAGCAGCTAAGTTGTAGCTAATTAGTTAGGAATTAGATAAACATAATATAATAACTAAGTTGAAGCTAATTAGTTATGGTTTTAGCTATAAAATTATTTTATTGCTAATTCAAAACTAATAAATAAAATTTCTAATTAAAAAAATATATAAAAATTATTCTATAAAAAATGAATTTATTAAACAAATTTTTTAAAACTATCAATGTATCAAAAAATCATCAAAAATATATTTTATTATTATATAAATTAATCCCTTATTTGTAAATTATTTTTAATATATATATATATATATATATATATATATATATATATATATATATTCAATAATAACTACCATTTAACTAACACAATATTTTTTTCCATTTAAATATTATTACAAAAGGTATTAAAACAATTCTTATAAATTATATTGAAAATGAAATGATTAGTTATTATTTTGATAATTATTTATTATCTTTTAAGCTATTTTTATATATTTTATATTAATTTATTCGAATAAAAGAATTATTAAATTAATTATTAATTTATATTGTCACATATTATTATATATTATAATATTTATGGTACAGTTTGTTTTATTTTTTAAAAAAATTTAAATATGAAATAAATTATTTATGGTATATTATAAATAAAAATAAATTATATTTATGTATTTTATTTATAAAATATGAATATTTAACTTAATTTTATTAAACACTTAAAATTCATTTAATATTTAAATATTGATATTATAAGAATTAATTTTTTACAAATAATCATTGATATTAGTATATAATTATTATATATATATATATATATATAATACATATACTATAAATAAATAAAAATGATACAAATTATAAAATGAAAGTCAACGAATTATAATCATAAAACTTATAACTTTTAATCTACTCGTATGAAACTTTAAGAACAAATTAAAAATATAAAGCATAAAACTTAAAACTTAATCCTATTTGTATCAAACTTTAAATAGGGTTCTGTCAGAGACATTCATGTCATAGTTCGAACATTCGAACATTCGAACAAAACCCTTTGCTTTTAGATCACTTTGCCTTTTGGTTGAACCGTCGAAGACTCGCAGGCACTTGAAGCTCGCACTAAAGGCATTCAAGGCTGTCAGATTTCGTATAGTAAAGTGCAAACATTATGGTTTTGATTTCAGCATGGAGAGAGTACCGAGAAGCTTGGAAGAGAACTTGAAGAGATTGCAGTGACGTCAAGTTTGGTTCACCTTCTTCAAAGTTGGTTTGGAGAACAAAGTTTTCTAATCGATTAACTATTTTGAAGAGAACCAGGTTTGGGAAGTTGCAGCAATATTATCAAGTTCAAGTTCAGTTTCATCGGTAGTTCAGATTGCAACGACAATAGGTTAGTATGGTTCAGATTTTACTTATCCTAGCTGTTTTAATTATTAGTCTTGGTCTAGGTAGTGAAATTCTGTTTTAAGGTTCAATTTTGAGAAGTAAATAGATTTTTAGAGTCTTTATACCTTTTTACACTTGCTTAAGTAGTTTTAGTTCACTTTTTACTCACTTTTTTTTAGATTTGCATGATAATAATTGTGTTGAATCTAGTTTTTGATTGCATGTGTCATTAAATTCTAAAACTGTTAGGCTTAACACCCTTCTCCTAATACCTTCAATTGATGTTGCCCCTCAATATTAGCAGTTATGACTATCAAGTAATTTACTCATTTTCGGTTGCTCTAAGCCTTAGAGCATTCTTAGTGATACCAAATCATACCAATTCATGATTTATCAAACAATAAAAAGCCATATGTAATTCATCACTTCATATAACAAAACCTAGGAGAATCGCAGTAAATGCTTAGAGGAAACCCTGCCATTTCTCTGCAACTTATAAGCTACTGCCAGATGTCAACACCCAATTTCGTCTGAATTATTTTTTTATTTATTTTATTACCTTATTATTATTATTTTCTTTCTTATCTTATTTTACTTTGATTTTCATTATGTCTCTTCATTTTTTTTTATTTCTCTTTTCTTTATTTTCAATTTTATTCTTATTTATTTTATTTTATTTTATTTTTTGTCTTTTTACTATTTATTATTTAAAAAAAAAAGAAAAAAAAGAGCGGACTAAAAAAAGATTGAAAACAAAAAAACAGTTTTGAAAAAAAAAAACAAAAACAAAGAGAGGAAAAAAAAAGTAACGAGAAACGGTGGAGGGCATTTAATTTTCTGATGTCCTTAGTTGCTTAGCTCTTTCCTCATTCGGTGCCTGTCTCGTCATGGGCTGAACTACTCTTGCTTATTATACAAAAAAAAGAAACTGTATGTTGACTGAACGAAGATGAATGGATTGATTGAAGGAAAAAAGTGACTCTGTTGGGTACAGAACAAGGCGAGGAAGCAACCGCCACTTCCCACCTTACCATGAACAATCACAAACAGAGAGGATCTCAGAAATAAAAGAAAAAAGTAACACTAGAGGAGGAGACACGAGGAGACACAATTTCACATAAGGAACAAAATACAGAAGAGAACAACAGCGAGCAAAAGAGCACCATAGGAGAACGAAGATAAGATTCTGAAAAAAAAGAGGGGACACAGAACCTAACTGACAGGAGAGAACAGAATTTCAAAATACAGTACATGTAGAGAAACAGCTCCCAGCACCTTAGACAAACTGATACAGACCAACTGCACAAGGGGAAGAAAGGGGAAGCGAGCATATGAATACTTGAATGTTTGGTGTGAACCTGTTCCAGTTGCATTGTGCTTGAGAATGAACGTAGTGTAGTCTATATATCGATTGATGCTTGTCATTTATTTGGCTCATTGAATCTACATCACTACATTATTGTTGCTTGAATCCTCCATTATCCCCTCTATTGAATCCTCACGCCAACCGAATCAGTTATACCTTCTAACCCACCACACTCTCATTCCCAACCGAATCTTCATTACCCCTACCTTTCTCCCGCTGAACCTGAATTATTCTCATCCTCATCTTCACATTCAACTGCATAAAAAACCAAAATAAAAAAAAACACAGAAACCAAACTCAGCACGCACACACAGATCGGGTTTTATCCCACAAGTCTTCATCCTAGTTTGGCACCACCTGAGACCCTTCGCACACTTTCACCTTCACGATCGCAACATTCCCACTCCCACAGCATACCCATTCTGCTTCACCATTGTTCACAACCCACCACAGATTCATCACCCATCCACCTCTGTCACGCACCCCTTACATCGTTAGTTAACCCTTTTTCACATTTTTTCTCATTCACCTGCATAAAAAACAAAAAAAATATCCAAACAGTACCAAACACTTGAGTCGTCCTCCCAATCATTAACAACCCAATACAAATCAGAAGCATAAAACCAAGAGAAGAGAAACCCTCGCCGGCGGCGAGGCCGCCGGCGATTCGAAGCTCTGAACGGGAGTGTGGTCGCGTGACGTTTGCGGACCTAGTTGCGGTGTGGCTGGCGCGGTGGTGGCGAGTCGCAGAAGCTAGGACGCCTTTCTCTCTCACGGGAAGAAGAAACAAGAAAAAAGGGCGATTCAGGAAGCTTGGCGGCAGCGGCATTCACGGCGGTGGTCATAGACGTTGCGTCAGCGGCAGCGGAGTTCACGGCAGTGGTCACAGACGCTGCCAGCGGCATCTTCAAGGAGAAACGGCCCCTGTCTCACACGCAGGAAGAAGAAACAAGGAAGAGAAGCAACTCAGGTGGTTTTGTTCTCGCCGGCGACACCGCCGATGGTGACTGGCGTCGACGGCGTCGTCCCTCGCCGGTGGTGGGACCTGCAGTGGCAGCATGAGCGTTGTGGTATGCGGTGATGGAAAGAAGAGCTGCGTGAGTAGAGAAGTTTTAGTCTAATTAGGTTTAAAAAAAAAGTTGGGACTGTGTAGTTTTTTTCTTGCGCACCCCCAGTATTAAGTTTCTGCACACCCACTACTTTGCTTCGGCTTGGGATGGCTATTTCTTCACGCACCTCCCTTTTTTACGATCCTGCACTCCCGCCTTGTTTTTTTTTGCTTGTTGGGCTTCGCTGCATTATTCACTTTCTCGCGCACCTCCACAACTACTAATCCCACACCCTTGCATACACATTTTACTCTTATTTTGGATTTGTTTTATATTTTACTCGCTGCACCACCACCTTTAATAAACACACCTCACTTACTTCATGTACCTCTCCCTAATTACTCATGCACTCTCATGTTTTGCTTTCCACTTTTATCCTTCTTAATTAAATTGTTTCTTTTTTTATTATTTTATTTTGTTTAATTATTTTTTTATTTATCTTTTTTTCTTTTTTTAATTCTAAAAAACAAAAATATTTGAAAATTACCAAAATTGCGAAAAAAATATAAAAAATAAAAATAATAAAAATGTTATCTTTATTGTGCTTGTCCGATCGTTCGCACCGTGTGACACTCATTTTTAAAAATACCAAAAATAGTTTTCTCTCTTTTTTAGTGTCTGTCCGACCGTCCACGTCGTGTGACACGTATTTTCAAGTAATTCAAAAAATACAAAAAAAATATATAAAATTTCAAAAAAATATAAAAATATCAACACTTTTAAACAAATATCTTTTAAGAACTACGTGATCCTTGATTCTCCCATGTGAGATACGTAGGAGCAAGGCCAGTTCTTGTCAGGTTCACTTCCGAAAAATCAAATCATTTCCTCAAATGTTTTTTTTCTCCAATATTGTTTTAAAGAACTACGTAACCCTGATTTCTCATTTTGAATGAGAATACGTAGGACCAAGGTCAATCCTCGTCGGGCCCAAAAAATTAAAAAATATATTTGTTTCTTTTTAGTATTTTTGTCTTATTACTTTTGGGGAAAAATAACATTTTGAGAACCACATCAATTTTGCATTTTTAATTAAAGGTACCGTCCTCGGATGGGCGCTATAGGGTGCTAACACCTTCCCTACGCGTAACCGACTCCCGGATCCAAAATATGTTTTTTGCAGACTTGTCTTATCTTTATGGTTTTCCATAGTTTTCCAAAATAACTATGGTGGCGACTCCAAATCTCTTTTTAAAATCTGTTTTATTTTTTGGTTCGTCGTCCCGTCGCGATTCCGGTTGCGACACCAAGTATAGTTGAACACAAGCTGAGAGATGTGAATTTTTAGAACCAGTTATAGTTCAAGAAATTTGATTTGTGGGGAAGTACCTGAGACTTGTGTTGTAATAGATCTTCCGCTCAGATTGATTGTGTTAGTGGAGAAAATAGGAATTTGGAAGAAAAACATAATTATTCAAGTTTGAGCAAGGTATCCAAGAAAGTGACAAAAGGGGTGTCTAACATCGATAAAAACTCATGTGTGATTCATATAAACTGTGACAGCTGTGACGAGTTTAGTATTATATTGTCATTATTATTGCAATTCTATTTTCTTATTATTCAAATTTAATTCGAAAGTTTTCTTAAATTTGACTCTGAACTTTTGAAACTAGCGTTGCTTATCATTTGTCACTTGGTTATTGCATGTAGCTCGTTGCTGTTTCACCTTTTTGTTGGTTACACCGCTAATTAGAGAACCAATATCGTCCTTATTATGCACCCTGACACATGGAGTTTTTAGTAGTAATCGACTTCGATGAAGGGTGAGTCGGGCAAATGCATCCAAATAATGGAGCCAAGTCTTAATTTGGTATAGTTGTATATATTTTTCATGTTGATGTCTGGTCCAATAAATGCTTTTGTTCTCCATGAAGTTTCTGCTTTTGTTCTCCAAAAAATGCTATTTTTTCCTCCCGCTTTTCATCTAAGATTCTTATTAAAGGGCTATTTTTATCTAACTAACTCTTAGCTGTAAAAGCTACCTTACAATTGTATTATTGTTTTCCTTTTTAAAATCATAATTAAAATAATTAAAGCATCTAGAGAGTGTGATAACCAAGTTGTTATAATATGCTTTTATTGCATGGTTTGTGGTCAAAAGTGGTTTATTACTGAACTTCTAGATTCTCTAACAATTAGGCTTATTAAGTTTTTGGACATACTTTTAAATTGAAAACACTTTTTCACTTTGACGGTTGATGCATATTTTTTTTATACCATATTAATTTATTTGCTGACTAATTTAACATTTACGAGTAACCTATTTTCATATATATTTTTTCCCATATAGGTTCAATCTATACTGGATTCTCTAAGCAATGGTCGCGGACTAATATTTAAGGTAAATTTTCACACAAATGTATATGCATGGTACTACAATTTTATAATGTATTTTCACATATATGCGATGGTTTATAATGGTTCAACCTTTCATTTTTACACCATAATTTGTCTCATTTTTCTTCTTTCGTCACGATATATTTGTCTCATCTATCACATTTTGTTTCTACTATTTTTTTCCTTTTATTTGCTCTTTTTACTCCTCAAATGTGCATTATAATACCATCATGATGAGGCCATTAATTAATATTCAATGTGTTCAAGGTTAGGTATTCAGTTTGTTTTAATTACTAGCTTAATTGAAATTATTATTGTTTTAATGTATCAAACCAGTGACAAGTCATGAGACCTAATAGAACATGGATGTTGCAAAGAAAGGATCCATCTGGCATGATAAGTGAAGAATTTAGAAATGGAGTTGATGATTTCATTAGAATAGCTACTAGAGACCCAACAAATGTTGATGTAGAAATCGTTATTGGGAGACATCATTTGATATGGAGAAACATTTGTATCGTCATGGATTTGTTGATAGTTATGTAAATTGGACTTTTCATGGTGAGAAGAAATGGGGAGATAGCATATCAACATCTATCGTCTAAGATTTTATTGATAAGAGCAGAAGGCCATATGTAGATATGATTATTGATGCTTCTTTTGGTAGAATAAATTCTGAAGTGGAAGAAGATCCAAATCCATCAACTGCAAAGTTTTTCAACTTATTAAAGGATGTTGATGAACCTTTATGGGATGGTTGCAAAAGGCATACAAAATTGTCAACTACAACACAACTCCTAAACTTGAAGTCAGAGTTTAACATGAGTGTCAATTGTTATGATCAAATGATTTCCCTAATTAAAGGCATGCTTCCAGATTCATAAAGGTTGCCTGAAAATTTGTATAGATCAAAGAAATTGGTTAATGAGTTGGGATCAGGATACGAGAAGATAGATGCATGTCCTAATCATTGCATGTTGTATTACAAAGAAAATAGTGACAAGAATGTTTGTCCTACAGATAGAGTTACAAGCACAAATAGAGGCACATGAACAACAAGTGCAAGCTCAATTGAAAGCACAAGCAGATATGCATGCACAATTTCAAGCACAAGTCCAATCACAAATGCAAGCACAAGTAGAAATGCAAAAACTTTTACAACAACAAATGAATACACAAATGCAAACACAAATGAAGTTTTTCAAGACACAAATATTTCCTGCATTAAAGATATCATCACCACAGTTTGTCAAGAAACATGGCGAGAATAAAATTTGAAGATGATGATGTTTTGTTTTGTTTTTAAACTTAATGATGTATGTTGACAATTGTGAATACTACTTTCATTATGTTCATTACTTTTATTATTTTGAATGTAATAACATTTGACATGTTTCATATAAAATGTTTGGCAAGATTTATTACTTTATGTTATATTTATGTTAAAATGCATTTCATAAGGTACAAGTAAAAAAGCATGGAATATTTTAGACCGATGCAATTTGCTACGATTTTTCTAGGGATTAGTTAGAGATAAATTATTCAATTGGTGAGGGATTAGTTAGGGATAATTTTGCTAGGGATTAGCTAGGTATTAACTACAACCACTTTGCTAAGGATTAACTACAACCTATTTGTTAGGGATTAGCTACAACTCCTTTGCTAGGGATTAACTAGAGATTAGCTACAACTTGTTCGCTAGGGATTAGCGATGGATTAGCTACAGGGATTAGCGATGGATTAGCTACAGGGATTAGCTAGGGATTAGCTACAACCAGTTTGCTAGGGATTAGCTACAACCTGTTTGCTAGGAATTAGCTACAACCTGTTTGCTAGGGATTAGCTACAACTTGTTTGCTAGGGATTAGCTACACCTAATTTGCTAGGGATTATTTAAGAATTAGCTAGAACCAATTTCCTAGGGATTAGCTACAATAACTTTGCTAGGGATTAACTACAACCTGTTTGCAAGAGATTAGCTATAGACTAGCTACAATCAGTTTGCTAGGTATTAGTTAGAGATTAGCTACAACTAGTTTGCTAGGGTTAGCTAAGGATTAGCTAGGGATTAACGACAAAGTGGTTCTCTAGCTACTTAGCTACCTATATTTGAGCTACTACATAATGTCTTCGCTATTTTCTCGCTAATCCTTCGCTAAATCGTTTTACGAGAGATTAGCTAAGGATTATTCCCTCGCTAATACATAACTTTCTTGTAGTGTTTTCTCCATTAATAATATTTATAAATACTTATATTTCATTATTATTATCATTATTAAATTGTTATTATTATTATTTTTTGGTTATTATAATTATTAGTTATCATATATAAAAATATTAAATTTTACTAAAGATAAATGATAATTACATTCTTCTTTTCTTCAAATCATCCGTTTTAGATTTCAGAGATAAAATCTCATATGTCTCTCAAATATTCTTCTTCTGATTATTTAATAATTACATTTTTCTTTTCCTCATATCACCCCGTCTTAGATCCAGAGGTAGAATCTCATATGTCTCTCAAATATTCTTCCTCAATTATCCATATATCTTTGATGGAAACAAACATGATATTTATGCCTCACAAACAGTCAATACCTTTGAAAGGACGAGGTAGCAACATGAGGATTGAGTTATTCTTTCTAGGAACCTTTCTATAATTATGTTATTTTCAAAGATTAAAATGTGCTTTTGATAATTAATGCTGAAAGGAACTGAGACCAAACAAGATCGACTAAATGTATTCGCCTATCCTAAAACTATTTAATTTCATGTCTGTCTAATCACTACTGCTCAAACATTGCGCAACACAAAAGAAGATCCATTGCAACATAATCAAGGCATTCTGAAACCTTTTTGCTAAACAACTTGGTAAATGGTTATGCTAACCGTCAGATGTTTGACCAAATGCCTCAATGGAATTACTATTCTTCAAACACATTTTTTGGGTTAGTAGATCAGAGACAAGAACAATTTAAAATAGCGGATGAAAATTTTATTTTACAATCTCAATTCTATAAAGTTAAATTAAGTTTAAGTTTAACTTTTAACAACACATCATCTCGTATTCTAAATCATCTTCCTGAGATGAACCGCGTGTTTGATGCAATGTCAACCCAACATGATCTCACAGAATTCCCTTTTTCCGCTACGCTGGTCGTGGTTTCCTTATTCAATCGGTGAAGCATTATAGTGTGATGTTGAATGATGGGTCATTGGACAGATTGATGGCAGTGCTCTCATTTCTAGCTTATCACTAGTTTAAGGATGGAACATGTGGAGACTTTTGGAGACAGGTCCACTTGTTATATTATCTCAATTATAAAGCAATGTCAAAAGTGACCGCTAATTATGGATGTCAAAAAAAATTTGTATCCGTGGGTATCCGCGAATAAAAATCGCAAAGGGTAGAAAACGGATATTAAAAATGGATACCCGCTATCCGCAGGTACGGATATTTTTTATACCCGCATGTTAACGGGGCGGATACAAGTATCATAGTATCCGTACCCGTGGATGTCCGTACCCGCTAAACTTTAATTCACAAAAGTACCCTCATATATATATATATATATATATTAAAAAACATTATGGCCTAATTTTTTCTAAGTTGCACATCTTGTCTTCTGTCTTCATTCTTCAAACTTCAAGTATTGGTACGTTGTCTTCTTCCAAGTACACCCTTTGACATTCTTTGGGCATATAATACTTGACACGTGGCAATTGAGGTTTATTATTTGTTTATTTTGTTTAGTTTTTAGGAAATAGACTTTTTGATCAAAACACTAATTAAAGAATTTTCATTATGTTTTGAACGTCATTTTATTTTATCATTATTTGGACTTGCATGAACTTGATTTTATTTGAACTTTATTTAAAATTTATGACAGTGATGTATTTTATTTGAATTTATGATTAAATATTTATTTTTTAAATAATTTTGTAAATACCCACGGGTACCATGGATACCTGCGGATATGGGTACCGGTACAGACGAATATTTATCCAGCGAATAGGGTACATGGGAGTTACTACCCGTACCCTACCCGTCCAGTTGACATCCCTAGTGCTAATCAGAGGATTCTTGGGTATGTAGAGACACATCATTCCTCATTTAGTGTGTATAGAGACTAAAATAAATAGATTTAAAGATGAATTTTATAAAAAATAGTGAATAATTTGAATGATGAATAGATAAAAAAAATATAATAGAATTTAAAATTTACTCAATTATCCTTATAACAAAAATAAATTAAATAAATTAAAAATATTAAATTTTAATATATATATATATATCAGAAGCTATTTTGGAAAGTGATTAGGTAGTTGAGTATTTCTCACAAAAACATTAGTACAATTATAATTATTTCTGGGTTAAATAATTTCATTGGTCTCCATTTTCGTAGGAAAATCTCAAGTCGGTCCATTTGTTTTTTTTTTTTTTGTCTCCATTAGGTTCCTATTTTGAAAGATTCGTTGCAATTAGGTCCTTTCCGTTAATAGTACACTAACAGTGTTAACTATGTGTCATGTGTAAGCACATAATTTTTTTAATTTTTTTTAAATATATATATATATATATATATATATATATATATATTGAGAATAATAATTTAAATAAAGTTCTATATAAATTTAACCTTTATATAAATTTAAAAAATGATATGTCTAACAAGATTAAGTTTTTATTTTACATTGAACTTTATTTAAATAGTGTTCCAAATATTTATATATCAATACTTTGTAGACAAATGTTAGAGTTGGTTTAAAAATAACAACTTTATAAATTGAATTGTAAACTTTTAAATAAATATATTTATTTTAAATTGTTATAAAATTGTTTTAAAATTTAATATTTGAATTTATAAATTTTTTATTTTTAAAACAACTCTAATATTTATCTATAAATTATAGATATATAAATATTTAAAACAAAATTTAAATAAAGTTCAATACAAAATATACATTTAAATAAACTTAATTTTGTTAAAGATATGAGATAATATGAGATATTCACATTGTTAATTATTTTCATAAATATGATCGATTTGTCAATCAATCTTATAATTATTATATAAATTTTGATATTGTAATTTTATATAATTAAATATAATTTATTATGATGGACAAAAAAATTTTATAAATTTTTAGAAGTATTCTACACTTTAAATCATTCGATCTATACTTTCTTCTAAATTATGCTATACCATCAAAATTAAAAAAAAATGAAAATTTAAAATAAAAAAAGTACATTAAAAGATTTCCGTGAAGTAACCGAAGGTTAATCGTTATTCATCAGTTTTACAAAGAATACTTAATATATCATAATAGGAATCATGAAAGAGCTTTACATAAATTGAATATTTTATGTAACTCTTATGGTGTCTTTCTCGTTTTTCTAAGATTTTTTTTGAGTTGACGTTTATCTCATTCCTTACACTGCCCAAGAACATACTTTGTTTCACGATAAGATTTCTGAGAATCAGTAAAACAAGTTCCTCAAATTGGGGAGAAGATCTCAAAATTATGAGGTAAGATGTAATGACTAAGACGTTCTTAATTAACTACAACGCGTGGTTCATTCATTGATACAGTTTATAGCTCCTCTAAACACTTTTTTTTTTCTTTTCATATAACTCTACCGAAATATAATTTATCGCAAGAGAAAGGCCAATCTAATGTTAAATTTTTATGTTTTTTTTTTTCATATAAATAACTTTACAATTTTCATTTTTTATTTACATGTAAAATAACTCTGATAAATTTCTGAAATTAATTTATTTTCCTTCCGCTTACGTGTACAATATCTGTCCAGTTCTCCTTGATCTTACCCTTGGGGTTGCAATCACATGATTTCATGTTTACACTGTGCTACTTTAAGCTTATTTGGTATGATGTTATTTTATTTCATTCGAACAAATTCATGCCTCTAATAAAGCACTCTCCATGCCACAATCAATGTGGAAAACGATGTTTTTGGGTTTATTAATCAACACTGTGATTGCGATAATCCTATGATGACAAAATGAAGTACCAACTTTGGGTTTATTTAAAGAAAAAATCCATAGTAGTGAGCCATTCAAAACCCACTTGATTGGTAGAAAGGGACACGCTCAGTATTGGGCTTCAAAGGTAGCCTCCAACATGTGATGTAGTGCCTTTTATGTATGGGCCACTCGGTTTGTTTACAAATATTTTATGCATTAATTATTCCCATTTTTTTCTTTAAAAAATAACTAATATTTGAAATGTGTGTTATCAAATAGTTTATACTGTTTGACCATCACTAATCAAACTCATTTGTATCACACATTTTTTTAACATATACAACAAAGAGACTCGATAGATATAATATAGCTATTCATATTAAGTTCTTAAATATGATTTATTACTTTCTCACTCGATATAACACACATAATAATTCATATAATTTATTAAAAAGAAACTCATGTGTCATTTTTGTTCTGATTGTGATTTGTAAAAATAATAATTTTGGTCATTCCAGTATAATTACCCTACACATATTATATATATATATATATATATATATATATATATATATATATTATGGTTTAAAATATGGGTGTAACTTATACCTATCTGAAGCTCTTGACTCAGTCTCAATTCTTAATTTCTAATTGAATGATTGAAGTATATGTTTTTGACATCAAGTTTTATTTTATAATTGATGGTTAAATTAAGTGAAAACTTTTGGTTTATCTTTTAAAGAAGAACCATACGCATTTGTTAGGTGCATGATATAATTTTAAATGATGTCTTACGAAAAACCATCTAGAAACTTTAATAAATTACGAGGTTTTTTTAACATGGTTTACCATTATTAAGTATAGACAAATTCAGAGAAAAAGAATGCAATACCCGATCATTTAAATGGGGACACATGACATAATATTAATACATTTTTGTAAGAGTAAAAATTAGAACCACTAAGAAGCCATATTTTGAGAAAATTCATTAAAACACTTTTCTAGTATTTTTTTTCTACAATTAAGAAAGGAATATAATAAAACTGTAAAACGGGTAATCTGGTCTGACCCACCACAGATTGACCACTTAGTGAGTTAACCCAGTCCGGCTCACTTATCAGTGAACCAAAAAAATTTGAACCCGATCCGACCCACTACGAGTTGGTTCACTAGCTCATTTAATTAAAAAAATACAATTTTGTTTCTTCAGTATAATAAAAACTAAATTATAGTTATGATTAAAATCTAAATAAACTTCAATAGCATCCAAATACAATCCAAAAGAATGTTAAACTCCAAATACAAACCAAAATCACAACAAAGTAAATTCCCAATGTCTTGGCTATTAAAAACAACCTAATCCAACACAAATGCAAAGCCAATATAATAAAAAAAACATTTGTGGGACCCTTTATTTGCAGGTTGGTGAGTTAACCCGGCTTACCACGGGTTCAATCCGGATGAAATGGGTTCTAGGTGGACCAAGTCAAAAATTAATCCGTATTAAAATTTGTAAAAAAAATTTCAATCCAATCCAACCCAAACCCATGGTAGACTAGTTTCGCTCCTGGATTCCAACCCATTTTGACATAATAAGACAAAGGAAGTCATTGACATTATTTCGATTCTTAGCATATTGGGAAAGTTAAATCTCATATTTTTAAAAGCATGAAGATTAAATTACATTAATGTAGAAATCAAATATTAATACCATCAGCAATAAAAACTAATAAAAATTTTGAGAAATTAAAATTTGTACTATACATATTATACTTATATTTTATAATAAAGATTAGAACTTGTAAACATATCCTAGGTTAAGGGGATGATCATGGATAGATGAGTGGATTCCTACAATGTTGTAAGCTATTTTACAACAATTTATATTTAAGATATTCTATCTCCTTCTATAATTTTTTAATTTATTTTGTTTGAATTTACTTTCTTTGACTTTCCTGTATCATTTAATTTACACCTTTTTTTTCAAATTTTGAATAAAATTTGGTTTAAGTAATATCTTTATATTTTTAAAAATATTTGTGAAAATTTAATTTATAAAAATTTATCGCAAAGAAAATGTCATAAAAAATATTAAATGTCTTTAAAAAAATACCTCATTTTTTAAAATATTTATAAATTTGTTTATCTTTTTTCTAAATTCACTAAAAGTGTCTCAGTAAAAAGTAAAGAAGACAAAAACATTACATAAAAAGAAATGTTCGAAAATGTTATAAAATTAACTATGCTGTTCTTTAAGCCTAAACAGTATTTCTGATGTTGTAAATACTAATAATCAATAAAGTACTTTTCTATTCAAATCAATAAACATAATATGGACAGTATAAACTGATCGATCAAACCAAAGGAAATTAAAATACTCAAAAGATTCATATCTGACATCAGTTACAGTGATGTTGAAAGTAACAAGTATTCGACAACTTTTTTTTTTTATTTGGCGCATAACATCGGTATATAAAGATTCATACATAACATCAGTTACAGTGATGGTAAAATGAATAAACATTAGGAGGGTAAAAGTTTGCATGTACAATTTTTTATTTGGTGACGCCATGATTATTCCTAAAATATAAAGGATTACTAACTCATCCACAATACTGATCAATATCTGTTACTGGAATACACATTCATACAATTATAAGAATTAAAAATTACAAAGAAGGTGAGTGTGAGGCGAGTCTCTGTTTTTACAAATTATAGAGCTCAATAATTATAACACACAAAAAATAATCAAATTGAGAGTGACCAATAACCTGTGGCCCCTCTCTTCAGCAAAATCTTGTGCACAAAGTTATAAATAACTTTATATTACTATATAGGCTAAAGTTCTCGTCTTAATTGCACTCAATCCAAAACCAATCAACTTGATTCTCTTAAAAAGAAAAAGAGGGATTAAGTTTGTACTTTGATGAAAGAAAGTGACGTATTCGTTGCTACAGACACATTTTCATTATATACTTTCTTCCAAGACAATCTTCATCTTCGTTTGAATTCCTGTGTTAAAAGGCCCATTATTTAGAAAATTCTTTAATCTAAGAAGACTTGTCAGTGAAAAGAATTATTAATCAATTATGGAAAAATGTATCAAATAAATAACATGAAAACGCGTTTTCTAATTTGATTTATTTTTCCAAACCCTACGAGGAGAGATAATTTGGAATTCTCGGCTTTCATCAAATATTTTCGCTTCCCTCGTTGGTCATTTGAATCTCGCGTGGGCAATCATTTAGTTTTATTGTATGTATATTAATGTATAAAAAAAAAAAAGTACCATTCGCCTAAAAATGAAAGAAAAAGCATCTCATTGCCCAGTCAGTTATAAGCTGGAGAGCACGAAACCAATTTTTGAGTGTTAACAGGTTTCGCACTGAGTGTAAAAGTTTTTACCATGTTAATTAGTAAGGAATCATTTTTATATAACTTTTAAGATAATCGGCTAGTAAAATTCTCATCATAGGGATTTATGAATTATGATAAAATAATGGTAATTTTTTAACAACACGATTATTTATGCATACTCTTTAGACGCATTCGTCGAATAATGTTATATCCCTCTCTCGTCCCTTCTTCCTAGGGCAAGTCCTCGTTAACTCGAAATTGTATAAATACGAGATTAAAATGTTTGGCAGTTTGATTCATACAAATACGTGACATTAGTTTTGACCTTTGAGTTTGAACTATGCAGCACCGGTATGATACGTGCATCATGATTATATATAATAGGAGCTAACAGCAGCCAAAAAAAAAATACAAAAATAAAATACTCATTCTAGAAGTAGAATAACAAAAACAAAAAAGAGGCTAATACTTTACACAAAATATAATAATTACGATCGGTAATATATATATATGGCATACGGTTTTGAAAATAATAAAGAAATATTTTCAAAAACCGAGTCTAAATATATATGTTATCCCAATCCCAAAAATCCCAGCCTTTTAACATCTTCTTATCTTGATCTAACTTTTAATAATTACATAGAGCGTATTATATATGATTTAATTAACTTGATTAATTGGGATGAGCGAAGTGTTGCATGTCCATGCAGGGGAGATGGGTTGTTGGAATTGTTGGAAAATCAAAATTTGGGTTAAGTTGGCGACTTTTTGGAGGAGGAGGGTTCGCTGGGACCGGAGCCATTCGTTTTCGTTACGGAGGCGGTTACAGTGGTGCAGGACGAACTGCAACCGGTTATTCAGTTCCCGGTTTTCGACCCTGCACTTGTTCAACTGGTTCCGAAGGTTCTCCAGGTGTCTCTGTTTTCGCATGCGAGACCTGCGGGCAGATTCGCGGTTCGATATCATGCGCCGGAGTTTCCGCTCGTCCACCACCGACACCACCGGTTGGTCCGGTTCAGCTGTCTCCGGCTCCGGTTTGTCGGAGCCGGAGCTGGAAGTGACGGGTTTGGGGGAGAGGAGGTGGTGGGAGTCGTCCTCCCAGGCGGTGAAGTCGACAGAGAAGGCGGAGAATGGGTTGCCCACGAGGGGGTCGGAGGGAGGGAGGGTGGTGAGCATGGTTGCGGCGGCAGAGTGACGGGGTTTTTTGAAACTAGAGGCGGAGGAGGAGAGGAGGGAGAAAGGGAAGAAAAGCGTTGCAGGACTCCGTTATTTATGGACCACCTTACGGGGGCAAACGCTGTAATTTTGAGGGGGTTTCGGGGGAGTTATGTTTGGTCCGAAACTGTGTTTTGTACATTGCATGGCTTTTGAGTCATTTGCCACTATGGCTGTGGGGCCTCTTTAGGTTAGGGTAGGGTATCCATGCTCACCTTTAAACTTTGGATTTTGAACTTCATCCTCAAGGTAAAATTTTAATGCTGTGCTTAGCGCCAACCAAACAAATATTTCGAAAACTCCGAGTCTTACTTTATGTATCAAAATTAACTTCATATCACAAGAGGAACAACAACTTTGGTGCTAAATAGAAATTTCAAAATATTTTAATTCTTACTAATACTTTTAAATACCATATTTCAGATAAATGATATATAGATTTTAAAGTGTTATTGTATCAAAATTTATAAAAATAACTAACATGAACTTATTTAAAATAATTTAAAATACTTCGAATATATAAAAACAAAACTATGTCCCCGTAATTCTCATAGTGCTTTTGGAAAACAATAGAATTTAGACTTTGTGTTTATTTCTTTATTTTGGGCACTTTTGCTCCTCCTTTTCTCCATTTTCTTTTGTTTAGCAAACAGATGGCCAAACAGAATTATATTGAAAGGGTCGTCGATGCCTTTTTTTCTCCCCTGTAAAATATATGTTCTGTATGGGTCGTAATCTTGTTCAACACATTGTTAGATACTTAAATCTGAACGTCTCTCTCCACCAAATTTTAAAATCGTAATTCATCACTTTCAAAAAAAATATATATATTACTTTGAATACTTTGGAGAACACATTTATGATGGATAAAGATACATGTATATTATCATATTAATTCAGCTCACACTTAGTTAAATTGTAAGATACATATATACCATGGATATGCTTACCACTTTAATCCCTTGCCGTGTTTTAATTTTTTTTTTATCCTCTTTTTTCCTTTTTTGATAAAAAAAAATATTTTCTTTATATAACTCATGATTTTGGTAATTTCATTTAGATTTTATATAATTAGTTTTAATTTAGAAATGTGAAAGAAGAAAGAAATAGTACAAGTGTAGTTTGTATTGAAAGTTGTGTCTAATAATAAAGTAGTAGTAGGATCACATTAGACACGTGCGAAGGTGTAATTAGGTGTGAGTGGCCATATGTGTCCAATGATTAGGAAGGTTGTTGACATGAGCCAACTTTTGCTACTGTCTTAGCATAGGTAAAGGGAAAAGGATGGATAAAAGAAAGATACGAATAAAAAGAAGAAAAAAAAATAAGAAGTGCTCTACATCATATAATTTAACAAGGAAAATAAAATAGAGATAAGAATGAAGTAAGAAAGAGGTCTTCAACAGAAAAAAAAAAAAAAAAAAAAAAAAAAAAAAAAAGAAAAATATAAAAAAAAAAAAAAAAAGAGAGTTAAAAAAAAAAAAAAAAAAAAAAAAACAGAGTAAGCAAGAAGTGAATTATTCAAGGATATGAATTAATATTGCTATGACGTATATGCACTAACCACGTAACTTGAATACAAAGATTTTTTTTTTTTCAAAATAAAACACTTTACTGATTAATTACAAACTGCACATTAATACATTTGTTTTAACAATTTATTATATTTTCATTATACATTTTCAAAATTTAATTTTTAAATTAAAATTTATATTCACATATTATATATATAGTTTATTATTATTTTGAAATGATTTAATATTACATTTATGTAAATTAAAATTTATGCAATGTATACTTTTTATAATATATTAAAATATAAATAATTTCAAACTATACCATTATATGATAAAGATAGCATATATACATATTTTAATATGATATTAGAGTCTTAGTTAAAAAATATATTTTAATGAGATTTTTATTTTTTGTTGATATATAGTTTCACCTATTATCGAACCATTCATTTCTAGTCTCACGTATGAAGTGTATATATTTCGACTTGGAGAAGATCTCTTGGAAGTTTCATGTCAATTAGAGATAAAATAATTTCATAATATATATATATATATATAAGTGGGATCCAAATCTTATCATATAAATTAATTTTGTGAGATTGAATTAAATATATATATATATATATATATATATATATATATATATATATATATATATATATATATATATATATATAAGTGGAGTTGAGTGATACCTCCAATTAGGTGGTCTTTATGTCTAGAGTGACGTTTAACATATGTACATATAAATAAACAACACTCAAATATCTTAAATAAAATATTGAGTTAAAGCTCATAGACGTTTAAAACTTAATGAAAAGAAGAGATCAACTAAAGATAACTAGTATTTTTTTTAATAATAAATATTTCACATCCATAGTTTAGTTAAAAGATAAATTTTATATAATGTTTTATTCAGATTATTTGAAAAACCTTAATACTAATTTAAAAAAAAACATGAAATTACGTATGATAGTTAAATTGTAAGTAAATAAATTTCAACATATTTAATAATTTTATTTATGATAAGAGTAACTTAAAATTAATTTAATACTTTTCAAAATAATTTGAACATATTGTTAATATCTATTGATATTTTACAAAATATGTTAAATGTTTGAGAGTACTACTCCATGAATGATAATGTGAACCTTATAGTATTTTTCTTATCAGACCCTGCTAGTTCAGCAAACCTTATAGTATTTATGTTATGTTTTCGTACAAGTTGTATATTCGTACAGTTCACTTATTGGGTTGAGTTAATCTTGTATTTATATGCATTAGTGATTAAATATTTCATACCACTTTATATTTTAATTTTGACTTTGTATTATATGAGTTTAATATCCTTAATTATTGCTGATGGAAAAGAAAACAAAAAGGAAACGGGTGAGTGGAAGAACTTAAGTAATAAGATTGATAAATGCGATATTGAAGATGATGTGGACATTGGTGGTATGATAGATGGGTACAAGCCCTGCTAATTAAAAACCTCCCAAAAATTAAACTTAAATTAAGAACAAAGAAACTTTGAAAAGTTTGTCTCGCATTTCAAACTCACGTTTCCCATGAGGTATAGTATTTCAACATGACATTTGTGTAATAAAGCTTTTAAATTAGCAACAGAAAACCCTACCTAATTCTGTGAACTCATACTTCACAAAAAAAGAGTTTTGTTTATTTATTTTAATTAGTATTATTTAGAAATGATAGCTGAAAATTGTGAAAAGCATAAAATTAATTTTTGAACCCCTGAAGAAAAGAAGACGTAAGAGATGAGAGAGAGTAAAAAGAGTGCATAGGGATGACAGAGGATGCCGCCTATGATGGTGGCAGTTGGGTCGGTAGGTTGGGGAGTGTTTTGGTCGATGAGGGGTCGTCAAAAACGTGATTAATCATTTTTATATAATTTAATTATTATTAGCTTTAACTTATACTAATATAATTATCTATCATTATAATTTTACTCTTTTATTTTTATTTTTATTTTTATATTTTATATTTTATTTATTTAGATATTTTTTCAATTAATTGCTAATATGTTTTAAATAGAGTCACATGTCAACCAAATTAAATTTAGAAAGTGTCGCTGTTCAACTACATGAGTCTAGATATAGATAACCTACATTTTGCTAGATAACACTTTTCAAAATATGTTAACGTTAATTTAGTAAAAATAATCAAATTGATATTATTTAAAACCTTTACTAAGTAAAAAATAAATATAAACATCTAAACAAATTATATAACTAAATATAAGAATCAAATTATTAATTAAGTTTTTATATTTAATTTAACTTTAATTTATTAAGAAACCAACCAATTTCTTTTATTATTGTATGTTATTATTATCATTTATTATAATATCGGTTTGAATTCTCATATTCAATGTAAGAAAAACCGTTTTCTATAGATGTCAACAAAGACATTGGTTAATATATATGAAATATACTTTTTATTAATGATATCAGCTTTTTTAAATATTTGGGTTAAATATTTTTTTGTCCTAAGTTTGAGTAAAGTTCGGAATTAGTTAATCTTCAAAAGTTTTGACCAATTTAGTTCTTCATCTTTAAAAATACATGAATTTAGTCATTTTAACCAAATTTTGTTAAGTTTATATGTTTCAAGTATATTTCATGATAGTATTTGAATTGATTATACTGTTTGACATATTTTCTCTTCGATGTTAATATAAATATTATCATAAAACGCTTTTGAAACGTCAAATAAACTTAACAAAATTTAGTTAAAATGATTAAATTCACGCATTTCTAAAGATGAACAACTAAATTAATCAAAAGTTTCGAAAATAGACTAATTTCAAATTTCACTAAAACTTGAAGGACCAAAAACATATTTAACCATAAATATTTTGTTAACATTTGTTTTCTATTTTAAAATAAGAGAACATTAAGTTAATTTTGACTGGGATTGTTGTTGAGTCAATGTCAATTGGGAAATTATTTTCGTTGATGGTAATAAAAAATATTAAATATATTTTTAGTCCCTAAATTTGGATATAAAATTAGAATTTATTCATGCTTCTCATTTTGATCTAATTTGTCTTCAAACTTTAAAAATAAATAGTTATAATCCTTTTAAGTTTTTTACATCATTCAACACGTTTCAATTCAAATGTTAGTTTAGAAGATCGTTTAACAAAAAAAGATTTGACGATGTTGGTTAAAAAAACTATTTTCGTTCATTCTTTAAGTTAGGGGATCACAATATATCATAATTTGGAACATGGATGAATTCCAATTTCTCGGGACTAAAAACATATTTAATTTTAAAAAATATAGTAAAAGAAATCACCAACATTCTAAAGATAGTCTTAATTTATATTCACCTAATTAGTACATAATTATTAAAAGAGTTATAAAGATAATCTTACAAAACTCATAAAATTAAGAGCCACTTGAAACGTAACCCCAAGTCATTCAATTTACTTTTGAATTTGTCTAAATCAAATTGGACCAAGCTATACTAGCACAGTAGATTGTACATGCTTATCCCACTCTACCCTGCCCATCCACCACCTCTACAAATGCATCCTCCCCGCACGCAACATATGATTGAACACAACAACATTGAAACTATGATTTATCTTAAAATAAGTTCATGTTACCTATCACAATGTATATACTATCACATTTCTAAAACATGTTTATCATTTCTCATCACATAAAAAAATATATTAAAAGAAAAAGTAAACACGTGTCATACTACCATCGCTTATAAATTCTGTGTCACACAACATGGCATTTTTTTTTTCAAAGTAGGAAAGATTCCCTTTTTTATTCTCCAACTAATTTATTATGTAAAAAAATACAGAGGTAATACAGTTTATTGTAGCATTTTAGAATACAGTCATAGACAAATTATAAACTTCATTTAAACTGATTTTTGTTTTTTTTGTGTGTGTTCTTTTAAGTAAGGGGGGAAAATTTAGAAATGAAAAAATATGATTACTTCTAAAGATAAATACTTAGAAAAAAATTATTTAGAATTTTTATAAAAAATATATATTACTCTAAATTTTTTTATCTTAAAATATCTAGTTTAATGATTTCTTAAATATTTCTTTTTCTAAATAATTGTTCTCAAAATAATTAGCTTTCTAAATTACTACTTTTCAAAACATATATATTTTTTAAATAATTAGTTTTCTAAAGTATTACTTTTCTAAAAAATATTTTTCTAAGTAATTATTTTCTTGTTGGAAGTCTACGTCGATTAGAGATAAGGTAAAATTTACAATATATAAGTGGGTACAATCATCACCTTGTAAGTCAGTTTTATGAGGTTGAGTTAGGCTTAAAGCACACTTCTAACATGGTATTAGAACCAAGTTAAAGTCTATCTTCACACACGAGATTTGTGGGGTCAAGTTAGGCTTAAAATTCACTTCTAACATTTCTTAAAATTACATTTTATTATCTTTGTTTTTCTACAAAAGAAAAAAAAATAGCTCAGAAATTTATCGAATTCTAATGTTATGAGATTTGTGAGGTCAAGTTAGGCTTAAAGTTTACTTCTAACATTTCTTAAAATTACATTTTATTATCTTCGTTTTTCTACAAAAGAAAAAAAAAAAGGTCAGAAATTTATCGACTTCTAATGTTATTCGAATAAAAATGGCAATGACAGTGTTTAGAATTTTGTCCCATTTTTTCCATGTATTTATTTACCACGCTGTGTTAATGGGATAAAAAGTATACTTGAAATTTATTTTCCAACATCGCACTCACACAATTATTCTCTTTTCCTCTCTTATATATTAAATGCTTCTTCTTTATCCACTTCCTGCCACTAGGTTAAAAAAAAATCAATATTGCTAACAGCAATATCTGAAATATTTTATAAAACAACGAAGTGGCGTTGACAAGAAATATACGCCATCTTCAACATTATAATATTTTTCAGTGTTATAAGATTTTCTTTTACAACATGGAGTATATTTGTTATATTTATGCATATATTCATATAGTCTACATATTCATCACAAAGTTATTAGATTGTAACTCAACAATTTTGATTTCACTTTCACTTGTATTATATCTTTTCTACTTTTTTTTGTTGTTTAAATATCATTTTCTTTTTATATATACCCTGAGATGAAATATTAATGATAGTTTTATAATGATCCGATAATGGATAACAAAATAAATTTAACAAATAAGTATAATTTTAGCACCTATTAATGAACTTTAAATTAAACTCAATTTTAGATAATAACTTATAAGATAAGATTTACACATACTTACCAATTTATATATTATAAATAGGTCTTATTTCTAATTAATGAATAATCTCCAACAACATTATATACTACCATAAATATTATCTTAGAATAAATCAATAAGAATATCCAACCATAACATTTTTCTACACACCCTATATATTTATTGAGAAAAAAAAATATGTTTACAATAGTTTCAAATACCTCCCCATAAGAAAGATAACTTGGTCACCATTGATATCTAAAAGTTTTTTTCTAAATAATTGTTCTACTAGTGTGACTCAAAAATATTAATCGAAGTGTGCTAAACAAAAACAAATTTTATTTTTATTTTTTGTAAAATTAGAAGTTGTACTCTTCGAGTATGATTTTCGCAGAGACTTTGTTGAACTAAATTGATGAAGAGTATTAACGACTTTCAATTTTTTATATGAAATTAAACATTGTGCCATAACAATGAGTTAAGTTCAAAGATGAAAAATGAAGAAGTTCAAAATAAGTGAAAGTAGGAGCTAGATGAGTAGAAGGGAATTTTTTTTTAATAACTTTAGAGTCTAGAACATCACATGTGTATATCTTTTGCAAATTAATTGAGTGTTACTTGAGCATGAACATGCCATTCTCTATAGTGAAGTCCACCATTAATTTGCAATCATGATTCTACATGAGCTTACACGTAAATGGAAAAAATAAATGTGTGTGCCAGTGCTTGCCAAATTACTCTGGATCTTTAGCAAATTTTAAGTCTTTACCTTCCAAAACGACTTTATTTTCAAATTGGAACACAACTTATAATTGGATGCATGAAATTGAAAGTTCTTATAACCTATAATGATTTTCATTTCCATCTTCGAAATGAACTTGTGCTGTTGTGATACAACTTCTAATTTCAATTAAAAAAAATTGAAAGTCGATGTTAGTCCTCATAACATTTGTTCAATGGAGTATTTTCAAAAACCATAGTTGGAAAACATGAATTTTAGTTTAAAAAAAATTCAAATTGAAAGTCATTTTCATTTAACACGACTTTACTTAATCTTTTTAAGTCGGAGAGAAATTATGTGTATGATACAACTTTTGAAGTGAAGTCGTTCTCTTCATGTACCAGGACCGTCTCAAAGGTAAAGCTAGTAAAATCACTCACTTCAGACTTTTAATAAAAGAAGGTCTCAAAAAAAATTTTTACTACTAATATTTTCCTATTAATTAATTATAAAATAACTTTCAACAAAAACAAAAGACTAAAAAAACATTTGTACTAATATACTTTTATTAAATTAGTTATAAAATGTTTGAGATAAAAAAGGACTCAAAAGAATATTTTATTACTAATATAACTCTATTATAATAATTATAAGTTTATGTTTGAGATTAAAATTTAGTTAAATTATTATTAGTGTATGTTAATTTCTATTGGTATTAAAAATAATAATTAATGAGTACCTTTATTTAGTAAATTATAACTTTGTTTATGCAGAAGATAATGATTACAGTCAACATTCGTTTAAGTCGTCTGCATTTTGATCTTGAGAGTTTGATGTAGAGTTAATTGGAATGCAGACTTATGAAATTTTAAGAGTTATATTACATTATGAAATATTAGGGGTCATATAATTATAGTATGAAATACTATGATTGTTAAAAATTTGAAAAATTTCTAGAGATTGTAAAAACAGGAGAGATATAAGATATATGTTATAAGAAAAAAATATTTTTTTTTTTTTTTTATATATATTTTTTCTCTCTCTCTATATATATATATATATATATATATATATATATATATATATATATATATATATATATATAAAATGTAATAGAATATAAAATCAAGTGACTTTACATAATTTTATCTGAAAATAAAGTCACAAAATTATTGATCCTAGAATTTTCCTTCTCCAAATACGAATCTTAGCGATATGCAATGTGGACTTAAACGAATGCTTACTGTAGCTATTTTTATTCTCTTATAATTCTATTTTCTTCTTTTATCTTTTTATCTCTTTATTACTTTTCTCTCCTCTCCTTATTTTCTTCTCTTCTAAGAGTCATTTTTTTAAAATCTTGGCAGATTACATTCATTCAATTTCCTATTGTCCGTGTGTACCAATTTTTCACCCTCATTTTTTGTTTAGTATTTTTTTTCTTTCTATTTCTTGTAATTTTTATTCTATTTTGGATTTGTTCTAAAATTAGAAATGCGTTTCTTTTGTCTAGTTTAGTTTTTCGATACTTTTCGATTTACAAGTTTCAAGAGTTTTTTTGCATATATTTTGAAGAGGAACTAAAATTTTTCTACAAAATTATTAATTATATTAGGGATTAGTCTTTTGGTAGATAATAGATTAATTGGAGTGTAACTCAAAGTTGAATTTTTTGTAGAAAGATAATTCAAGTTTAAGAAAAAAAAAGACTTACTATAGAGTTGAGAAGATCCTAAGTTCATTGGAAAACGTATTAGACAAAAAAAATAAACAATTTGATGAAAACATTGAGAATAAAATTGTAAAATCTCTTCAAGAGTCGTTTAAAATTGATTTATTTTTTGTATATTGTAGATAAAGAAATTACCACACTTTAGAATACGTTTGAACAATTTAAAATATATAATTTTTTTTTATGTAGTGTTAAAAATTAAAGTCACTAAATTGTACATTCTTGCAAGAAAACGGCTTAAACTTTGAATAATCTTTAAAACATGATAATTTGTTGGATAATGATGAATTTGATTTATTTTCATAATTAAATATCTTAAGAGAAATTATAGGTTTGAAAAATAATAAATCAATTTATATTCTTAATTATATAAAAAAATTATATTCTTTTTTAATTTTCCAAATGCATATATAACTTATAAAATAATATTAACAATTTTAGTGTCAACAATGTTTTAAAAAAAATTAAATAAATTAATCTTAATGTTTATTAAAGAAAAAATATTAAATAAAATTAATTATGACAATTTAACAAATAATTTTGCATAAAAAAAGTTCAAAAATAAATTTTAAATAAAAAGCTTTCATGGTTTGTTTTAGGCCCTCTAAATTCTTGAGGCGCCTCTACCGTGTACGTGCTACTCAATTTATAACATTTTTAGAATCTATCCATTTACATAATTTTTGTAGAAAGTGAACCCGTTTAATAAAAAAACAAAAAAATTTGGTATATAATATTTAGAGTGAGAAGTAGGAGATGGAAGTATTTTGTTGAAAAGATAGATGAAGTTTGTTTTAGAAGTTATAACTTTAACAACAGATGGAGTGGAGGCACGTTTATATGGGTGCTTAAATGGAATTTACACAGGTGCACATATGGGGCAGGTAATCATCGTGAAAATAAAGCCTACCATAGTTGTGACCTAGGGAATCTATAGCTTACTAAAATAGTCATAGGAGTCGGGGAAGAAACATGCCAAACAATAAACCCAACCAAACTACAAAAGTTATATATAATCCTCTCTCTCTCTCTCTCTCTCTTACGAACAACGCATTGTTGTTTTCTTCTTTTTTGAATTCAAGCATCTTCCTTTTCGTGTTACTATGCTATATACCATTACTCTCACTTTTACTCTACTTCCCCATGAAGGTAATTCAATTTCAATTAATAAATAAACTAGTGAACTTTTAACACCATGAACTTCAATATTCAAACCACCAATTAATGAGACACAAACTCATCTTTGCTATTTTGTAATTTCACAAATAAATGGTGAAGAGGATGATGACATCATTGATTTGGCTACAATATGAATTAAAATATTGACGAAAATAAACAGAATTTTAATGTATTAAAGTATTCATTTATATTTTTCCTTTAGACTTGTATTTAAGTCATTAATAAATTTAGTTACTTTTAGGGATGTCAACGGGGCGGTAAGATACGGATAGTAGCTCCTCTGTACCTTATCTTGATGGATAAATATTCGTTCATACCCGTCTCCATATTCATGCGAATATCCATTATGTGGGTACCCCATATTTTTTTAATATCATCACGGATATCCACGTGTATCTGCGGGTATTTACAATTTTTTAAAATATTTAATTACATATTTTTAATCGTAAATTCAAATAAAATACAATACATAAAATTCACAAATTTCAAACAAAGTCCAAATAACTCATTTAAATAGTGTTGAATGACATTTTATAAAGAAATGATTTTTTTTTAAAATCAGTTGATAAAAAATAACTCATTCAAAATCAATGTGTTAATATTTTAATCATGTTTTTTTAAATTGTTTTGAATTTAAATTTAGAGTATAACGGATACTGGTATCCACGGGTACAAATACTATGATACCCGTACCCGCTTCATTAACATGCGGGTATAAAAAAATACTCGTACCCATTACTTGCAAGTATCCCTTTATAATATCTATTTCTTAGCCATTATAAGTTTTATCCCTGTCTACGGATTTTTTTGACATATTTGATTACTCTCCATGACAATCTCTTCAAGTATTTATACACTCATATGCATATCTAGCTAGATCTATTACTCGCATTTAATGAAACATGTTTTCCTTGAAAAGTACTAGCATTAACTATAAAATTAATTTAACTAAATACATCCTATTCTATAAAAAAATATAAAATAAAATCCAAAGGTTGATAAGTACACCTACATAACAAACACGATTCAACTCAATTGAAGATAACAAAAAAAATGATTACAAACATATTACGTATTTTAGTATTAAAAGAATAACATTAAATTGCTAGACGTAGACTGAATAAAGTTTAAATAATAGATGAAATTCTAGAAATTTAATATATTTGTTCTAGACTGATCAACATAGTTATAGGGACCTAAAGAAAGTCAGTTTTACAATTAGACAAGCCCCACAATCCCTTTGTGGCCTACACTTATGTACGCTATAACATAATTCCATCAAGTTATACAGCCATTACATGAATCTTGACGAAGGAAGATTACTATTAATACACACGTCCTAAATCATTGGGATTCACCAAATTAACCATAACAGCAAGCTAACACGACATGTATAAAACCGTAACCAAAGTTATGGATTTTGCTTCACATTTATTTACAGGTTTAATTTAATTTAAATTAATTTAATACAAGTAGCATTTGATAATTTAAATCGCCCTCTTCAAGGATTTAATTGTGTAGAAAAGAAGTTTCACAATAAAATACAATCGAAGAAATCAAATTGACTAATATGTAAATGCATAAAGAAATTAAACGAACTAATTCTCTTACCTTGTATTTGGATGAAAAATTTTAACAATTTTAAGAAATTAAAATATTGAATAATTACAGTAAACTTTAGCTTATATTCGTATTTTGATCTTAAAAGTTTGATGTGAACTTAATTGGAATGCAGACTTATGAAATTTTAAATTATTATAATTAACATAGAATATTAGGTCATATAATTGCAAAAATTTTTGAGAGATTGTGAAAATATGAGAGATATAAAATATATAAAAGATATAAAAGATATGTTACAAAGGAATATGTTATTTTATTTTATTCACACACACATAATAAAATATAAAAATATAAAATATTTATAATATTTTAATCTTGATTTTCTAATTTAAAATAATGACTAATTTTTAAAATTGAGAGATATTTTTAAAAATTGAAATATTTCCTAACAAATAATTTAAATAAAAAATATTAAGTAAATATTTTCAACAATAAATCATATAATAAATAATCCTATATTTTCTAAACAAGTGACTGAAAAAACAATTTATCTTACAAGAAAGATGAATTTTAAAAAAAATTTCAAATAAATGAACTACTTTCTTAAATTGGTTCATTCACCCCATAAGTTTGATGTAGTTTAGAATTTTAATTTAATAATTATCTGATAAATTTGAGGAATCTTCCTTATGTATCACATTAAATTTGAAGAATATTCTGGAGCAAAAGCATGTTAACGTATATTATTGTGATAAAGTATTACATATAATATATGTGTGTGACTATCAAGCAAACATGGACCAAGAATGGGGCATGGGTCCATGGCGAAAAGCTACGTGCCTGTGTTCTCCACTCTTTAGTTATTTACTGAATGAGGCAGTCTACAAATCATAGCCTCAAATGTGGCAAGATTTCTATGACCCTACAAAATATATATATACACATATATTAGTGTTGATTAATCTCTGAACAGTTAAATATGAAAGTAAACCAGTATATTAGCACCAAGTTTCATGAGACTTGGCCTCAAGTTCACAGTTTATGGCTAGCTTTATTTTGGCGGTCCGGGTACAATAATTGCCCATAAAAAGTCCAACAACAAGAAACCACGTGAAGGGGAAGAGGGATATAAAGCAAAAACATCCTAAAAAGAACAACATAATTAGCTGGTAACCACATATACATATATTCGCAATCATATCAATACAATTACGATAATTATCCTTCTTTAATCATCACAATTTGTCACAGGAATAACTCTGAAGGAAATTACATATATTATTATTTCTCTTTTGGCTTTATGTTTTTTTATATAATTTTACCGTTCAACATAATTTCTGAATTAGCAATTTCTCAAATGGCACCCACACTTAATTAAGATAATAGAATATGAAGACTGAGTTTGATACTAAGACACGTGTGGCACTTATGATAGTAAGAAATATTGCTGAAAAAAAAAAAAGTAAAGGAGGAAGACGATATATGTGGTGCCTGGGAAAAAGAAAAAGAGAAGGAGGATAAAACTGAGATGGGTAAGGTTTGGCTTTAGTTAACTTTATTGTTTTGGGTGGGTACAACCCTCCTAATGCGTTGGACGAAAGACATTGGGGTGCCAGGGAATTAGAATCTTCAACTTCTCCGCACCATGCAAACATATCACATTCACAATATCATACACAAAAAGAAAAAAAAGAGAAAAAAAAAAAACTGACAACGCAGCTAAAAAGCATTGCATTTTCATGTAGGAGAGTCCTGAAGTGTCTACGTTAGTGAAACAGATAAAATGGAATGCACTATTGCTGGGGACAGGAACTCCTTTTTCACATTTCGCTAAAGTATGTCTCTGCTAAATATTTTATCACATGTCCACCTTATCTGTCTTGTTCGTTTCGATCCTTTTTCATTCTAATTACTTCTACCGATATCGTTTTTTAATTTGAATTTTAGAGGGACGACAAAAATATATAAGAAAAGATCGCGGAATAAGGCAGGGATAGAGGACACTCTATTAAATATATAAGTGAAGATTCGCTATAAAGATGTTAATTTTTGATAAAAATCAAAGTTATAATCCAAGATCTAAGAGAATCCTCTCTCAAATAATACAAATTTTCCAGTTGCTTATAGCATCAAGAGCTTTTGAATAAATTTGATCTTCCAATCTATTGTTCTTTATCCTTGTCATGGATCCTTTAATTGGTAAATGTTCATCGAGTTTCAAATTTATCCTCTATTATACCCTCCTCTTTAAAAAGAATTTATCCTCAAATTTGTTTCACTTGAAGATTCCTTATCGAGTTTAATCCATAATTAAGTTTTACTAACAAACTAATTAAGTTTTCTTTCTTAATCAAACATTTTATTCCTAAAATTTGAAATTAAAACTTTTTTTATGAGGTGTGAAACCTAAACCTAGTTTCAGTCACACCAATCATTGAGAAAGGAAATCTATCGGTTCGGATCTCTCTAGATCTCTCTTTATCGCATGCCAGTGATTTGGCTTTCCTGCTATCTCTCGTTTCTTAAAAAAAAAAATAAAATAAACTTGGTTGGACTTTGGTGTAAAGAATCTATGGTTGTTTGAAGATTCAGTTAAATTCGTGGGTTGAAAGTTTGTCTCCTTGGATTTTCTGTTGAACCAGTTATAACCAGGTATCGAAAGTTAATGTTGTTGGCGGTAGTTTCATAGCCCGAGGAACTAACGAGGCAGGAGGTACACCAAAAAGGAAACAATTCTTATTCAAATGAAGGAAGTTAACGATGCTCTCCAAAGTGGTGTTCGCCATTAACCCTACTTTGAATTTTCTTCGGTCATTTCTTACAGTTCTTCACTAATACATTTGGATTACTTGAATCAAACAACCATCCTCTCATATTCTTTCTTTCTTCATAAAACCTTTACAGTTTGTTAGGTGAATTCTCTCAACATGTGGTCCTACTTGGACCATGTGTTTTTCTCTCTTTTGACTGCACTGTATAGCCACGTTATAAAAAAACTAATATATTTCTTTAATAATAACCTATTAAATAAAAGTTCTAGTAAGATTTCGTAAGAATAAAATATACTCAGGATTCATCTTAATTTAATTTTTACTTATTTATCTATTTTATCAAACACAAATGTCACTATTAGGAGAGTTGAGTCAGTGAAAGAGATTAATATCTTACAAACATTATGAATTCTAAAGAGTTGTCCATTTTTAGTTACTGGTACCGCGTTGAATAATATAATTTCTGAAAGTAGATGCTTTTAGGTGGCAAGAAAATTTAGTTTTTGTCCATTGTTTCAAATTTAAATCTTCGAGGGCTTTTAACTTATTAAATATTTTGGCTTACTTAGGTTGGGAAGAGATTGGTGTCGGAAATCTCATCTCGACTAGAGATAAAATAATTTTATAGTATATAAGTGAGTACAAATCTAACTTTATAAACTGATTTTATAAGTTTGAGTTAGACTTAAAGTCCACTTCATAACATTTCATCCCTATTGAATTGTTATCAGACCAAACAAATCTAACCTTACAAACCGATTTGTTAAACATATAATTCAACACTATTTTTTATATTTACTAAATTATCTTAGTAAATATTCGTCAAAATAAAATCATAAAATTTCTAAACCAACTTGAAAAATCTTCCCTGAGTAATATATCACCGAATAAATCTTATATATGTCTCAACAAATGTCAAACACTCTTTCATTAAAAACAAAAAACTATCTCACATCTCGTAGTCTTGTTTCTCTCTTGTTTGGTACATGTCTACCTCCTTAAATTGGAATGATTCTTTTCATTATAAAGACTTAGAGTCGTATTAAAAAGTTTATATTGAGTTTTTGAAAAAAAAAATACTAAAATTAACTACTTTCTACAATTCCAATGTTCTCTTTCAAAAAATAAATTATAGCAAGAATAGTACTATTGCTATACCTCGCCAATTTGAACAATACTGATGCTATTTTTTTTTTAAGAATTTATAATTTTACATTCCCAAAATTTACAGTAGCTTTGGAGAAAATTTTGGCTTTAGAGTTAAAAGTTTTCCAACAACGCGTTGATTTCTTTATGCTGGATATTACAAAGTAAAAAGAACAATTCTTTCATTAGTATTATTTTGAAAATAAAACTACTTTAATCGGAATGACTTCATATAATAACTTGAATAATTTTTTATCCCAAATATCTCATTTCCTAAACGATAATTTTTTTTAAGTATTGAAATTTATTTAAAGAGTATACTTAACTTGTTTGATTAGATATTAAATATTTAAAATAGATCAAACAAAACATAGAATCTTCGCTGAATTAACTTTGAAAAATTATATTTTGATTCTTATTTTTTGACTCTTATACATTATTTTTTGATGTGATTTAATATGGATCATTGATTCTTTAAAAAAAGATAATAGTACATTAATTAATTACTCATACTAAATCACGTTGGAGATTAAAAAATGAAAGAAAAAAAATGTGAGTGATAATATGATTGACAAATTAACTTTAAGAATTTGCTTTACCTACATAGGCGGAAAGGCTTGGTGATTAAATTTAATGTTACGAAACAGGAATTAAAAAAAAAAATAGAATTTTTCTTAACTATGTACCATGCCATCTTTTTGGTTCCTTGCTTGTCACCATTTGTCAAAAAAACTCAGATAAAAGTATTCGAGATTCCTGCCAACTGCTATTTCTTGTTAACTTTAAACAGAATTATTCCTGTATATACACTGTATAGAGTTGGTATTCTTTTTTTTGGCTTAAAATTCGTTTTTCTAGATGCATAGTTCTTTTCTCTGGATTTTTTTTTTTGTAGTGAAAACAATGAAAGAAATGTCTAGTTTACCTTTTGATAATATTCATAACATAATAATATGAACAACACATGTAATCCAAACAATGAGTAACAAGTTGACGATTGGTGGATATATAGGAATGTTCACACCTTGATAACTAAGATTATGCTTTATATCTTTGAAATCATGGCAATAGTGTACAGTAGTTTTCAAATTAAAGGAAGAAGCTAAGGATAAAATGCGTACATGCATGCATAGCGATGGTTGATTATGTGCAGTGTTCAAGTGTGGTTGAAGAAACGGAAAGTGGCAGAGTCATCCTTTTCGGCGTGGAGAATGAGAGATGTTGCAGAAGTGGAATCGGCATCGGGACCATCGGTTGTGTCAACATGGAAACAAGAGCACCATTCTAAGGAAGCAAAAAAGGCAGATACAAAACTTTGACAGAGCCAAGTTGCAGCCATGCCAAACCCAAGTTGCAGCCATGCCAAACCCATCAAGCTTTTCACACGTGCGTGAGCAATTCTTGACCCCTCTCTCTTTGGAAAACCGTGTCCAGGTGCAGCTCATACCTTCCAAGATTGGTGGAACGATGTAATGGTTATTGTAATTATGTGATTAATTCATTTAATTTCTGACTAAGAAGCTTCCTAGCGCCTACAACGAAGGGTATAAAGAGTGTTGGGGGGTTTGGAATAACAAAATTCGTGGCTTTGTCACTGCTTTTGGGCACGATAAAGATGCTGCTTAATGGCTGGGATTTCGCACCAAGAAAAGTATACACACTACACCTTCTGCTTTTTGTCCTTTGCACTCGACTATTCAAAGCCAAACTTATACCATTTCACTTCAACTATTCAGGCGTTTTCAATTGTTTAGATCCTCGTTGTTACTTGGAAGATATCAAAATTAATAGATAAAGAAGTGGAAACAAAATCCAATTTTTTTTCTAAATAATCAATATAAAAAAAATAATAAAATACATAAAATAAAGAATAAACAACAGAAGGAAACACTACAAGAAAATACTTTATTAATAACCAAGTTTAATGAAAAAAATGGTTAGTAACAAAAAAATGTTTTATTAATAAGGACCTAAATATAATTTTGATAAAAAAGATTCTTTCTCTTTCCCAACATTACTCCTCACCTTCATTTTTTCTCTTGTATATCTTTTATGATTTTTAGTGTTCAAATTAGGTAGGTGGTTCACAGGTTACCAGTAGAGAAAACGGGTTACGGGTCACATCAAAGAAAAATCAATCCTTTAATCTAGGATACTAATTTAAAGACACAGGTTTAATTAAAAACCTAAAATATATTAATAATTAAGTCTAAATTTAAATGTAAAATTTTTTAGAGGAATTAACTTTGTAAAATAAACTAATAATAAAAAAAAAGTGTTTTATAAAAAGCACAAAACCGTAAATAAACTGAATTCAATTATATAGACTTATTTGTAGCCTTAAGTATCACCTCCCAAAAGGAGTAACCCTGACCTGAACAGTAAAATACTATTTTGAAAAAGGAAATAAGATTATTTGGTTAACAGAGACTGTCTTCCGTATTGCATTAATGGGTTGGGCTTAAAATATTAGAATAGAGGTTTCTTCCTCCACCTCCAAGATAACTTTTACACTCTCAAAATTTGAGGCTCTTTTAATTATGCTCTTAAAAAAATAATCAAATCAAAAACAAAATTTAGGTAAAGCAGTAATTATGATTGTTGGTGGCCGATCAAACTTCTACAGATTTGGATATCCTGCGTTCCCTAAGGTGTTTCCTAATGTGGACATCAGGTTAGGAATTGTATCTGATGTGAGTTCCCGTTTGTTCTAATCCTAGAAATGGAGTTTTGAATTGAAAAGAAGATTTGTTCTCCTGTATTCCAGACGTCAAGATTTGGTACAAGTGTTTTCGAAGATAACTTTCAGATATTGAAATCTGGTACAAGTGTTCAATTTCTTCACTAACACTTTAGAGTTATATGTAAATCACAACTTACAAACAGATTTTATTAAGTTAAGTTTAAATCCAATTCTTAATATAAAATCAAAATCATGATTTTAGAATGGAGAAATTGAAAAAGAATAATACTTGGAAGCTAGTTACTGTATCAACTAAAAAAAAATATTAGAGGCAACGGAGAAGAAATACTTCCTAAAAATTGAATGTATGAAGACTTATTTAGAAAAAATAAGAATGTTAGTTTTAAGGCATACATATACCGATGCTGATTATGCAAGTTTAATTATTGATAAAAGACCGATTATTGGTTATTATATTTTTCTTACTAGAAAATTAATAATTTGGAAGAGTAAAAATCAAAGGGTGGTAATCAAGTCCAGTGTAGAAGTAAAATTTCCAATAATGGCTTAAGAAACATGTGAACTATTATGATTAAAAATTATGGTGATAGATTTGAAAAAAAAAAAGGATGAGTCTATAAAGCTGTATTATGATAACAAACATGCAATTAACATAGCCAATAATAATTTAGTACAACATAATAGAATCAAACGTATTAAAGTGAATCAATTTTTTTTTAATAAAACTATTCTCACTCATTTTTTCTCTATATATATATATATATATATATATATATATATATATATATATATATATATATATATATATATATATATAAATTCTTCTAGATAATTTTAAAATCTTACCAAACAATTTTAAAAATAAAATAAAATATACAAAATTATAGCATAATAATTGAATGATTATAAGAAATAAAAATAATCTTAAAAAAATTTTAAAATATGTCAGATCCTTTGTTCAAGTTTTTGAACAAGTGTTTTTCATTTTGAACTTAAATATATTTTCTTCAAGATTATTGCTGCTCAATTTTAATGGTCGACAGAAGAAAAACTTTTGACATCTCAATATATTAGAAGTGTGACAGATCTTAAGGAAATGCACTGTGAGTGTCAAAATAGATCTTCAAAAATTTTGGAAAGAAAAAATATATTAAAATTTGAAAAAATAAATTTATTTATATATTACTTTATATATGTGAAAAAAGAAAATTGATGAGACCAACACCTCTCTTTATACAAATCAAGCTCCGCCTCTGTACCGAAAAATATTTCAATAAACATTAATTTAAGGTGAAATAACCAATACATTTTATATTAGACTTAATAATTGGTTTTTGGTCATCAATATATCATTTTATCTTCATGCAAACCTTATGTTCAAAAGAATTAAGATTTTAACATGTTTAAATTGTTCTAAGAGATTAAAGTCTAAGTAAATTCTAGAAATATCTTTGTTTCTAAAAAGAACTATTCCATATAAAATATTGTAATCAAATTAGAGAAAGTTTTGTCAATCAATAAAATAAAAGTTCATTAAGCCTATCAATATAAATATACATTCCTAAAATTATAAGTAAGTAGTAATAAAACAAAATTGTCCCATTAAGAGACAAAATTGACAAAGTTGCATTTACAGTATTTGAAATGCTCTTTTAAAATAAGTTTTATTTTTTAATGATAGATGTTTAATTTAATAATGAGTATCACAATCAAAGTTACCAACATAATTCTTAATGAAATAATTTTTTAAAGCAATATTATTAAAAGTTATATTAATTATCTTATATAATGAATGTCAAATAGATTAAATATATTTTAATAATTACTTTAAATTGTTAGGCCCTAAGTCATGCTTTAACCTACCACTCAATCCAACAAGATATATATTCCATCCGTCTGTAGTAATTCCACCAAATGGAAATAAGCACGAATTTAGAAGAATCATAGCACACACTTTCATGAATTCAGAATGTCATATGACAGAGATGGTTTCAGCAAAACGAAGAATCCATTTTTCTGGGTTATATATTTGGAAGTAAATTTTTTACTTCTGAATTTTACTTCCTGATACAATAATAGTTTCAAAATTATTTATCGAGAATAATTTAAATGTAAGTAAAAATATCAAATTAAATAATAGATAAAATTAAATATTATATAAAATGAAATACTCATTAATTTATTGTTTTAGAGTATATTTTTTGGGATGGATTTATTATTCAAGAGGAATGGAAAGAAAATATTAGAGTGTAATTGTCTTGTTCTTTTGGGGGAATGGAAAGAGATAAGAAGATTTGTAGTAAATGTCATTCCTTTAGTTTTGGTGAGATTGGAGGTATTTTTTTAGTTTTGGTGAGATTGGAGATATCCTTCTAATCGTACTGACATTGGAAGGTGATAGATGTTAAATGACTAATTTATTATCTTCATATTTATTTTTTTTCACGTTACCCTCTTAATATTTATTTATTTTTTACCTTACATATTAAATTTATTTTCATACAAAATATATTGTATTATTTGTTTTTTAAAATAATTTTTTTATAATTTCAATCATTGAATAAAATGTATAAAAATAATTCTAAATCATTTATATATAATTTTATAAAACCTACAACAATAGGAACATTTTGATAATCTAACTTTTTAGTTATTAAAGTTTTTTTTTTAAATATGTTACATTAGTCAATTCAGTTACAAATTTCACTCTCTAATCTATTCTAAAATCAACTCTGAATCCTTAGATCTCTTCCTCTCTTAAAAAAACAAACATTATTTCTCTCTGTAGTACACCTAATTCAACTTATATCGATTCAATTTTCCAAATAATAACGTATTACACCACCTCTGTTATGAAAGCCAGTTCCAAAATTTGTTTTCTGGAAACGATATTTATGCACCACAAAGATGATAACCCATACTCAACCCACAATGCATCATTTCACCACCAAAGTTTCAGGAGACCCCGATCCACAAGTGAGCGGCCCAAGCCAAGGTCTCAATGAAGGAGACAGCTTCAGTAAAAATAGAAGGGTAGGAATAGAATTAAAAGAAATTATAGGGTGTATGAAGAAACTGATGGGGTTCAAGAAGCACTTTCCATACTCCTTTCAAAATACAAACCTAACTCTGTGTCCGGAACACTATTTGTCTCATCATACAAGCCTGACCCAACTTTAAAATTTGTCCTGACTTACAATAATCTATAATTCTAAATCATATTAACCAAATTAGTTTTAATTTCAAATACAATAATTTTATATATATATATATATATATATATATATATATAATTATAATAAAAGATTTAATATCTTAAGATGACAATCATTTATAAAATTGATCTATTATATCAATAGACCGAGTAGAATTAAAATAATATGAGATTAGAGACCATCAAAAGTCTATACGGACAAATATCTATGGATAAAATCTTTAATGAATATTTTTAATAAGTATATGAGTAATGGATACAAGTATTTTATCTATTTACTTGATAAAACTTATGATTATTGTTATACCCAGCTTATGAATACCTGAGCTAATAATTGTTAATAAATTTTATTTCAAAATTATATTAATTATTGAATATTTTTTTTTAAATTTGATTTTATATTTTTATTTAAAATTATAAAATTGGAAGTGGTTTTAAAAAGGTTAATTTTAAAAAAAAATTATAGTCTCCAAATTTATTTGTATTAATAATTTATTGTACAATTTTATTTAAATTATATTTTAAAATTATTTTTTATTTGAATTTATATTTTAAAAATTAAATAATTTTATTTACAATTAAAAAAACAGAAATAAAAATATTCACACACACTTATAATGAGTCATTTTAAGAAGGACAGGAAAGCTTGTAAAGAGTCATTGTTTAACACCGATAGGAAAAGTATGGAGATTACTAATATCCATCCATAACAGTTGTTGTTCCTAGATTAGAGGTTAAATGTGCAGAACTAAAATTAACCAAGTTCCTTTACTCAAATATTTATATAATAAATATTTATTTTAAAGCAAGCCATTTAATAAATTTAAACTAACCTTGTCCCAGTCAAATTTTTTTAATGATAAATGTGATAGCTTACATAAATTAACTGTAGGAGACATCTATATGTTGACCATGAGAGATTTATTAGGTATCATGTTATTTAAAAACAGGTTTCAATTGTAAAATTGTATATTTACCAATACTTAATGATGAATAAGTGATGAAATTTGTGAAAAATTATCTTTTATTAAATCATTAATATTGTACGGTACAAGATAGCGTCCAGATTTTATTTGTGTAGTTTTAAACACTTAAAATGTATTATTTTCTATCAAGTATATACAATTTATTGTGAAAAATTGAAAATTTGGAATATATAGTTACATGTCTTCTTAAATATAATTACTTCACTTTGAAGGTAAAATATCCAACTATGTTATTTAGGATTTTTTTTTTTAATTTAGAGATGTTTATGACGCATCATACCTACATTCCATGTGTAAGTTAGAATTTATAATTATTGACTACTGTGTCTTCTTATATAACTCAGGAGCTATCTAATTAATATTTCCGTAAGTAGGGCATGCAGAAAAGTACATTACTACTCCATTTTCTTCGAGGCAATCCCCATTTTCTGCATGATTCATCTTGTAGTGGGCTCCATAGAAGAAAAAACATATAAATAAGGAGAAAAGTGTAAAATTTCTGACTTCTTTCGAATTATCAACTTAGTGAGATATGATCGCAAAACGTTGACTAGCCATGTACAAGTTCCTAACTTGAACAAATTAATTCATGTTCTTATCTAAATCTCTATGTGGATGGAAAAGAGTCCTCGATGATCATTTCATTGACTTTTGTAGTATGTACGGAAAGAGATGCTTATAAATAAATCGAACATCAAACTAAATGTGATTTACAAAAAAAAAAATTGAAATTATCTTGAGGAATGGTCCATGTTTCATTTTAATTATAGGTTAAATTTGAATTGTCCTTATATATCCTATCTATTACTTATATATCTTATCTATTAGATATATACTAATCGATAGGATCGAGCGTTTATCACTACGTTAAAAGTTATAGTTATTAGTCAGAGTGTAATTTTTTTTATTTAAAAGTGTAACACAAATTTAAGCATCACGATTTATTCGATTGTGATCCGGTTTACTTAGTTTCTGTCATGGGACAATTAATATCACTTGCAACATTATTCGATATTAATAGATGAACAAGTTGAAAAACAAAAGTAGAAAACAAAATAAATTTGCTGCAGGGAAATGGATGAAGAATTCTGAGCCAATCCTTTTTTGAGTGATACATATTAATGTTTTCTTCAAGCTCGTAACTTCATGCTCTCTTGGTCGGTGAAAACATAGAGCAAGTAATTCAGTTTTTAGTTATATTATTACAAGGATATATGATATTATAAGCAAGTAATAGATAAGTTCCATCAAACTCTCAAAGATGTGTGGCCAGATTCACATTGATGAAGCATAATAGTCAAATTTCAACAGATATGTAGGGAAGTCCATCAGAACACCATAATCATTATGAATATGTTGAAACTTGTAGCTACTTTTGAAACAATGGTTTTAAAAATTTGAAGTGAATAAAATGTGTCTGAAATATATATGTTTGCTAAATAACACTTTACAAAAAGAACCTACATTTCTTTGGGTTTTTTGGTGTCAACTGCAGAAACTAATTAAGAAAGGCACTCTTTTGTGCAGGGCGATGATGAACCGATTTTAGATCATAATAAACTAAAAGCCATTAAACCGATTAAAAAAAACTACCGTTTGGATGATTATTTAATTTTTAACAATATATCTTACATGCATTTAATCTTCTTGTTATTGCAATAAGTAGTCCACTACAACATAGGGAAATTCATTAGTAGTTTAATTTTAATTATCAAAATTATGAGTTTTTGAAAATATTATTTATATGGGTAAGTCTTGCATGTACAAAACGATTTTATTAGAAAACAAAATCGTGTAAAGCTAACAACTTCATTATAATTAAAAAAAAAATCATGTAATTCAAATACAAATTTAATCGGTCTTAATTTTTTAAAACTTTTTGTAGAAGTTGTGCAGACTTAACATAATTTCTATATATTTCTGATTTGAATTGAAGTTATGACCAAATAACACAATTTTAGTTATTTTAAAATTAAAATAAAATCATTCACATACTACATTGAGTCATACTTTTATTAAGACACCAACTTCGGTGCCAACGTACTTCTTTGCAGCTCCATAATAGATAAAAAGCCAAAATAAAAGAAAAAAAAGTGTGATGGATAATTTAGAAAAATACTAAAAAGTAAGGTTGATATACATCATATTAAATATCTACTTGAATTAAATATGTTTTGTCCTTTAACTTTCAGTAAAAATTGGAATTGGTCCATTTTCAAAATTTTAGTCTAATTTAATTCTTAAACTTTATAAGCGTTAGATTTAGTCTTTTTAATTAAATTTTGTTAAGTTTATTTGACATTTCAAATATATTTCATGATAACATTTAAGTTGTTTATATCATTAAACACATTTTTACTTTTGTTTGCCTTAATGTTAGTTGAGAAACGAGTTTAAAACATCAAATAAACTTAACAAAATTAGATTAAAAAATTTAAATTCACATATTTGTTGAGAGATTAATTTCAAATTCTACTAAAAATTAAAAAATCAAAAACATATTTAATTCTTCTATTTTAAAATAGATGACCGTAAATAGACTTACATCGTAGTTTTGACAACTTTACGACACATTTTACGACACATATATAGAAATGATATTTGATGAAAGTTTGAAAAAGTTAATGATTTCCAAAGCACAATGAAAGAAAAATCTAAATTATATATATATATATAATGGTTTTATTTAATCTAAATATCAGGTTGAACTCAGCGACCTCGAAATGGTATCTCTTAATTTCTTTTGGGATACGATACAACTTTTATTTTTATATTCCTCATTATATGTCTATTAAATTTATAAAGGAAGATTAGATTATCTTCATTTTCAAATATGAAGCAGTCCACAATAAAATCACCTGTAAATAATACACATATTTATGCTTAACTGTAACTAATTAACGACGGATTAGTAGTTATTATCATTATTACCAACATAAGTTTAAAACTACAAACGCATTGGTGACTGAAATTACTTTTGACAGCAGATGTATTTGTTGACTCAGAAGGTTTTGACCTTAGTTTGAGTTCCAAGGAAACATCTACACCAACCCAATACTTGTCCAACCCAATTCCAACTTTATAAACTCACAAGTACTTTTAATAAAATAAAATAAAATAAAATAAAAATCACCAGAAAAATTCCCTTTGACTCATATGCATTGAAGTTTGTTTATTCTATGACACTAAATGGTTTGAGGCACCAAATCTCCCCTACTCTCCTTAATTACCTTAACTAACACAAACATATTCCTCTAATTAATAAATTCTTTCCAGTGGATTACGAAACACAGGACAACTATAGTCAAAAAGGATCTCTCGTGTTTTCACTTAAATTCCTTTCTTTCTTCTATCTCCTTTGTTTTCCATAAATTCCTTTCGTGTTATTATAATAACCAAACCATCCCGGGTCAACATCACTCACCAAATTTAATTAATGAATGTTTGTTCTGATTCCAGACTTCAAACATTTACATGCATATAGTTTAATTTTAAATCACTATTTAAATTTTTTCCTCATTCTAGTGCTGCCCGTTTATCAACGTTGTGTTCAGAAATCGTTGAAAAAAATTTAACTTGTCCATGGAATGGAATGTTGCGATTATTCTCCTTTAGAATTTCATGTACGCGATAAACAAAAAAAAAAAAACCCTCAATATTTTTTAACAAAAGAAATATTTGATAATATATGATCTAGAATCTAATGTTTGAAGTACATTATTTGCTTACCAAACAAATCTTAACTCATTTTTCCCCAGAAAATGTTATGTCAGATTCTACTTTTGTTTTAAAATAATTACAGTTTTAGTTATTGAAAAAAGTTATAAAATAATTTATGTTCTCAAAACCTTGATTTTTTTTTCTTTATAATATATCTTCTAATCAATAATTTCATCTTTCTACTTTAAACTAACGTATTAAAAAAAATGATATTGTTTTAGGAAAGTTATTTTAAAAAATAAGATATGTATAATCTTAAACTGTAATAATAGGAAAAAAGTGTTAATGTTTGACAACTTGTCGGAATTTCCCTAGCTTTTTAATTTTTTTGCCGAAAGCAGTATCCATCCATTCTTAGAATCTAAAAGACCGTGCACTATATGGATTTCAAATATTTTATTTAACTTAACTGTAACAACAACAAACAGCTTTAAATTTACAATAAATAACTTTCATCTATTTTAACTTTTTTTAATGGTATATTGTGATAATTTATTTATTTTTACTATTATTTAATATTACCATTCATTATTATTCATTCTCTCTTTTTTATAAACACCAAAGTTAATTTTTGTTTAGATATTTTATCCTTACAAAAGTTGTTAAATAATGCTAAATAACCTTTTTTTTTTCAAAAAATAATCAGTAACTTAGTTTCATCTTAGAAAAGAAGATCATGCTCATGTTAGAACATACAATAAAAATAAAGAGGAAACAAACTGAGAATGAATCAAAAGACTGAGTACCAAGTTTGAATCCTAATCATAATAATTCACAAACATAATTCAAAAGACTTAGTGAGTGTTTGATTTTATGTAAAATTGATTTTTTAATATGAAATCATCATGTGTTTGTTTTTCAAAATCAATTAAAAATTAAAAATAAAAAAATTATGTTAAATAAAAAATAACTAATTTTTATTTCTGGAATCAATTTTTCGACGCTGAATTAAACACGTTCTTAGTAAAATGAATTCATGTCGAACAGAAACCGAAAATAAAAGGTTTGTGACGATAAATCTTGATTTGCTCACAATACTGTAAGATGTCACGTTACAGATGCAATATATTTTACCAGAAGTTGTGTGAAAATTTGTTCTTGGTGCTGTGACTTTCGTTATGTTGATGCGAGCGTAGCTGGAAGTGACAATAGGTCGTGTCAAGTAAAGAAAATGTAAGTAAAGTAGTAAGAAAGTTATTCAAGCCACAGTATGAAATGCAATGCATCCCCAATAAATGTAAAATTTGATATTTCTACTCGTTTAAATCGAAAAAGATAGAAGAAAAAACTGTTCACAATTTATCTCGGGAATTCTAGATGCACAGCCTCTGTTTGTGAAAAACGGAACAAGATTCCAAACGGGTGATACACGCTTGTTGTGAGTGAGTCTGGATGTGAATTAATTGATGCCATCACTACAACTTTGGAAAGTCCTCGTCCTCATATGCCTGATTACCCGTAATCCATGCATCATTCTGTTTACACATTCTACATTCAGACAAATCAAAACATGCCTCTGTTTTCTTCTTCTACCTTCATAACATTATGCAAGTTCTTCAGCCAACCAATCATCAATATATTTTAACATTGCGAACTGCAAAACTAAATTTTAAAGCTTTATTATAGACTCAATATGAATAAAGTAAGACATTTGCAGTATAAACCTTACTAAGTTAAATTGTAAATACTTTTACTTTAAATTGTTTATCATACACATTTAATAAAAGGTATTTGATTTAAAATATCCACACATATTTAATGGTCGCACGATGACTTTAGAAAATTATCTGTATTCTGATAAAATCCCCACCATTCAAATAAAATCTAATGATTTAAATTATAATGGACCACACTTCTCTTGACAAAAACCCAATGATTCCAAGCCAAACAAGTTTTCCAACCCTTACAGAAGTTCCAATCTAAGGATTCTTTTTGGTCCTAGGTAGCTTTCTCGGTTCCTCTCCGTTTCTATCCACTGTTCAATATTCATGTGACTAACTGTTCATGGACAACTTTATTCAACAAAAAAGAAAAGCGTGTTTGAGGTTTTATTTATGTATCCCCCTGTTTCACAGTAGTTCCTCGATGCCCTTGGTCTTTGATTGTGAGCTACAATAAATAACTCACTTCCAAAGTTCACACTTCTATTTGCATCCTTATCTCTATATATATTCCTTCTTTCACTCCCTCTTCCATTCAAACACCCTCTATTTCTTTTTCCATCTTTCTCTTCCAACATGACCAAGCTCACACCCTTCTTCTTCACCCTCTTACTGTTCTTCATGCTCTCCCATGCCATACGCCCTGAACCAGCTTTTCACCAGGAATCTTTCACAAAACCGAACCAACAGGTTCGCTGAACTTTAATTATACTTATACTAATTTTAGACTTATTCCTTATCTTTATCATTCATCTTTTCTAATTTAATAGTATATATATACTTATACACACTTTTATATTGGTGGCGGCTAAATACCATGTCATATTTATTAATTGATGTGTTATTTTGCAGAGAGTTGAGGCGGTTGATGAGAGCTGTGAAGGTTTTGGAGAGGATGAATGCTTGATGAAGAGAACACTCGCCGCTCACGTTGACTATATTTATACGCAGAAGCATAATCCTTGAAGAAGAATATGAAATTACTCTTAGTAGTACTATGTTGCATCCATAATTTCACGTATGCAATCATAGGAGTGAGAGTCTATGTTTGATTGTTTTCATTTACAGTACATTAGAAGTTGGTAACTGGCTCATTTGTTTGGAATTGAGTAGTGTGTGTGTTTTTTCTTCTCTTTATATGTATATTAAACTGAAATTTATGGAAATATCTGTCTTCTTCATAAAGTTCATGTGGTCGGTAATCGTAAAGAACAGTTTCTTCTTTCTTTTCACATTCATCTCTGACTGTCTGAAAATTTTCACATTTGCTTTATCTTATTAACGTAAGTTATATATCGATCATGGATGGACTAAGGAATCACACATAAACCCACAACGCCATGTATATATATATGTGAAGCATATAATTCGAAAAGCAATCATAAGTATTTCTTTAATCCAGGATTCGAACTGATCAAAGAGCCGCATGAAAAGCCGTAAAACATGAAGCTGTTTTGTGCTATATATACCCATCTAATGTGTTTTATTTGATGAATGGGTAAAATCTTGTATCTTTGACAAAGAAGGAAGAGATTCAAGAAATCCCATGAAAGTATTGTGGATTTAATGTTGCTTTGGCAATTTAATTTGTGTGACAAGTGACAAGTGAAGAAGCTAAAGACGTGGTATAATGGCTAATTGCTTAGGTAACTGTAACCTCTGGATTTAATGCATGTTATGGATGAGTGTCTGGTGCACCCAGTATTAAATGTAATTCAACCACTTAGGTGACTTCTTTAGTTTGGGAGTTTGATCAAATTGGTTGATGGTTGAGGTTGAAGTTATAACTCAGAGTTCATTTAAATCACCCCCCATCGGACATGTGAATGAAAAAGCATGGAAGAAAATAAGAGGCTACAAAAAGATGCGTATAAACTCTTTGCTGTTTGTATAGCTGTAAGCTTTCAAAATCACGATTCTTAAACAATTACCGTTTTTTTTTTTTTTAGAAAATAACTGTAGAGGCTAAAAGCTGGCTTAATTTATCGAAACCTTTGTCATTACATTACATTACATTATTCAAAACAATGCAGTAGAAAAATACTCATATTATCCATTTTTATTATTTTGACATGTGTCAATTTGGTTGATTTTTTCCGTCATTTTTTCATCTTTTTGTTGTATCTTTCGGAAGTTTATTTATATTTCTTCTCATTCTTCTTAGCACGAATATCATTCAAATTTAATCATTCTTCTCTAGCTTCACCTTTGTCCTAGATTTTTTTTTCTTTGACATATTGCATTGTTTTTTGGTTCCTCCGCACTCCTATATATTGTTCCCACACTAGCTCCGTGAAAGAACGTTGCGTTGTTTTTGTAAGATGTGTTTTTCTTTTTACAATGTTTCTTACACTTTTCATTTTACATCTCTGTTGATCAAAGATAAAGAGAATCGTGAGTGTTGCGCCTTTATTGAAGAAAGACAAAGAGAATCGTGAGTGTGAAAATGTTAGCTTTTATGTTTACGGTTGTTTGTTGTTCTATAGTTTAGTTTTGGGTTAAGTATCTTTTTAATCACTGAACTTTTACCTAAAATTGGAAGTTCTCTCTAGTCAAAACATTGATAAATTTTGATCCCTAAACTTTAGAAATGAATGAATATAGTCCCTTTAACTCAATTTTATTAACTTTTATTTAGGTTTCGACGCATTTTTCAGTAAATATTGAGCCGAGAATGTGTCAAACGACGTAAACAACTACAATATTAACATGAAACACATTCGACTTGTTAAAAAAAAGTCAACGTAATTGGGTTAAAATGACTATATTCATTCATTTTTTAAGTTTAGGGACCAAAATTTATCAAAGTTTCGACCAAGGACGAATTCCAATTTTTGAATTTTTGACCATAGTTTAGGGACTAAAAACATACTTAACCCTTTAATTTTTATCTCGCATGTGTTTATTTTCATTAAATATGCTACAGCTATAATGTGTTTTATTGTTCACAACTATAGGTTGAATGAAAGAAATTCATGTTGTCATTCTGAAATTTTTTTATTCGACGGAATACTCAGATATTATTATTATTATTATTTTTAAATTAACAAAACAATATTCTTGTATGGTTATTGTCAACTATAATTATCTTTTTTTTGTGTGTGAAAATTATCAAAACAATATGATTGTATGGTTATTGTCAACTATAATTGTTTTGTTATAGAAATTGTGGCTGATATAAGTTGATTTTGTATTTCACTATCTATTCATTTGAAATTTAATATTTATATATATTTTTCACATATTATATCATTTTTATCTATTATATTAAAACGTTATTAAATAAATTAAAGGAAATAAAATATAATAAAATTTTATAAAAAAGTTACAAAATAATTATACCTAAAATGAGCGATACAATTGGTTAATTGAAAAGGCAGGTGTTTACGTTCACTTTAATATTTGGTATGATAAATCAGAATTTATTATTTAAATACGTCCATTTAGATTTAAATAGATTAAAATGTAGAATTAATAAACATATAATTAGAAGCAGAATTTAGGTCGATAAAATATTGATAAGATAAGTTGGACACTTCTTTCCACATATGATCGTATTCATGCGAATTTTAGATGGGATGATATTTTTGACACAGTGATGAAAGTCTTTAGAGGGCAATATTACATTGTTTTGATGATAACGATACATGATCACCCTACATATCACATGACACATACATTAAATATTCACTTAAATTTTTATTCATTTAAATATGTGTTCCGTTTAAATTTGTATTTGAGAGAAAAAATTAAATTAATAATTTTATGACTTTATTTTTTAAAATAAAATTAACATAAAATCATTTGATTCTATATTTTGTTTTATTTATATATATATATATATATATATAATATAAATAAAATAAAATAAAATAATATGTTCCTTATATCTATCATATATTTTATATCTCTTATTTTTTTCAATTCCTATAAATTCTCAATATTTATAATATTTTATATTATAATTACATAACTTCTAATATTTCATATAATATATTATGATTCTTAAAATTTCATAAATTTACATCTCAATTAAATTCATATTAAATATTCAAAACCAAAACTTAAACAAATATTTACCTTAAATAAAGTTTCAAAATTATCTCTTGTGACAGAGAGAAAAGATAAGTATCATATAATGTAAAATATGATATATTAAGAATTATTAGGTATTGATTTGACATTTAAAAAAATTTGCTACATATTATTGCTCTTTCTTTGTGTTCTTTTGCTTGATATTTGACTTCGAACAACATTGGTGAATTAAATCCACCATAAAAAAATGACTCTGAACTCAAAGTATGTTTCTTTTACACAGATTCATATTTTCCTCTTGATTCCCAAACATTTGTGTTTTTTTTTTTAATTAAAACAAAACAAAAAAAAGCATTTGCAATCACCTACATTCATATGAGTTGAAGTTATAATTTGTTATTAATTAGTAAGTTACGTAACATTCTAGCATAAGAGATTTCAAATTAGGAGTATCTAAAAATACGATGCGCCCCACCGTATTAATAAGAAAGGAAATAAAATGTATTTATTTTATGGAAAGAAATAATTAGTATATTATGTGAGTACGGTTGATCTTTGCTAGCCGTACCTTTTCCTCCATACTATACCACACACTACGTATAAATGTCAAACGCAATTATTGGTTCGCCATAATTAATGGTCATATACGATTCAAAAGTTATTATTACATGTGGCTCAATAATTCCATAACCATATATTGGTAGGAATCAAAACATACCCCATTTTATTTTAAAACACCATTTCTATACCTTTCTTCACCTTTACGTTAACTAAAACCTTTATTCATCTGTTACATATTCAAAACTTTTGTGCATATTTTAAAAAATCAATTCCTTCCCATTTTCAAATTTGTTAGGGTATACACTTCAATGTGCGTTGATTTTTAGTGTTCCTTTTTGCTTAAAAATCTCAATAAACTTTTCGCTTCTTATTTATTTTTTCTTACATTTTGTATTGATCGAGAGTTAATGTAAATACATCAATTTATATATTCACAAATTATTTATATTCAACTCGCTAGATGACTGTGTAAATTAATGAGAATTATTAGATTTATATTCTATTTTTGAAGTGAATGAAAAGAGATTAAAATAAAAAAATAAAGAGATTAAAGTTTATTGATGATATATATTGCGCTAAGAAATGGAAGAGATACTATAAGAATACTCATATAAGATAAAAGATATAACATCTCTATTTAACTATTATTAATATGTAGTCTAAATATCTCATAACAACACACTATAAACATACATATACAAACATATATAAAGTGTATTTATAGTCCTTCATATGATTTAAATTTTTAAAATATGAAATATTAACTCGTTAAAAGGGAAATGTGTACCATCATCCCTCTATTCTCACATAAAATATCATAATAAAAAAGGAAAATCACAATTCACAAAACAAGATAAATTAATGACTTTCGTTAAATATCTTTTATATATATATATATATATATATATATATATATATATATATATATATATATATATATATTACAAATATCAACAATGTTACAAAAGTCAAGCATATATGGCACATTCTTATAGTACAATACATCAACCATTCTAAATAAAAATAGACATTTGATTCTACTTTTGAAAGACTCGTATTGAATTAAACTTAAAGGATTTTCACCTATCATAAAACCTCTCACTCTAGAGAGTCACATATTAGGAACCAAGTCATTCTCATATGACAGGAAAATTTTCCTCTCATTTGTGGGTCACAGTCCTTTTTTCATACCAATGCCTTAGAACATAAAAATCTCCATCAACTCTCTCCAATTAATATCTTTGCCTATGAGTCCAATCTCTAAGTAATTCCAAACCAACATACTTATCTTATCGTTTAGGACTCTCTTTGAATAATTGCATAAACCCCCTAAATCTATAAGTTGATCCCTTTGGTCTACTTACCTTAAATTAAACCAATTGATGTATGTCAAGATTGTCGGGAATCATGTACTAAAAAAATAATATCTTCAAGTGGAAGTACACCCACAAATAAGAGCACAAAATATAAATTAAAGCACATAAAAAATTTTATATGGTTTAACATCTCAAGGTCTACATTCACAAATACTCAATAAAAAGTATTATCACTCATGGTATGTTGTGTTTGGATCCATTGAAGTATTGTTCAAGCAGATGGAAAGGCAAGTGCGGAACATGTTTGATTGAAATAATTTGCACAGAATTATGAGTGTTTTGCGAATGACCTCCAAATTTTGACACTCTCTCAAGTGGATATATGCAAGGAAAGTCAAATCATTTTGTTAAATTTACCTGATTGTCCCTGTGATTTAAACCATGGTTAACTTTTATTTACTTTTTACTATACATGAAAGAGCTTATAGCTTGTGATGGTACTTTACATTTATTAAACACCAAATTTAATAACACTTCAAATTATAACTAATGACAACTATCTTTAATGAATAATAATAATATAATAACAATAAAAGTATTATAATTAGAAATAAATTAAAATTTTCTAATTTCAAATAACAACTTTAATTTCATTATAACATTATTTCTCCTGTCAAAAATTAAATTTATATTACATTTATCAAGGGTAAAATTATAATTAAAGAATTTCATCTATTAAAAATAAAAAATAAATAAATATTATCAATCACATTACACAATACAAAAACTTTCCATTCACATATACTTAAATCACACAATCTTTTCCTTAATCCAAACAATATTATATTCACTTACAAATAAACTCAAATCAATGCAAATCCAATCTCCCAAATCCACACCCAAATCCAAACACAACATTAAAGTGCACTTTTTTAGGCAAAAATTGTAAACCTTCATACAATTCTTTATGGACAAAATTGCAAACCCACACACAACTAACCAAGCCCCCTTATACACTCAAGAGACTTACTGAGTTGCCATAACAACTCTTTATTTTTATAGTACTTTTCTGTTATTCTTTTCTTCATATTACTTTATGTGAGATTTTGGTGAATACTCACTTGAGAACCAACAAAGATCTATACTCACCTAACAACTCAAACATTGCATAAATGAAAATACATCATAATAACCACTGAAAGATTAATCTACAACTCAGACATAGATTCATGAAACTCTCTTGAGCCACACAACCACGAAACATAACACACACATGTAAAAACTCAAAATGACTCAACAATATAACAAAAGATTAATTTACTTTGATCGCAATTTTTTCTGGGTAGAAACATTGTGATCTACATTAGGACTCCTATGGAAGTCTCTAATTTTTTAAAGAGATAAACAATGAGGTTAGAAATCTAAGAGAAAGGTAAAGAAAGAGAAGAGGATAGTTTTCTAAGGGATGACAACTTCTATAAAATGAAACTCAAATTAATAATTTTTCTCATTATAATTTACCCTTTTAATAATAAAATAATTGAATATTATTTTTAAATGTTTATTTTTACTCTTTAGTTATTTTGTAAATCTGACAAAAGAAACCAAATTAATTTAAATGAGACAAGTGTAAACAAGAGAAATAACTTATATGTGTATAACATTTATTATATATTTGTTCGGAGGGATACACTCTGACGAGAGAAGGATTTGCGATTAATTAACGTGTTCGAATTCAAACATTATGTATTTTTTTTATATATTACATTAATTAAATTACTCAAAAAATTTTACAAACTTTACATTTAAATTTATCTAATTTTATCTTTAAATTTTTTAAAGAAATAACATAAATTTTACCTTTAAATTTATCAAAATTCATACTGTGATTCTTCCTCAAATCCATTAATTTTAATAAATTCATAAATTTTAATAGATTATCATGATATAATGTTTTACTTTTAATAACTGAGAAGTAATTTTAAAAGTGACTTTTAAATTTGTCATTATAAAAAATGAGAAAGTTAGTATGGTGAAATTAATGATTAAATAATAATATAAAAACTTTGAAATTATTATGCGTTTCAATTAAAGTCTTATATTCATTTATTTTTTCTATTTAATCCTTTATCTAACTCTCATTCTCTGGAGTTATATATTTTAAATGAAAACATACGGACAAATTATAAGAAAAATTCAACCATATATATCTTTATTGTACAATCCTTGAAGTGATTTTTATTGGCACTAATTATATTATGTTTTTACAAAAAAAAAATATCTATTAAATATTAAATTAATATATTTAAAAGTCAATCCATTAAAAGATTAATGAAATAATCAAACCATGGAAGAATAAAACAAATCACGTCCATTGTTCGTATTTTAAACAAGTTAACCTTAAACTTGAATTTACTCATACAAATAAAAATATCATATTTAAACGAGTTTTTCAACAATCAAATCTAAACTTCAAGCATTGAGGAATTATTTTACAACATTAGAGCCCTAATTGCTGTCAAAATTACTTAACGTTTTTACTATTAGGTTGAACTTCTTATAAAAATAAAGCTATTATCTTGAACTTTGAAAATTGAATTTAGCTTCTCAGATCATCTCTTGTCCTGGTTGTCAACTTGGTTTGAGTCAAGTTCGATATGATGATTCAAGAATATAAATCTGATCTTCAATGGCCCTTTCTTCTGTCTTTAGAAACTAATGCTCATGAAAATCAAAGGCAATCATTGACTAAGGATTGCATTTTAAGGATGGACAGATTTGAAATCTACATGCTCCATATTTTCATTCTTGTCTGAGATATCGTGTCCCTGAAATTAAGGAACCACAATTCTAATTATATGCATGTAGATTTTAATCCCAAAACTTTTGCACCTAAAGCAGCAGCATTTATCGACAAAGGAATTTAAAAAAAAAAAAAAAAGAGTGTAAAATGTAGCATTTGTTGGATCAGCTCATTCTTTATTTTATGGGCTTTGGCCCAAATGTCCTTTGGGCTTCTAATCTACAATTTCTATGTGGGTTGAGGCTGATGGACCTTGTGTGCCTTAACATCTCCATTTTGTTGCCCTGCCTGCTTCAGATTTGAGACAGACATCGCCTGCGAACATATTTTGATTTTTAACAATGTTCAGGCGAAGCAGGTTTCTTTCCTTCCCTATGGTAATCGGTGCAGTCATGTAAGTTTTTCTTTTCTCTCCCACTACGCATATCCAATTTCGCTCTACAAATCCATGCCCCAATTTAATTCCCCATATTGCATGTTTAGTATATTAATCTTGTTGGTTATGGCCTTTGGTGACTTCATCTGTAATATAAATCAATTCAGGGTTCCTAAAACTTATAAGCACAAACTTTGTAGGGATATTAGCACCCAGAACAATCGAATTAAAATCTGTTTGAAGATTTTTGAATTAGTTTGGTGTAGTTAGTTATGTAGCTAGATTTTGTATGTCTCTGCAGTATTGGTGTTGTTTCTGGGAAGGCAATATTTGGACCCCCACTTGATGAGTATTGGAAAAAGAAGCATCAAGAAGAGACATCTGCAGCTGCTACTAAGGAGAATGACTCAACCCCAACTTAGTTCACCACTTAGTTCACCTTCTCAAGTAGCAACATCATCATATTTTTTTCTTTCTTTGGACTAAAGATAAGGATTGAAATGCAGTCACTGCATTAATTTTGCTAGGGATTGATGTTTTGAAGTAGTCTGAACTCTTTATTCTTTACTCTTTCCAATGTGAGGAGTGAGTTTTGGTTCTCTTTCCCTGTCTTTTACTATCAAGCTAGATTTGTAGAAATTCACTGTATAATTCTTTTTTCCAGCTACCGTTGAGTTACAAGCATTTATATTATTGTAGTTGCCATGAATGTAAAATTGTTATACTCAAATAAAACAAGTTGTCCCTTGACCTGCATATACACATTTTGTAACTGAGTAACTGGATTCCACCATTTCTATACCGACTCCTTTTATTCAATGCAACTCATACATGCCATTCCATCTTTGCCGTTGTTTTTTCTTGATTATCTGTCAATTCTGTGGTGCCTATTACATTAGAACATAAAAGGAAGTCTAGTTATTAGTATTCTACCTTGCAGTGGGTTATGTTATGAAGCATAGTTGTTGTATAGACTATAATATAAGAATAAAGAATAGATACCTGTGTGCAGAGGTTAAGATCTGTGGCTACTAAAATTTTGTAGTACAATTAAATTTGCATAACTAGACTAGGCAAATTTATATGGTTGGACTCTTAAAGTGTATTGCAGTAAACGGAAACAGACACCTCTGTAAGATATCTAAGAGTTCAATGTAAACATGAATGCATTTATAAACAGAGAGATGGGTGTGTAATACAAGAAATTAGTCAGGAAGGAAAAGAATAGCGAGGGACTGAGAACGCAAAATGGCGATAATTGACCAAGCAAGGGAAGTAGCACATAACTACTGTTACGCCCTTTTCCCCCTTCTTGTGAATGTTTAAGCATACCCAATAACGATTCCCTTTTCATGTTCATTAAACTTTCACCTTTTCTTCCTCTTACTTGTGCTCAATCAATAATGTATGCCACCTTTTCCTTTTCCACAGTATGAATTTTGAGTTCAGATTGGAGGCAATTTGGTATGTTAATTCCGAACCTTTTCTTCAATGGACAGAGGAGAAGTTAAACATGACTCTATTCTAACTAGTCAACACTCGATAGGATGTTTTGACAAAGGTATCCTAAACACCATTAAAAACAGAAACCAGCGTGCAATCATGGTTGCTACTCGAGTTTCATGTTTTAGGTTAGTTAACCCATAAAATAATTCATCAAATGTTTTGATGTCCATGGTAAGTATCAGTTTGGTCTCACATTGAATTGAGCTGGAAGATTCACTTCTTCCATTTGTAGGTATAATCACTAAACCTCAGCTCCGATGAGTTAATTGGAAATAAAGCAATTATGATCTCTATTGTTCTTCACCGAACAAACTTAGAACCCTTTCCAGAAGATTTTCGATATTAGGACCATACTGCATTCGTCTTAGCCAATTTTAATTATCGGTTCTGATACCACTAACTCAACACTTTAAGGTAATAGATTTATGGGTTTTTATACTTATATAATGCTCTACTTTTTCATTTCTATTCAATATAAAGTTTAGACTCACACTTGGATTCCTAACGAATGAATTATTCGTAAGTGTGATTAATCGGTGCTAAATTCCACAACTCCAACTTGTCCGAACGACAATGTGGTACATAATAAGACACGTTTAAGTTAACGTACACTCCGCTTAAAGTATATTGTAATCAATGTACCTGTCGAAATGATCCTTGGAGTACATGTAGTTTATGTGAAGTGGATAGATTTCTATATTCAGGGCCAATTACTTTAAGCCATATAAGATATACGCGTCTTTAAAATTCAGGAGCTTTTAATCTTACTTCAATTAGCAAGATTTTGTTATAATTTCAAATTGGATGGTTCACTGATCCAACTGACAGAAATTTATAAATAGAATCATTGTTTTTTTACTTTTCCAACTGACAGAAATTTATAAATGGAATCATTATTTTTTTACTTTTTGAATAGACGACTGTCTAGATCCTTTTTATTAAGATAATTTATATTTGGAACTAGATCATAGTATAAAATTATTTTAGTGTTGGTGTATAAATTATTCATTCTTAAAAAAACTGTTATTTGCACATATTTACGAGTAATTAATATTTATAAGAAAAAAGAATCACATATTGTTTCTTCAAATGTAAATCAATTTTAATCACTTTTACTTCATTTAAAGATAATTTTTTTTTTTTAAATACCCTAACTTTAAGTAAGTGTATGAGCTTTAATTGTTATGTTTTATTTTACGAGAAATGCATTTTAAGTAGAATAACAAAAATTAATAATCAAATTTTGTTCCAGCTATATTATTTTCTTAATTTGTGTGAACTTATTTTTTAAAATGAATATCGAGGTGATATAATATAAAATGTTAATATTTTTAGGCATGGGAGACATAGTCGTTAAATAATTAGTAATGTAAAAGATAAAGATTGATAGAAGTTATAGCGCAAAATAAATAATCAAAAGTATATTTAAGTACTTTTATAATCTAAAAATAAATATTTATCATGTACAACATCTATTTCGAATATAATAGAAGCAGAAAAAACATTCTATTTTGAGTGCAAGAGAATTTGAAATATAAGGATGACTCAAATAATTTTATCTTGTTTTCATGAGAGACTTGTCTTATTTCACGATAAATATCTCTTAAATGTCATTAATTTAACTAAATTTTATATTTTCAATCTCTTTTGTTCTCGATACATCAATTCTAAGAAAAAATCACATATAACAGAATTTATTTTTAAATTAAATAGTAAAATTAAACGTCATATCTATTTTTTCATAATCAGTAAGAATAAGTTTTCCTATTTGAAACACGAAGAAGTATCATTGAACAAATCAATTGTTATGCATGGATAGTGTAAACAATTTCAAACTATACCAATAAAAAATAATTTTGGTGTGACTTTTGAAGTAATTATTGTAAAAATTAACAAATATATGCTTAAAATGAAATAATAATGTAATATTGTTTTGCGTCACAGCTCCAACCAATTTTGTGGAATTAAATGTTAAATTAGAAGAAGGAAAATAATAGTAATCGTATGAAAATATTTTACACTATTCAATAACAAATAATTATATATAATAAGTTCATTGTCTTGTATAACTAGCTTAAAAGTTATACGTATGGAAACTTTTGATTGATTAATAACATAGAAGATTTTATTTTAGTCGGTCATTCTTAATAACTAAATTTGTTTAAATATAATTTTTAAACAAAAAATAGACAATAAACGAATACTATAGTAGAATCAGCATATAGGTTGATTGAGATCCATAATATTAGTAGGGATTAAATATGTTTTTGGTTCCTTAACTTTTTTCAGTGAATTTTGGAATTAGTCTAATTCGAAATTTTAAACCAATTTAGTTCTTCATTTTTCGAAACACGTGGATTTAATCTTTAAATCAAATTTTATTAGGCTTATTTGACGTTTTTTACACATTTCAGAATTGTATTTAAGTTTCTTATATTGTTTGACACATTTTTGCTTTAATGTTAAGTCAAATACTATTATGAAACGTGGTTGAAATGTCAAATAAATTTAACAAAATTTGATTAAAAGAACTAAATCAACGTATTGTATTTCAAGATATGAAAGACTAAATTGGTTTAAAATTTTGAAATAGACTAATTCCAAAATTTATTGAAAGTTAAGGGACTTACAACCATACTTAACCCTATTAATAGTTATGCTTGCGATTCTTGATCGGTTAATGTGTAAAATTTAACTTGCAAATTTATACAAGCGTTATGGGTTTATTGAATGTGTGGGCGAGTGACTGACTAGAAGAAGTAAAAAGAAGCCCCAATAGTTAGCATGCGGAAGCTTTTGCTAAGAGAACACACGCCGCCACATTTTCTGGTAACAGATTCTCAACCGCATCTTAACAACTTACCAGGACTGCCACGTTTTCAACATGTGAAACGTGTACCTTCTGCAAATCCAGCAAAAATCGGCGAGGACTAAATAACTGCATTTTGGGTATGATGATTTGTTTTATTTTTAGAAATAGTGACGATGACGATGATGTGAGCATAAGAAAAACATGATAGTGTTGTGCAGTACTTTTTTTTTTTTAGGTTTTCCGTCATTGGCACATACAAATACGCTGATGTGTTATGTGCGTGACAATGACTCATACATGCTCGATTTTCCCCTTCTGTTTCGGTTCCATTCAACTACTAATAAATAGTAAATACACATGTGCACACACCTGTTTCTAAATTTACACATAAGAAGCTCCCTAACAGAATATAAGGATTTGGCATTCCTTCCCACTATCCCCGCCTCCTAATGGATCCTGCACATTTATCATTATCATCAGGTGAAGTATCTTACACTAATGAGTTTGAATCAATGTTTTATATATTATTCGTAAGCCATCGATCGCTTTAATTTCTTGCTCTTTTTACTCACATAGAAACCACCTTACAATTTCCCCGTCTTAGAGTAATTGTTTTTCGAAGTCAACGGGAAATTCTAAGACGGCAAGGTTCCAATCTTAATGACTGTGTATAATTTTCTTGTTGTTTGGGTTTCTGTGTAATCACTTAGAAAACAAGTAAAACAGCGCTCCATTATCGCCACGTTGGCTCATGCTGTTTTTGTGTGCACGCGCTTTCTTCGCCATGCGTACGTTTGAGAGTTTGAACGTTCCTAACTACAGCCTGGGAATCTCCATAGATACATGCACAACTCCACGATAAATCGTCGAACAATATTCAACGAAAATATTAATTGTTCGTTGTGCAATGGAGATAATTTGCCAGACTCACATCGACAGGGAGATTGAATCGCTCATTGAAAGAATCCATCCACCCAGGTACTAATTTTTTAAACTTTTCCTTCTATATCAGCATCTCATCATCTTCTTTTTCCTACTGAAACAAGTTGCACGAAGATTAAACTTGTAATAAGGCAAACCCTTCAAAGATAAGTAACTATGTCTTGTGTATAAAAACTCTTGTATTTTACATGTTTCTTGTTGTATATGAGCAGGGTATGTATAGACAATGATTCCTGCAGCGACTGCACAGTGGTGAAGGTTAGATTCAATTGTCAGATGTATGAGTTAGGCCTTGTTCATTAAAGTTGAATTTGAATGTGGTGAGCCTCACAGAATTTAAACTGGCCTTAGTAGTAGTTGATAGAATTAGACTTTAAGTGCATCTTAACCCACAAAACTGACCCGATAATAGATGAAATAAAATGTTCAAAAAAGTTCGCTAAGATAGATTTTAATTTGGTTCTGATACCATGTTAAAAATGAACTTTAAATTTAACTCAACTCAACTTCTGATCTATCGACAAAATGAACTTTAAATTTAACTCAACTCAACTCCTGATCTATCGACGATGTTAGAGTCGATGTTAGAAAGTTTTGGAAAGTCGACGTTGGACTTCCAATGGTAAGTAATAGTGATGTGAATCACTGTGCATAATAAACTATGTACATATCCAACATGGAGATTTCTTAGGCTGAGCTTAGTTTGAATATGTTAGAATGAACTTAACCATATATTTAAGTTGGCATTCTCTTGAACCAAATATAGAAGCTGTAAATTTGACATGTTATAATACGTGTTGGTGAGAGATAATAGGAAGGATGATTTTTGGTAGATATTAATGGGTGAAGGATGTTCTGAAACAGATTGACAGCGCAAACAGGCATGGGATATTGTTGGAGATGGTGCAGGTGTTGGCAGAGCTTGATCTCGTCGTTTCCAAATCATACATTTCTTCTGATGGTGGATGGGTAATGGATGGTTAGTATTTGCTTGCCAATGTTAATCCTTATTTTCTGTAATCCTGTTATTTTCCATAACCATTTTTTAAAATAAAAGGGAAATACAAAAATATTTTTTCATAAATTAATTTAATTTGTGTATGAACTAGTCCGTAAAAAAAGGAAGATCTTAACTGAAAAAATCTAATTAGCTTTCCCAACAAATAATCCTATTAACAATAGTCATGAAAGCATTAACTAATATCAACTTAAAAGTAATTTTTTCCGATATTTATATAAAAATAATTCTCTGATTTTCAACCAAAAATTAACTTCCGATCAATATCAACTAAAATTTTTTTACTTAAGACGATCAAAGTAGTCCCACTATATCTTTGATAGAAAAATAAATATTGACTAACATTTACTCTCAATAATGTTAGTCGATCTGATTGATATTAATTGAAAAATAACATTGATTAACATCAATGGAAAAGAATCTCAATTGGTGTTAACAACAAAGAAGTTATGTGACACTAAGAAAAATATATCGCTAATGTTAATGAAGAAAACATTGATTAATATTGTCCACTTGAACTTGAAAGAGACCATCACCAAATGTTTAATCGATGAAGCTATGACGTGAGTCAAGCCATGATGTTCCGACTAGAGTGAAATTTAGATTTCAACCCCATAAATAAATCTGGCTCATCTGTATTGAAAAAAAATTAATTTTTTCAAAAGTGGATTAAACTGAGTCTAACTCACTTAATCCATGGGTTAAATGACTTTGAACCGGGTTGAAAGTGGGTTAACCCACTTATCCACCAACATTTATTTATATTGTTTTTAAATTTTTTTATTATAATTATTTAGTATTTCTAATTTTATAGGTTCATAATTTCATATTTTTAAATGTTACACTGTTGTTCAATAATATCTGAATAGTTTGAATATTTAATTAGTTTGTTTGTCATATCATATACATTCATACTTTAATCTTTAACTATTATTTCTATAATAATATTTCGAGAATTAAGTGGACATTTTGATTTCACTATTATAAAAAATAAATTAAGTTAATTTACTCTCATTGTAATACAAAAAATATATAAAATAAATTACAAAAAGAAAAAAAAAATTGTAAGTGAGTCAACCCACTAACCCATCAACCCGTGGTAGATTGGGTTAGATTGTAAAATTTCTAAATCATACAAAAGGTGAGTCAGATTAAACTGATCATTTTTAACTCAACCTGTGGTGAACCAACCTATGTGAGTTGAGTTAGCTCACTTTGACACCCTTAGTTTAACAATGATGAACCAACCAAATTTCTAAAATGAAATGAAAAAAAAAATTACAAAACAGATAGAACAATTTAAAAATTTTACTTTCTTTATAAGACTTTTTGAAATGATTTAGTTTTAAGTATTTTTCTAATAAAGTTATAAAATTATGAAATTTTAATTTTTGAATTCTTTTTCTCAAAACAATGTATTTTATCATAAAATATCTCATTTTCTTTTAAATAATATCCTTTATAAATGTCTCATTAAAAACATGCTGAGATGGAAATGGGGGAGAGAAATTTAGTAGGATGAAATAAAAGAAAGAGATCCATCTTCCTCCCACCTTTTTCTTAAAATGCTATTAAATTATTTATTTATTTATTTGCTTAAAAAATGTCTTCGGTTCTTGGTAAAATGTTGGGACACATTAATCTCCTTATATCTATATTTTTGGAAAAAGAAATTCTTGAAAATTTTCACATTTATATAATTGTCATCAATCCATACATTTTCTTGAAAATCTCAGACTTCTCATATATAATATTATAACTTAATGTCTTTCCTAGAAACTAGTTTCTTGTATTATTTATGGCTGCCACCAGGACAACTTCGTCTGGTTCATTATTCTTGATCATAGTAAAAAATGTTAGAAAAAGAGAACATGATGTTACACGGAAGAATTAAGTAGCATTAACAAAAGGTTTATCACTTATTGTATTCCTTGAAACTTTGAACAAGGAAGATTTCTCTCTTTTTTTTTTTTTTCAGTCTCCTTAAAAGAATAAGCTCGTAGAAGATAGGAAAGGGGAATCTATGACCGCAATGGTAATAGTGGTGTATGTGAGTGGCTGCATCTTCCTAATATAAGATATGTTATATTTCTCAAAATAATAATAAAAATTTATTTAGGCCCTGACACCATTAAATTTATTGAACTCAATTTTATTTTACAATATGAAAGACTAACGAAGAAGAAGATGTGATGTATTAGTTTATTTACGAAGCATAGTTTATAAGATTAATTTTTTATTTTAATAAAGTTGTTTATTATGTAAGCATGAATGAAATGGCCTTTCCTTGATGGGTCACTGTTGACTGAACGTTGCAGCGTTCCACGTGACGGATCAGTTTGGACACAAGCTCACTGACAAAGGCCTCGTCCATTACATTCAGCAGGTCATCACGTCTCTCTCTGTCTCCTAATCTCAACTATACAACCTACTTTCAACATTTTATTTAATTTCAAAATTCTCAATTTTCTTATGCTTCAAAAATGACCATTATTAATTTATTTTTCATCATTATAATTTTTATTTTTGTTTTCATCATCAATTTTCTACTTATTTGATGGACTAAATTACATGATTAATCTAACAGGAAGTGATTTTATAGGCTCTGTGTGAAGCTAGAAGCAGCAAAGGAATTTCAAACGATTTAGAGCTCCGAAGTTGCAATGGACTACCAGGATCCAATTTGTCAGTGTCCGCGTTGAACTTTGCCATAGAGTTGACCACGAGGGACCGGCCGGGCCTGTTTCTAGATATATCAACTGCTCTACTGGGCCTGGGCTTCAACATCAGCTCCGCAACGGTCTGGACCCACAACGAAAGGGCGGCCTGCATCATTCATGTGGAGGACGTAAACAAACTTGGGCCGATCCACGTCGCCGAAAGTTTGGCCCACTTGCAGGAGGAGCTACTGAAGGTGGTCAAGGCCCGAGACGGGGAAGAGGAGAAGAAAAGAGCGAGGCTGAGGCTGAGGAGAATCGCCGCTGGGCGCAACCATACAGAGCGGCGACTCCACCAGATGATGTACGACGACGGGGACTACGAGATGTGCGGCGCGTGGCAGGGCGAAAAGGAGAATGGACGTGACGGTATAGAGGTGTCGGTGGGTAGTTACGCGGAGAAAGGGTACTGGGTGGTGAACGTGAGGAGCAGGGACCGCCCTAAGCTTCTATTTGATACTGTCTGCATCCTCACCGACATGCAGTACGAGGTGTTTCACGCAGCTGTTATCACCAACACCTCCATGACCGACCAGGTACTTCTTTCTTATTGCGCAAAATATGCTTACACAGTTACACACCCATTGCTATTTGACACTCTCAAGAGAGAAAAACGAGAAGGTTTAAATCACAAATAATATATTATTTTCACAACTTTCTTTTATAATTCAAGTAATATTTTCTAAGTAATTTTAAAATATAAAAAAATAGAAAATCACTTAAATTATATCATCTCAAATTATAAATAAAATTTATCAAAATTTAAGTGTTAAAACAGCATCTATCTTTATAAGAAGAAAGCTCCGGGATAATATGAATGTCAAATACATTACCTATTTTTTAGTTACATGGTTTGATTAATAAGAAAAAGGGTAAAGAATAAAATCGTTTTGTATTAAAAAGTATTTTATGAATTTAATTAGAATGCATATGAACTGAAATGAAGCCACTGTGGATGATGAAAAGTTTAACAATTATAAAAGCTTTTATGTTATTATTAAAATTTACAAATTAAATCTCTCTAAAATTTATACTAATGTATTTTCATTGTTACTTAAAAGAAAAAAAACAAAAGCCCTCTTCAAATAAAAATACATCTATATTACAACTAATACTAATAATATACATTAATATTTTAAATAAAAAGGTAAAAAAATTAAAATATTAATATTTTAAGTTATATACCGGTTTCTTTTTTGCCGTCAAAATATCTTTCGAAGTTAAGAAATAAATTGATATTATATAAACATATTAAGTTAATTAGGGAAAAAAAATCAGAACAAAAGAGAGAACATGGGTCACCTCAAACTCTATTTAGTACTTAAACAGTAAAGAAAAAAGTGAATGGCAGCATGATAAATATTACCAGAGATGTATCTATATATCCCTACTGAAGCCTATTATGGTTAAAGGAGCTAAAGCATTAATGCACTGAAATAATAAATAGAATTTTTGTTAGAGGTGATTGTAATTGTTAGTGACATGTGACGCAGGAGTACTTCGTAAGACGAAAAGGTAGTTTGGATTTGGAGAATGAAAGCGAGAGACAAAAGCTGGCCCTGTGTTTAATCGCTGCCCTAGAGCGCAGAGTCTCGCATGTACGTTTTGTTTATTTATTTATCTGTCTTGCGTGACATTGTTTGGAGATTTTGATGGTAAGAAAACATAAGCGTAATAGAAGTAGTAAACGAGGATGTTTGTATTTGGAGCAGGGATTGAAGGTGGAGATTCGCACTGAAAAGAGAATGGGACTACTCTCAAAGGTGACGCGTGTGATTGGTGAGAATGGACTCTCAATAGCAAAGATGGAAATAGGAGTAGAGGGTGAGACAGCGATAGGATCATTCTACCTTACAAATTGTTCAGGTGAAGACGTAAACCCAAATATAGAAGAGTTGATGAGAATAGAAACTGGTGGCTCCGTTACTGCAAATTATATCTCACCCTATAGGGTTCCTAAACCTATGTTATCATCATCCAGTAGAAGTAACATGCATGAACGCAAGAGTAGTTCACATGTTAGACGAAAACCTTCTCTTGGAAGCATGTTATGGTCTCAGCTGGAGTGCCTCACCCATAATTTCCGCCCTATTTAATTCCTCCAAAAATAACCACTGTAAATATTATTCTCTTCATCTCAGATGGTAATTGCAGATCATTGTAAGTATACTAGTTACCGCACGTGTGCAATACACACGGATTTATCCTTTTTGTTCAATATATATATATATATATATATATATATATATATATAACAATCAATTCATATGTATAGAAATCATAAATAAGTATGTTTACTACGGATAATGTTGGAAAAACCTCAACACATAACAGATAATCAAACAAAATCTAGATCAAATATTTTCTAAATATATAGTATATAAATAATAAAATTTATAAAACAGATAAGGAAATAACTATATTAGAAGTGAATTTTAAGCCTAATTCAATCACACAAAATTGATTTGTAAGGTGAAGTTTGCATCCACTTATATATTGTGAATTGACCTTATTTCTAGTTGATGTGAGAGACTTCCAACAACACACCAAAACTTTTAACATGGAAAAACCTTTTAATATAAAGAAAAAACCCACAAACCTTATTCAATAAAAACTTTCACTAATAATAATTAATGGGTACACCCCAAATTCTCTTGGATATTTCAACTTTTTTTTTCTATATCTCTCGCTCTATTTTTTTTCTTTCTTGTCAAACCTCAGACAGAGAGAAACATCTCATGTTTCTTATAACAGTGTTGTGCAATTTAATATACATAAGAAAAACATGATCTCGCGTTATAAAGAATGTATATGTAAATTATATAATGGGCCAAAAATCCATAAAAAATATCTGATTTTATTTTTCTTAATTAAATCGGTACGAACTAATACTATTAAATTAGTAATCACCTGACAGATAATTCATATCAAACCTTCACTCTAAATCTGCTATCACCGATATATTATATAATACTATTTGTTTTCAATATTCTATGGAAATAAACAATTCCATCTACCAATATTCTAACCAATGAACACAACCCAGAACATTAAAATCAATTTCTTAAAACAAGTATATATAGTCTATGGACACACACATTCTATAAAGCATCTTATTCAACTTGATTAAATTTACACTAAAAATTATTTATAGTTAAATTTTAAATCAATCATACAAAGTTGGGTTTGATAAACATTATGAAACTAGAGATGGAGTAACACAGTAAAAATGGATAAGCCTATCTTTTTGTCAATTAATTTATACAAATGAATATATACTAAATATAAAATAAAGTAATATTGATATATGGGTGTATTGCTATTAAACTTTACCAAAACTTAATTCTTTTACATAAGGATATATATTTTATCTTGCATAAATATTATCCTATTTCTTTCCATTGTTCACTGCTAATAGATTTTAATTGCCTGGCCCGAAACTAATGTTTTCATATATAGCAAATTGTTTTTTCATAAACCGTAAATTGCAATTTATATAAAGCTACTTTACTTTATAATATTATAATCAATCAAAAAATAAAATATTCATTCCTTTTATATTATTTTATTCTTTAATTTTTCATTCTAGATAAAACTCTTAGTTCACACATATTTTCCGTCATTCTACTCTTTGTATCCATATTTATATATGTTATCTTCTTCTTTTTCACATAATTTTTTTTTTCTACTAAACAACCATAAAATTTGTAAAATTCTTGCTGTTATTACATTTTTGTAAGACTTACATAGCCTCCCTCCCGCGCGCTCACACACGTATTTTGTATATAGGAGCATGAAAGTTTGACCGTATAAATTTTGTCTACAAGCTATCACTTAACAACAATGAATAATATTATTTTATTTTAAAATTGAGCATTGCTAGTCTATCTTACGTGTCTCTAATCATTGAGTGACATCTAGAATCACTTTATTTATTTATTTTATTATGGATATAAATGTAATTTTCCGTTCAATAACCCCCAAGTTTCAGAAAGATATTGTACTTCTTCGAAACATGGCTTCTATATCTTCCATTCTCAATTACAATGGGATTGGACTCTCCCCTTCCCATGTATCTCATGGGAGGCTAGAGGCAGATCTTAAAAGAAATTATAAATTGAAAGTAAGAGAAGAAAGTTAGGCCACAACTTATCATTTTTCTTTTGCATATTATATAAGTATGGTCCTTCGACAATACAGTGGAACATCATATTAGATCACTAAATTCCCACACTTATTATACATTTACTTCTGATTAAGATTAGCTTTGCGAGTTAATTTCAATCATTAACTTTTAATATAGTTGTTTAGAACAACTTTTGATCAAACATGCTACTTTATATATCTAACAAGCAAATATCCGGGTATAAAGACAATGGATGAAACAAAAGAGATACAGAGATAATCAAGGTACATAACCTCACACACTAAAGGGTCGGTAACAGTTAGTTAGTTTGTTATATTGTTGGCACTCGACTACGCCCCAAAACAGTAACAACAAAAAAATAAAAATAAAGTAGATAATGGAATAGAAGTACATATGAATAGCATATGGTGTGCAGAAATTAGTGATAAAAGTCCTAAAGAACCTTCCCCGCTTCCAAACTGGTGACATCTCTTGGGCTCAAAAGAGGAAGGAAAAAGAAAGTACTATAAGAAGTTGGTGAGAGCAAATTCATGCCAAAGTCCAAGTCCTGGTACCATTTAGTGCACGTGTCTGCGCTTCCTTCATTTTGCTTCTGGGGCACATTGGGAACGCCGAGGGAAGTGCCAGCACGTGCGACGTTGCTTTGAAGAAGCTGTTGCTCACGTGGCTGGGGCTTCTGCTCGGGTGCACCTGTGAGCTGCTGAACCACGTCGCGGAAGTTTACAGCGTCCACTTTGTACACTTTGGCCGGTGTTGGTGGCATCGGTGCCACCGGTGCCTTCTTCCTGGGCTTCGCCGATGGCTTCCTCACGGAGTGGAGCCAGGAATTGTGCGACTGAAGAGGGTACACTAGCTTCATCAGCCCCTTGGATTCATCAGGGTTTTGGGTCAAGTATGAAGAGTTGGACGAGGAAAAAGAACTAGAATAGGCTTCCATGATGACAACGTCGTGAAAATTTAATAAAAGTGCTTTTGCTTTTCTGTTTTCTAGTTACGATGCAAAATGATTGAATTGTTTGAGTTGTGATCACAAACTGATCGACTATGAAGATATATATTTATGGATTTTTATGATTGTGGGCAACAATTGTGGCGTGGTGTATTGAATTTCAACAAAGACCAACGACTTAAAGATGAGGCAGCCGGGGAATGAATGGGGAGTCTGGATGTGTGGGAGAAATTCAAACGAGGATTTTGTCGTGACCGTCGGCGGATATAATAAAATATGCAGGAGATGGTATTTGGTCAAAGGAATAATGAGTTGGATGAAGAAGCAATTAATAATAGTGTTTGTAGGTTTTGAAAATGGCTTCAGATTTGTCTTTGTTAGAAGTATCACAGGAGAGAAATATATATGTACACGTGTGCGCTGAAGTCATGCTATGCAAAGGTCTAAGGTGAGTGAGATCGAGATTCAAGATTCAACGTGAGTTGAGTGATTACTTGAAAAGAATGAATGGAAGAGAGAAAAGAATAGCCGCCAGACGAGAGTGGTGTGGTGGGTCCTGTCCTGTCGTGTCGCATTCGGAGGGAACTAACAGGTTATGCCAACAACGGGGATAGACCGCGAATGCTCTTCCTGCCACTCATTTTCTTCTGGAAAATTATATTTGCCTCCAATTTGTTTTTTTTACTTTTTTTTTCGTTTTCTTTTTCCGTAACTTAACGTGGATTATTAATTATTTTAAAAAAATAATAATATATTAATCAATAATTTATATTAAATTATTTGAAAAGTTAAATAATAAGAATTAAAAAAATAAAAGTTATAATATCGTTATCTTTTTTAAATTTTCAAATTTCGATTTAATTCTTGAACATGTTTATATAAGTTATGTCCACATCTTCTCAAATCTAAAATACTCGTCATGCTGGTTGTTGAAAAACGATAGATCATTAAATCATTTCATCATCTGTATTCACACAATATATCACCATTTTACGTATATACATTTGGCTTTCTTTTATTTCTTAGTTAACAAAAGTACTTTTTTTTTTTTTTGGTTTTAAGTACAA
>Ga0214543_1000217_pt1 | contig 87146 bp, 38 predicted proteins | sample CNSS2metaG_FD_160094 | JGI IMG/M metagenome (GOLD analysis project Ga0214543, IMG submission 160094) | Root nodule microbial communities from cowpea collected in UCLA plant growth center, Los Angeles, California, USA - CNSS2 | ecosystem: Host-associated > Plants > Roots > Nodule | place: USA...
GTCCTTCGAATGCCTACATCAAGGTATCAATTAAGTAGATAATAAGATAATATTTCAACATACCAAGATATCGCTAAGACTGTATCTAAACTTGGGTATAGATTTGTTTCGAGATAACTAATTGCATGCAACTGTTGAGTGGCAATCAAACTGCACTTATATTGTATCTGAGCTTACTTTACAGGAAACTCACAGAAACATTGAACTGGATTTTTCTTTGTGCAGAAAACTCAGAAAGGATTCATTTTGACTACAATTGGATGGAGAACTAGCAAACGTCTGTACAGAAGTCTTTTTAGGTTAACCTATATTACCCAACATGAAAAGGAGTGCTACAGAAGAATCCTGTGAATGTTAACAGCATTAAACATAGATAGTAACCATGCCTGTACTAAACCTAGCTTAAAAGTACAAACACAGACACAAGCAGCCTAATAAGTGAATTCATTAAACAAGCACATACCAATATCTGTCTTTCTTTCTAACAAATTAATGAGAACCAATTCCAAGAATACAAATCTCAAAATACAATCTGAAAAGCATGGCTAACAAAAGGAACAACTAAAAAACAAAAAAGAAACCGAAGGGGAAGAACATGAAGATAATACCATATAAAACTGAGCAAAAATATTATGATTGTCAAGGATCAACTGTCCAAAAAGCTTAAGTCGTTTCATGAAGACCAATGATTGGTTTTATATCTCTTGACAATTCAATTTAACATTCAAGAACCTTTGTAACTATTTGTATCTGTATCTAATTATCTATAATAATCAAAACATACTTAAAGGCTTGTTTAAAATGCTATGGAAGCATGCACCGCAAAACACATCAAATAAACATTACTTTCAGGGTGTGTGCTTTCATCTGAATCATTATAATCTGTAGAATCAGCAAATGTATTGATGTTTGCTCCTTCTTCAACATCCTGTATGCCCATTGCAAAGGCAGCAGCCCGACTTTTCCCCATCTCCTGTACAACTCTAGCTGCTGCATGAAGCACGGGTCTAGAAAAGCTACGGAAAGAACTCTCTAACCTGAAAAACATTAAATCATAGACAAGGTGAATTAAAATTAAACAGCTTCCACATCACCCAAGCCAATGACTCGATAATTCAAAAAGAAAAATCAACATGCATCAAAAATACGCAATCGAGTTTTTGAACCTTCTCATTACAAGTTTTATAAGAGGTTGAGGACGTTTCATCTTCTGAGATTTATCTTTAGAACTTTCTTTTGACGATGCATCTGGTAACTTGAGAATTTCCCTGGTCAAACGATACCACCCAGTTGCACGCTCCTCCGTCCTAGAATGTGTAAACATAATAAGATTGCATCCCCCAATCACAAGACAGAAAGTAAACGGTAAAATCAAAGCTAAACTTATGATTAGGAAGGTAGAGATAAATTGCACCTCTCAGTATTATCATATTTTCCTAGTACACATAAAATTGCCTCAAAACAGACTCTTTCACTAGGATCCAACAGAAGCTGGTAGAGCACTGAATTGAACTGGGATCTAATATCTGGTCTCTCTGTATATGCATGCAAAACACAAATTTAACCATAGCATATTTACCAAGGATCAATTTTAATTAAACACAAGTTTTTTAAAACACCAACCATCTAAAGCTCTAGCCCTTGATATTGTACAACACAACTTCGCCAGAGAAACTCTAGCCAGAACATCGTGCAAATGAAGAATATCTTGTAATGCCCCTGTATATAGACCAAATAGCCATCATAACACTATTTGTGGCAGAACAGCAACAAGATAGTAAGTTATAAATATTCACAAAGTCTTATCATTTGCATAAATACTCAGTAATTATGCAGAAATTTTCCTCTCCGTTTACACACAAATCATGAATGGAAGTAACGGAAGTGTTTTGACATACTTTACTGACCAAAAATTGGTTCATAATCATTATCTACTGTTTTTTACCAAATAAAGTTGACGCCCCATCAATGTAAAATTCAAATAAAAAAAGGAAAGATGGAAGAAACAATGAAGATCCAATTAGCATACCTCCAGGCTGAACATGCTTTCCTGCAAAAGAATATCCAAGAAGCATTAGATTTAAGGAAATCTTGAAAAAAAATATTCTAACATTATATTACAATAGTATACGCAATTAAACACCATTTTAATGGAAAATAATATGAAGATTTAAACTCTTACCTAAGGCCATAGCAACCGCATAAGGATCCCTGGTTGCTATCTCAGAAACAATTTCAAGAGCATGCCTCACAGCAACTGGATCAGCAAATGAAATCCTGCATTAAACTTTGTTTAGTTTTGAGAACTGAAGATCGGAACCAAGGGAAGAAACCAAAAGCGAATAATAAAGTAAACAAAGTTGCTCAAAGAGAGGTCATGAACTATTGGTTCCTCAAAGTTTTGGTTGTAGGAGTAACTTACCCTTGTACAGCATAATGCAGAAATGCTGGATTTCCAGGATCCAGAGGGAGCCTTCTCAGAGCACTTAAGGCACCATATTGTAGATTGCTTCGGATGATAGACTATATGACCAAGCACATAACACGTCAGAAACATAGTATAATACCATTGAAGTGTCCTCATACAATATAATAACTTATGTTTGTTGGGACTATTGGTCTATGACAAGGTATTAAAGCCTCTATGACCAAGAGATCTAGAGTTTGATCTTAGTCACACATCAATCTAATAAATAGTTGAATATCACCACTAGGGATGTGATCTTAATGGTGTATAGAGAGTTCTTCTCGTTTCTCTGAGCTGATTGCCTATCTGCCACATCAGCATAGTTTGTTCACTATAAGCTAATTGGGTATTTGCCACGTCAGCACAATCAGTTATAGTAGTTAGTTATTTTCTTTGTAAGCTGATTGACTAGTGCCACATCAACAACTTCTCTTATACTCCCTCCCTATAACTACATAAATAGATCTCTTTTCTTAAGAGATCAGAATATCAAAAACAATTACAAAGTTTCCCTAAATTCTCTTTTCTCTTAGAACCCTAGATCTTTGTTTTCTAAATATCCATGCTTCTAGCCCAACAAGCTCTTGAATGATCGGGTGTGCTAGAGATATAACATAAAATCATTCAAGTTGTTGAAAGTCTCACATTGACTAGTGATAAGGTCAATTTGTAGTATATAAGTGGGTGGAAACCTCACCTTGCAAGTCAATTTTATAGAGTTGAGTTAGGCTTAAAGTCCACTTCTTAACATGGTGTCGGAACCATGGGTTAAAGCCTACCCTAGTGAAATTTGTTATTTGTTAGGTCTATTGTTCCACCCGCTACCGAACTACCTATTACTGTCTAGTCCCACGCACGAGATTTATATGTCTCAGCGTGAGGGAGTATGTTGGAAGTCCCACATTAGCTAGTGATAAGGTTAGTTTACAGTATATAAGTGGGTACAAATCTCACCTTACAAGTCGATGTTATGGAATTAGTTAAGCTTAAAGTTCACTTCTAAACACAAGTGTTTTCACCAAAAACATATGTGATGTTGAGTCATATCTATGTCAAACCAAGTTGTGTCTTGTAACTTTCAAAATCTGACATCCTCGTATTTGTCATGTCATATTTGTTAAAGTTGGTGCTTCAGGTTCTGGGGCAACTGTATTTCCACCTTTTAGTAGGTTCTTTTCAGTTATAGATTTAAGACTCAAGAAACTGTGTTGATAAGCTGGCAAGTTTAGGCCTATCTTCTAGAGAAGTGTTTAAAAGGTATACGGTTATCCCAACTTTTGTAAGTTTGGACTTTTATCATAATAAGTTTCTTTTTTCTATGTATAGGGCTTCTTAGCTTGTGTATAGCTTTATAGTTGGCCTGTTTTTTGTTCATGGGTTTTGGTTGGGTCCCCCATAAGTTCTTTGTATCTTTCTTTTTGTTTTTAATGATATTTTCATATGATGGCAAATGATAGATGTCCTTGGGGTGTTAGTGATCTCCTAGAGATATTCGACTACACCTCTATGTTATCTATTTCTCATATTGCAGGACATTGACAGTTCTCAAGTTTAATCTTGTCAATCAAATTTTGAAAAGCCTCATTTTGTAGATCTTTTCCTACCTTGATTGGCTTTGTACTTTACACCGTGTCCTATTTTCTGAGGATCTACATATTTAGGAATATTTTTTGTATGAAAGCACCAATAGATTTATTGCAAAATGCAACATAAAGACTTGTCTTGTCCGCTAATTTCTCTCAGAAAAAGAATACTATATTATTAGGAAGAAAGACATGTATCACACTTGCTCTAATTGCTTTAAGTACATTTTTATGAGCCTTGAATTCTACATTGCTTAGAGTGGAAAGAGGAAATAGTTCCATTAGCTATAAAAAAAGATTCCCTAAATTTACAAAAAAAAAGTTACAAATATAAGGATAAAAGAAAAAATAGTACAAATCAATGATCTTACATCTTTATCACCACCTTTAGCCCCAAGTATACCCCTCTTTCGCTTTTGCTGAGCGTCACCAACCTAACAATCATTCACAACCTAACAATCATTAGAGGCAGAAAAAGTAAAAAAAGCTCAAGTACCATAATTTCAAAAATCTGTTCTGATAAAGAAAGAACACTTTTAAGGAGAAAGTGAGAAAAGGAGAATAACTCCAAATAGAAAAACTACATTGAAGTAGCAGAAGATACAAAAGGAATACAAAATAATGAAGCTCTTCAATCCCTACGTATGTCAGCCAAGGGAACTCTCTGGAAGAAACATGCATTAAACACCACTAATGAGGCTATGAAATTGTTTTCCACCAAATCATTATAGGGACAAAGATTTTCCTTTAAAGATACATAACTTCATTTCAGCCAAGGACACCAAATGACAGTGCATACAGTGCACTTATAAATGCAAACTGAGGTTACAACCAAGATTCACAAAAACACATCAATAGATCCAAAAAACTTATTCTGGATAGAGGTGACTACAAGAATAAATAAAAATAAATGGGAAAAAAACAACATCATACACAATAAAGATAATAGGAAATCACAAACCTTCTCTAGTATGCCAAAAACAATTTCATACAATCTGGACAAAATTTCAGAGTTGTTTTCAGGAGCATATGTAAGTGCCTTCAAGGATTGCAATCTTCGAGCATGAACTTCAAAACATAAGTTGAATAGAAGTCACTAACGGACTCATAATCTCAGATGAAAATTGAACACCTAATTCAAAAACTAAAATTTGTGCACTTTTAACAAGATGACCAAGTTAGTTATCAAACAGGACAAAATTACGTTTACGAAAACAAAAAATTCATTGCATGAGCATGATTCCAATAATTTAATCAAGAGATTTAGATAATTATATTAATTCTGGATGCCATGTATTATTGTACTGCATTTTCAAAGACAACATTGCCACAATGACATTCATACTGAGATTCAAAATCCAAAATAATGTTCGCAGTTTGCACCAATTACAATACAACTATGGAAGCTTCAATAAAATCTCAAATTAAATTATAGGAATACAAGAAATATCCCGCTCAATATAAACTATAATTTCAAATAATTCTCATGCAGGGGAAGTTAATCATCCATACATTCAAATAGATAGATAATAGAATTGCTGAATGCAAAATAATATATCACCATCACAATATCAATATACAATTACACAACGGAAAAGTTTGATTCAGACTATTTTTCCTCCTTTCTCTTGTTAAATAGAGATTATTTTTTTACCAAATAGGAGGTCCCAATTCAAAGGTAACATTAAGGATGGCTATGCTCCACAATTAAAATATAAAAGAGTATATCAACCTTAACATTTTGGTACACTTGTCCCATTTTATTAGTCAGAGCAAAATCTCATCCAATTTCTTTATTTAGTTTATTGGTTTTGTCCAAATTTTCCCACCTGACTGGAATAATTCATTTCTCTTATCTTTCCTTCCTCTAATGTACCAATCTCACTTTATGCTTTAAATTTCCAACAACAATTTATCCAAAACTCTACACAGCCTTGAATACAGTGATTTCTCATCTGTACTAACTCTACATACTTTCATGTATGCAACTTTTGTACATGACACCAGACAAGGCAGAACAAATGCATTTGCCTTGTCAACAGACAGTATAATATGTGTGTGTGTGTATGCCAAAGCTTATTGGACCAAAAGTTCTTAAAATCTTCAGGTAAAACCATTTACAAAATTGCTGCAGTGAAAAAGGAGTTAATGAGAACTAATTCATTCCACATGAGTTCTGGGGATACTTTTACTTAAACCGCCCAAAAGTAACTATGACTCCTTCTCAACTAAAGGTAAAACATATAAGCCCATGCACAAATACATATACATGTATGCAACATTATGCCTAACATTAATAAAACCATAATTAAAAGTGAGTAACACTCACATTCAGTTTCAGAGTTAGTGGATGCTACAGAAAGCTGCTCTACTATTCTAGGCACAACATCAGCTCGAGTAACACCTCCAACTGCATCAATATCAGCCAGAGCATCCCAGTTAGGAGTGGGTATCCCACCACCGCTGCTCAAACCTTGGGAACCAGTGTCAGACAAAATTCTGGCCAGGTAGTAATAGACATATCGAAGAACACTTCTATCTTCACACTGCTGATTAAGCTGCAAAACAGGGACAAAGATACAAAACTTTATCCACACATTAAGCAGGGGGAAACAAATTCCAATACGAAAATCATTAACACATAATGATAATAATAGGAATAATGATGATGATGATGATGTACATTGTAAAATCAGCAGCAGGACTGTTCACTAAAGAAAATTGTCACAAGTATGCCATAAGCTTACCAAAGACAAACCTAGGGAGTAATAAGTTTAAATTTAATAAATAAAAAGAACAACACAGGCTACACTGAAGACAAAAATACTAGTACAAAAACATTCGAGCTCTGGGAATAAGGACATGCCACATACATAAGAGAAGACCAGAAACATATATAAGCAAACATTCAGGTTCAAAGGAGTTGGAGAATACCATGAGAAGAGAGGGAGCCAATGAAGGGTCCACAGAATTGTACACAGCAAGTTTTGGAAACACTTGATGCACTAATTGCCGTTGAGAACTTTTCTGAAGCCATATTACCATAATAAACAAAACATGAGTGAATAGACAACCACATAAGCATGTTAGTGAACCTATTTGAATAAACACTGTTGTGAACACTAATAAGAGAAATAAACAAAAAGATAAAATGGCATATGCTAGTCAAATCAACTTATGCACTTAACTTTCATAAAATTATGAACTTAACTTCTAAAGAAGTTTTTTTTTCTAAGCTTTACCAAAAGTTTAAGTGCGGAAGTTGATTTAGCTTATTTAAGAAGCTCAATTCCTTTTATTTACTTCTCCTATAAGTGCTGGTAGAGAAGCCAAGTTTATCCTATCTTTATCCTAACAGGAGTCTCGCAGAGAGAAAGTGATAATAGTCACCTGATCAGAAGTGGCAGCTAGTTCGTGAATGCTTCTAGCGAGTTGTGAATAAGAAACTGGCTGCAAAAGCAAGCGAGAACGAAGATCAAACGCACAGAATCACGCACCACCAATACTATCTTCCGCATAAGACAAGACTTCAATGTGCAATATCATATCCACTAAACTCTACTTGCTAATAACACCGAATTTCTAAGTACATATGCAAAAGCAATGTAGCTGCACTCAAAACTAACTGATCCACTACCCGCAACAAATTGAATTACGAAGCACCGCAAATTCTTGCAGAAGAGGCGACATCTCTGTACCTTTTTCTTTTGTTTTTGCGGCATGATATTGGTCCTAACTGGATGCAAAGCAGCTTTGGCAGCAGAAATGGTATCATTCTGGATCTGCATCAACGCCGCTCTCTTCGATCTCTTCTCCGCCAGAGGCTTACCTAACGCCGAGGGCAGAGATGACGGTGCCGTCGTCGCCGTAGATGTGGCCGAAGACGACGATGACGTTGTCGCCGTCGTAGGGTCTGCCGTTATCAGATCCATGAGTGTTGTTCCCGACGAGTCCTAACCAAAATCAAAGTTAAGAAAGTGAAGGTTGGAGTTGGAATTGCTAAGAAGATGTAATGAGTGCGAATAAGAACTAAGCACAGAATGAGAATTTACAGCCATTTGCTTATGGTGTGATGGAAGGATCCCCTTTCGCTGTCTTCTCTATTGTAAGCGCTACGCTAATTCGTCACCGCGGGGTGGCCAACCGTGAGAATGGACGAGTTCCGCCATCGTTTTTATTTCCTTTTTTTTTTTTCAAACTTTTGTTGCCCTTCGGACATTTTTTTTTTTTACGATTTTTTAATATTAATAAATATGTTTTACTAATTAACAGAAAAAGTATGATTAACCTTTTTATTAAAACAAATACATGCCCATCTTTTTATCATTATATTTAAAAAATTAATTAATATAATGATATTAAAATAAAAAATTATTGAATTTATATTAAAATTATAAAAAGTATATACATAAACAAAATAGTTATTATCTTTCATTAATTTTAATCATATTTATTATTTTTTATCATAATAACTGATAAAATGACTCATATTTGCAGGAACAAGATGGAAAGGGGTATAAAAGAATAGTTACAAAATATATAACTTTCACTATATATGTGAGAAAAAATAACAGTTTTTAATTTATATTATTAATTATTTGTTTATGTGAATTTATAAAAAAAAATATTTAGAAGTATTTAAAATAACATAGTCCAGCAGTCTTGATATTGGGTGGTTGCGAGTTAAAATGTAGTTTTCAGAAACAAAAACAATAAATGTAACGTGTTCAAAAGTTACCTAGGAATTTTCCTTGAGAAAATTGAACTTTGGAGTAATTGTTTTTTTTTTTCTTTTTTGAGACTTAGCATAGTTTATATATTCAAAAGGGAAAGTTTTAAAATTGAAAACAACCTTCTTGACTCAAATGGTAAAAAAAATCCATAAATGTATAATATAGCTATAATCTATAATGGAAATTAAATAAATATCTCATACTTTTAGTAGAAAAAAATGTATTTTAATAAATTTTTAATAGAAATAGATATAAGAATTATGCTATCAATTAGTGAATATTTACTATTTATTATTAGTGAATTTTATTTAAATGTGGATTTAAAAAATAATTAAATAAAATTATTAATAAGAAAACTACTAACAATTAAAAATATGTTTATGATTTAATTTTAAAAATTTACATTTTTATTTACACTTATAAAATTAAAAAGGTTAATATTTTTAAATGTATATTTTATGGTTTAACTTGTTTTTTTTCTATTGGAAAAAATAAATTTATCTGCAGTAATATTTTATAATACAATTTTATGTATATTATGGTTTAAATTTTTTTAGAAATCATTTTTATTCGAAATTAAAAGAATACAATTTTTTTTTTCAAGTATCTTCAATTCCTACTTAATAACAACAGCACAAATTTCTTTAAATATAGAATAGACATCAAGTAAAGGTTAAATATGTTTTTTTTTTAACTTTAAGTAAAATTTGAAATTAATTTATTTCAAAATTTTAGATCAATTTAGTTTTTTATCTTTCAAAATATGTGGATTTAATCCTTTTAATCAAATTTTATTAAGTTTATTTGATATTTTAAGCATGTTTCATAATAATATTTGATTTAACATTAAAACAAAAATGTGTCAAACAGTATAAATAACAATCCTGAAATGCGTATGAAACATCAAATAAATCTAGCAAAATTTGATTAAAAAGATTAAATTCATATATTTCAAAAGATGAAAAATTAAATTGATTTAAAGTTTCAAAATGAACTAATTTCAAAATTTACTAAAGATGTAAAGGGACAAAAATATATTTAACTCAAAAATTAAATAATTAAAAGAACAATACATGTAACTTCTGATCAGCATATATGACCAGGTTACCTTTGTAAAACACTGGTTTGAAGTATCAAATCCTATTTTCTTTAACTTTTCTGTAATCATATTTTATGAGTGAAATAGTGGTCGATCATTATTATTTTTAACTAGTCAAGGATTTTAAAGTAAAACATTCCGTCCTCTAAGTTTTTTCTTTGTTGTTCATTTTGTTTCTTCTTCAGAATAGTTTAAGGCATTTATATTAAGAAATTAATATATGTCAGTTTATTCAACTTTTGAATAGTGTTTTAATTCAGTAGGTGGTGTTTGTGAGATGTTTTTTACATTAAAATTTGTGAAAGGTTATTCGAGTGTGTTATATATTTTCAAGCAACTCATATTTGATTTTGCTTTAATAAAATGAAATTTTGATTATTTTGATTATTTTTATTTAGACTTAACTACATTGTGTAATATGTGAAGTCATTATGCTATATGTTGGATGTTTATTGTGGAATCTAAGTCTTATTGAGAAAAATTAATATAAAGGAAGAAAAATCCGTAAAAATTCAATGTTTTAAGATGTTACAGACAATTATAAGTAAGAGTATTTTTGTTATTTTATTTACGTAAATAAACTATATAAGTTAATGATAACAACATCTATGACATCGACTTTTTACATGGAATTTTGATAGTTGTCAATGAAATTTAATTTTAAGACAAGAAACATGCACCGAGGGACTGCAACTAATGTTAAAATTGTCAGAAACAATAATTGTCCAAAGTTTTGGAAAGTAATGTAAACTTTTTCAAAAATAAAACATCATGAATAGAAAAAAATGAGTTAGAGAGGTGTCAACACCCGATTTTATTCCGTGATCATGAAAAATAAGAAATAAAAGTTTCTTTTAAAAATTAAAATTCAAAAGTTTTAATTTTTCTTGTTTTTAAAGAAATTAAATAAAAAAATAAATGAATTGTTGGATGAATTAGGAAATGTAAAAATGGACTTAATTATTGGCCCAACCTCTTCAAAAACAAAAAAAAATAAAAAATATATATGTAATATTTGTTTTGTCCTTATTAATGTTTCTCGTAAATAATATTACTCAGGAATTTATTACATAATTAAATATGTTCTTAATTTTTTTTATGTAAATTTGAAATTTGTCTGTGTCCAAACTTGATACAACTTAGTCTTCAAACTTTATAAATAAACAAATATAATCCTCCTAACCCAACTGAATTAAATTTGTTAGATGAGTCAAATGACATTTTTGACCAATGTTTTAGCTGTTTGTAATGTTTAACATGTTTCATCTCAAATGTCAACTTAAAACGTTGTTTAACACATAAACAAACAATAATGTTATTGTGTTATTGAGTTAAAAAAAATACATTAATTAATTTCTTAAGATTGAAAATCAAAATTTGGAACAAAGATGAACTTCACTCTCACATATAAGTTTAGGACCACATACATATTTAACCATTTACTACATAAATAACATATTGAATGTGTTGCAAATGGTGGTATGACAAATGATTTAGTTTGTCTAGGTGAAATTTTAAGTAAGACATGGTGTTTGTTTAGTAGTTAAAAATATAAAATCATTGTAACTGATTTTACCAATGAATTTTACCTACAAATTTATGAATTTTAATTATCAATGAACATTATTGTGGCTAACAAATCCATTGATGAATTAGACTTTCAATTACTAACAAATTTTTTCATCGCTCACGAATCTATAGATTGAAATTATAAAATTATATAAATAGATTTCATGTAAAAATATATGTATATAACTTTAATATATGCATATGTAATAATATTTTGAAACACTAACTTACCATATTCTATGTTTTTATGTTTTCTTAATGATGGCATGTTACATGTGTAACATTCCATTTTCGTAGATTTATACTACTAATTGTACCGTTACAAGTTAGATATTAAGCAAGCATAGTCATATGAATGAAAAAAATATACACAAGCATACCAATATGACATAGCTACGATCCTTTCAATTTTTAAAAATTCTAAAGAGAAAAAATGCGTACATCACATAAACTTTATTACAATATAACAAAATCAAGAAATTACACCATACTTTATATTTATGTACATCACTCCAAAACTTGGGACTCAAACACAACCCTCAACTTACTCACCAAAATCATCTTTACCTGTAACCTCATATGCTCACGCTATATAAGCGATCATTGCGAAAAGGTGACACAAACACAAACAACAAAAGAGGATAAGCTAATGCAAACACGAACATGCATAAACAATTTATCCCATGATATCTCAAGCAATTCAAAACATATCATTTAAAGATTCAATCATCACACCATTCATAAACACTTAAGCAAAATATAATACTAGACTCGATATCTGGATTTATGCATTGACTCGGACTCCATAAGTCGTGCATCTATCGTCAAATGAAATTGAAATCCTTAAAACCTCAAGTGTTACAGACCAGTAATAGAATTTGGTTTCCCCTCCCCATGACAAGGTAAATTCTTTAGAGTTTAAAAAATTTGGAGCCCACAACCCCAATACTAATTGTAAGAATTTCCTTCACTTTTCACCACCTAAACCCTATCATATGCATGAGTTTGTGAGTCTAATAGATTATAAGATGGCTTCGCAAAGGGTGTCCTTAGTCAATGCACAACACTAACTAACTTACATACATTTCCTCTTTAGTAAAGATATGGCCATGTAAGAAAAAAAAATAACATGCAAAGTAATAAAGCCTTTATATCAACCTTGAAATCCCTTCCTAAAAGTATAAATTTCATTTCCAATACATGAACATCTCCACCTTAGAAATTACTACTCATAAACATATATCACATGAAAAACATAACCCATAATCACCCACATAAAATAGGGTTTCCTTCCCAAAAATCATTACATATCACCACTTTCAACCTTGAATCACACCCATAATCACATGAAAAACATAAATCAGAAGATCACAAAACTATAAATAATGAAAAACGTTAAAGCCTTACACAATACATGTTGGCGCTCACTGCTGGTGTGCACAAAAACTCATTATGAAGGGAGCGCTCAACGACACAAATTGGCAGTCAACGCTGGCAACCCCTGGAACTCTCTGACTTAAGAGCACTCAATGGTGAAAACCAGCGCTCAGTGCAAGACCACTTGAGCTCACTGACTTGAGCGTGCTTAACGACATAAACCACAACTCAATGTCTTGTCACAAAATGACCATTAACTTGAATTTTTTTTTAAATTGGTGCTCAGTGCCCCTAGGCCACCACTTAATGCCATAGAAGGAATGCATGAAAACGAGAGTTTTGCTTGCTTAACTATCAATATGACATCTTCCATCTTTAATAGTTTCAACTAGTTTAAAAACACTTTCAAATGGATACCAGACAAACCAACTACACCAACCATAAGCATCTCATTTAAGCACATACCAAAATCAATAATAATTTATAAGATAAACAAACCGTAAATGAAAGTTAAACTAAGTTGGAACTATCATACCAAAACTTGAATTGCTAAATAATACATCTTCAGATACCCCCAAATCAAATTACATTCTTACTTATAAACTTGTATAACTTAATGAAAACAATTTTAACTCATAAAATAAAACCCCTATTTATCAACCATGCATTTAAATTAAGAAAGTACCATGCCCTTTTTTTTGGCAACCCCTAATTGGCCAATTCTCCATGTCCATTCTATCATAGATTAAGAACCACTACCCACCAAAATCTAACTACCAATCCACCACTGAAATCAATATTTCATACACAATCATATCTTACTCCATTCCATTAAAAATTACAAACCTTTACACAAATTATTACACATCAAATACTTCAAATTTTAAACAAGAATTAGTATGCAATAAACAATTCAAGCAGAGATCAAAGTCAAAATATAAAAATAGCTTCCCTCATATTGGCCTAGCTCAACTGCTCTAAAACCACAAAAAACGCCTATAACTCCACAAGATGCTTTATTTAAACATAAAAAACATCACAAAAACGATAAGGACATATCATTATGATCACTGATAATCATATACTCATATTAATGACTTAAACGACACATGCAACCAAAAGAAGAGCCGCGTGAAACGACAAAACAAATTGGACTGAGAAAAAAAGGCACAAAGCTAACTTACTCGAACAGATAAACTAATCGGTCCAACTTAAAGAAATTACCGCAAATATCACTTTAGTGGTTTCAAATCTACAAATGGATGAACAAATAAGAAGAACACCTATAAAGAAGTCAAAGAACTTTATAAAAGCGATTTCTAGAAAATAATGTGTTTTAAACAATAACTCATTTATATCAAAATTATTCATACAAAAAACATTTTAATATTAAAATAATAAAGTTTCACTATATTTAAAGCACTATAAATTCTAAAACACAATTTTCTAGATCTTTACAACGTAAAATCATATAATATTTCTTTTTAAATTTTTTTAATGTAGATTAAGAAAATGAATTGTAATATCATTAGTGGATTTTTGTAAATATAGTATTTAAAATATTTTTTGTATGATAATTTTTTATTTTATTGCAAGTATGATATATAATAGTTATTAATAATAATTGATCAAATAAATAAAAATAATTGTGAATATTATTATGCTTATTCGAATAATAATATCAGGTAATAATACTTGTTATTTATAAAAAGTTACACATTAAATAGTCATACCTATATTATTCTAATAATTTACAGTAAATACAAATTAGAAGAAATATGCAACAAAGATAAATTACTTTTTAAAAGAATATGCCAAATTAATATTGATTTAAACTATTTTTGTTTTTTTTTTTAATATTATTTGTCACTTTTTATTTTTAATTTGGGTTAAATATGTTTTTGTCCCTTAACTTTCAATAATAAAAATTAAAGTTAGTCATTATTTGAAACTTTAAACTAATCTAACCTCCAAACTTTAAAAATACGTGAATTTAATTATTTTAACCACATTTTTTTAAGTTTATTTGACGTTTGAAATATGTTTCATGATAGGATTCCAGCTAATATTGAAGTAAAAATGTATCAAACGGTGTAAATAACTCAAATGATATCATGAAATGTCTTTTAAACATCAAATAAACTTCACAAAATTAGGTTAAAAAGATTAAATTCAAACATTTATAAAGATAGAGGACTTCACATTAGATCAAAGTTTTGAAAATGGATTAATTTTAATTTACACAAAGAGTTAAAAGACCAAAAACATATTTAACCATTTTTATTTATCATCAACCAAGAAATAATATGATGTTTTTTATTTTATCTTTAATTTATTAAATGTTAAAAATTTCAACTTATTTCTAATTTAAAACATATAAATTTAAAGTAATGAATAAGTAGAATAACATGAAAGATCTAAATTCTTACAAAAATTACTAATATAAATAAAAATTTATAGAAATTATAATTGTTAAAGTTTATCAATAATGCTCATGTTAACAACTAAGAATCTAGAACTAAATTGTTAAAATAAAAACTTTACAGAAATGCACATGTTTATACATTAAAATCACATAGACAATTAAGCCAAATATATTAATAACTCTGATCAATTAATTAAATTAATTATCTGTAGAGTGAATATATATAACAAGTATTAAATGTTAGATTAATGTTTCTGAACTTTACTTATAAATATATATAGATATGAACGGGTTAATTATCAATCAATGCACACATAAATATTTATTATACTTTTACATAAAAATTTATTACGTATTGAATGGTGTGAGAAAAAAAATCTAAAGTAACGTAAAAGAAAACGTAGCAGTTTCACAACTTTATTGTTTAAACATTTAAATTATGTATTAACTGGTAATAAATGCACATTTATGTTTTTATATATTCAATATTTATAGTTGTTATGTGCATTTATTCCATTCTTGACGGTGGAAGAAAAAGACAAATAGTGGGGTTAGCAATGACATAACGGAGGTAGGTTTTTGTTCAAAAAGTCAAGAAACGTAAAAACGCACAGCGTACTCAACGGGATGCACAAAAAATGTGAGTGCGCCTTGGGTACTCACTACCCCCCACACTGTGTCTCATGGATGCTTTAACTTACTTTTACTCTTTTATATTTACAAAACAAAATTAACATTTTAATTATATATAAAAATAATTTATTTGAATAAATTATTATTGATTTATCGGAGTATATTATTCTTAATTTTTAGTATTTTTACCCTTTTTGTATTTTTAATATTAATATTTAGTACATATATTAATTTTACTTGTAATAATAATAATAATTTTATTAATTTAAAATTAACATATAGTTATATTAATGACACACTAACCTATGATATTGATATATCAATATTGTTAATTTGAAAAGTAAGATATTACAAAAGAATTATAAAATTGAAAATTTCAATAATAACTCATTTTTAAATTACTCAAAAGTTTATTAGATCAATTTTAAAGAAAATGATTAAAAATGAAATTATATATATATATATATATATATATATATATATATTAGCAAAATATTTCATTAATTTAGCCATTGTTGCTAATAATAATAGGATATAAATAAATATATTATTTTAATAAGATATAATACACTTATATTATTTATACATGTAATTTTCTTTAGTTTATAATCAATTTACTTTAATTTTAACAATTCGTAAGTACAAAATTTGTATTAAATATTTATATTTGTAATAAATGACATTCTAGTAATTTTTTCTAAATTTGAGTAACTTATATGTATTGCCTAAATTATTATATAAGGTTTTGATTTAATTTTTATATATTTAAATTTGTGATATTTTATTTTACAATTTTTATGTTTTATTTTTTATATTTTAAGAATAAAAAGTCTTATTTAATACAAACTATATTAAGTTTTATATCAAGCTAACGTAATTTAATGAGAAAAAAATTGCAAGATTTTGAATTATAACTTTTTTTTTAAATAAGTATGAACAATAATGAAAATAAGCTTCATAAGATATATGTGTAAACATTTATAATTTCTACATATTAGTCATTTAAGATTATTATTTTTATGTAAATATCATTTATATTTTTTAAAATATTTTTATGATATAAGAGACTTAAGTTTTAGAAGATTTCTTTATTCAATTATACTTGCATGACATATAAATAAGACTATTTTTTTGTTTAAAAATAAATATTTATTTTAATAACTAAATAAAAGCATTATTATATTTATATTTTATAAAAAGTATAAATTAGGAAAGTAACTGTAAGAATCCTGAGATGAGTTCACATAAGTGACGTGTATATTTAATAACGTTAAAAGTAAATAATAAAATAATAAATAAAAAGAATAAAAGGAGTGAAGAAAAAAAAGAAGCTATGAAGACTTAGAATGTTAGAAGAGGAGGGGAAAAAGACTAGGCATATAAAAACCTGATAAATAAATAGAAAAATCAAAAGAAAGTCATCCATTTCATTTCCTTCTGTGCTTCTTCTCTGGTCTCTGGCTTCCTTTGTACGGGAAGAACTCAATCTTGTCCATTTCCTTTTGTTTTTTCTCTCTTCGATCTCTCCACCTTCCTTTCGACGACTCTCTTACCACAGTTCGTGTAGTTAATCTGAGCCCTCTCCCTTGAGGTACGCGTTTTTCGTCTCTTCTTAACCTTTTGCTTCTAAACCCTTTTCAGATTTTAGGGTTTGTTCATGTTTTCACTATTTTGCTTCTGTTTTGTAAGATCAGTGACGGCTTCGTCAGTATTTGTGTGAGATTTGACTGCAAAGCTGGATTGGGAGGTTTTAGTGTTTTCTATATATAGCTTTTTGTGATTTTTTGTAATTATTGACTTGTTTGTGTCTTGTCGGTGCTTTGGTCTATCTGCCTGTTTGTGCTCTTGAGAAATTCTATTTGAATTTTGCTTGCTCTGTGTTTGATGTGCTAGACATGAGTAGCTACTGGAGTTCCTGGCTTCTAATCGGTGGATTTCATTTAATTGGCGTTAATTTTTTAATTGTTGTCTTGGAAAGTGGTTTTGTTCGGGAGAAGTATGGGTATGCCTTGATTTGCACAAGGATAGACTTGTAAATCTGGTCTTTGCGGGTTTGCTTCTGGAATTTATTTGATGGGGCCGTATTTGTGTTTAATTGTTTTCCTTTTTTTAATTAAGTTATGTAACATGCATTTTGTTTTAAGTTTGGAAAGAACTGATGTTATTGGATACTGGATGTGTTTTTTATTTGGTTATGATATCTGGACCAGCTTTTGCATGCTACTTTTTTTTTTTCACAAATCTGGTTTGCAATCTTAATAGCACTAGTTTTTTTTCCCTTACTGGCTTTTGTAATTGATGATGAGACCAATGCATACATGAATGTTGTCATTGTTGGTGTTATTAAATTTTTTATGTTGATTGAAGTGCTAAATTCTTATGTGGGTTTGTTTTGGATTTAGGGTTTCTCCAGGTGTGATTTGATTTACAGTCTCTGATGCTGAAGAATAATAGTGCTTGAAGGCTTTGCTCTTCTGTGTGAAAAATGTTGGAAGGTGGTGCGAAATTCCCGGGAATAATAGATCTCAACAAAAATAATAACAACTACTATGATTTCTCTCAAGGCTTCTACCATAAGCTTGGGGAGGGTACCAATATGTCAATTGACAGCGTTGGGAGCTTACAGACAAGTAACGGTGGAGGATCTGTTGCGATGTCTATTGATAATAGCAGTGTTGGGTCCAATGATTCCCATACTCGCATGTTGGACCACCAAGGGTTGCGGAGGCGTGCCAATGACAACTACTCTGTTGCACATAGTGCCAATCGTCGGGGAAGAGTTACCCATGCATTGAGTGATGATGCTTTAGCTCAAGCTCTAATGGACAACAGTTCTCCTACTGAAGGGCTTGACAATTTTGATGAGTGGACAATTGATTTGAGGAAACTCAATATGGGTGAGCCTTTTGCACAAGGAGCCTTTGGAAAACTCTACAGAGGTACTTACAATGGTGAAGATGTTGCTATTAAAATATTGGAGAGGCCGGAGAATGATCCAGCAAAGGCTCAATTGATGGAACAGCAATTCCAGCAGGAGGTCATGATGTTGGCTACCCTAAAACATCCTAACATTGTTCGATTTATTGGCGCATGCCGTAAGCCAATGGTGTGGTGCATTGTGACTGAGTATGCTAAAGGTGGTTCAGTTCGACAATTTCTAATGAAGCGGCAAAAGCGATCAGTTCCCCTCAAATTAGCTGTGAAGCAAGCTTTGGATGTTGCAAGGGGGATGGCTTATGTTCATGGCCTTGGGTTGATCCACAGGGACTTGAAATCTGATAATCTTTTGATTTTTGGTGACAAGTCAATTAAAATTGCTGACTTTGGAGTTGCCCGAATTGAGGTTCAAACTGAAGGGATGACACCTGAGACTGGAACATACCGTTGGATGGCTCCGTAAGATCATCTACTGCTCTTGTTTTAATATTAATATGCTTTATTGCTTCTTTGTTTCTGGCTTTTTTTGGACAGCTTCTCTATTATAGTTAACTTTTTAAAGGTATTTAAGGGAATAATGCTTATATTTCAAATGCTGCTAACAAACTGTTGCTCATTTTCTATAGCTTGTTTTCTTTGTTCCTAATCAGTTGTTTGTGAATTGTGATCCTGAACAGAAATGGCATATACAGCTGAAATAGTAATTATGCAATTTCCTTATGAGATGTATGCTTTCAGTGTACAACTTTTTTTGTTTGCTTTTTCTGGCTTTAATGTTGCATGGCTCTGGTTAACCATGTTGTATTATTTTTGTAATTTTTAATGTTAGCTAAATATTTTTCACTATAACTTAATTATGATATGCATTTTGTCTCACATAGTCTTCTTATTATACATTTTCATGCATCAAGAAGTGGAAGGAAATCTTCTTCTGTCTCATTTGTTTTGACCCAAATGGTAAGGCATGTCTACATTACCAGAAAGACAATTGCAGTCAGGTTATCCAAGTGAAGCTTGAGTGTTGTGTCATTTGTTTTAGAAGCAAGCTTTAATGATAATGGTATTTTTTGGAAGTTGCCATGATTGGAAGTTTTAAAAATTAGTCTTGGTTTTGGATCCTACTTGTTTATATTCTTGTTAAACTTTTTCCTTTTTTCTTGTGACTTGTTCGCAATTATGGGCTTATAAATTCTTTTTTGACAATGGTGCTGTCAATTTTATTTGTGTACCCAGCCTGCCCAAATCCTTACTTGGAATACAATCAATCTTTTAATCTGACATTAGAAAATTTTGGCAGGATGGATTTGTGAATCCCTGGGTATTTTTTTCTTTTGTTAAGTCTTCATATCTCTGGCTTGATTTATTTGTGTTGATGCATACACTCTGCTGGCTAGCAACTACTAACCATGGTACAAATACTTTGGTGGTAGAGTTGGCAAATCCTGCTTAGGGGATCATTGACCTAGTTTTTGATACCCTAGAACAATGCTTAAAACCTATTGCTCATTCTTCAGACAAATCCAATATGTGCTTGTCCTATTAGTAAAGTCTTTCTAGTTACTACCCCCTGTCAACCAGAAGTTAAATGAATCAAAGTGGCCACTGCTTGGTTTTCAGTTAGTGATCTTGTTGTGGTTTAGGGTAAACTGCGATGGCAAGGTGAGGCTAAGTTGTTTTTTACCGCTTTCTGGTATTTTGTAGGGCATTTTTGGCAGAGTGAATTTTTGTTTCTTGTATTTGAATTGGGGAAGTGAAAGTGGTTGTATGTTCTTGTCTTTTATGTGTTTATTATTTTAATATAATGGCGTGATTTGGAGACTGTGGATGATGCTATCAAACAAGAAAAACTAAAATGTCCATAAGTTCTTATTAAGTGGGCAGAAGTATTTAGAGAAGGGGGAAGTTGGGAAGAAGTGAAGTTGCAGTTTGTGTTTCTTTTTGCCTTAAACCAATACTCTTGGTCGGTGAGTATTGGGTATGCATTCATATATGTACCCTATACATACTGATGTGTACCTGATAGGGTTGTTGTGGCTCCTGTTTATGACTACTCAATGATCTAGTTGTCTGACTGGCATGGAATAAGGTAGACAGGATGGTGTAATCTTTAGATAACTTTCATATTCTGTTATGTTTGGTTCAAGTGAAGAATACATTTTGGTTCAAGAAATATGCCGTGGTGCTCTCCTTTAACTAATCCATCTCTGGGTGACCCAGCTGGTCTGACCTATATTTTCCCATATAGGTTTACATTTGACCATCCCTAGACCGCACTATAAGCTTCATGCTTCATGCGTTGGTTTCTTGTCTTGCTATATTGTTGCCTGCGTAGCCCTGGGTTGAAGCTTAGCAGTTTAACTATATTGTAGTATTGTTATGAAGCGTGAAACTGTTTGATTATGGGCATATCCTATTACATTCCTGCATTATCTCGTGCGTATCATGACGCAGGTGGTGATGCCTTGATGGGTCACAATCATTGCATGAGTGAGTTATGTTTCTATTTTAACCTCTTTCATGCTCTCTTCTTTGAAATAGATCCTATTAATTATTTTTTTTGTAATATTTAATGACATGTCTCCAATGTCTTTATTTGAACTGTTACACTGTCTGATTAGTTAATTTAACTGTATTGAGCGGTAGGATTTAGTCTTCTTACAGAAATGGTAACATGGAATTTATATGGAGGAATATAAATAGATAAGGTGATTGTTTCTTGTGGCTGACCCAACACAGGATAAAAGACGTGTTTATTGTTGTAATTCTCTCGGTGTCCTGAAGGGCATCTCTTCTATGCAAAAAGAAACTAAGTGGTCATGCTGACCCTTGTAAATGTTTGAGTTTTTCTTTTCAAATGCTTTACTAATATCTTGTTATGCATTTCTAACATTATTTTGGTGGTACATAAGAGATATTATTGAAACTGTTAGTTTGGTTGAATAAGCTTACTTTATTACTTTTGAAACAGTGCATGTATATATTATGATGATTGTTTTAAGTTTTATTTATCTAAGCAAAGAAATATTTTGTAAACTTAGTTGAATTAGATTGGTAGTGTAATAATATTTACAATGTCAACTGCTAATGAATTTCAATACATTCGATGATAGTTGATTTTTGTAATAGCCACTTTAAAAGCATATGTTGGGTTTAATTTGTTGACAGTTTTACAAGTGCTTCAAGATTAAACTCATTTTATTAACAGCGTAGGATTTCAATTTGATCCTTCAAAATTTCTTGTCATCATTTTAGCCCTCCAATGATTTTGTCAGCAAATTAATCTATGAAAGGTTTAATTTGTTGCCATATCAGTTTCCCAAATATTCTTTTTGTTATTTCTTCAGTCCACTTTAGACCACTGAGGTATTAATTTAGTGATGGACTAAATCTTTGAGGTTTACTAATTTGGTGACTCAGAAGGATAATACTATGGGTAAGGGGGAGTATTTAAGGCTGGACATTGATGTGTATCATTCGTAAATTGCATTACTTGTTAGATATTCAGATGAATTGGAATGCCATTTAGCTGTTTTTTTTTATGACTTTCTTATAATGATTAATGATATATTTACCTTTTCTTTCTTTCTTATTTCTTTCTAAGATTATTCTCTGCTGAATGAGGTATGTTGTTAGCTTTCTAGAACTAGCTGGTAATCAATACTAATACCATGTGGGAGATTTATGCAATTTTGTACCAGTAATTATAATGTAGATGAACAGCTCCATTCATGATACATAATATTACTAATCAAGTCAGATTGAGAGTCTGCATGTTTTCATGTTTCTTCAATCACCAAAATCCAAAATCCAGCTGTCGAATATGTTTGAAATGTAGAAATTCATAACTAGTTTTAAGTGTGTTATTTGTTTGTTTAAAAGTTAATTTGGTGTAGTATTTAGATATGTTGTTCGCTGATGAACTGCAGGGAGATGATCCAGCACAGGCCATACACACAAAAGGTGGATGTATATAGCTTCGGAATTGTTCTATGGGAACTCATCACCGGTATGCTTCCATTTCAGAACATGACAGCAGTGCAGGCAGCATTTGCAGTTGTGAACAAAAATGTTCGTCCGATCATACCCAATGACTGCCTACCTGTTCTGCGTGACATCATGACAAGATGCTGGGATCCCAACCCTGATGTGAGGCCACCATTTGCTGAAGTTGTTGGAATGCTTGAGAATGCAGAGACTGAGATCTTGACAACGGTTCGGAAGGCCCGGTTCAGGTGTTGCATGACTCAACCAATGACTGCTGACTGATCCTGCAACTGCAAATGCAAAAGTCATATAAACATAGACTGGAAAATTTGGGAGCAAGATGAAACTCTGGTAGTGAAGGGTGACTATATAATAGCTTTGTGTATTTGTGTGTTTTATTTATTTCTTCTGAAGAAAAAAAATGAAAATCTTATCTGGAGGACCTTTTGCTTATTCGGTTTCTTATTACTGAATGTCTGTTCTGAATTAGTAAAGAGGAGATGGTGTATGTAATACATGCATGTTTTACAGTTATGTATAGCTTGAGTTCAGAAGGCAATGAGATCATGGGCGAAAACTTTTGCTGTTTATGTCGCTTGCATTGCACCATACCGGGGCTTAAATTCAACTACACCCCTAAATTATCGACAAATTTTTTCTAAACATGATTTTGTTAGGAAAAAAAGGTGGCAATTTGAATCGTTATGAATTTTGGTTAAAATGTGAACTGTGTTTAAAGCTAACTAACGTGTGACGTTTTTGTATTTTCTGTGCAGGTGGATCTCATTGCCATTGGCGAATGTTATTTTTTTAGATGTTTCGTTGTTATCAATTTACTCTCGTCCTTAAATTTATCTTTTGTTTACTTTAGTTATGGACTAGAGAAGAAATTTTATTCCATCGAGTTTGATAAAATTATACTACTCTCGATTGATCTTTAACTTCTTCAAATTTTATCTGACTAGTGAATACTTCTGAAGCCTCTAACACCGCTCATTCTATAACATTCTTCATTCAATGATATTACTCTTTGTATATCTCATCTTTTTCATGTATTGCATCAAACTCCTTTTTCCGTCTAAATAGCGTATTGCTTCTAACTTTTTCTGATGCAAAACATTTGTGGAGTGCAATTAGAACTTGCTTAGAATTTGCCGTTCTTTGCTAAGAAATATTTTCAACAGTATTAGAACTTTAACTGATGCATACCAATCTTGTGAGAAAAAAAAAGAGTTAAGTAGTTTAAGGTTAAAAGTAGAGAAGAGGGTAAGAAAAATACTCCTCACAAGATACGAAAGCAAAATTGGTTTCCGATCAAAGATTTTTTCTGTGACGTTGCATTCTAGTACCTTTCCCCTTTTTATGCGTTTTTATGCATGTAAATATTTTTGTTGTAACCTTGATATATTCATCATGGGATACTCAGAGTAAATCGCCAACCAAATAAAAGTATTTATGATGAAACCACAAAATCTAAAGCTACTTGCCATTCTAGCGGGATGCTGGTATATAAATACTATTTTTTTTATTAACCACGTTTAAATACCAAATAACATGACATCTTTTATTTTATATTACATTTTTTATTTTAAAATGTAAGTAGTTTGAGATAAATCAATTATAATATTATTTTATTAAATGTTTTAAGGGGTAGGAAAATTAAGGATAGACATATAACACTTTTCATTCTAATCTAATTTCAACACTGCGTTTTAATGTTTGGCCTTTATCATTCACAAAAGCAATTTAAGTAATTAGAGTCAGAAGTTATTACATTTTGTTATGAGAGTGATAAAACTAACATTGGCCTTATGGTAATGCATTTATGAAAAGTGTAAAACCTCATCTTGGAAAAAGATAAATAGGCAATAAAATAGGATAACAATTTTGGGATGTTCTGATAAATTAATTTAAGTAAGGGAATAAAATAGGAAGAATATGTCTAGACAAAAATGCAAGGTAAAACAAGCATCTAATTACAATTTAATTTCTAAGAAGTAAAACAAAAAGGTATAAGAACACAGAATTTTAAAATAACCCTATCTGCTAGACTGGTTTCTCTTTAACTTCTGCAGTCCAGTAAGTTTTTCCAGCAACAAGAATCTTTTCAGGGTTGAAGGGTCCACTTTCATGATCCATTATACTGCTCTTCCATCTCATTGCATCAGTAATGGTTTTAATCTTCACCAGAACCTCCACTGTCTCTCTGAATATAGCAGTACCTTCAGGCCTCAAAATTCTATCCATCTCCAGTAGTATAAGAGTAATGTTGCACCTTTCACACACAACAATTGACCAAATCAAAACCAGATAATAAGACATAACTATGTGGAGAGAAACAACATAAGCTAGATAACTCATTAGATAATGTCCAAATGTTCACCCACCTGTCCTGATATATGCCAAAAACATTAGCAGCATGGATGAGATCATATGTTCTTGGATAAGTTGAAAAACCTTCGCACCAATCTTGGTAAGTTCCAATGAAACCTCGTTCATAAATTGCACCGAGTGTGTCATGGTCTGAATTTGAGGGAACAACATTCATAACCCACACTGGATATTTCATTAAGGCTGCTGCAAACCCACCAAGATAAGCATTCATGTCCATCACGTTTCTATATTTTCCTTGGTGAAGAGGAACCAGATGCTTGTAATGTGCTATTCTTTCCCTCCACAATTCGTTGTCCTTTTGAAATTTCTCCTCATCGATGTTCGGGATTGAACCACTGCTGATTCGAGGAGGGACGGCAAATGCACGCTTAGGCCATTTTTCTAGTGCCCCACCAGCTATTTTGTCTGAGCTGCTAACTTCTGGCAATGGAGTTATGCACTTTTCCAAATCTTGGTACCTTTTCAATGCAATCAAACAAAGAAAATAGCTTGAACAACCAAGATTTTTAATCATGTAATAAAGCGATCATACCCATTGTAGAAAGAACAAATCTTAGATGCAATAATCATAACACTATTACTGCTATTACCAAAATCAACATTTGGTCTTGGCAACAGTTATTTGATTATCAGCACGAAAACAATGTACTCAGATATCTCAGAGAACACATACCTATTTAAGAGATTGACATCATAACACGTTTTTCCATTTAAACAAACTAAAGCATTGAACTACTCCAAAATGAGATGTTGATTTTTACGAGTCTAGATTCTTTATTATTATTTTTGTGTGGTTCTTTACTAAACTTTCAAAATATACCGAAAACATCAGAATCAGTGAGTATCAATGTATTTTAAAGATATAGTAGAGGAATAACACAGAAAATGAGTTTAGTTGCAATAGAAATTAGCTAAAGAATTACCAAGCCCTGTCAGCATTGTCGGATTGGCATAGATGTGGTGTTTTATAAACCTGTTTAGTTTGTTTACATCCAACGTGGTTTTTAGGCTTTTGCCAAATGGCTAAGTCATCCTTCTCAACCACTTTGGTCCAGCATATGCGTTTTGCCACTTCTTCAATGGCGTCTTGTTCCTGCTTCAAATCCTCTTGGGTCCTCTCCCACCCCCTCCAGTAGGTTTTCCATCGAATAGGTGGCCCAGAGAGAATCCAATACCCACCAGGCCTCAGAATTCTATCCACTTCGATCAAGTACAAACCATCTGTGAATGGAAATCACACACACTTGATCAAGTACAGTTTATGAATTCAGCCAAAAAATGGTCCCATTTTATAGATCTTCTTGATTAGTAATACCCAGTGAAAACAAGGGCCATCATCATAAGAGAAGTGTGAATACCAAATTTTTCCCAAGGGATCAAGCAACGAGAACAATGAGCCATATCGAACGCCCTTGCTGGGTATGGAGTTCTCTGTGAAGCCATCACACCTATCATTGCTGGAACTCCTCTTTCCAATGCAAACTGGACCTGAGCTTCATGTGTATCCCTTGGTGCAAAGGACATAGCTACGATGTCCCTTTTCAAAAGATAAGCACCCCAACTTGCAACCTTTACAATTCAGATTTGAAAGAAGGAATTAAGTATAAGCAACACATCCTTCACAACAAAAACATATTTGTTGAATGAACTTCAATGAACAAAAGCAAATAGTATACACAACACACAGTGAAGATTTTTACAATACTATCCAACCAGATATTGATATGATGATACACAATGTAGAATATTTATATTGAGAGTGCATAGAAATGAGGCTAAAGATTTGATTTTGGATGTGTGCTTTAGGATTAAGATCGAGTAACTTACACCACAGCCGGTATCAATTGCAGTTCTGATAGTACCGGTGGTGAGGGGAATAAGCTCATTAATGTCATCAATGTATGCATCAGCTCCACGTGGAAACATGGTACCTCCTCCGGGGAATCTGAATCTGTCACCTTCAACTTGAATCCAGTTTTGAACGGCTTTCTCAATGCTGAGTTCTTTGTGTGGAATATTGTCATACCAAGCATAATCTCTGCTCTGAGGCCATTTGAAGGGTGGCTTATACTTTGGTGGAGCTGGTATAAGGCAAAACAATTGTTCCTCCTTGCTGGGGCAATGCCTCTCCCTATACTTCAACATATTACGGTCAAATCTTCGACCCCTATCTCGATCTTGGCACGGAGTGTATTCACTGAGTGATATGTCACATGGTGGAATATCTTGTATCCCTGCAGAATTTGTTATATCAATTTGATGGTGACTTTCGAAGTCTAAGTTTGTTGCTGATGATTGAACTGCTGAAGATGCTGTGCCTGATGAAGTTGACCCAACATTGCAGTCTACTTTGGAGTAGATATCAGATTGGCTATTGGGTGTTGGAGTGTTCCTCCATGCACCCATTACGTATGATAAAATGCACAGTCCACTCACCCCTAAAATCCATGTCAAACGGTTTCTCCTTGTTTCAAACGGAGTATGAGGTTTTGGCGATCCTTCCTTCCCCATTTTCCCTTCTGCCTTTTCACCTCTGAAATTTTCAAGTAAAAGGAGTAATATGGGTTTATTATGATCACAATTGTTTGAGATACATGAAGCTGCAACAACAATGACAATTGAATGTGTTAGCCACGTGCACAGTGCTAGAAAAATGACAAAGTTATGAAAAACTCATAAATTAAAAACTCATAACTCGAAAAAAAAATAAATAAACCCAACATATTAACAGTGGGAATATGGATTCTGAAATTTAGCAGCAGCATTCTTCTGAATTGATATTCTACAGTGAGAAAGGGAAGAAAAGAGCATACCTGAAAGTTTTGAGTGAAATACAGTGTTGATATTCTACAGTGAGAATGCAAACTTCCTCATATAACTGGGGATCTATTGTTCTATCCCATTTATAAATAATCCATAGATGACAAGGTTTTGAAGTGAAGAGAAAAGCAGCAAAGGAAAAGAAAAGAAAAAAAAAGTGAATTTGTTGTGAGATAGATAGCAAAGGTGGTGTTGAGAAGCCTAGAAGAATGTGTACATTTATTATATATGAAGATGTTAAGAACAAAAGAGGAAAACAAAAATGGTTGAAAGAAAAGGAATGTGGGGTTTGTTTGTAGCTTAATTTTGCATCTTCCATTGTTCCCTAGTTTGTAGTTCATCCAGAGAAATGAAAGAAGAAAAGAAAAATAAAAAAGTTGGATTTGGTCAAAAAAACTATTTGTTGAGATGGCAAATGATGAGACATGGTAGCCTCTATTTACTCTTCTGTCACTCATTCTATGAAGATTGTTAATTGTTTGTTCCTTTTAGTACAAATACATATGCAATATATATAAAACTAGGTTCGAGTTTTTTTTTTTTATCCCTTTCATTCTTATCAACAATTTTATTTAACTTGGATCTTCGAATAATACTTAGGTGATAGTCGTGTTATGGAAAAAAAGTACTAAGAATATGTATCTGATTCGCAGTTTGCATCATTGTTTAGTGTTTCACTGTGGCATGTTAGGCCAATTTCAATCCAAATGGCCAACCAAATCCAACATTTTTGCCTAAAGAAAGATCCTGATATTGAACGTAATATAAAAAAAATTCATAAATTCAATACTTAAGATTTTAGATTAAAAATAATAAAAATTATACTATGACTCTCAGTGCGTGAGTTATTGATTTTTCAAAAGAAAATGTATTAATCAATGATCAGTATGCTGCATCAGGACCTAAAAGATAAAAGTTAAAAAACGACAATCATAATATCATTATTCTAAAAGTAATAACAACTAATTCGGTGATTGAATTCATATCATTTATATAATTTATTCTTTTAAAAAAAATAATATATCAATAACTCATTTTATATTTTTAAATAAGTTAAATAAGAAAGTTTTTGTAAAAGTTAAAGTTAATAAATTGATTATATAATTAGGGGACAACTTAATTCATTTTATCTCTATTCTTTTAAAATGAGATGGTTCTAAATAAATAGGATCTGGATTTTACAAGTCATTTGATTCCTTAGCATTAAATAAAGGTTAGGCATGTGAGAAAAGTTGTGAAAACTTGAAGTTGTGAAAAGCTTAGGTACCAAATATTAGGAAAAGGAAAACAAATATGAAACTTGAAATGACTTTTCTCTATATAACAATAATGCACTACACTTCTCATTCATGATTTTATTTCTTTCCATCGAAAATTTAGTCATCAAAATCGGGTTTTGATACTGCCTTTACGAATTAAATGCTTTAAATTCAAAAACAAGTAAATTAGTTATACATTTTAGTCCATAATTCAAAATATCGTGATATTTAAATGATAGTATTAATGCTTTTAGATTAAAGAGTGGAAAAGGCAGTTAAGACTGTGAACATGTTTGGTAAAACATTTAGTTGATAGTTGTAAAATGAGCTAATATCTTACAAGTTTATAATATATTTAATAAAAATAACTGATAAATTAAGTAATAAATATAAAATTATATAAAAAACAAATCTTATTACGTAAATAAAGGTTGTAGTTTTATACTAAAGTATACTTTTATACTAAAGTATGAAAGTGTTAAGATTTCATATTTCACAAATAATAAATGTTTTATTAGAATTGATTGTAATTAGCGATAATTATAAAATAAAAAATGAAGTTAATTGTTTAACGACTTTTAAGTTTAAAATTTTTGTCACAAATAATTATTTGACACTATATATTTATCTGTGGTTAACTTTGTAAAAAAAATTACAATAAAAAGATAAGTGTGTCATTAATTAGTGATGTCATTCAATAATTAAAAAATTAAGAATTCTTCTTTATATTTTAAAAAGGTATATGAGAAATTAATTAAAAAATGCATTGATTTTTGTAAAAGATTTCGAAATTGATATACAATTTAAGTTTCTTACAAAAAACACGTAAGTAGTAGAAAGAAATAATCATTTTGTAAAAATGTTGAAAATTAAATTTTAAAATATGCTTGACAATCATTATAATAGATTATTTTTTATACGCAATAGATAAAACAATTATCACGATTTGAACCATTTAAATTATATGAAAATATTTTTATTTAATATTAAAAAAAATCAAAATCACTAAACAATATAGTTTTCAAAGAAAACTTCCTAAACCTTAAAATCTTGAGATATTGATGAATTAGATTTGTTTTCAAAATTAAATATATTAAAAAATAATAAATCAATTTACCTTTCATATAAGGATATATTATTTTCTAAATATATATACAGTTTATATAATAGTTTTAACGATTGAGGTTGCTTTAAAAGTAATAAATTTTTCAAAACAATAATGAACGAAAACTTAAAATTTAAATAGAATTATAATAAACTATCTTATTACTAAAAACAACTCATTCTTTTGAAAAAAGTTTCAAAATCAATCTTAAGCCATTTTTGGTTAATCAATGATAAGCTTGGATGAATTAGTCTATCTTAACATTCTAATTATGGATTATTTTTGTCTTTATTATTTCTATCACAACTTCAACATTGAAAATGATACCCTAACGACCTAGATGGTTTTGAAATTGTTCAAATTGCTCAACTATTTGTTTTTATCTCAATAACACCAACCTTGTTATTCTATATTATTTAAAAATACAATATAAAATCGCATTCATACAGGCTTTTATGAAATTAGGAATAAAAAAAAGCAAAATTAATTCATCTAAATTTATTCATTTCAACATTTATTAGTTATTAAAATACTTTTTTGAAAATGAATATACATGAGTTTATTTGACTTAAGTGTAGAGTGGTTTTGACTCTTCCGAGGCTAAGAGAAAAAATATATATAAATGTATTGGTTGAAGGTGCAATTAAGTTTTTTTTTTCTTTATCTCACGGGATTTTCAAGCAACTTCAGATGTATTTAAAATTTTATATAAACTATTTTAAAAAACAACGAAATTGTATAATAAAAATCATTATCCACAGTTTAATGTATCGACCGCCATAGAAAACATGGTCAAAACTTTGACCAAATACTTATTTTGATGTTTGATTTTCAATGACTTGAGGTGAACGTGTTATCATTCTATGACTCGGCACTTACAAGGAAAAAAATCTTTATATAAATTAATATTTATAACAAAACCAATTTCAAAAATATTTCATACAAGGGAGAAAAGTCACTGTTATTTATCAAAGTAGAAAATCATGAAAGATTAATATTATTTCTAATTTATCTCTTCTTACAAAATGGGCATGTCGTTCTCTAACTTGCTTTTAAATTTAAATTATTTTAAAAAACTATTCATATGTTTATTTTGCTATTTTCCTCTTCAATGCATGTTTTAATTTTTATTATATAAAGTAATACGTTCGTGCTGCATCTTTATCTTAAATCTATGCTATGATTCTAATGACAAATTCAATAATCTATTTTGATTAAAAAAAAAATCAATACAAACTCAAAATTTGACCAGGTGAATTTTCTCAGTTTAGCCAAATATATTATTTGTTGGTAAAATAATAGGTAAGATGTTGTTGAGTAGTATATGCTCTCTTGGCTTGGAATAAAAGATAGATAGAACAAAAGTGTTGGCATTGCTATCTCTTAGAAGGTTGATTTTCAAGCAACTCCAATTTTTACTTTATACTAAATAATAACTAAAGTGTGTAATTCATATATGTGTGCATTGTAGCACTTTTTCTTTAGAGGTAATTTTTAAAGTAAATAAATAAATAAAAACTTTACAAAAAGATTATAAATATTCATTATTTATTTTATTAAATTTTTTTTTAGAAAAAAAGGTTCATTCTCTTTAAAATGATTTTAAAATTCCAAAATTTGAAATGATTTATTTTAAAAATAAATTATACCACGAAGAATATAAGAAGTAATGAATTAAGGTAGTCAATTTTTTGTTGTCATAGTAAGAGTTTTATTCTTTATTATATATTTAATTAACTTTTTATATCTTAAGATTTTGATTGAGAAAAAGTGTTAATAATGTACAGTTTTGAAAGTTTTAGTTACACACCTAAACTTCCAAAATAAAAATAAAAATATTTACTGGTAGGAAGGATATATATCCTAATAAATGGAGTTAATTTTAGTATTTGCCATAAATATTGTCAGCCGAGTATATTTATATAAAAGGTTAAATATGTTTTTGGTTTCTCAAGTTTAATTGAAATTTAGAATTAATTTATTTTTAAAAATTTTAACCAATTTAATCCTTCATTTTTTAGAAATACGTGGATTTAATCATCTAACAAAATTTTGTTAAGTTTATATGAAATTTTAAATACTTTTGATGATAGTATTTGAATTGTTTATACTGTTTGACATATCTTCACTTCAATGTTAACTTAAATATTACCATAAACACGTTTGAAATGTCACATAAATTTAATAAAATTTGGTTAAAATGACTAAATTCACACATTTTTAAAAATGATGACTAAATTGGTAAATTTTTTTGAAAAAAGACTAATTTTAAATTTCACTAAAATTTGAGTGACTAAAAATATATTTAACTCTTATATAAAATATAAAATTTGTTTATAATTGTTGATAGTTTAGGGTTTAAAATATGGTTTAAAAGTAAGATCATGATTTTCTTATTACTTTTGTTAAGTCGTACTTTTCTTCTAAAATCTCTAATTTTTTTTTTTTTTTTTTTCTTCACTTTTAACAAAACTAACTAGATTGCCCCACGTCTTTTTCACCTGTCCAAACAACCTAAGTTTTCCTGTAACGAAACGGAACGTTAACAAAGTCCTTTTAGAACATAAAATAAGAAAATCAATTTTTATATTACTCCTCACGGAACTAGCATTTGAGTTTAGAAGAGACCAAAGATAAAAAAAATTATGTATTTAATAATTATATAAGTTAAATATTTGCGCAAATTTTTTATAATTTAAAACCATTTGAGGATACGTTTAGAAAATGTATTTATTTATGTAAAAATTAATTAAATATTTTAAAATATATAATATTACAAGTTACTGAATTCATGGTTCACTAAGAATGTTCGTAATTTAGATTGATATACACAAATTATATTTCATGAAAACTTTCAACTTTTGAAGAACACACGAAAAAGATGTTATGTTTCTTGCTACAGAAATGGTAATTAAATGAGATAGCATTTGTCCATGTGTCTCTATAAGTTAATTTTATACAATTATATTAAAATGTTTTGTCTAAAAACAACTCTTCAAATAGTCGCTATAAAAAAAATTTCTAACAATAATAAACATCATTTGTCTTAAATCAAAATTATAAAAAATAATATCAATACTTTTGATATATATATATATATATATATATAAAGGTAAAGGAGAAAGGTCAAAGGACCCTAATGTTGATGTTTCAGATTTTAGCGTTTACACGATCTTTCATGATATTCCATAGAAAAAAAAGACGCGTAAACACCAATATTAGATTTCTTTTTCGGAAAATTAATTTTACATGAAAGTGTATATATATATATATATATATATATATATATATATATATATATATATATATATATATATATATTAATAATTAATCTTGCAATTCGATATTGGATCAAATTCTTAATTTAAATCAAACATTAATTTATGATAAAAATGTGATAACAAAAGTCTTACGTCATTGTGTTATTCTTTTTGTGTTGGTCTACAGTGGAAATGATAATAAATAGAATTAATTAAAGTAAGTCTCAAAGTACATGAAATTTTTTTGAGTTGTTGATAATAACAAATATATTAGATTTTGTTTATAACAATTTATCTTTCTATTATTATATCTAAAATGTTTTGTAATTATATTTTATATATAAATAATACATAGATGTTATATTATATTTTGTTGTTTGATGATCAATTACAATAAATATATATAATACATAAAATATAACGGTTAAGAATTGGATTTAAAATATTTGACTATAATAAGTTAGAATCAAATATATTTTTTATTTTTCACTTCAAAATAACTTATTTTGTTTTTTTTAAAAATATATATATATATATATATATATATATATATATATGTAATAAATTATGCAATTAATCTTAACAGTTGACTTTGATTAATAACTACAGAGCTGTTATTACAAATTCTTAATTCACTCGACCTTTTTGTGCCGTTAATTGAATTAGGATAACTGATATTTTAAATATTCATAAAGTAAGTAATTGAAGTGTAGGAAGAGAAAAAAAAAGGAAAAATATTTGTATTGGCAGAGGGAGTGGAATATTAGAATAATAAAATGAGATGGTGAAAAAAAGTTGAAGCATTTGAAGGAAATGAAGGTGGAAAAGAAAGGTATCTGATTCATTTGGAGAGAAAAAAAAAAAAGAAAGTGCGGAAGTTAAGAGTAGACTGAGTCAATTGTAAATTTCAAAAAAATCATTCATTCGTTAGTTCCAGTCTTAGACACGCACACAACGAGGCAATCTTTTTCCTTCTCTGTTCTTCTCAAATAATACTATTATTTTTTAGTTTAACTAAATAATGGTAATAATAATAATAATTTTTTTTTCTTCAGTTTTTAACCTTCTTTGCCGTACCACAAAGTGGTGGGTGTGGGTAGGTATTCCTGTGGATGCACAGTGCAGACTGAACAAACAAACACAGCGAAGATCCCTATGAAAATTGTTTCGATTTCTGGATCAAGCTCCAATTTTGAAGATAACCAAGGTCAGAAAACATCCCATGTTTTCTTTCCCCTCTCTGCCTCTTCTCGTTTTTCTACGCTTCATTCTCCAAAATCCATGTTTTTTTTCTTCTCTTGTTTAGCTCCTCTTTTGTTTGTCTCTTGGATTCGCCGTAACTGTTCCTGATTTGTGTGCTTTCAGATACCCTTTTCCCCCAATTGAAGTAAAACTCATCCGTTCAATTCAGAATTGTTTATTCAGTAAGAAAGGAATCTGCTTGAGATTAGCACTGGGAATTGGGGAAAGGTAGGATATGGATGGGGGAGAGGATCAGTTTTATGATACTCGTGAGGAATTGTGCTCTGTCTCTGATGGGAGTTCGGATTGTTCAGAATCAGATGAATCTAGTTCTGGTAATAACGGACATGTTACTAGGCACAAGGTGTGGGCAAAAGACCTTGCAAGTGTTAACCAGAGACGCCAGAATTTCTTGAGATGGATGGGTTTGGAGTCTGATTTGGATTATTCAACCAAGGGAGAGGAGTTTCAAGATCAACCTTGTGGGATTGACCGAATCACTGCTACAAGTGGGGCGGTTTTGAGGACTTCTCTTGCTGTTGAGGAGGGTCTTCCCTCTACCTCAAACCAGATTGTGCTGGATTCCTTGTCTGGTGAGGCTTCCGGTTCCCGTGAAAATCGCGAGAATTCGGCGTGTATGATAAGGAATTTGGATGATGGAACACAGTATATTGTGGATAAGCTGGGTCAGGATGGAACTCTAAGTACACTGCGTGTTTTGGGTTCGAACCAATTGATTAGCTTGGAGGAGTTTCAGAGAAATACTGGGCCTTCATCGATGGTTCGCAGACATTTGCAGAGAGATGCTGAAAACACAAGGTTGTTAGGAGTTGGAAAAAGAAAAATGAAGAGGGGTTGGCTAAAGACACTTGATTCTATTGCTTGTTTTGTTCATAATCACGGGCTTGATGAAACTAAGTGCAAAGACTGTGATTCAGTGGATGGAAGTGGGATACAAAGAGTTCGAGTTCATTCGTATAAAAAGCGGTTTAAGGAGCTTTCCTCCCTTTACACGGAGCAGGAGTTTAAAGCACATAAGGGTGTTATTTTGACAATGAAATTCAGTCTTGATGGAAAGTATCTGGCTAGTGGTGGTGAAGATGGGATGGTACGTGTGTGGAAGGTGGTTGAGGATGAGAGATCAAGTGAACTGGACATTCTGGACAATGATCCATCAAATATATATTTCAAAATAAATAATTTTTCATGTATCGCTCCCCTTGGTGTAGATAAAGAAAAATTAGTCAAACCGGAGAAGTTGAGAAGACCCCCTGAAGCAACCTGTGTGATTATCCCACCGAGGACCTTCCGTATATCGGCAAAACCTTTGCACGAATTCCAAGGTCACAGTGGGGACATTTTGGACCTTGCTTGGTCCAAAAGAGGGGTTAGTTTCCATATAAAGCAAGTTATTATTTGTCTTCTTATATTTTGCGCTATCTTTAAACTTGCATATGATTTAGTTTTCTGTAAAATTTAACTTACTGTAGTATATATTCTTCTTTACATGTTGCAGTTTCTACTGTCATCCTCTGTTGATAAGACAGTGCGCCTATGGCATGTGGGAATTGATAGATGTCTTAGAGTTTTCCCCCACAATAATTATGGTGAGTCTTTACTCTCTTGGTGTAGTTATGTATGTTGATACATGATTTGCATAATATTGGTTGTTCTGTAACGTGTTCCTCTAAATTTTTCATTTTTTGCTGAATATTGGTTTCTTACTATTGCCTTTGATGCAGTGACATGCGTCAATTTCAACCCCATCAATGATAATGTTTTCATCAGTGGCTCAATTGATGGAAAAGTGCGCATCTGGGAAGTTGTTAACAGTAGGGTTAGTGATTACATAGATATCAGAGAGATAGTCACAGCTGTGTGCTTCCGCCCTGATGGAAAGGTCTGTTTCACTATACATTTAACTGAAAATTTGTGGCAGGAAAATATGTTCTGCTTTGTTCCTCAAATTTGTTTTCTTATTCTTCCAGGGCACAATTGTGGGTACCATGGCAGGCAATTGCCGTTTCTATGATATCCAAGGTATGCACGTATTTGGCTTCATGAAAGTATATTCAGGTTATTGGTTTGTTGGTTCATTTGTACATTTCGTGTGAGTGATTGTTTTATATTGCTCTTTCTTCTGTATATAGATGTCCCTTGTTCCAGATTTGATTACTTTGATGTTATATTCTGCCTGTAGTATATAGAACAGAGTCCATACTTAAACCAATGATCTCACAAATGATTATGAGTAGCAGCTTCTAACAATCTTCATATTGTTGAATTCTCTTGTCTAGATAAACATCTGCAATTGGATGCTCAGTTGTGTTTACGAGGAAAAAAGAAGACATCAGGGAAAAGGATCACTGGCTTTCAGGTTGGTTACTTCTCTCACTCTTTCTGGTTTGGAATTTGCTTTTCTGTGCCACCCTATACAACACTGTTGGATACCGATCATTAATCATATCATATATGGCTAAATTTTGCAGTTTTCACCAACTGACCCGAGCAAATTATTGGTTGCTTCTGCTGATTCACATGTCTGTATACTTTCTGGAGATGACATAATCTACAAATTCAAGGGTAGGTTTACACATGTTTTATTCTTCTTTTGCTGCATCTTTTTAAGTAGGACAAAGTTTACATGCACAGAAACTCGTAGTGCTGTTCTGGAATAAAAATTAAGTTTTATATCACTAATCTGCATATTAAGGTTTGCATTAAACATCAACTTAGGTTACCAAGGTAGAGCTCCTATTCAGATTGGAGAACAACACCAAAACCACTCAAGGAGCTGCAATCCCATATACATTTCTTCCCTTTTAAGTATTAGAAACAAGCATTACTATATTGTTGTATTTAGGAAATAAAGTACATAAATTATTGCTTATTCCTCTTCTCTGCCTGCAGGTTTAAGAAGTGCTGGTCAGATGAATGCTTCCTTCACCACTGATGGGAAACATATCATCTCAGTAAGTGAGGATTCGAATGTATGTATCTGGAATTACAATGGCCATGATAGGAGCAATTCCAAAGCAAAGAAAGTTTGGTCTTCAGAGAGTTTTCTCTCCCACAACGCATCAATCGCTGTACCATGGTGTGGCATTGAGTCAATCCCAGGAACACTCTTATCGCCGTCGCTCGGAGATGATGCAAATCAGAGGTGTTCGCTGCCTTCGCCGGATTGTTTCTTCTTAAGCCGGGGATTTCTGTCAGAGTTGATCCCAAAGGTTTCTGCAACGTGGCCTGAGGAGGCACTTGTGGACTCATGTCAAACACAAACTGTTGTTTCTCCTACAATGTGTAAATCAGAGTACAAGTTCTTGAGAAGTGCTTGCAAGGGAATGTCTAATTCCCACTTATGGGGCCAAGTAATTGTGACAGCAGGGTGGGATGGATACATAAGAGTGTACCAGAATTATGGATTACCTGTTCGTGGCTGAAACTAAGTTTTTGGCTCATTTTCTGGGGCACTCCAAGGTTAGTGGCTATGCTCACATAGCAATATAGGGTTCTTGCATACAGTGAAATTTGCTACAATGCAAAGCTTTTCATTGTTTTCAAGTGTAGTAATATAGCAGCCAGGGCAATACTTCAGTACCTGATTGGAGATTGCCTTCACATGATATAGTATTCTTTATACAAAGTCCATATCAATTATATGATTCTTTAATTTTTAAGGACTGTTGGTTAAGATAATTGTAAGTTTCATTTTTGCTGATGGTCCTGCTCGAGTTGTAATTCATGACCATGTGTATATACAGAGGATTGTATTCTACTTTAATTTATACAAGAATTTTTGCTTACAGAACCTGAATTCAATGACTTTGTGCATGTTTAAGTAGCCAAAATGAAAAAATTACAGAACACTACTTCCTATGCTGAAAGTCCATTTTGAACTGCTATCCAAACATGTGTTTCATTGCCTGAAGGGTAGCAAATTGTTGTAACTTGATCTCATATTTAATGTTTTAAGTTTGATCATTTATCTTATTTTTATTTGAAAAATCGTCACATAGAACAAAAATGTCATTATTATATCTAGATGAGTATTGGAAGACAAACTAAATTGTTGAAAGAAGATTCTGAGGAATGAATGGTTTAAAAGTTATAATATAGATAATATGGAAGACACCCTTTTCTCCCTTTGGGTCTCTACCATTTGTAGTTTTCATTTTGATGTGCATAAAATTCTGTGATAGTTGTTTTCCACTGCAAGCTTATAATCAGGAGACAAATGTCAGTTGCATAAAAAAAGTAGATAAATGCCAATTGCGTGTAAAGTAATGGATGACACTGTTTTAAGCCACTAGTTTTACTTTCTATAAGGTGTGAGTAGAAAAAGATGCTTGTGAATTCATTACTCTAACCTAAAAGTTTATGGTTTATCCTATTGTTTATGCTCACATGGAAACTATAGTGACACATGACTGTGATTATTCGAATTAACTCAAACAAGTGATACGCTACATAACAGAAATTTGATGAGTGCAGTGTCAACCAGATACTAATTTTTTCAGAAGGAACACAAAATTGGGAGATTTTATCTTGAGATGACCCAAGAAGCATTTGTTTCATTATGAGTCAAACTTTGCTTGCAACTGTGATAGTGGTGAATAGAAATATATGGTACTTGACAATTCAGATATTTAAATTTAGTTTCATTTGAGAAAATATTATTCTTGGAATAGATGAACTCAATATGATTTGAAAATAAGGTCCTTGATTAATTATCTTATGTTGGACTAGAGTAGTTGAGACAATCACCTTGAACAACTCAATCTTGCTTTTTTTGTTTTTTCGTTTCAGGTGAATTTAATGTACAAAGTTGAGTCAGTTTGTGAAATTAAATTGAAAACAAATCATTAAAAGTAAAACCCAATCTGACAAGATATAAATAAGATTTGTTCCCATTGGATTTACTTAATATCTACTTTTAATGTTATTTAAACTGGGTAGGACTTAAAATATTTATCGGGAACTATATGTCATCAATTGGATTTGACAGAAATTATAATTAAGAAACCAAAAGTCTTTAATTATGAGATTATTGTTATGAAATAAAAATTAAATAATTATTTACCAAAATTGTAATTTCAGAAATGAGTTAAATATATTTGTATTATTAATTTAAGGAATTATATTATTAACAAATAAAAAATAATTATTAGTGTGACTTCTTAAACAATTCTTATAAAAACAGTAGATTTATCATATTTGATAGTTTAAAATTAAGTAATACAATGCAAATTTTTTTTATACGACTATTTTTTCCTTAATAATTTCAAACCAAATAACAAATATAATGTGAAATACTTAAGTTAATTTTATCACAGCAATCATTTGAATTTAAATTCCTAGATTCATATACGTAGTATGAAATATGTGTTCAAACACTTAGACTAATTGACTATTATTGCATTTAATATCCATTTACACAAATTTTCTCTAATAAATTCTAAAATAATTGTGCAACGCGCTTTAGAACCAACCTACACCAAAGCAACAAATGCAATATGGTAATTATTTAGAACTAATGAGTATTAAATAAAATTAAAGCAAAGCATTTGAAGTTTTAAGTGTATTAGGTTTGATTTTCAATGGAGTCTTCCTTCCCAACCAAATTTTAATTATTAGATTAGATCTTTAATTAATTGCCCAAATTAATGATTAAATAATATGCGTAGAGAAGAGCTGGATGCGAATAAAAATCTAAGATTGGGCCATGTTTGGACCATAAAAGAATGGGCCAGAAGAGTTTGATGAAAGGTATTGTTGCTATCATATGATATCATGTGGATAACGCTATCAGAATTGGTGCAGTCATTGGATGAAGTGCCAAATCCAACATAACATAATCATCCAAGTGGATACTTTACCTTCCACAAGTTTTTAAAAATATTTAAATTGATTCATTTTGATATTATTATTTTCTAGGGTTAAATATGTTTTTTTCTCTCAAGTTTCAGCAAAATTTAAAATTAGTTTCTTGTCAAAACTTTTGACCAATTTAGTCATTTATCTTTTAAAATGTGTGAATTTAGTCATTTTAATCAAATTTTGTTAAGTTTATCTGACGTTTCAAGCGCATTTCATGATAGTATTTAAATTATTTACATTGTTTGACACATTTTTGCTTCAATGTTAACTTAAATACTATCATAAAATGTGCTTGAAACGTCAAATAAACTTAACAAAATTTGGTTAAAATGATTAAATTCATATATTTTAAAAGATGAATGACTAAATTGGTATAAAGTTTTAATGAGAGACTAATTCCAAAATTCACTGAAACTTGAGGGACCAAAAACATATTTAACCCTATTTTTTATAATAAATTTTTTTCCAAATTTGATTCAACATTTATATTTACAGTACATAATAGTAATAATACATCTTAATAGATTGATATTATTTTAGGAAAATCATTTGTTGACGATTATTTTTCCTAGCATGTGTAAGTTATAGGTTATAATTTTTTTTTCACAAGCCGACAAATTTATAAACGTTTTAGTTTATTCACTAATTTATTTGAGATTAATTTTGTGTGAATCACTTAAATCGCGAGTCGAGTTGGATTAGCTTATGGATAATTCTTATCCACGAGCAAGAATTATGTCAAATCAAAACTAATCATGTCAAAAAAAATATTTCTTCAAAAATTACTAAGTTTTTTTTTCAAATGGTCTTAATTTGTAGAGATTTTATTTTTTTTATTTAGGGTTGTTGGGTTTCTTATATTTATTCATTGAAAAAAAATATATCATCTTATTCACTTAACTGCATAAAGAAAACAAAAAGTAGATATTCAGTGTTACACATGACATTGTTACCATGGTGATTTTGAAATTGTAATATTTTAAATAAGATAGAGAATAATTTTTAAAATAAATGTTAGTTAATCAAAAATGAAAAATATTAAATTAAATGTCAAGTATATAATAAGATTAATTTATCATAATTTATATAATAAGATTAATTTATCATAATTTACACCTTACATGTGATAATGATATGATATATGATTAAATAGGAGTTTATTAATTAATATCTGTATACATAATGACACCAGTTATACATTAACACAAGGTTAATACTCTTTTAACAATTTAGATAAATAAGATAGATTTAATAAGTTTTAAATATATGGTGGGAGAAGTTGTGGATTCAATTCCCACTAATAAAAGTTAATAACTAACATTTGAATAAAAAAATTACACAAACTCCATCTTTTTCTATTGTATGTTACAACGTGTTGATAAAAACAAGGTGACTTTTAAATAAATAATTAGTATATTATATTAAAAATTTGATGATGTATATTTTATATTTAGAAACTTTAAATTTTATATATATTAACGTGGTTTTAAACAATTAATTTTAAAATAAACAGATTAAAATTAAAATATAACGTGATATTAAAGAATGTTTTTATTAAAATAAGCAGTGTAAAGTACCATGGATAAAATGCCATAAAAAATTATGATGCATAAAAAGAAAATAATAGCAGTAACTTATAAAGTGACGCGATAACTAATAATAAAATTGAAAAGTTATAAAACAATAATGAGTTAATAAAGTGACAAAGATCACTCAACCAACAAAAAATATATTTCCCGTGCCAATTTGCTTAGAATTTCCTAATAAACGCAACAACTTTTTCTTTTCAATATTTTTTGATTTATTTCTTAAGAATATTTTCGCTTAGAATTTCCTAATACCAAACGCTACAACTTTTTCTTTTCACTATATTTGATTTATTTTTTAAGAAGATTTTCGCCAAGGCACGGATCCACCTCCTACCTTAACTCACGTATGAATTACAAAATCCATATTAAGAGTTGATGACTTAGCAGTTGCAAGGATTCTTGTTTCTAGAACATTATAAAGTCTTATATTCTATATTATTATTATTATTATTATCATAAGTTAATTGATCATGCATTTATTAAATTATTTAACATTATTTATTACTTTAATCTATTATGATGGACAAACGTCTTCATAATATCACCAAATCATTTTTTGGAACCTACATTATTATATTATACATGATGATACAAATCAAACAATTTTAGTATTTAAGACGAAAATTCTTTAAAAGGTGTGTAAAATATAATAAGGAGAGAGTAAACAAAGTGTTTAAATCAATTATAAATCTATACTTAAAGATTTTATTCCATTTTTTAAATAAGACAAACTGTACTTGCACAATTTTAATACACAAAAGTTTGTACAACAAATATAAATTAAAAAAAAAGGCAAAAATTTAGGATAGGATGACATGATAAAAAGAGAAGAAAAAACTGTGTATCATTAAAATAACTTGAAATATAGATTTTAATTGTTTAAATAATCAAGAAATTTATCATATCGAAAAGAACTGACCATATAGTAACAATACTATATAAGTACATCGTTATTAAATTTTACACTAACTAATACAAAACTTTTATAAAATGAATAACATATATCTTCAGATAATTAGTAGTTTAATAAAGACTTTTTTAAACAATATGATATTATTGGTGTAATGGTCTAAATTGATTTGTTGCATAGCACGAGTGACCAATCACTCGTCCATGGATTGCTATGATTAGTTTAACAAAAAATGTAGTTGGAAAATAATTTTTCTTCAAAAGCACGCTCTCGCTTCCACGGGGAGCATGTTAGTAGGTCCCACGCAAATACCATGAGAGAAAGATACTCTTTGAAGAACAACCACCACATGGGGCAACCCGACCCCATGTTCTTGTTCTCTTATTTACTTGTTTTCTTCTATTTACAAGTTCTGTTGTCCACTTATAATAACTCCAATCGAACTTTCTTGTATAATTTTGTATTATCCCCAGATAAACAAGTACAGCTACATCCCAGAAACAGAGCAATAAATAAACAATATGTACAATTAGAGTTTTCCTGGCACTTTCATTTCTAATCTAGCTAAGATCCAAGTTTAACATAACCCAAGCTCCATAATCATTGTATCATCATGGAAACCCAATCTAACTAGCATCTAAAGCAATCATATTTTAGACTTTTGCTTCCAATAATAAAATAAAACCAGCAAGTTTCCTATTTTTTAGCCTAAGAGATGATCAAGATAATTATACATGACATAGTTAATTATATTATACCCTAGATATATATGAAGATCCTATGTGCAAAGTTAACCCTCCTATCATTATCTTGACTCTATCAAGAGAGAGTAGAACAATATTAGGGTTGCTCTCTCTCCAGACTTACGTGTGTGTGTGTGTTGCAGTGTCCCAAGAAACTTCAAAATTCAAGGTGCTTGAGTAGGTCAAAAGCAGCCTTTGGACCCCTAGAAATCATGAATTCAGAAGTGGCCCATAACCTTGTGGCTTCAGCTAAGTTGGATCCCAATTTTGAGGTTGAGGTTTCGTTACAGTCAGCAAAGTATTTGCCGGAGATATCGGACAGCCTCGGATGAGTTGCCACATAACATGTTGTAGCAGCTGCCTACATTTTTATTTGCGTTGCAACAAATCAGCACAAGAGAGTTAAAGACGATGACAGAAAAAATACTTGTATTCAAGAATTAAACTACTTATTTATTTATATCTTCAATTGTCATTTGAAAATTATCTCATTAGGAAGGACAGACAATAGGCAATAATGAGTCATGATGAACGCGTACACTATTTTGAATTACCTGAGGAATGGTCTTTAGGAGCTTGGAAGCCAAAAAAAACACTAAATCTGCAAATTTAGTTTAGAACATGAAAGGGAAAATGCCAAAATCAATGACCATAATCATACAAAAAATAGAAGCTAAAGCAAGATTGGATTGTTTGTTTGGTTCCAACCTGTGAGTAAACCCTCACGCTCCCTAGTGAGTCTGGTTCTCACAATCCCAGGATGAACACAGTTAACAGTAACGTTGGCCCCCATTTGCTGCAGAAATCAATTAATTTATTAATATTATACAGTGTCAAAGAAATAAAATATGATATAAACCAATCTAGAAGCAAGAACGGGGTTAAACGAATCCAATTTCTGGGAAAAACATGATTACTGAGTAGGGAAACAAACAAATGTGACTTTTTGAGATGGATAGGATCATAGACAGATATTGCATTGCATGTGAATTAATTAAATATAAATGCGAAATGATTATGAACATAGCAAGTGTTTGTTCTACCTGGAGTCTACGTGCAAGCTCCTTAGTGTGGAAAACGTTAGCGAGCTTGGAAAGAGCATAAGCACGTGTGGCGTCGTAATGGCTGGGGGACACGAGACAAATTTCAGTCCAAAGATGCGTGCAGTGTTTCATAAACACGTATACATCACGTTCACATCATTTCAACTTAGATTGACTATTTTTTTTTTTTTCAAAACACACTTTATTGTTAGCAATAAGAAACTAAAAATGATTGTCACAACTCATAACAACACTCGTGTTGTTGTTGTTATTGCCACCTTTTGTTACGGCTTATAAGAGCCAGATACGAAACCGCATCGCCGGAAAACCACCCGTGAATGCTGGACGACACGTTCACTATCCGACCCTGCACTCCCGTCTCCTTCGCCGTTTCAGCCATCGTCTTCACCAACAACTTTGTCAACAGAAAATGGCCTAACAAAAGCATTTCCTTCACTCATTAATTAATTAAATAATTAATTAATCTTACATTATTGCAATTGATTATTTCTTATCCAATCACACGAGCACTTTCTACTCTCTACTTTAATTAATCGTTAGTTAATTTCTCACCAAGGTAATTAGTGGCGAAGGTCATTTCAACTCCGTCTTCAGATATAGCGTGTTCATGCGCAAACTTCCCGGCGTTGTTTCTAATATTCATTCATTCAAATTCACGGATGAGAATCCTGGTAATGATATCAATTTTTTTTTTCTTTTCTTTTCGAGGTTAGATAAAAATGGAAATAAAACAATTGAAGCATGAGACGGTTATTGTTTCACATACATGAGAAGATGGAGAGGCAAACCGAGAGAATGGAACTGACTGACGAAGCTTCTAACCGAATTGAGCGAACTTAGATCAAGAGCCATAACAATGATCTCCGAATCAGGACACTCTGATACTATACGCGCTTTCGCGTCTTCCGCAGCTTTCACACTACGCGCCGGCAGAATCAACCTCGCTCCACGTTTCGCCAACACACGCGCCGTTTCAGCTCCGATTCCAGACGTAGCACCTGATAATAACAACACCGCACATAATTTTCATAAATACTAATGAGAACATATTAATTATTACAAGTCGGTCTGGAAATAATTTACCGGTGATGATGGCGGTGAGGAAGCGGAGATCGGCGCGGTTTTCGGTGACTTGTTCGGCGGTGGATTTGGAGCCGAAGCCGCTTGGACCGGCTGAGCCGAGAAGGTATCGAAGTGTGTCGATCATGTTAGTAGTGAGAACTGAAAAATATATGTAGTGTGTGGTTTTGGATTTGCAGTGAATGTTGGAGTGGACGTTACTCTTGTCTTGAGTGAGTGAGCGAGCGAGGAGTTTAGAGTGTGATATCGGAGTATAATATTGGGGAAATTAAATAGAATTGTTGTTGCGATTGTTGGTGTGGAGGTTTTTGTGATGACAGAGAAAAGGAAGGGGTTGAGTTGAGGACTTGACTTTGGGTTGTACTGTGAAAAAGGTGTTACTCTTTTTCACTGTCAGGTTTTGCAGATGCTGCTACTGCAATATACAGCTCTGCATTAATGTCAATGAAAGAGTGTGAGAGGGGAAGAAAGAGAGAATGGTGAGGAAAATAAAAAAGAAGAAAGAAAAGTGAGAGAGGAATGATAAAGAGGAAAGAAAAAGAGGCGTGAGCGTGATACTGATACTGTCACAAACAGATTGGTTAAAGGCTACACACAGCACAAATCAAAAAGAAGATGCACACATATATACATATATAATGTATGTATATATCATTACAGTAAGCATAAAAATCTTATTAATATAAATATATATATTTATTTATTACTGACACTTGGTGAGGAAGGTAGGCTACAGAAAGAAGGAATCGAGAAGAGATAAAAAATGGAAAAACAAACACACGGTGCTGGTAGATACAAATTACACATTTTCCACGCTTGTACTGTAAAGAATAAGGATTAAATATAATTTTGAGACCTTTGAAATTAATTAGTCCATTTTAAAATTTTAGATAGATTTAATTTTTTATCTTTCGAAATATATGAATTTAGTCATTTCAATCAAAATTTATTAGGTTTATTTGATGTTTTAAGCGCATTTCAAGATTGTATTTGAGTTATTTATACTATTTGACATATTTTTATTTTAATATTAAATCAAATATTATTATGAAACGTGCTTGAAATGATAAATAGACTTAACAAAATTTGATTAAAATGATTAAATTCACATATTTTAAAAGATGAATGACTAAACTCATCTAAAATTTTAAAATAAACTAATTTTAAAATTCACTAAGAGTTAAAAACTAAAAACATATTTAACTCGTAGAATAAAATAAAAGATATACCTTATATTCCGTATATCATAATTTAAATTTTATATATAATGTAATTTTATAATAATCTAAGTTCAGAATGAAAATAGCGGTAAATAATATGTTTTTTATATATAAATTAGAATGGAAATAATTAAAGTTTTTACAAAATAGTGCGGAAGAGTGAGTGAGAGGGTGTTTATTAATTAATAAATTAAATATATTTTTTCTCTTAACTTTTAGTAAAAAAGTTAAAATTAGTTCATTTTAAAATTTTGATAAAATATAGTCTCTTAATTTTATAAATTTGTGAATTTAATTCTTTTAATCAAATTCTATCAATTTTATTTAATATTTCAGACATGTTTCTTATTTAACAATAAAATTAAAATGTGTTTAATGATATCGATAATTTAAATATTATTACAAAATATGTTTAAAATATCAAATAATTCAATAAAATTTTGATAAAAAAACTAAATATACTAACTTTTAAAATTGTAGGCTAAATTAAATTAATATTTCATATGACGATTAATTTTAAATTTCCTTAAGAGATGAAAAAGTATTTATCCTTAATTAATTGTTTTGATGAGGTAGTGTTTGGGATGAGGTTTTGGGTTTGTGGGGAATTAAAATGAATGTGTGTGCGAGGGAAAGACACCGATGAGATATAGTGCTTTTTATTTCTTGGCACCACTCGTCACCATGGCTAATCTGGTTATCATTATACCCATCTTTTAAGAACCAAAGTCATACCCGTACACTGTTTATTCAATAAATTATATATTTTAATAGAGAAAGAAACACTTAAAAAGTTCTCATGTATGCAAAGATAAAGCGAAAAATAAGTTAGAAAAAAGTATTATAAAAAATAGTTAGAGTTTAATTATACCAAATCTTAACTGGTGTCTTTATACTAAGATTATGAAACTAAAAGAACTGTTTTTTATTAAGATAGAAGAAATGCCCTGTTTTATGATTTTTTGATGTTTTCTATGTAGATTTTAATACTTTCTTTTAATCTGTATACTTTCAGGACATTCATTAATCAAGTTTATCATAATTATAAAAATAGTTAAATATGTTTCTTATAATAAATTATTCATTAAAATTATATTTTATCATTTATCTATCAATTTTGTACCTATTTCAAAATATTATCATGGTAGTAAATAATAGGTAATATTGTTAGTTTTTTTTCTCATACTTATACATTCAAGAAGATTTTATTTTGCTTTTATAAAATATAGAATCAAAATGGAGAAGTATTTTAAAATAACGAGATTTTTAATAAATAATTTAGTGAAAAAATATATTTAATCCTTTTAAGAAAGTCATTGTAAATGTTATTAAATGTAATTTTTCAACATTTTTTATTAATCTTGCATATTTTTTTATTTACACTTCTATTTTTATTCTTTCTAAAAAAATCTATCTTCTTAAAGCTCACCCTTATCTAGGGGCATCTTTCTCACATTGACTTTTTCATAATTAACTTCTACAATGCATGTTAAATCAATGCACTCACCTTTTCACACCATCATTCATTGCTTCTCTTTTACACTTTTCTTCAATCAATGCAATTTTTTACATCATAAAAAAACTCATTTAATCTTACATCAAGTTTATCATATGATGGTAGAAAATATTTTCTTTATTTTAGTGAATTAGAATACTAGTTATATAAATTATAACAAACATTCTATGCTATTCATGATAATAGTCTTTTTAATTTTTCTTTTCCAAATTTCAGTCATTTTAAAATTTCGAAGTTATACTTTTTCAATAATGCTCTAAGACATGGGTAAAAGGATAAACTAATACTTGACATACAAATTATAAAGTATGATACTTGATTGTAAATTTTCGAGTTATTTTCACTTCATATTTTATATTTGAAATATGTTTTTACTCTTATTTATAAAATGATAATAAAATCATATAAAAGTAAGGATATATTTAGAGAGGAGGAAGAACAAAATATGAAGTAATGGGTGTTGTCGGTTGATTAATAAAATATAGTAAATGCAAGAAATTGGGAAGAGAGATAAACAATGCACAAGAATCTATGTAAGTACACCAAATAATTTATATTACGCCCTTGCTTTTTTTTTTTTCTAAGGATTATTTTATAGAAACTAAAAGTATAATATTTTGTATTAGAATAAAATAATTATACAACTTTTTATTGCATTCATTTTTTCTTTTCAGCCCATACATAATACATGTGTATATAAATTATTTAATATAATTAAATTTTTAAATGTGAAAGTAGATTATAACACATCTCTATTTCTAGGGTTTCGTTATTATTTTTAAGGGTTTTTATGAAAAATTATTCTAACATAAAGACCTTATAATATATATTCTCATAATTTTCAAGTTAGAAGAATATTTTTTTATTTATATCATCTAAGATTTCATTTTTAATGTTACGTCGGTCAAGAAGCAATCGGGAAATTTTAAAAGATTTAAATCTTAATCTTATGACTTATATATATGACTTTTCAAATAAAGATGTTTAAGGTGGTGAGGGATTAAAAAAAGATGGTAGTTGTAATGTATCATTATAATGTGAAAAAAATTATAATATATTTCAAAATATTTTTAATGAATATTAATATCATTAATATAAATCTTACAAGAATGGAAAAAATTATTCCTTAAAAATATCACTAAATTAACATTTAAAGACAAAAAAATAGAGACTACGTAGTCAAAACATTATTTTATAAATTCAAAATTATTAGTATTTGAAATAGTCTATATTGTCAATAAAAAATTATAACCGATATATGAATTAAAATTTAAATTATTCTCTAATCCTAACTACGGAATTTTAGTTATTTCCTGTTATTAATTCTAAATTAGTTTAAAATTTAATTAAGTCTAATTTATAAATAAATTCAAATTCGAGATGAACTCTAGTTATTTTTGAAGCAAGTTTAATACTCTTCATGTACTTAATCTTTTTTGCAAATAGGTTATGCACCATATTTATTTTGAAATGAGACATAAATGTACTAATTTATTTAGTGTACACTTTCCCAAAAATTTTGTTGTAAGCTTCATCTTTTAATTACTAAAAGTTACTTTTGCATATAAATTAATTTAAATGGTGGTCACTATGTTTTAACACCAATATTATTAGTTCATAGTCAATGTATCAGAAAAAGTATGAGCTTAATTCACGAGTAATTGCAAACTTTTCTTCCACTTCTATCCATTATTTTTTTTAGTACCATACCTAATTCTGGATTTGCGGATATAATAAGTTTCAAATCTTGAATCATTCAACGTATAAAATACTTTAATATCACTTCCAATAAAAAAAAACAATAAATTTATAGATCTTAATTTTTAATATGAAAATAAAACTCTACTGTGTAAGTCTTAATTCTTATTTACTGTGTCTAAATTATGATTTTTATTTGTAATAAATTTATGATTAAAACGTGGTATATATAAACAAAATAAAATTTAATATTAAGAAAATGGAAGACTAATAAAGTGGACTGTACAAAAAGTGTAAATATAAATATATAAATACACATTGCAAACGCTAAACAAATTTAATATTTTGAAATGATCGACAGAATAGAAAGAAAAAAAAAAGGTCATGGAAGTAAAAGATAGAGTTAAACATATTTAATATATCGAGTTCATGTGTAACATGAATCATAGTCGTCGCACTTAAAATATGCATTGTTTTGCAGACTGATTTGACTTTGGATATAAATGTGAACAACACCAAAGCATGCATTTAACGTTTGCCTATCATCATTGTGTGCAATGAAACATAAGACCTGAATTTTGCTGATACAATGAATTCAAAACTCATGTGATCACAAATAATTATGAGTTAAAAGGAGGGTTAATTTATAAAAAAAAAATCTTTTTTATATTATCGATCTATGTCTATTTTTTAAAAAGTTATGTACAGGAAGTCGTGTTTTGTGGGCACGACTTTAATCTGAAATCGTCAATTTCATTGAATATTTTTTGTATTGATGTCATTAATACTAAATACGATTTTAGCATTTTTAAGATTAAAATTTTTAAAAACATTGTTAACTTGTGCACATAAAATATGACTTAACTCTTATCTATAACTTTTTTAAAACAGACCTATATTGGTAATATCAAAAAGAAATCATTTCATATATTTAATATATAGGATACGGTATGAACAAGGATATGCATGTAATATCAACAATTAATTATCATAAAACCCATAAAATTAATTTTAGAGGTAATGGGCAAAAAAGATGGTTAGACAGAAGTACATGTTTATGATAGTTAAAAAAACGATTAAAGGAGTTAAGAAGGGATAATCCTACCTCAGTTAGAAGTTGTTTAGTTGTGCTTAAAAGTGGCTTTCTCTTCGATTTGTCTCCTGCAAATAAACACAACCCATGGTATCAAACCCTAGATTTTATGTGCATTATTTAATATGCCACAATCATGAATCACATATATCTACAATCCCCTGGTGCACTACTTTGGGTGATTAGTGTGATTCGTAGCCATCTTCATTTGACCAATCAATTGTGGGACTCGAGTGAGGAGAAGCAAAATCCATTAACTAAATCGCATATTAAATTGTAGTATTTGGAGCAATTACTTTCCACTCACTCATTCATTCTAGGGTGGCTCAATGTATAATAATAAAAGACCCCATAAACAACACATTTGGCTTGTTTTCATTATTGAGTGGAGTCATTTGAATGCAAGAATTCTTCAATGATTGCCACTCTTTCATGGGTTTTGAGTCGAATCTTGGAGGACCCGCATCCTTGGTATTAGGAATAAGTTTATGAAATTTCTTAATCACCATAAAATGATTTAGTTAGTGATACTAATCATCCATCCACCAAGTTTGTTTAATCTATAATCTATTCCTTCATTGATTACCGAATAATAGCTGACATTTGTTGATTGGTGTGAGTTAAGGTTGGGCAAATCTCCACAAACATATGCCAAAAAAGTAAAAGGTTGGTGACACATGCCAGAAACGCAAATGAAGTTTTTCTCACTCGTGAACCCAAACGGAGAAACTTAACGGAAACATTCAAAAGTAACCACTTTGATGTAACAAAAATAATCTTATTCAAGATTTCATTTCTTGGATGTGGTACACGTAGTATCTTGGATTGGAAAAAATCAAATGAAACTAGTGCTAAAGTGGGGTCGCATTATACATTAACCAATTAAGTTGGTTCCTGCAGATTCAAAGTGTATTTCATAGCACCCACAGAGAAATAAAAAACCAGAACCGTACAAAATATTTTCGATTAAAATATAAATTACCACCTGAGTCCTGACAACTACTACTAAATATTAAATACTACTACATATTTGTGTTTTGTAAATATAGTTTCACCGGATTGTTTTTTATCGCCAAAGATTATTGAATTTGCAAATAGATGAAAAAAGAGATTCTCGTACCTTTTCAAGTTTGATTCCTTCGTTGCTTATTTATTTATTTGCTACGTCTTTTAAATTCAGTGTTTGTGAATTCGACTCTGGGCCATTTCTTCCTGCACCCCTGGCCTCCGATCTGTTAGGTAAACGCCAAGCCCATGAGTTCTGAGGTTTGATGATGGGCATCGCGAGTTGCATTAAACAATAGGCCCATATTTGTGTCAGCCCTTTCTTATCTTCCCACACCATATATATTTATTTTACAAAAATACCTTCGCTAAAAATTCATTTCCATTTAATATATCGTTAGAATCATGGCAATAGAAACTTTTTACAATGAAACTACTTTTCATCACAGTTAAGGAGTGGAAACATGAAAACGTGAGAGAATGTTTACTCGGACCAATATGCATAATGTTCAGATAATTGTAACACGATATCAAGCCCAATACAATCCTGTAACCATAGTTGTTTATAATTTCAGTTCACTACTTTTAAATTAAGAAATTTAACTAAACTGAGAAATATCAAAAGCTAAAAGATAGTTTTACGTTAAAAAAAATTTATTCAGACATTTATTCACCCAGTTTTCTCCACCCGCTCATGCAAATATCTTGTATAAGTAAATTATTGCAGCATAATTTTTTGTCCACCTTTCAATTTCTGAGCACATCAACATTCTATGTCCCGATCTTCAGGCCATCCAAACTCCTCTAAGAATGCCAACACAACACCATTTGACCAGCCAAAACCAGTCTGCATTACAATACAAACGAGTCAGATTGATGTGGAAGACGAAGATGGCAGAGACGTCAATTAATTATCTTCTCTCTGAAGTAAGTCTAATAACAAGTCCGTACAGAAAATTTCTTCCATGCAGAAAACTTCATTAGTAAAATCTCTTTCAGTCTCAACCAAGTCAGATTATATTTTTCTCAATCGTTTCCCTAGACCAAAAACATAATGTGAATAGTAGTAATACCTGGGGCACATATTCGCCTCCACCTCCGAATTCTCCACAATGTTCCACGTCAAGCTTTTCATGCATTAAACCCGTTTTCTTGTAAACGATATAATTGGTTGTGACCCATTTGATGGCAATTTCTTCAGCCAATGACCTTGCTTCTTGTGACCCAGATTTTAGAAGGCCTTCCACTAGCATGTGTTGAAGTGGCGCCCAGCCATTTGGAAAGTCCCTATTGCAAGTATGTAAGGATCATTGATAAGTAAACATTTTACCTGTCTTATCCACTCTCACCCTGCTTATATTACTTACCACTGTTGTCCTGAATCAGTTAAAGAAGTTGCAACTCCAGCGGCACGGACAAGGTCCGAAGTTTTGAGACTTTCAACGACACTAGCCACAAGTGAAGTGTCTTCATAAACATATAAAACGTATTTAGTAATCAACTTGAAATGCAGGAAAATATTTTTTCTTCTATGTTTCACAAAAGTAAACTCGTCATAGTGATCAATATCACTGAAGTTCCAAAACTTTTAGCCATTGGCTGGTGGTGTTAAAGTTTGATATTCCGCAAAAACAGTTTTGAAAGTGGAAATTTGTTGTGCATACAATAGTATCCCATCCTTAATTAAATTAATATATGACACCAATGAAAATAACCTGTCACACTGCTTAACAGGCTTTTAGCATTATTTCATAAAATCACATGCTAAGCAACCACTTTAGCAATCTAGCCGTATGTTTAGAAACCAACTATTCAATGTAAGTACTTTGAAATCTACGTTACTTTAAAATTTGGCATTTGACACCAGTAAGGCCACTTATTAACCTATAATTGAACAGCATAACTGATGAAATAGAAGTCTATAATGGTGTAATTGTTTACACTTCTGAAAATGATCTTAAGTCCCTAGTTCTTCGCAAATAAATGTGTGTTCAAGGTAACCTCGTGTGAATGAAGTGCAAGCTTGATGATTTGCAAAGAAGAAGGATTGAACCCAATACCACAATGATTGCAAGAATTGCTTACGTACTTAAATTTTCTCATTACTCGTCAGTGAAGTTAATATGTTAAGACATCAAGCATACCTGAATAAAATGGTTTCATCCACAAAGGAACAAAATTGGAAGCAAATACATTTTTATTCTGGTGCCCGTTTTTCCAAACATGAACCTCCTAAAAGCATCAAATGGACAGTCAGAAGAACCCTCATCTACTGGTAGATTAATACATGTGGTTCCAGGAAATACCTCGCATTTATTTTCGAGCCAGTAGTCAAGCCATTGATTCATGTTTGCATTCCAGAAAACAGAGTCCATTGCCTTCTTTCTAAGATCAGCATTTTCCAGGAACCGTTCAGCAGTGCTATTATCTCCAACAACTTTTGCAAAGAAGGCAATATTAAGTTCCATCTGAACCAATGGGCATCACAGAATTGATAAGGTTGCAGAGAGACACTGATTTCAGGTCTTCTTTTAGATATTAGTATAAGACTTACCCCGAGTACAAATGCATTTAAATCAACAGGTATTACGGAAGTTGTAGCCAATGTTGTGAAATTAGGCGGGTTTCTGCATTAATAGGAATATGATTGTACTGAACTGTGAGTATTCCTGACTCTTAAAAAAGGAAACATGTTAGAACTAAGTTGATGTGTGTTTTTCTGAAAAAGCTAAACATTTAATTGAAATCGTTTTGCTTAGGCTTGCCCCTAACGAACATTGTGAGTTACTTTATGAGCATCTTAATACCTAGAAATTTATTCAGATGATTTTCGTATTTGTTCCCTTTTAGGAGGTCTTAGCGTATGCAAAATAGTACCTCATCCATCTAGTGCTGAAATCCCATCCCGATTCAGCAGCTGAAGCCAGGTCACGGTAAAACTGCTGTTTTTCTGAAACACTCGAGAAGTTGGAAGCAAATACCTGGTCCTGTGGCATGAATTAGCCAAAGTTATAGTTTAAGTCCCATTTCAATAATACCACAGTTGTTAACAAACCAAACGCACCTTAATGAATGATTCTGGCCTGGGTTTGTCCCACATTGCATTATAGCGGTTTAAGGTGTGAGTGCAACCTTGAGCATCCAAAATGGTCACCTTATGTATATCTACAAGATGAAGCAAAAAGATAAACCTAACCAATAAATAGAAGGTACACGTACAAATATTACCCAACCGCAGACAATAGTGATCGAGGCAAAAAGTTGTAGCGTAATTAATACCTGAATTCCAAAATTCATACTCTTTGAGTAGTGCAGGTAGAGATCTTTTAACCAATTCCTCGTCACCGGTGGTACGGTATATCTCATAAATCATAGCGCTTAAAAGGGGAGGCTGGCTATAAAATCATAGTAAAGTTAATAGCACTTTTTTCGGTTTGAGGGTAAGAATTATACAATAACTTTTATTTCAAAAGGAGCGGTACAGATATAAGCAAGGGTGTCATTTTCCTCTATCTACAGATATGAATGAGAATGGCATGATATCAAAGTAAAAAAGACTTGAGTAAAATCGCGCTCCAATATCCGTTAGAAACCTACTCGTTAACTTGTTTTTAAATTATAAAACAAGAAAAAAAAATGATCTTTTAGGTGACAAATGGATTACCGTCTAATTCAATGAAAGGATCAAAATTATTAACGTTGTAAGAAAATGCGTGTAGATAAAGGTCCAAATTGAGACATGAGTAGCAATACACTTCTTCTAAATCCTCCTAATACGTAGTTGAAAAATATAAAATGCATGCAATATATTATAAACGTGAAAAATCTGTCATACTTTATTCATTTAGTAAGGAGGAATTAGTAAACTACCATAAAGATGATTCTATTTCATACCCCGGGACATTAATTTCTCATTGGCAACACTTCTCGCCTTTTTAAACACGGTAAATTGCTAAGTGATCATAGAAGTTTGCAATCGACACACAAGCCAATAACTAGAGTTAAATTTATTAGTAAGTTATAGAGAATTTTATTTACAATTGTCCATAAATACGAGATGAGAAGACAAACATAGAAAGTTTGTTATAATGAAAAGGAAAGTATTTATATTGGAAACACAAAAGTCATTATATACTATTTTTAAGGTGAAACTTACGTTTCAATATAATGAAATGAAGCAACTATAAATAACAAAAGATATAGACACCACTACATCTTTGTCCTCTAAAGAAATTTAATAAGACATACTTAACGTCTTCATTCATGCTACAAATCCATGTACAGTATACAAATCTAAGCTATATTCATCAAGATACAATAACAGATAAAAAAATCCTACTAAAAACGACAAATTAATTATTACACGATCTAAAACAATTAATAAAATTCAGTTAATAATAATAAAATTCGAGTAATGTAGAGAGTACCTCCTGTTAGTGTAATATGATCTAGCACCATTAAGAACAAATCCATATTGTTCTATCAAGGAAATGAGGTTGGTCACGATAGCAGTAGCAGTGTCGTGCATTTTACTCGCGATCAGGCCCCTGAAGCCCAAAAACAAACCCCAGTGAGCAGGGCCGGACCCAGGCCCAGTAGTAATAACTACGTGCAGGAAGAAACAAAAAATATATAAACGGACCTAATAACCCAGTAAGAATCCCAGTAATAAACCTCGCGAAAACGCGAACCGGGAATGACAACGGAACCGGGGAGAGGGAGCAGCGTATGCAAGTCCGGGTGCGCCTGCACCGCATCGGATACTTTCCGGGTCAAGTTTTTCCAAAGCGAATGGACCTGCAAGGCCCAGGCCCGCACCTTAGGGTGTTTGACCTTGGGCAAGAAACCCTCCGGTTCGCGAACGAAATCGTGTGGGTTCAGGTGCACCAGATCGTCCCCTGCACCTCCGAAGTAGGCTTCTAGAAAGCGCTTTAAATCCTCAGCCGCCACGGTGCCGTTGGCATTACGCGGAAGCTTCTGGAACGCGTCCTCGGTGACGGATAGTGCGAACTTAAGAGGCACGTCGACGTAGGTCTTGGGATCGAAATCGGTAGCGCCGAACGCTTCGAAGGCGGTTTTTTGGAGGCGTTGGAGGAAGGAGAGGAGAGAGGTGGAGGGCGTAACGGCCATGCCACAGTGTGATGATGATGACGATGATGATGATGTTGCTGTTACAGTGAGAAGTGTTAGTGAGAGATGAATTAGCCATGTGAGGATGTGTAGTTTGCGAGCGTGGAATGAAAATTTTTCACGCATTTTTCTTTTACTTTGGGAGAAAAATTGACAATGAATTGATGAAACAGAAAAAAGAAAGAAAGAAAGAATAAACGAATGATTACGACGGAGAAGAAAACAAATCTACAAAGCCGGCGATTCAAGCTAGGAGTTTCGACTTTTGCTTGGGATGTTCTTTTCTTGCCATTGGTTAACTTCTAGTATTCATGTCCCGCCATTCCTTCAATAATAATAAAAAGGGTTTTTCTTTTGCAACTTAAAACATATTTATAACTAGTGAAAAAGAAAGAATGGACATGAATATTCTTTAAAATTCGTTTGGAAGAATCATTTAAAAGGAGAATAATGAATTTTATTCTTTAAATTGAAAAGTTCTTCTTGTACAGTACTACTGTAAGGGAACATTTTTTTAATTTTTCCTTGACTTAATACAGACTAGCATTGAATAATTATATGTAATATTATTTTTATTTTATACTAACCCACGTAATGGTCTTTCTTCTGTTTTAAATTTACATAAACTCACATTTTAAAAAGTTCTTGTTCTTGATTATCTTGAAGGATTGTTTGTTTGCATATTTTCTTTCTAATCTTCAAGATCTCAACAAGAACTTAAAAATTGCATTCACGTTATGAGTAGAAAATAAATTGGCATCTTGATCTTTTATGTGATACAACTTTTTATAATTTAGTTTGGAAAGAATGATGAATTCCATTTGAATCATTGAACGAAGAATATGAAGAAGAGTAAAACATAAATGGAATGTGAAATAAGCACATGTAAATACTAGAAAACATAAATGGAATTCATCATTCTTTTTCTTCTTCTTATATCATTTAATTCTTTCTGAACTAATTGTACAAGTTTTATCATTAAGAGTGTAGTATTAGCTTTATTACTAAGTGTCTAAACTATAATTAGTAAATTCATTATTTAGTGTACTTTATTTTGGTGCCGGATTTCACAAATTCACCAAGAACACAATAATCTAACAAGAATGTTTTATTTTTAAATGTGTACATACAAGGATAAATACTCCGGTATTTCGTACAAATCGTACACGTTATCATTATTAATGTCATAGGAAAATATGAATGTATTTATTTTAACAAATATATTAAGTTGTTAAAGCCTGCATTATTCTCAATTGAAAGGTAACTCAAACTATAAAGACGGTTCAAAGAACTCAATTTTAATATAATTTAATCAATGGATTCTTAGTTTACTTAGACTCGAATCTCGAGATGAATATACCCTTATTTTTAATTAAAAACTCAAGCCATTCAGATAAAATTATATAATAGCAAGCCTTAGATAAAGAATCTCTAAGAAGTTGTATAGCACCTGCAATAAGCAACTTATCACTTCAACTAGAGGACCCGTATTCAGTTTAACTCCTATTCATAACGAAAACTATTATTTAGATAAAATGATTTCATAACCAAAGACGAAGGTTTCTGTATTTTATAAATCATAATATATGATACTTTTTCCACGATATTCTTTTACATGACATAAGTTGTTCACTCTCAAACCCACAATCACACACAAGAACATGAGACTATCCTCGTGCTAACTTCATAAAGGCTGTCCATGATATGCATACATATTCTTTTTACAATATCATTTTTTCGAATTTAGTGCCATATTTTTTTCATGCACTTAATTTTCAACAATTCTAATTGCTCAAATTTCATTTATTCATCAATTTACACATTCAACATTTAACAAAAATGTTGACTTAAAAATAGGGCAGACTATTGATGGCAATATGTGTAGTAAATAGTTATATAAACAATTATACTGATGCCATGCAGAATCAAAACAGTAGAGAATCAAAATTGTACAATTAAAAGGGTAAGAAATGAATACCAAGATATGAAGATAACAGAAAGGACAAAAACTATAATTAATTCTTGAAATAATTATTTTTGAGTGACAATAATCCCACTGAGTGCAAAGGTCCACACATTACTTGTATATTTCTGTTTCAGTTTGACAGAATCATGATGAAGAGAAACCCACAGTCAGTCAATCTTAAAGCATTTATGCTTATCCAATAGAAATTAGAGGCAAGACAGTTTCTTTGTCTTTTGGCAGTAAATGGGGAGGCAGAGCAGAGAAGACAGCAGTCCCGGGAATCCGGACGTTAGACCAGAGAAGCCCAAGACCACGACTTAAAGCAGAAAATCTGCTCTATGTTTGACCGCAGAAAGCTAACTCCAATTACTAATAACTATTTGCCTTTACTTTCACCACTTTAATTCACTTCAAACTCAAAGCGCACTCGAACAAAATCTCAGTAACTCCTACACACAGACTTCTACCGAGACACATTCATTGACGCAAGAGAAGAATTCTAAAAGGGATAGTTGGGAAAAACAGAAACCAGATCATGGACACTTCCACGTCCACAGAAGAAAAGCAGGACAAGTTTCAGGCACCAAAGGGTAGAATTTTGAAGGAGAAGAGAGCAAAGCTTTACATAATTCGTCGATGCATAGTCATGCTTCTATGTTGGAAGGAGAATCGAGAGCAGTAAAATCGGTAAAATACTCAAAACTGCATTGACTCTACTGTTCGTATTGTGTTTTCATATCGTTCTAACGAAAATAAATTGGTTATAACACTGCAGCGGTTATGAGCAAAGAACCAGCAAGTTCGGATTATCTGCCAGAGAGAAGCACTGCATGCATATCAAAGGCAACAACAGAAGAAAGCTTTTTCACCTAGCCAGTGAATATGACACTGTTGATCTTCTATAATTCTTTTCATTCTGTAAGTTATTGTTTCCAACTACAAAGCAATACATCCGATAGGATACCGAGTGATTCATCCACACACAAGCACATGTAAAGAGTTAAGTGGGAAAGAGGAGAAAGATGAAACCTAGAAAGAAAAGGGAACAGCATAAGCTCAATTTAGTCTCACTTTCACATTGCATGTTCTATGCTTAAAAATACTAAGCTCCATTACAGATATTAGAGATATTTATTTCCCATATCCAGCATCCACTATAACGAAAAAAAATACACTACAGGGCACTCCACTTAACACCTTTTCCAAAAGTTAGAATACGGACAGGGAATCTTAACGAGAATTATTAACCAGCATAAAATCTAACCCTCCTCCGAGCATATTTTAAAGCTAAATTTACTCTAAAATCTATAATTCTACTTCCAAGACAGATCTTCCTGTGTAGACTTTATAAATTTTGCAGACTAAACCAATGACAATTGAGAAATCATTAGTTTATACTACTTCTGGCTTCTTATCGTAAGGGAAGTTTGTCTTGATCTCTTTTTTATATGATCCCTCCAAATTGTGCCCAACAATTTTTTTTTGTTTGCAAAAATACTCTGAAGAGGAGATGAGTTAGTTATTTGGATAAAACGAGTTAAAAAGAATGGAATCTAAATAGTTTTAAGGATAATTTTAGATAAATATAAACTCAAATTTAATACTACAACTAAATTCCTTAACTTTTGTTCAGGATCGCAGGTAGTATTAAACATTTAACAATAACAACTTTTTTTTATTGTACAACTATTATACATTTAAAATAAAGGTTTGTAAAAAGTTGATTTGGTCTATGCTAGTATCGCTCCTAATGTTGATAGCAAATATTTATGAACTAAGAAAAATTGAACTTCATGCTAAATTATTGTGTCTGGATTGAATACCAGGTTTTGGAGGTATAACAATACCATGTACAATCCTCAGAAATGAATCTGCATAAGAGCTGCTTTATTTCCTTCCATTTCGTTTTCTATCCCAGCATACTATTGTTCACATAGAATAAATAACTTATTTAGGCAATAATTTTAAAGAAATATCCTTCACACGAGTTTTCCCAGAACAACCAAAATGTTGGGTATGCAACAATTAAACCAGGCATTTGACACCCCCAGACTAGAATTTGTGATCAGCTCATTATATAAGCATCAGGTGATACGTACGTGCATTCCAAATAAAATACCTGCTATAAGACCATCTACACTAAACCTTATCTTAAACTTGATTTATTTCCGTTGGTGTTTACATTTTATTCGATTTGTGGAAGCCAAGGGCAATGGTGCACGTCTCTATTTTTTTATAAGTTTTAGACATCTTTCCCTATTCATCCAATAAATCTAAATATTTCACTGAACACAGCAATAATGTTTCATCACATGTCATCTCGTGTTTTTAGAAAATTGAAACCATTGTCTCCAGTGTACTAACATTTCTGTGAGTTGTTCTTAGCAATGTACCAAGGCTCAATCCACAATGGACCACCACAACGTAATAAATGAATCAGGACCTAGGCCTAGCTAGAAAACTCGTAATGAAAACAGAGCTCTGAGACAGTACTGCAACATCTAAACGCTTCGCTTGTGAGTACATTCAAATTAAATCCATAACTAATACGATATTTCCAATGGTTAATTCAAAGAATTGCCCAAACCAAAATACAAAAGCATCAACCAAGCTTAATTGAAATAACGACAATAACATATCACAACAATGAGATAAAATAAATAGATAGAAATAAATAATATAATTAATAGAAATATATGTATATAAGCATGTAATAATCAAATAATTGTATATGTAGACAGGCATAAAATGGCATCACATTTTTTTTTTCAAAAAAATAGAAGCAACGAAAAGCGGAATTCCTTACATAACAATACACACGCGAAAAGAGGAAAAGGAAAAAGGTCTATACAGAGCAGCGCAGCCACGACGTCGTATGGCCTCAAACGGGGAGGTTGGAGACGTCGTTTGTTTTTTCAGCGTTGACCGGGGCGGAAGGGGGATTGGAGTTGCTGGCCGTGGGGGTGGTGGCGGCGGTGGGAGTGGCGGCGGTGGTGGAATAGTAATCGTCGTCGTCGTCGTCATTGTCGGGGTCAGAGGTTGCGACGTTGACGCAAGAAAAGCGTTCCAAGGAAGAGAAGAAGGCGGAAGAGACGGTGGAGCCGAGCCACATGGCCACCTGGTCGAATTTCCAATCGGATCCGTTGTTGTCCATCGTCGCCGCCGAATCAGATCTCAATTTCGTTCTTTCTGTCTTTTCTTCTTTCTCTTTCGTTCTTCCAACGAAACCGTGCTTTGGTTTTAGGAGCAAGCAAGGGTGAGAAAGAGGTAGATAACGGAAATGACTGCGTTGCCCCTTCTCTCGTTGTTTTTCTCGCTTTGCTAATTGTGTTGTATAAACCAGTAATTAGTTAATTAATTAACTAATTAATTTTTTCTATTATTGGTAATTTGCCAATTTTGCTAGAGTCTGGTGGACTCATTGTGGCATTGGGCTTACCGTCACCGGCCACCCTGGCCCATAGTTTTTTTGAGGCCATGTATTATTAATTATAATATTAAGTTATGGTTTTCCACGTAAGCAATGTTAGTAGCTTATTCATGTTTTTCCACTGAAATATAGTTCAATTTTGGGATTATTTAATTTATAAAATTATATTATTATATTAATTTAAATTAATATGAAATAATGTATGAACTAAATAAACTTAGCTGAGTTAATAATAATCCTTCTAAGGTCAACACTTATCTATTAAAGGTTATACGTTCATCCGTAACATTGTGGGAACTACAAGGAGCAATCCTTTATCATCTTTGTTGGACTAAATCAAAATAATCTTATGCATACACTAAGTACCTCTGCATTGTATTGTTCTTCCTTCTCTATAAAGCATGTTACAACATCTCAACGTGGGAGAGTAATGATCAAATTATTGATAGGTTAGGTGTTTCATTTTAGATTTCAGGTAAAGTCACTCCCGATCATGGTTACAAACTCCTTTATTATAAGGCGTTTTTTAGAATAGGTGGTCTCCTCCACATTTTCTATACTATGAATAATTTCTAATAAAAATAAATAAATTAATATCACATTGTTTTAACAACTTTTAAAATATGTCAAATTTAGTTGGGGGGAAATTATTCGTTTTCCTTTATCACTTATTGATTTGTTTTGCCCTATTGTACTATCATTGATAATGCCTTATTTATTGTCATATTATCCACCAAATCCTTCATTTTAATATTATGCAAATTCAATATATGAACCTTACTTTTATTAATGTTTTATTGTTGTGGATTTTTTCTCCAATTTACTTAAAATTTAATAGCATGTATCCAATTTTGTCTAGATCTTCTTAATCTTTACTGTTTTATCATCACCAACCAATCTCCACACGTATCATTATAATCCTGATCCATGTGATTGAAATGTATGGATTAATGGATTGCATTTTGCTCTTATACCTCAAACTTTTGAGAATCACTCCTCTCATTTATATATGTAGTAGTATTTTTATTTATTATTATTCTGTATTTTTTTCATAGGTGATGAATTGAATTCAACCGTGTCAGGTTGAAAGTTGTATCTAAGTTGAAAGTTCACAATTTGAAGCAATTGCATGAAGTAATGCGAAAAAACGTGTTGATTGCTATTTCACCGTGCAACCAAACATCAATTAGAGGACGTTTAATGTGTATATTAGTTTCAGCTATAAATTTAACTATTTGACATGCGTTTGCATATTATTGAATATATGGCTTCTGCTTAGTTTTAGTTCTAATTCTAATCCTAAAGTAGGTACAAATGCACGCGACAATAAACAGCATAAAAGGTCAAGAGTTATGCTTTGGAAAACCCTAAAACAAATTAAAGTATTTATCTTTAATATATTTTGGACACCAAAAATACAAGAGCTAGGAGACTCTCAACTTCCACCTTTATAAAAAAATTTAAAACTCCGATTAACCTAATCTACTGCTCAATCTTTTAATGCTACTGCTTAATCAACAGACTCAAGCACAGTTATAGCGAACATCTCTAGAGCTCGTCACGAGAATCATCATCGTCCTCACCTCCTGCACCAGCACCTGGAGCGCCTCCTGTTCTCTGATACACAGCACTGACGATTGGGTTGCAAACGGCTTCCACCTCTTTCAGTTTCTCCTCATATTCTTCTTTCTCCACAGTCTGGTTGTCATCAAGCCATTCCAACGCTTCCTTCACTGCAGTCTCTATTTTCTCCTTTTCATCTGACTCCAACTTGTCAGCAAGCTTGTCCTTGTCACTGATCTGGTTTTTCATGTTGTAGACGTAGGTTTCAAGACTGTTACGAGCATCAATCCTCTCTTTCACCTTTTTGTCTTCCTCCGCAAACTCCTCCGCCTCGCGGACCATTCTCTCGATTTCCTCCTGGCTCAGACGTCCCTTTTCATTTGTAATAGTGATCTTCTCTGATTTCCCAGAGGCTTTGTCTTCTGCTTTCACATTCAGGATGCCATTTGCGTCAACTTCGAACGTTACTTCAATTTGAGGGGTACCCCTAATTACCACATAACATACCAGTGAGTTACAAATATCAATTGAAGCAATATTTTTAGAGTACAGGATCATCGTGAAAGCACGAAACTAACCTTGGGGCTGGAGGAATTCCTGAAAGATCAAATTTCCCAAGCAGACGGCAGTCCTTTGTGAGACTCCTCTCACCTTCGAAAACCTATGTATTATGAAAAGGAATTGAATTATTTTAGGTTGCCTATACAGACATGCATCTTGGATTCAGAAAAAAACGAGCATCGTGCACTTTAATGCAGTCGAACAAGGGAATCATACCTGAATGGAGACAGTGGTCTGCTGGTCCTGGTAGGTGGTAAACACCTGAGATTTCTTTGTAGGAATAACAGTGTTTCTCGGAATCAACTTTGTCATCACTCCACCAACAGTTTCAATTCCAAGGGTGAGGGGAGCCACATCCAGGAGAAGGATATCTGAATCCACAGTGCCACAAACAATTAGAGAATGTAATGCTAAGCGATCTACTTGTATAAATAATTTTTATGACTTCTGGACTATGGTACCTTTGGTTTCTTCACCGCCCTCTCCGCTCAAAATGCTTCCTTGCACTGCAGCACCATAGGCAACAGCTTCATCAGGGTTGACACCCTTGTTTGGCTCCTTTCCGTCAAAGTAGTCCTTCAAAAGCTGTTGAACCTTCGGAATCCTTGTGCTTCCACCGACGAGAACAATCTCATCGATCTGATTCTTCTGTAATCCAGCATCTTCCATAGCCTTCTTCACTGGTCCCATTGTCTTCCGGAACAAGTCATTGTTCAACTCCTCAAACCGAGCTCGGGTGAGTGGCTCAGAGAAATCAACACCATCAAAAAGTGATTCAATTTCCACGCGGACCTGGTGCTGACTACTGAGAGATCTCTTAGCACGCTCGGCCTCTCTCCTCAGTTTGCCAAGTGCTCTGTTGTCCTTACCAATATCCTTTCCATGCTTCTTCTTTATCAATTTAATGAAGTACTCCATTATTCTCTGATCAAAGTCCTCACCTGGTCAGGGGAAGTAGACATAGCAAGCGATAACATCAGAGGATAACTTCGTGGAAATAATAATCTTTCTTCTACCCAAAAATTTCATCATATTGAGACTCGTTAAAATAATTACCTCCAAGATGAGTATCTCCATTTGTTGCAAGAACCTCAAAAACACCATTATCAATTGTCAAGATACTGACATCAAATGTCCCACCCCCAAGATCAAAGACTAGAATGTTCTTCTCGCCACCTTTCTTGTCCAATCCGTATGCAATGGCAGCAGCAGTGGGTTCGTTAATAATTCTAGCAACATTAAGACCAGCAATGACACCAGCGTCCTTGGTGGCCTGCCTCTGAGCATCGTTGAAGTAAGCTGTGTATTTGAAAGAACAAATGTCATAAATAATAAAAACAAAAACAGGATGAATTGAAAACAATCAATATTACAGGACTGATATCATGATTTGTTACAGTTACCTGGGACAGTGACCACAGCATCATTAATTTTCTTCCCAATGAATGCTTCCGCGGTTTCCTTCATCTTAGTCAGAATCATGGCACTGATTTCCTCAGGGCTGAACACCTTAGTCTCACCATCCTTAATTTTTACCTGTATGTATGGTTTTCCGTCCTTGTTGACAATTTTGTAAGGAACGAGCTTCATGTCTCTTTGAACTTCCTTATCTTGAAACCTGAAAAATGATAAGAGTCAGACACCTCTATTCTCATCAAATTTTATGGACCTGAATCAAAAACCTGAGAATGCCTTACTTTCTTCCAATAAGTCTCTTAACATCGAAGACGGTCCTTTCGGGGTTGACAGCTGCCTGATTCTTGGCAGCCTCCCCAATGAGTCTCTCACTGTCGGTGAAGGCAACCCACGATGGAGTAATACGGTTACCTTGGTCATTGGCTATGATTTCAACATGGCCATTCTTATAAACACCAACACATGAATAGGTCGTTCCAAGATCAATTCCAATGACCGTCCCCAACTTGGTAGCTTCCTCCTTTGCAATGGAAATTGCAAATAGACATCCTGCAATGAAATCTCTCGAAGTTAATTACAAGGTAAACTCGAACTTGTTAATTGATGACAAACTGAACCGCGTAAAGTAAGTATTCTCAGTTATTCATAACCATATAAATATTTTACATTACAAACACTGGCACAACAAATGATGAATGCGATCAAATATCACTGACTGATTTCCTCATCAACAAGATTACTTAATTACTCTTACTAACTTTGGTGAAGGGGGCAAGCCCTGTTCTAAAAGGAAGAAATCAATTATCATAAAAGGCCAAAATATTTGTAATTTGCATTATGAGAAACATAACCGGTATTGAATAAGAATCATGCATCACGAGAAATCACGAGTAATATGCGATCAAGGATGCGATTTATTAGATATCTGATTCAAATTGCATTACAATACAAGAAACCAAATCAATAAGCATGCACTGTAATGAATGTAATATTGCACGAAACAAGCGAGAGAAAAAAAAAGGTTTATGCAACATCGTTGTTGAAAAATTAGGGAAATAAAATAAAGGTAACAACAATGACATAAATCAAAACTACGAGTAACCATTATCAACACGTTTATTACACTTCACTGACTGTGACCAATCAATAACGTGTTTCAAGAGAAACTTAAAAACACAGAAAATCGAATGCAGTGATGAGAATGTTTATGATTTCATCAGATCCATGAAAATAGAAGATCCAAACAAACAATCAGAGAAAAGTTGAAAGAAATCGCAGTGAGAAGGTTCTTGCTACACTGAAAAGAGACGGAGAAAACAATGAGATCTGATTGATACCTAACGAAACAATGGCAAGAGGAAGCAGAGACCCGCGTGAAAACGAGCGAGCCATGGTGTCAAGTTTTCTTCTCTTTTGTCTACGAATCGCAGTTCCGTTGAGTTCACAACAAGGAACTTGTAACAGCCCCATTCATTTATAGATCTCTTTGGAAAGTTGGAGCATGTCACACGTGGTGACGTGGACCAATTGCGATTCCTGAAAGGATGGTTTGGCCAATAAAATTGGTCTTTTTTGCTTGGAAACACATCACCCCTTCTCATTGTTTGATTCACTCATATGATTTAAGTCTCTTTTTATTTATTTATTAACGTGTTCTTTTATTTTCAAAGATTTTAACCTTTTTTTTTTATTTACACATTTGATTTGAGAGGTTTTCATTCTAAAAAAGTGAAGAGAAAAATAATTTTTCAGTTGAGTGGTGTAAATTTTTTAGAATATGACGCAAAATGCACAAAAATTAATAAATAATTAAAATATTAAAAGTGAGATGAAAAAAACTTGTTTTCTTTATTGAAACATCAATAACCGATTATGAAATTATTTTTATATACTATTTTTTACATTTGCTAATGGACATTTGGAATTCTAACGTGTAAGTTGTTATCTTAGACAAATTAGAAGGGGACACGTGGATAGAATCCGTGAAGCCCGTCTTTTAAACGAGACAATTAAGTTTGGTCTATGAATAAATAATGTTTTTGTGGTCGTATTTTTTCTTCAAAAACTCGAGGGTAAGAAACTATTTAATAGATATAAATATTAATAAAAATGAAAAAATTATAAAGTCAGTTGAATTTAATTTTTTTACTTTTGTTTATTATGATAAAATCTGTTAAACAATAATATGCAAAATTAGTTGGTTAGCTATGTGACTTTTCTTTTCTAAATCGTGGTTTTGGAGTTTACATACTACTCCACAAATAAACTGGTAAAGTATGTGAATTTAACGTATTGGACTTGCAAATTGTCTATGTCTATAATTATATAATTTTTAAAAATAGGGTTCATTTTTTATGAACATAACAAAAGGTTACATGGATATCGATAGATATGCCCAACCCTTTTGCAAGTTAGTCATAATAAAATATCTAATAAAATAAAACAAATTATGTATATCATACAAAAAAACTTAAGTTAAAAGGTAAATATAAAACTTTTCAAAGGTTAAAAAGATCGGTGTACCTAAGTAATCAAGTTAAAAGTGCTTAGAATTGACAATGTTTGAATTTTGAGTTTTGTTTCGGATTTAGGGAAAAATAAATAAAGAGATGTAAAACAGTTGCAAATACTTTGTTAATATATAATATGGTATTGCTAAATATAATATGTTTCATAAACAATGATGCCACATTTGATGAGATGTGTTAATTTGAAAAGAAAAAAAAAAAAAAACTTAGTTTGAGATGATTTATCTTGACTTCATAATAGATAGCTTAGAGAAGTTAAATAATACATTGAGAGTCTTATTCACGACCTTCTCATTTGAAAGGGTCAAAATGCCTTAATTTTATTAACATGTGTGTAATACACAAAGAATAACTAAGAAACTTCGAGTATATTAAGTATTGATTGCAGTTTTAGTATAAACAAAGAAATAGACCACATGAGATCAATGTACTTTAAAGAAACACAAATAAATATAAAAAATTAGTGATATCAATAGCTAAACAATTTAAATAAAGCGCAATTTTATAAACAAATTAAAGTAACAATAATAAATAAATATCGTAGAATAATAAATATATTACTTAATAAAAATTACATACATAGAAAAAAAGTAGTTATCTTAGTTTAAAATATCCTTTATTACCTTAAATATATTACTCTTTTTTTAGTTAAATATATTTTTGTCCCTTAATTCCTAGTGAATGTTAATTATATATTATATTTTTACTTTAATGTTAAGTCAAATACTATTATGAAATGTGCTTGAAATGTCAAATAAACTTAACAAAATTTGATTAAAATGACTAATGTAAGGCCTTGTTTTCTGCCTTAATATTTTAAGGGCTGCCCTTAAACTAATGGGCCTAAAGGCTGACCCAAGGAGTAAAAACGTACCCTAATCTGCCCTAACAGTCTCACTTTCCTTCACTCTCAAAAACAGTACACTTCTTGCCTCCTTGAGCAGCTACGACGCTCTGCTAGGGTTTTGCCGCCAACATTCTTCGAGCTAGCCCAAGCCAGATTCCAACCACGTAAGTCAACTTCGATCTCTTACGTCACCGTTAGGCAAACTTTTATCGTTAGGGTTAGTAGTAACTCGTGCTTATTATGTATTATCGTTTATTTCCCAGCTCTTTGGCCACCTTAGGACAGTCGTGCTCGTTGTGTGCATATTGGGGGTTCCGCTTAACTCTTTCAGGTAAGGGAAGCTAGGCCCTTATGTTTTTCCCTTGGAATATGCCTATTTTATGAGTTTGTGATGATTTAATGGTCTGTATGAGAATATCAGTGGTTGGGAATGCATTTTTGAACTGTTGGTTATGTGTGGGTGGTTGTTACTCGAGGAAACAGTGGCGGGTGCTGGCTTTCTCGCCCAGGCGAGCTAGTCTCGCCTAAGCGAGATTATCAGAGGCTCGCCCAGGACGTTGTCGCTCAATTGTCGCCTAGGCGACTTGCGTTCTTTTGAGCGAGGTGTGCTCTCGCCTGGGCGAGACCCCATTGAGTCGCATGTGCCCTTGTCGCGCTCTCACCTAGGCGAGATGGAATCCGCCTGGGCGAGAGGGTCCCCTCGCCTGAGCGAGCCCTGATAGCTTGGGTGAGGCAGCGAACAGGTTTTTGATGTTGTGGTTGAGTGGTTCACTGATGTGTGGTTGTTATCTGACTCAAATGCTTTACTACAAGTGTTGCATATTGATGGTATGATTAATATGTTACATTTGAAATGGAAATGACATGTTAGTTGTTTGGGTATGAATTGAAGAGCATGAGTTGTATGAATTGTTGATTTTACATGATATTTATATTATGAGAGATTCTTGATTAGTGGGTGAAACATGTTTAAAGGATGAGTAGGGCATAATTCCATGACCCTTGTGGTGAGGGATCTTGGTGGCGCCTCATAGGTTTGACGTAATTCCATGGATCCTCTTAAGGGGAGTCCCTGGTGGTGCCTCGACAAAAGGACGTAATTCCACAGGGGGTCGTGGTTGTGCCTCAGGACCAGGGCGTAATTCCACGGATGGCCACGTAGTGGTGCCTCCTATAAGGGTATAATTTCGTGAAGGCCTCGCGGTGACGCCTCATTGCTAGGACCTAATTCCACTGTCACGTGGTGGTGCCTCAATTAAGTATCCGGATAGTTTAATCGTAGGGTTTATATAGATGGGTATTTCACATGGGAGGACTGTCATGTATGATTGAATATGAATGGTGTGTTGTGAGTCTGTATGATGACTTTTCGCTAGCTTACCCTTTTGTTTGCTTGTGTGTCATGTGTGGCCCCTTCCTTTGCAATGATCATCAACCTTGTTGATGTGAGCAGATGTAAGGACTCCTGGCAGTGGTGATAGAAATAGGGATGCTGCAGCTTGACGCTTTGGATAGGTGTTGGGCCCACTGTGGGGCCCATTACTAGTAGATTCTGTTATTTATGTGTCTTGTACGAACAAGACCTAGCATTCTTAATTGTGTTATTTTCAGTTTAGTTCTGGTTGGGCCATGTGGAGCCCTTTTCTTGAAATTCGGGGATATTTGACGTATTGTATACATTCTTACCCTAATCCTTGTACTCTCTGATTATTCATGTACGTGATGTTTTATTAATTGAGGTTATTCAGTTTTTGGGACGTTACAACTAAATCCATATATTTCGAAAGATAAAGGACTAAATTGGTCTAAAGTGTTAAGATAAACTAATTTTAAAATTCACTAAAAGTTAAGTGACCAAAAACATATTTAACCTTTTTTTTCCAACTGGTATTAGCAAACATAATTAAAAAGATAAAGTGGTCCTCCTAATCTCATGCTCAACGATTGAATATTGCAACCTTTTCACACAATAGAAATAAGTTAAAATATCTTTTTTGTCCCAATTTTCGTCAAGTTTTTTCAAAAAAGTCATAATTTTGGTTTTGTATTCAAATAGGTCCCAATTTTCGTCAATTTTGTTTAATTGGGTATTTTTTTGCTAACACCGTTTAAATCATTAACAACCATGAACCGTGATTGCCACGAGTCACTTCGTGGTTTTTTTGAATTTTGTTTTATTTTTATTTTATATTTTTTTTAAATTTTTTTAATATTTTTTTAAATGTACACATGTCAACCTAAGAGCGTGCCACGTGTCCTTTCGTGTTTTTTTTGAATTTTTTATTTTATTTGTTTGAATTTTTTTTGCTTTTTTTTAATGTCCACGTGTTAACTCAATTGTATGTCACGTGTCAAAGTCAATATTCTATATTCAATTTGGTTCCTATATTTATTATTTTTATTTAATTAGGTCCTAATTTTTGTTACCATTCTAAAACTAAAGAATATTTAAATAAAGGTTTTTAATTAAAATTAGTTGCAGATAAGATTTATAAACAAAGTCATATGTTATCAATAATAGATCACATTAAATATATGATTTCACAAAATATTGATAAACTATATTTATTACACAAAAAAATCTGCATGAAACTTTATTAATTAAATATTTGATAGACAATATACAGCAAAGAAATGAATTATTTACTTAAAAATTTTAATCAGAAACTTTTTGTACACTTAAACATGAATAGTGAGTTGACTTGAAAACTGAGTTGGTGAAGTGAGTTACGTGCGAAGAGGGAAGCGAGACAAAAGAACCCGTCCAAGGGTCCAGGAGAGAACAACGAATGCGACCCATAATCTTCAAAGTAGCGTCGTGGAATCGAAGCTAAGTTCTGAGCACACAACACATTTTAAAAAGCCCCTTGCGATTATCGCTGCAATTGTAATCTGCGGCATTGAGGAACCCCAAATTGCGAACCAAAACCGCTTCTGTTACGCGATGAGGCTCTTGAAGGTTGCTACATGCAGTCTCAATCAATGGGCGATGGACTTCGATTGCAACGCAAAGCAAATCAAGGAGTCTATAGCCAAGGCCAAAGAAGCCGGCGCCTCCATTAGGCTCGGTCCCGAACTCGAGATTCCTGGTTATGGCTGCCAAGACCACTTCCTAGAACTCGACACAGTTAACCATTCGTATGTTATGTTTCTTTGTTTTTTTTCCCTCTCTGTGTGTGTTTCACGTAGGAACATGATAAGTGTTTTTGATTCTAAGGAAACTGTGAATTGGCTTTGTTGCTTGCAGATGGGAGTGTTTGAAAGATTTGCTGCTTGGAGACTGGACTGATGGCATTCTGTGTAGCTTCGGCATGCCGGTTATCAAAGGTTCGGAGCGCTACAATTGTCAGGTTTTCTGTTTGAACCGGAAGATTGTTATGATACGACCGAAGATGAGTCTTGCAAATGATGGCAATTACAGAGAACTTCGATGGTTCACGGCTTGGAAGCAGAGGGACCAGCTTGAGGATTTTCAGTTGCCCTTTGAAATTTCTCAGGCTTTAGGCCAGAAATCGGTTCCATTCGGTTATGGGTTCATGAAGTTTCAAGACACGTAAGTTGTAAATATGTTTTACTTAATTTAGTTTGAGTTTAATATCCATGCACTCTACTGTTATATTGTTTTTTAAAGGTGATTGTTTAAAAGTCTACGTTGATCTGGTGAAACTGTAAAATCCCTTTTCATTGCATTGTATACGCGATTTACTCACTTAGTTTTCTATTTCATTTTTATTGTTACATAGAAGTTGTGTCACCAACATGGTGTGAGATAGTTGATATATAATTTTATCTCTTAAACACGTGGTCAAGGATTTGATCCTCCGTCTCATAGGTCTAAAAAGGCATGCAGAAAGAGGTTAATCCCTTAAATGAGTTTTAAAGCCTGGAGAAATTAATCCTTGTCTCTTGATTGAGAGATACCATGGGTTTACCTAAAAAAGTTGTCCTTTCCACTTCCAGTAAAATCACATATATGGTTCCTAAGTTGTGATAATAGATGGTTAGTGATAATTCCTAAAATTAAACAAATCATAGGTTTTATTTATATTTTGTTTATTAAGCATACTGTTACCAGATACGGTGTATTCTCTTCTGTTTTACGGCTGATACAACCATCAGCGTTACATTCATGCTGTAGGCAGTTGATTTATTTACATTTCCTTTCTTTCATGCACTTAACAATTATTGTGTTTCAACTGTTGCGTTGCGTGTTTGCATGCATTTTATTTGTTTATTGAGTGCTTGCATGTTTTAGTCAGATTTATCAATTGCTAAATATGAATCATTTTCCCATTATTAGAGCTATAGCTGCTGAAGTTTGTGAAGAGCTTTTTACTTCAAATCCTCCTCATTCTGAGCTTGCATTGAACGGGGTTGAAGTGATTATGAATGCAAGTGGAAGTCACCACCAACTTAGAAAGCTTGATTATCGTGTTCATGCTCTTATAGGCGCCACTGATACTCGTGGAGGGGTTTACATGTATAGTAATCAACAAGGCTGTGATGGAAGTCGCCTTTACTATGGTAGAAAAACCTTCTGTCTTAATGGAATGATATTTGTACTTTTCACATTTGTGCCAAGTACATATTCTTGCAGTCTGTATAAGGACAATTTAACTTTCATTTAGCTTGTTCAAATTTCATTTATGTTTTTTTTTTCTCATTTGTCTACAATTTATCGTGTTTGCAACAGATGGATGTGCATGTGTTGTGGTTAATGGAGATGTTGTCGCTCAGGGTTCTCAATTTTCTTTGAAGGATGTTGAGGTTGTGGTTGCTCAGATAGATCTAGATGTGGTATGTATTGCATTATATTCCATATATCAATTTACACAATCATTACGAGTATCAATAACTGATGTTGGATTTGATTCTTTTAGTCATGTTTTCCATTGGTAGGTTGCTAGCCTTAGAGGATCTTTAAGTAGCTTCCAAGAGCAAGCAAGTTGTAAAACGAAGGTTCCTTCAGTGGATGTACCTTACAGTCTCTGTCGTCCTTTTAACCTTAAAATAAGCCTTTCTCTTCCACTCGAGGTTAGTTTATTTTCGTTTAATTGCAAATTTGAAGATAGTCAAAATTTATGACATCTTGGATTCTTATTTCACCACATTACTGCGATCACTCAGGCATCCAAGCTGCTAAGTTGATTGTGATTTATTCATTATAGATAAAGTACCACTCTCCTGAGGAGGAAATAGCATTTGGACCTGGTTGCTGGTTATGGGACTACTTAAGAAGAAGTGGAGCATCTGGTTTTCTGCTTCCACTTTCTGGGGGAGCAGACAGTTCTTCAGTTGCTGCAATTGTTGGATGCATGTGCCAGCTGGTTGTGAAAGGTAAGTTCAAGTGCAATGAGAAGTGTGGTTTGTTAGATTCATGTGTACCCTCTTTTTCAGATACTCGTGACAGCATTTGGAATTAACACTATTCCATTTATCATCCTGCTTTATTTAGGAATATAGAAATGCTTAAAGTGATCACTAATCTAGCTTATGTATAAAGATCTAAGGGAAGGATTAAGAGGTAATATATATTTGATTGATGGCTGAACAAGGTGGAAAAGTAGAGATGAGTATTCATAGTTCCTTCTTGAAAATCCTTCAAATATGGTGGCTCAAAATAAGATTGAGAAAGACAAATGCCTCCTGTTTATTTTTCATCTCATATTTTCATGTGGCAAAGGTGGAAAAGACAATGACATATGTAGTTTGGATATCAATGGCTCATGGGTCATATTTGCTTGCAGAAATTGCAAATGGGGATGAGCAAGTTAAAGCTGATGCAATACGAATTGGAAACTATAAGGATGGCCAGTATCCTACAGACAGCAGAGAATTTGCTAAAAGAATATTCTATACTGTGTTTATGGGATCTGAAAACAGGTAAATGATAAATTTCCATTCCGGTTTTATTGTTGTACAATATTTAGCTGTATCTCTATAAGTTTCTATCTGCTACATTCCATTGATATTCCATCCACATTTGTATAAGAGGTGTCCCTCATTCTTTTTTTTATATTTTATTATATATATTTTTTGGACCGATATTTATGGTTTTGGTTCTAATTTATTTTCACTCCATTGTGTTTTCAAATCCCCCATTAAAGTCACATAATGGTGGTTTTGAACAAAGTTGATTATTTTGTCATTAAAACATAATGATGGTATAACATAAGTTTGACCAGTATGCTCATAGATTTCCTTTTCTAAAACTACTATCTTGAAATTTGAATGCGTATACATGCTCTCTGTAATCCTGGCTACCTGATCTATTGCTAGTATTTATTAAATCCCATGCGCTCTCCTGTGAGAAAGAAAGAGGACATTTGGAACTACTAGCAATCACAATAGTAGTTACACTATTGTGCAGTGTAAAACATAAACACTGGAAGACTAAAGCCCTTGAGTGCTAGGATTTGTTTTTCACTTTGCCTGTACTAAGAAATCATTTTATTGCATCAATCAGTTCATATCACTCAGATGTGATGGATGACTGAAATTTCTTTTTGCTTCAGTTCAGAAATGACAAAGTCCCGAGCCAAGGTGCTGGCTGATGAAATAGGTTCATGGCATCTTGATGTTAGCATTGATGTAGTTGTGTCTGCTTTTTTGTCGTTATTCCAGACACTTACAGGAAAACGACCACAGTACAAGGTAAATGAAGCGTGAAGGAGTTCTCTCAATCATAAATGACAACAGCTAGAACTTGTAATCCATAAAGTTGTCACTCACGTTATGTTTGTACAAAACAGTATGTTCATATTGTAATGTATCTCAATATCAGAATGACAGGCTATTAAAGTATTTGCGTAGCATCTTTATGGGGAATCTCACTTTTCTATTAAAGATTGAAGCATCTTTTGTTTCTATTTCATGGAAGCCTCATTTTTTTTATGATTTTGTTTCTGCAGGTTGATGGTGGATCTAATGTTGAGAATTTAAGCTTGCAGAACATTCAGGCTCGAATCAGAATGGTGCTAGCTTTCATGTTAGCGTCACTCTTGCCTTGGGTTCATGGCAAACCTGGATTTTACCTTGTCTTAGGGAGCTCCAATGTGGATGAAGGGTTACGCGGTTACTTGACCAAGGTACCTCTATTGAGCTTTGGATTACACCTTTCTTTATTAGGGATAGTTTGGTTGAAGAAAATGTCTTTCTACCATTTTTCCTTACCCTAATTACAAAATTTCTACTTTTTCTTTTTCACTTTTTCTCCCAATTACATAGATCTATACAAAAATTTTTTAATAACACTTGAATCTTTGAAAACAGGGAACTGAGTTGATTTTGTAACTATTCATAAAATATTTGCTTAAAATAGACCCTCTGTTTATCAATTATTTTCTCCACCTTCTATAATCTGTGGTCCATTTCACCGTTTTGATCACAGCTTATATCTTTTTACAGTATGATTGCAGCTCAGCAGATATAAATCCTATTGGTAGTATAAGTAAGCAGGACCTTCGGGCATTCCTGCGATGGGCAGCCATCCACCTTGGTTACCCATCTTTGAAAGATATTGAAGAAGCTCCACCCACAGCTGAACTGGAGCCTCAACGTTCTAATTACAGTCAGGTAATATTCTGTTTTGTTACACCATTTAAGACTAATCTGGAATCACACTTTGATTTTGATTGTGTTGCTTAAATTGTAAATGCTTATACATGCAATACCATATTCGGTATTTGTGTATCCTTACGTAGGAATTAGCTTAAAGTGGACCAGAGGGTAACTATAACAATACAAAATTCAAATTTTTTATTTTTGCGCGAGAGTGAGTGACTGTTGTCAACAATACTCCTGACAGGTCAAAACACAATTTAATTGCAGCAACCTCAGATCACAATGATGCTGTGCAAATATATTGACATTATGTAAGTTGGTCATTAGGTTTTTGGTCTTAAGAAAGTGAAATATAAGCCTAACCCAACATTACAAAACTGACTTATAAGGTGAGATTTGTATTGGATTATATACTATAGTTTAGCTTTATCTCTAGTCGGTTTGAACTCTTTGGTGCACCCTCTTAAGCTGAGGATTGGACATCTCGAGTGTGAGACTAAAGAGGAGCCTGATAGTAGGTGACATGAGACCCAACAAACTTGACGGCGATATGATAGATTCTAAATGATTCTAATACCATCTTAATAAAATATGATTTAAGTATAATTCGAACTTAACAAAATGGTTTGAAGTGAAGTTTGCATCTACTTATAATTTGACATTATCTCTACTGAATATAGTTTTTTCAAGAATTTGTTTGTACACCAAAATTGTGTTGTAGAGCCTGCTAATGCGAAGAAACAATATAAAATTCAAATACCATCTTAATAAAATATAATTTAAGTATATGGCTGCTTTTATCTATATGCATTAGTAAACTGTTTATGGTCAAATTTTAAAATTATGTATTCAGATACTTCATTCTTTGTTGAACAGCTTGATGAAGTCGATATGGGAATGACTTACGAGGAACTATCAGTTTATGGAAGACTACGAAAAATTTTCCGTTGTGGTCCAGTTTCCATGTTCCAGGTTTATCTCTCTCTTCTCCATTCTGTCCTAATTATGTCTTTAAACTTTCACTTCTTTTTTCTGTTATATGATAGTGGTTGAACAGAAGATGTCAAACGGGTGGTAGTAGGATGCGTAAACATCCTGTAATCTAAATACCTGTGAGGGTCAAAGTATCATATATGGTTGTAGTAATAAAAAGAATCTCTGTCTATAACAAAAGGTGAAAGCATAGCATGTACCTCCAAACTACCACGTTTTCAAAACCTTACCAGAAAGAATAATCACTGAACTTGATATTGTGAACTCAAGCGAAATAAAGTTTTGGCATCCAAAGCTAGCAGTCTGAGTGAATTTTGCAATTCATATTTTGTCTAATTTTACTTGCCAATCATAACTTGTTTTGTAATATACTATTGTAGAACCTATGCTACAGATGGGGCGCAAAATTGACTCCATCACAAGTAGCTGAAAAAGTAAAATACTTCTTCAAGTATCATTCCATCAATCGACACAAAATGACTGTCTTGACACCTTCCTACCATGCTGAGGTATGTAGCTGTTATCACTTCAAATCAGGATAGCTCTCCGATATTCCCATTATTTTGGCTTATTCTTATGTCTTTTGTTGGTTAATGAAAGTTAATGTTTCAATCAATCGCAGAGTTATTCACCAGATGATAATAGGTTTGATCTTCGCCAGTTTCTCTACAATGCAAGATGGCCATATCAATTTAAGAAAATTGATGAACTTGTGAGTGAATTGGATGTTAAAGATGTTGAAGATTATGCAGCCAATGACACAATGGCAGCTACATCACATGGTGTTAGTGGGATGGGAGTCGCCGCAGCTGGTTCTGGAAATCCTAAAGCTGGAATCTAATCATATTCAACCCCTCTCCCTAATGTAATAAATATACAAATTATAGATTTCCGCAAGGAGGATTGATGAAATTCATTTTACATTTTCTACCTAGCTTTATTCTGTCAGTGTAAAAATATTTTTAATTAGTAATCATGTTTCCTCACCGAATTGGAGGAAAATAATGATTAATGAGAAGAAGATTTTTTTAAGTGTAGTGTGGCGTAAAAAATCAACTGTGATTATTAAAAAAAATGAAGGGATGATGATCACATTCTTATAAATTGAAGGCATCATGCCATTAATCAAGAAAAAACGCACTTTAAGCTTTTTTGAGTGTTGTACAACTTAAATAGCAAGTGGCAGTTAATATTGATAAACAAAATTTTGTGATTTCTATCTGTAATGTAACCAAATAGAGTCTAAAGTTAATATCCGGTTTGTTTATACTAAAAAGTGTAAGAAGAAATGTGATTAGTTATGTACATGTCCTACTGAACAATTCTACATTGATTATTTCATGTTTAAGAACTTTTAACAAACATTCTTGTAATTTTAGAAGTTCATAATAAACCTTAAGAAATTAAAGTTATTTTTTATTTGCGTAAGTATTACTATAAGATGCTAATTCTAGTTTTTTTTTTCTTCAATTCTATCATTAAGCCTATGTTTATTTGAATTATGTTTGTTTCCAACGATGAGAGTGGGTTTACAAGTGGCGATTTGGGGGAGAGGAAGTGAAAATGGTTCTCCCTATGTTTAAGAGATATGTGAAGAAAGACACGTCAAACTTCTATAAAAGTATAGAATTGTTCTGACTGATGCGGTGGTGGTAGTGATTTTTCGTTTAGTCTTTTGCGACTGAGTGAGGGTGGTTGGAGGTGGTTGCTGGTGGTGTTTTGTCACTCCGTTGTGTATTCATGGTGGGTGTAATGGGCTGTCCTCAGCCAAAACATGGACAAGAAGATGAAACAATATTAATCTATAATAATAATAATTATTACTATATTATAATAATAATATTTTATTTTAAATAATTTTATATAACCAAGGTAAAATAATATTTATCTAATTTTATCAATTAAAATATTTTTTAATTTATCAAATCATTATTTTCTTCTAAATTTTTTTCTCTTTTTCTTTTTTATTTTCCACAATCTTTTTTCTTAATTTAAATAATCTCACCTCCAACTCCATTTTCTCTCAAATCCATTTTCCTAAATCCATGTTAAGGTAAAATCGGTGATGGAAACACAAATTTGTGAAATTGTGGTAAAACACAAGAAACACAAACAAGATCTAGAGAAGTAAGTTTTGATGTATACATAGAAGTGCAAAACTCGACCCTCTTTTTTCTCAAAAATATAAATCAATTAATTTTACAACTATAAATCCTTGACTTCTACTTATTTGAATCTCATTATGGACTCCCACGAATCATAATAACATGTTTGATGTGCAAGTAAATTCACGTCCAATTTCCTTACATGCTAAACTACACTACAACTATAAATTACACGCATTAGCATAGTTGACAAAATCAATTTACTGTCTTCTAAAATAATCGACAACGACGTATTAATACAGTTAACAGTAAACATACAAAAAGCGCTGGAAGAGAAGTAGTAGACACCATATAAACATTTCATGTTCTGACCCTACTCAATAATAGCACCCTTTGTCCAACTTCGAGAAAAAGATTCAATGACAAATTCAATATCCAATAGAGATTTGGTAGTCGCTAGTTTTCATAATATGGCTTTTGAAAAATATTACCTGCGCTAATTTTTAAAAATTATTAAAATTATTAAGACTACTTCAAACCGAAAACTAAGTGTGAGCACCGGAACACTTTGCTGTCAAGAACGCGACACAGGAACGGGGAGGAATGTAACAAAAACAAGCAGAAGGAAACCAGAAATGAAGCAGGGTCATCATACAGATGAAAAAGATTCGTCGTAAAAACTAGTAAAAAAAAAAGGAAAATACAAGTAATTTCACAAGTATCTTATCATCGCCACCAAAAAAGCAAGCGCAGGGGAATTTCTTAATTCCCAGCTATCATAAAAATTAACAGACTCCGGACTAATCTATTGTTTCTCATCATATCTAAAGCATAACAAACATCTCTAGAGCTCGTCGTCAGAGTCGTCCTCGTCCTCGCCCTCGCCTGATGCACCACCTGGGCCTCCTCCTGATCTCTGATACACAGCACTGATTATTGGGTTGCAAACGGCTTCCACCTCCTTCAGCTTCTCCTCGTACTCTTCTTTCTCCACACTCTGGTTGTCATCGAGCCATTCCAATGCTTCCTTCACTGCAGTCTCTATTTTCTCCTTTTCATCTGACTCCAACTTGTCAGCAAGCTTGTCCTTGTCGTTGATCTGGTTTTTCATGTTGTAGACGTAGGTTTCAAGACTGTTACGAGCATCGATCCTCTCTTTCACCTTTTTGTCTTCCTCCGCAAACTCCTCCGCCTCACGGACCATTCTCTCGATCTCCTCCTGGCTCAGACGTCCCTTCTCATTTGTAATGGTGATCTTCTCTGATTTCCCAGTGCCTTTGTCTTCTGCTTTCACATTCAGGATGCCGTTTGCGTCAACTTCGAAGGTCACTTCAATTTGAGGGGTACCCCTTTTCAATTACCACATAACATACCAGTGAGTTACAAATATCAATTGAAGCAATATTTTTAGAGCACACGATCATCGTGAAAGCACGAAACTAACCTTGGGGCTGGAGGAATTCCTGAAAGATCAAATTTCCCAAGCAGACGGCAGTCCTTTGTGAGACTCCTCTCACCTTCGAAAACCTATTTATTAAGAAAAGGAATTGAATTATTAAGGTTGCCTGTACAGACATGCATCTTGGATTCAGAAAAACACGAGCATCGTGCACTTTAATGCAGTCGAACAAGGGAATCATACCTGAATGGAGACAGTGGTCTGCTGGTCCTGGTAGGTGGTAAACACCTGAGATTTCTTGGTAGGGATAACAGTGTTTCTGGGAATCAACTTTGTCATCACTCCACCAACAGTTTCAATTCCAAGGGTGAGGGGAGCCACATCCAGGAGAAGGATATCTGAATCCACAGTGCCACAAACAATTAGAGAATGTAATGCTAAGCAATCTACTTGTATAAATAATTTTTATGACTTCTGGACTATGGTACCTTTGGTTTCTTCACCGCCCTCTCCGCTCAAAATGCTTCCCTGCACTGCAGCACCATAGGCAACTGCTTCATCAGGGTTGACACCCTTGTTTGGCTCCTTTCCGTCAAAGTAGTCCTTCAAAAGCTGTTGAACCTTCGGAATCCTTGTGCTTCCACCCACAAGAACAATCTCATCGATCTGATTCTTCTGTAATCCAGCATCTTCCATAGCCTTCTTCACTGGTCCCATTGTCTTCCGGAACAAGTCATTGTTCAACTCCTCAAACCGAGCTCGGGTGAGTGGCTCAGAGAAATCAACACCATCAAAAAGTGATTCAATTTCCACGCGGACCTGGTGCTGGCTACTGAGAGCTCTCTTTGCACGCTCTGCCTCTCTCCTCAGCTTGCCAAGTGCTCTGTTGTCCTTGCTAATATCCTTTCCATGCTTCTTCTTGATCAATTTAATGAAGTACTCCATTATTCTCTGATCAAAGTCCTCACCTGGTAAGTGGAAGCAGATACAGTAAGCGATAACATCATAGGAAACCTTCATGGTATAAATCTTCTTTCTTCTGTATAATAATTTCATCATATCAAGACTTATTAAAAGAATTACCTCCAAGATGAGTATCTCCATTTGTTGCAAGAACCTCAAAAACACCATTATCAATTGTCAAGATACTGACATCAAATGTCCCGCCTCCAAGATCAAAGACTAGAATGTTCTTCTCGCCACCTTTCTTGTCCAATCCATAAGCAATGGCAGCAGCAGTGGGTTCGTTAATAATTCTAGCAACATTGAGACCAGCAATGACACCAGCGTCCTTGGTGGCCTGCCTCTGAGCATCATTGAAGTAAGCTGTGTATTGACAGAACAAATGTCATAACTTATAATAAAAACAAAAACAGGATGAATTGAAAACAATCAATATTACAAAATTGATATCATGATTTGTTCCAATTACCTGGGACAGTGACCACAGCATCATTAATTTTCTTCCCAAGGAATGCTTCCGCGGTTTCTTTCATCTTAATCAGAACCATGGCACTGATTTCCTCAGGGCTGAACACCTTAGTCTCACCATCCTTAATTTTTACCTGGATGTAAGGTTTTCCGTCCTTGTTGACAATTTTGTAAGGAACGAGCTTCATGTCTCTTTGAACTTCCTTATCTTCAAACCTAATAAATAATACGAGTCAGACACCTTTGTTCTCATCAAATTTAATAGACCTGAATCAAAAGCTTCAGAATGTCTTACTTTCTTCCAATAAGTCTCTTAACATCGAAGATGGTCCTTTCGGGGTTGACAGCTGCCTGATTCTTGGCAGCCTCCCCAATGAGTCTCTCACTGTCGGTGAAGGCAACCCACGATGGAGTGATACGGTTACCTTGGTCATTGGCTATGATTTCAACATGGCCATTCTTATAAACACCAACACATGAATAGGTCGTTCCAAGATCAATCCCAATGACCGTCCCCAACTTGGTAGCTTCCTCCTTTGCAATGGAAATTGCAAATAGACATCCTATGTATGAATTTCTCAATATTAGTTACTGATACTCATTGTGATAACATGCCCGTTAAACAGAGTCAAATTAAACAAAATAAACTATATGATACAATAATATATGAATCCATTCACAAAAACTACCATAACGGCTCCTTATTTTATTCTTTTAGTGTATCTAACTATCTACGAAGGGAAACTACATGATGATGTTGTTGTCATACTCAAATTAAAAACACAAAAAATACAAAAACACCAACACCTTGAAAATACACAAGACAGCAAAATTCTTAAGCATCGCGGCAGAACAAAAACTTCTTCCCATGGAGACTACTAATCACTTGGCTTAACAATAAAAATCCTTATCAACAATCTAAATAAAAGAATACGATGGCAAAGGTAACTAACAACTACTAACAACTTTTAACGAAACTTTCAGATGCAGATAAAGGCATATTACATCACTCACACGTAACTTCTCAACATACTTCTCAACATAAAACGTCACTGAAATGCAAAACTGTCACTGAAATGCAAAACTTCAGCATCAATCGACAAAATGACTTACAAAATCACAAACAACTATTATCTAAGATCTCACTACACTCACTGATCTGATCTGGCAGTAGGCAATAGTTAACACAGCAAATCATGCAAAACAAATCCAAAAATATGTGAACAAAGCGAGATCTGATTGCATTGCTTTCACTCCCGCATTGAAACAAAAACAGCTGAAAAGCTAAAAATTAAAGCAAAACAAACAGATCTGTAATTAGGTCAGGAGAAATACCTAAGGATATAATGGCAAGAACAATCAGAGAACGGCTTGCCAACGAGCCAGCCATTGCTGTCTCTCGCAATCACTCTTCCTCTCTCTTACTCTTCTTTGGAAGAAAAGCAAAACGGTTTCAGTTGGAATTGCAGAGTAGAAATTGAAGGTTACAGAAAGTTTAAATGGTTTCAGTGTTTGGAAATGGCACGAGAGCAACAAGCCTTTTATGTAGTGTGATGAAGGGAGACTCGAGCGAAGCCTGGTCTTTTCCTGAACCTAACTAAAGCTTGACGCTAAAACATGTCATAGATGGTGACGTGGACCAATGAGGATTCGTGAATTGGTTGCTCCAGCCAATAGCATTCGTTATGGTGTTGGGAACATATCTGCCGTTCATCTTGATGACCTCAACTTACTTATCAAGGTCAACCTTCTCAATCCCCCTTATATTCTAGTATGTTCTTCCATGTACTATGACTATTAGTTATTCTATAATTGTTGATATTATTAGATTGAGTTAATTTGGTGCTAAACATTTCTTTTATTTAATTATGACTTAATAGTATAGTATTGAATTTAAATACTTTATTTGTTTATTTTTTGTGAAATTAAAATTATATAAATGACATTCAGTTAAATTCAATTTAAAAAATAAAATAACTATAATAATTTTTTAAAATTAAAAAGTGTAACGCACATCAAATTATACATATCATTAAAATTAATATGTGACAGTAATGAGATTCTATGTGAAATATGAAAGAGAAAATAATAAATATAATGTCAGCATTTAGATGGTAATTTTATAATAATACAATATAATATAAATTTTAAAAGTATATTACTAATCTATATGTTGGTCACAGTACATTACAGTACAAGTCTCATCAAATTTTAAAAATGATACATGTACTAGTGATATAATTATTTTTCTCTATGTTTGCTTAAACTTTTCCTTGGGATGATACTTATGTTGAATTAGAATAAATTCTTATAAATAAAATTTCACAAAGATAATTGTCAAAAACGATGAACATGCATGAAAAATATAATATTTAAGCATTAAATTATTTGATAAAATATACTTAAAATTTTGAAGTGGGAAATAGATGAAGTAGATGAGACCACTGTTAAAAGAGAAAGTTATGAAACAAATGATATAGAGAGAACATGACACTTTTTCCAGAATTGAAAATTAAGGTAATGGTAATTTATCACTTAGAAATTTTATTTTAAATAAAAAGTCAAATAAAAAATATAAAGTCAACTAAAACATTTTAAAATTAACAAAAATCTATGAGAAAAATAACAGCAAGATGATTGAATAATTATTTTTTATTCATTTTGATATTTTAAATATAATAGTATAAAAAATTACAAAAATAAATAAATGTTATTATAGAAATACAACTAACTTATTTTATCTACGGATAATTTTGTTTCATTTATACACTCATTGCCTTCGATATTTAAAGAGATATGTTTGTCAAAATTTGTAAAGACTTATCAAGGAAAAGAAATGTGAGAACACGACAAAAAAGTTAAAATAATGATAAAATTAAAATTAAAAACTTTATATATATTTTTATTTTAAAAGGTTGATGGTTTAATAGGTTAATTCAGAAACCGTTTTGAAAACTTGTTATTCTCTCACTTAGTAGAAAACTAATTCTCCCATTCTCTCTCCTTGTTTCTTGAAGATGCTCCATTAGTACTATATAATTCGACTTCATCATAATAAGTTCAAGTTTTTGTCATATCATCATTTTGTAGAATATTTTATAGTACATGCAGTTTTTTGTATTGTATGTAATTTTTCAGTTTTCTGAAATTTCATCTTTGTGAATCAAAAATCTAATCTTGATAAGGCTTTTTACTGTGTAACTATAGCAATCTTACGTGGTGGAAAAGTTTTCGATATGATTTTAAAATCTTGCCTTAAGTGGTGAAGCAGTGTATGAAAATAAGTAATGTAATATATTATATGAGGCGAAAGGAGCTAAATTCCTTATAAATTTTAAAGAAGTAATATAATATATTATATGAGGCGAAAGGAGCTAAATTCCTTATAGATTTTAAAATCATATTTTTGAATTTAAATATTGGAATATATATATATATATATATATATATATATATATATATATTTTTTTAAATAGATATATATATATCTCTTTTATAATTTTTTTTATTTTTATTTTTTTTTTTTTAA
>Ga0214543_1000218_pt1:0-47500 | contig 87133 bp, 59 predicted proteins | sample CNSS2metaG_FD_160094 | JGI IMG/M metagenome (GOLD analysis project Ga0214543, IMG submission 160094) | Root nodule microbial communities from cowpea collected in UCLA plant growth center, Los Angeles, California, USA - CNSS2 | ecosystem: Host-associated > Plants > Roots > Nodule | place...
ACTTAGTTTTATTGAAAATATATAATAAAAATATCACTTTGAATAAAAAAATCAAATTTAATAAAAATATTTGTATAACATTTTATAATTTTTGTTTCAATTTGGAGGGGGACGAAATTGCATAATTTTTACAAAAATTAGGACTAAATTGAGACAAAAGATAAAATACAGGGACCAAATTGAGAATGAGAAAATGACACCTCCCAAATAGTGACACGTGGCACTGTCACTGCCACGTGGCACTATGTTAGCTTGACACGTGGCAAAAATTTAATTTTTTTAAAAAATTTTAAAAAATTAATAAAAAATAAAAAAAATTCAAAAAATCCAAAAGCTGACACGTGGCACCCATTTAACACCGTTACTTCACCACTAACGGAAAGGACTTGATTGAGTCAAATTTCCCAAAATAGGGACCAGATTGAGATAAAATTTAATTGAGGGACCAAATTCAAATTTTGCTACGAAAATGGGGACTAAAAGTATAATTTAATCAAAAAAAAAATAGACTAAATTGAATTAAAATTATAAATATGGGAACTAAATTGAAAACAAGCATTATCATGTGATAGTGAAATGACTCGTGGCATTGTCACTACCACGTGGCTCGCATGACCCGACATGTGGTAGTTTTTATTTTTTCTTTAAAAATTAAATATATATATATATATATATATATAAATTGAAAATTTCACCATTTAACATGTGGTATGTACGAACACGGTGTTAACATTAGTCTAACGAAAAGGACCAAATAGAGCTTTTTTAAACAACTGAGGACTAAATTGAAAAAATAAAAAACTAAGGGTCTTTTTTAAAATTCAAATAATATTAGAGGACCAAATTAGATATTAAGCCTAAGATAAATTACTTGTGGATAATCGATGGTCAAACTTTAAGATTGTCCATCAATTAAAAGTTAAACATTACGAGGATCAAGGATCGAAAGCTCATAACATATAGAAGCACATGGATGGTGTTATTGTAGGACAACATTGCTTTCCAAAGTCAATTTAATATCGCCCCATAACTCTTAAGTTTCACTGGCCGTAAACTAGAGAGAACTATATTCCAGTGAGTCGTTCGACCAATTGCTTCTTTATGAGATGGATACCATACAACGAGCATGTAAATCTTAGGAAGCCACAATAGTTGTTTTTCGTCAAGATGATCGAGGGAACATAAAGATAAAAGGCATCAATGAATAAAAGGAGGCAAGTCAAAGCAAACAAAGCAACAATTGAATTGGAGATTGTTGAAGGTAACTGCCCAACTGATATGGACCTTAAAATCGTCGAGGGTAGTACCAGGGTAGTGATTTAGGGTTAAGTTAGAATTTGAATACAAATATTGTAACCGTTTGGGAAGGTTTAGAAAGTATAAATATGTTTAATTTTTATTTGCAAGGGTGACAAATTGTGGAACAAATCATACATTCTGAAACGTTGTGAATAGGAAAAATGGCTAGACCAATGTCGATGGTTTCAATTTGGGTAGTCGATTTGATTTTTTTTTTGTTACAAGTTTCTTTACTTTCCTTGGTAATTTACTTTTCTACGCAAGTTACTTTGATTTCTTGTTATTCTGTCACATCTCCATCAACCATTGTGTCTCATGTTTGTATTTAACCACATTTATTTTCCACCTCATCCATTTATTATTACGCTTCTTTTGTTGTCGCCAAAAATTCAAAAAATAAACAAAATATTTATCGTTATGTTTGAGATCCTTGTGGAAGTTCACATGAGTAAACAATCAAATTTCTTAAGCATGTGAGTAAACTTAGTGCATCAAATCAACAATTTGCTTCTTAAATTGTGTTGTGCATCGATACGAGACGTGAAAAACACCTAAGTTAAGATTGAAAAATCAAGTGTTTGTTAGTCCTATTAAGAAGAACTCGCATCAGAGAGATTTAGTAGTCAAAATTACAATAGAAATCAGTCGACCTAAATCCTTGAGAAACAAATTGGCACCCCCAAGGAACAACTTGTGATTTACAATAGGGTTAGTTCCATACCATAGGTGTATGCAGTTAAGAAATGGACGAAGAGTGATGTCTCAAAACACATAGAGTTCCTTTATGTTATCCACTTTAGGGCATTCGTTGGTTAATGTCAGTTTAGTTTCTGAAATGTTAGTTATCGACGGTATAGTCAATCAAATAACTGTTGGCCCAAGTATGTTCACTTAGTATGCATTGACAATGCCAACGTGAAGTAGTCCTATAACCACTTTTACTAGGCCATATATGAGCATAAGAGGAGACCTTTTAACAATGGGCAATTTTAATTATAATGGCACATGAGGATCCATAAGCATACCTAATGAAAGGTATCCACTAGGATGCTTAATAAGGGCAGAAATAATGATTTTGATTATATGGGAACAAGAATATCTAATGCCTCGTTGGAGTTATTAAGGCAGTAAATAGATTATAGCAATTATGAATTGGTCAATGTACTATCGAGTCAAATGATAATATTCTTAAATTTGTTAGTCCAAATAATAGTCGATAATTTTCAAAGGTTGGCCGATAAGATGGCTCGAATAAGGGATGACTTGGCATTCCCATGAGGAAACAATACTGGAAATCAAAATGTTCACCAAAATTATCGACAAAAGGCTACTAATCAAAGGGTACAATAATTAGACAACCATATTGGTGAGATTAACCAACATAATGTCCAACAACACCTAGACAGGGAATTTCAAATATTAAGGTGAGGTCAAAACTCTAACCATTTATTGAATAACATAAGATTTAATAATGGCGATTGCATAAGGGATGATTTTGGATACAATGATAATTGCAAGAATGTTGGGAAGCAGTATGGTCACCCTGAATTCAATCAAGGAATGTACAATGGTCATCGCACGAATGCTGGGAACTAATATGGTCACCCTGAATTCAATTAAGGAATGGACCTTGGAATGTACAATCAACAATATTTTATATCCTCGTTTCGAAACTTTATCCTTGGAACTAAGTTGCCTAGGGGATACAAAATACAAAAATTCTCAAAATTTGCCAGAGAGTTAGGCTAATCGACTGTGGAACATGTCGTTAGATACCAGACTGAGTGTGATGACATAACTATGATCGAGAATTTGAAAACTTAGTACTTTCCCACTTCTCTAATGAAAAATGTGTGTACTTAATTTACAACTTTACCCTCAAATTCAATTTACAATTGGTATCGGTTGGAGAGAAATTTTCATGAACAATTCTTTAAAGGGAAACACAAAGAATTTAATCGATCTAATGAATGTGAAAAGGTATAAAAATGAGGCTATCAACCATTATTTTAACTGATTCAACAAATGAAATTGAGATGTGACACTTAGATACCAGAATATGAGTTAATACGAGTGGGTACATATGGTTTATAATTCTCGATAAGGGGAAATTAGTGAATATACCTTTGAAAGACCTGAATCAATTAGCAGATAGAGTAAAGAGGATCCAGTAAATTAATTATGAAAAAGAAAAATATTGAAAGTTTGATAAATCAACAAGAAAAGAGCACTATCTTATGTGGATTGTTCAATAGAGAGCTTGAGTGAAGAAAATGAAAGTGAGGGTGTTCACTTAGCGAAGTTGAAGTGGGACCTCGTTATGTATGTAAGCCATTACAAAAAGGAATAGATGATAAAATGGAAAATGAACCTATACGTTTGATGTAACAAAGTCCAACTAGATATTTGATGTTTTATTGAAAGATAAACAAATCAAATTGAATGATGGTCATAAATTGCCCTCTTTTGAAGAAAGAAAAAGAAAAATATATTGTAAGTTTCATAATTTCTATGGACATATGACTAAAAATTGTTTACTTTTCAAGGATACTTTACATGATACAATTGAACAAGGTTGATTGAAATTCAAAGAGAAACCGATGAGAGTGGAAACTAACCCATTTCAGGATCAGATGGGTTATGTGGAGCCAAAGTTTAACATTGTTTATGGTCTTGTGATGAATGAATGAATGAATGAGTATGTACCTCGCATTTGTATTCAGTCATGTAGAGACATTGATTACTCAGGCTGGTTGCACGAACTCAAATCACCAAGGTTTCAATCTCGAAGTAATTTTGATCTCTCAAGTAGAGTATGCTTACAGTTTGGAGAGCATATCGAAGATAAAGGACATAGTTGGGAGATTAGCATAATTACATGCATTAGTTGATCCGGTTGATAAAGCATTGTGGAGTATGGCCATAGCAAAACCCTTCACGTTCAAAACTACTACAGACTTCAATTCAAAGAAATGAGTATGGCCATTGTATTCACTCATATATTTCACATTCATAACCACGAAGCAAATGATTTGGCCTAATGGCTTTAAGATATAGGGTTTTGAAACAAAGGCTAGAAATTTTTATTCCAATAAGACAAAATTTACCTAGAGAATTTGATTTTGTCCATATTGAAACGTTAGAAGATAATGATTGGCGAAAACTAATAGTAGAATATTTGAGGAATTGTGGAAACACAAACAACAAAACACTAAAGTATCGAGTGAATAGTTACATCATAATTAATTATATATAAAAAATTAGGGAATATTGCTTAAGTGTTTAGGCAAGGACGAAGCCTATTTGGCTATGACAGAAATCCATAATTGAATTTGTGGATCTCACTCCAATGGTTAAAAAATGAAATGGATGTTGCATAGAAAATGATATTATTGGCCAACAATTGCGAGTGATTGGATGTTGCATAGAAAATAATATTATTTGTCAACGATTGCAAGTGATTGCATGGAATATGCCAAATCTTGTGAAAATTGTCAAAAATTTAGACCTATACAAAGTATTCTGGTGAGTGAGTTACAATAAAATAACAAGAACACTAAAGTAAATTGCAAAAAGTATATTACCAAAGAAAGTAAATTACCAAGGAAAATAAAGGAACTTGTAACATAAATCAATGAAAACGGTGACCCAAATAATAAAAACCAACACTGGATTGGCCATTTTTCTTGTTCGTGGCACTTCTCAGAATGTATGTATTGTTCCAAAAATTTTCATCCTTGTAAAATACAAAATAAACCTATTCATATTTTCTAACCCCTTGGATAGTTATAATATTTGAATTTAAATTTTGAACAAGTTACATGTTAAATCTATAATTCCTTAAAAATTACCCTTGCCAGTTTTGGAGTCTACATGGCTTGAGCAATTGATATCCACTAAAGTTTTTTAAGGGTAAATAACCTGCTTCTAACGAGTTGCAGACTCGTCTTATGATGTCATTCACTTACATCATCCTTGTAAAATATTATGTGTTAGGGCCCCTTCGTTTCTCATTATTCTCATAAGACTTAACTTTCAATCGAGCGAGCAACACAAGGCTTAACCTTCAATCGATGGGATCTACTCTACTAGCCTTTGGCCTCATAGCTACTCTTGATATTTTGAATAAATTTTTGCTACTTCTTGATGCCCTCTACATACCCCCTAAGAGAATGTTTGTTCATACCTTGAATAGATAAGTACTCTCTTGCCACATTACTCATCATTCCCCTTTTTGTGACCCTCTATCTTCTTTGCTTTTTCATGATTCTCTTCCACTCTTATTGATGTCTTAAGACCTTATGTAGGTTCATTTAAGCTTTTATGAAATAAGATAGCAAAGTTATCTAGATGTGAAGGTTCACTTCTAGAGGTTCTAGAGAAGGAGAGAGATGATTTGAACCAAGAAACAAAACAAAATGGACATGATAACATCAAACCCAAATTGAAATAGAAGAAAATAACAACAAAATGGAAGCAATAGAAGATGATAATGGTGAGATGAAACACACCACTACAAGGAGGGCCAAAGGCCACCAATCCTTGGAGATGAGTGGTGTTGTGTCGTTGAGTTTAGTTCAAAATATGGCTTAGAAGTTTTACTCCCAAAGGAAGAGACTCTCACAAGGTTGATCAACAAGAGTGTTTATTCTTCAAAATGCTCAACCATTCTACAAGTCTAGGAGCACCTCTTATATAGAAGAGTTTATGGGCCTCTAAGCAATTAAAAGATAATAAGGATGTCTCTACAAAATTCTAACTCTAACTTCTAGAAACTAGGTCAAATTAGACAAAAGACTAACTACAATGTGTCCTATACGAATTTCATCCAAGCTTTAAAGGAGACCAAAAATTGTCTTATATCTCCAAAAAATGGCCAAAATATACTTAAAAACAAAAGAGACTAAATGGTACATTATACATACTACTTTAGATTTTTTTTGTTTTATGTTTTACTCTCTCCTCCACCTAGGTGCCAAGTCACTTCTTCTTTCCAACTAGGCATGCATCAACTCCTCCGTACCTTCTTAACATAATTAAACCTTTCACGAATTATTTGTGTGAATATTTGCAAGGCATTCTTTTCTCAATTGATGTCATTACCTTTTTTTTTTCAAAATTGCTGAAAATTGTCTCTTAGCATCAACAAAAAAAAATTTCAACCCATGTTAACCAATGAAGAAAATTAATTAAAAAATTCTAACTGACAAAAACAAATTTGATCAATATTAACTAAATATTTGTTAATCAATAAAGACCTTTATCAGAGCTAATACAACCAAAAACATTACTAACTAAAATAAAATTCAATATTAAAATAATTTTTGTACGAAATAAAAAATTCAATTATTTTGTACGAAACAAATTTAAAATTCAATCCATTAGAACTATTTTATTCAAATAAAAAATTTGAAAAGACATAAAATAAAATAAATAAATTTAATATATATAATTTCCCTGAAAATTATGAAATACCCTTAAAAGGAATCTGTGGAATAGAAAGCTTTTATTTCAGTTTTACATTCTGTGTCTTGCATAAAGTCCTTCACATACGTAAAAGGCATGCATCACATTAGATATATGATCAAGTCAACAAATCTGTATAAACCTCAAACTTATATGAAGGCCAAATATATCTGTAGATATTTATAAACCTCATAAACTTCAGGTAAAGAAATAACAGTCTGTTTAATGAACCATCGGTAACAGTGGACTAGGAAATATGAAACCATAAATATCAAGTCAAGTATCTGATTATAACACTTGCACCATCTTATCTAAAGAACTCCAAAAAAGGGATTCTTAATTGCAGAGTCTAGTTCAGATCCAGCTGTGTTCAGGATCGCCATCTCAACTTTGTCCCTAGGCAAAAACAAGAACTCGCCACCATCTATCTTCTCAAACCCGCAAATTTCTAGAAATTCAATGCCCCCTTTCAATGAACCAACTCTGTCCTGTAAAACACACCCAACATCAACACAACCTTACCGTAAAAATATCTAGTGCAAAATTAATATTGAAAAGAAAAATCAGAAAATGGAGCAATATCTAAGAGAGTTTGATACCTGAAAAGATTGGTTACTAAGACGTATCTTTCTGAATTTTTCCTCATCAGGATTTCTGGCAACATTCCCTACATAAGTTAGAAGAGTTTGGAATGCTTTCTTTACTCTGGCGTCATTCTCCTGCTCCAAAAATAAGTTAATATGTAAAAGGGATAAAGATCTCACAATGTTTAAGCAGAAGACACTTTCTAACATACAACATTTGAGAAATAATGTTGTGATGTAAGCAATCAAATTCCTTTAGCTTAATGTAAAATGCGGCTAACATTACCACTACTGCGTACTAAAAAAGGCCCCTTTTTTTCACATTTCAGGATCAACTAAATATATCTTTCTGTATTTTCAAAGACCAAAATGAATGTTCTACTCTCGATTTTAAGCAACAGTACATCTTTATTTTGGAAAACACAATTTTACCACTTTTGCCTTTTGCCATGAAAAATTATTAAAATTATTAGAACCAAAAGGACATGTCGTAAGAAAAATTTATCCTTCATGAACACAAAGGCTACTGCAGTAAGAACCTAAATTGGAAGATTCAGGAGGCAAAGTATTTTAGGATGTAAAGTTATATGTACAATTTGCACTAAAATACGTATTTCTATGCTATTTCTAATGCTATTCACCGTTAGATTGACTCCAGTTCATCAACGATCAAACAGTTATTAATACTGTCAACTACAGAGGTGTTCCCAGTAATGTACCTTGTGGTTCTGCTTGAGAGAACGGAGGCACTCTCTCATTTGCTCAGCTTTTGTGGCAGGCCTAACAGGCACAAAACTCTGCATGCACAAATTTCAAATAAACTAACAAACAATTTTCCCATAATTGATTTTGGCCAAGCTCGTACCTTTTTCTCCTCCACAACAGGTGCAGCTGAAGATTTGGCTGCTGATGGTTCGTCTGGAGGCAATCCAAGTCTCCGCCTTCTTTCTGCCTGTCATAATAGATAAACAAGGTCACTTGATTTAAATCCCCCGATAAAAGATATTTGATTTCCTGTGCTATCTTTTGGAAGAAAAAGGCTTATCGTACTCCTCGGGTTTTTCTAAAAGCCTTGGACATTAGTCCATTAAAGCTCCTGCAGTCATAAATGCAGCAGTAGAGAACTACAAGTTTTTCGTTACCAATAGTTTTGTTCAAAATGCATAAGCTCCCTCCCTCCTTACTAATTTGATCAGCAATAACAAAAAGTAGACTATCATTTTCTGAATGGGTGTTTCGGGTATAGCTTATATGGAAATGGGCTTTCGGAAACTTTCATTGAACACAAATAGTCACTGTATCTTCAATTAACCCTCAAACAACTCTGCACTTAATGCTCCTATTTATGTGCATAGCTCAAATCATTCAATTCTTTAATTAAAACAATAAAACTGGAAAAACAGAAATTAGCTTTTCAGCAAACTTATCTGAAACAGAATTCCTATGCATATTGCAGAACACTTGATTTGTGGGTTGGAGCATAACTCAACCATTTTTATCTAACCTATAATTGGATAACCTAAATGCCAAAGCAACTCCAAAATGTAAACAATATTGTATATATTGTATAATTCAAAAGAATATAAATCTGAGATCTAAATAACCTTTTATCCCTAAACTACAACTTTTATTCATTTTTGACAATCATTTATGGACAACGGTGATTTATCTTAGATATCTAGACTTCTATGTTTTTGTGATCTTTTTAACAGAGACAAAAAGTTAACTAATCACGCCTTGAAAGGAAAATATCTTGAGGGAAAATAAATTCAAATACCAAAATGTATTATCAGTATTCAACAACAGCCACATGACAAACGATCAGGATTTAATGCATAAGGTAAAACAAAATCAAATGGACGTAAGAACACAGATTTATGACTGAATTTGGACTCATATTTTACTTCCATATTCTAATTAAAGGCAGATAAAAACTGTCTCAATAAAAGAACGAGAGAGAACAAAACGGTTAGGAAATGTTGAAACCTTGTCTTCTTCCAACTTTTGCTTGATTTTCTCCCTAGCCCTTTTCTCTTCCTCTTTCTCTGCTTTTCTCAAGGCCAACACCCTGCAAGAGGAACAAAATTTTCTTGTAGCCAACTGCACTCAAAACAAAACACAAGTGTGCAACAGTAAATTTATTAGCTAAGCCAGACCGTTTCCTCTCATTTTCTTCTTCTATCCTCTTTGCTTCCAGCAACTCCTTGCCAATGCGAATTCTCTCCTTCATAAAAAACAAAGAAAATAACAATCCAAAGTAATTAACAAATATGGACAAAGGTATTTAGAAAATACTATATTACAATATTATAAACTGGTCCAACATAAGTATCCATGCATGGGAACAACTAGACTTGTATACAGCAGAAAAGATGGTACAAAAGGTGCCCAAAAAACACACTAACTAGAAGTTTAACATATAGCCATTTAAGCTTCTTTTTTCCCATTTTAACACATTTTTATGAAACCTTGACTGGCTTCAGCTAATTGTCTCTTCTATTTCTTGTCTTGACTTCAATTGATTCAATTAGTTAAATTTCACAATAACCTATGGATATACTTCAGGACTCCGATCACAGCAAATTAATCAATACTTCGCCAACCTTTTAAGAATGCAACTCTAGTCATTTGTCTTTGACTACATAACCCTGGGTGCCAAAACCAATGTATTCATCATACCTTCAAGGACACACCAATGGGTAACACCGCAAGAGCAGAAGAAAATTAGTTATTCAACAATACAGGAGTAATGTGCTAAAATTGGACAACTTCCAAAAGTATCTCATTTTCTGAGCATGGACGCATTTTTTTCTTTCCCAAAATCTAAAATAGAGGGGTCATTAAACTACTAGCAACACCAACAAACCACCTTGGATGCAAAGTAAGAAAAAAGCAATCCCAAAAAACCTATTAAACAGCATCGAAATAACTTTTTTTACATTGAATAATGTGAACCTCAAATCCAAGACTATACTATATAGGTCATCTTTACTTTTAACCAACCTACTTTACCAACATAGAGAATACAACAGTCCATTTACTGTATTGTCTTCAATATAATTAAATCAGTAATCAAAAAAAAAAAAAAGTGGGAGCTCAAAGTGCACCCCACAATCATTTGGAATTGAAATGTCATTGACTAGCTCACTATCTTGTTCTAATATTCAACCCTTCCTTGACCAATGGGACAGAGTCATACATCATGTCAAGGACCTTCTCTCCCAATACCAAAAGCCAGAAAATTAACATGAGTTTTATAAAAAAAGCCAAAACATGTTACATGGAGAACCATATGGTTGGTTTTATATCTCGAACAAAGTCTACATACTTAAAAATTTCAAACAAGTGTATTTGAGTAAAGAAAGTCAACAGAAATAAGTGAGAAGCAAATGGATGAATCCACAAAATACCTTTTCTTTTTCTCTCTCTGTTCTCTTCTCTTCCTCTTCTTTCTTCTTGCGAGCTCTCTCCCTTGAGATTATAGTTTTGAAATAAATGAATTACACAATCTAAAGATATATAAGCAATAATAAATAGGCTTAAAAATGTAACTCCGTCTACACTAACTCTAGACACATGTGAGCATGTGCTAAACCCCATAATATCAAACATCAATATGTTTGTGTATTAATGGCCAGAACAAAAGACCATTATGTTATGACAATATCAACTGAACGAAAGGCCAAAACTCAATACATCGACACAAATTTCAATAACATCAATATTGTTGTGTATTAATGGCATTGTATACAACTGACATGAAATGATAAAGGAGACAAAAGCAGACACATTTTCTAATTTCTAATATTTAACAACTTCAAGACTACCTAAAATTTTAAATCAGGGACTCAGGTCCAGTACATATTTGCATTAGGTGTTCACTTGATCATCCTACGCCACTTCGGAATTTCGAAATGCATCATCTGTCATTTACTGATCAAGTGAAAGGAACTTAGGGATTACCTTGGGTCATCATCAAACATTTCTTTCATCAAGTGAATCAATACATTTCTAAAATATTCTCTAGCCCTTTCTCCATAAAAATATTAAAACTCTAAAATATCTTGCCCTTTAGTATTACTTATGACTGAAAATGTGAGGAAAAGAACTTTAGAGACTGATCATCTCTCAGATGATCTTCGTTATTTATAGAAGAAAATTACATAAGAAATATCTAGGTAATCAACACTAACATCTCTCATAGGTACAACATATAGCAATTTTCCAATAGAATTGCTAACTACTTACATTCAATACCTATTTTAACAACTACCAATTATGGTGGATACCTAGGCACCCAAAGACGAGGAAGGGCATAGTAAGCAACGAAATGCTTCGGGGAGTTGAAAATGAGAGTAGATCCGGAGATTCCCAATATAGATCAACCTTTCGAACTGCTGCTGATCCACATGCTAATACATATCCTAACACTTCTCTCAAGTTAAAGCATACAAATTGCATGTACCAAGCTTGAAACAAATAAATTCAATTTGTAGTCCTCTTAAGGATTTTGTTAACACATGTGCAAGGTGATCACTTGATCCAACAAACTTGGTACAAATTTCCTTGGACAACTTTCTCAAATAAAATGACAATCAAGTTCTATGTGTTTAGTTCTCTCATGGAACACTAATTACAAGGAATGTGGAGACTAGCTTGGTTATCACATTACATCAACATTTGTTGGATCTCAAAGAAATTTAGTCCTCGAATGAATTATTTCATCCATACAAGAATGAATTTTTCATCCATGCAAGTTCACAAGTGAGAGATGCTATTGCCCTGTATTCAGCTCTAGTACTAGATCAGGCAATCACATTTTGTTTCTTGATTTCCAAGAAATAATGTTTGCTCGAATGAAAACACAATACCCTATAGTGGAGCATGTATCCATATGAAATCATGCATATGAGCATCACAATACCCCAAAATCTGGGTATTATATCTATCTTCATACATGAGACCTTGTCTTGGAGCCCTTTTGAGGTATCTTAAGACATGGATGATAACATTCTAATTTCAATACAAGAATGTTGCGTAAACTAACTAACAACCCACTACAAAAGATAGATCATGCCTAGTAATAGTAAGATCAATAAGTATCCCACGAGTCTTTTATATCTCTCTAGATCAAAGTGATGTTCACCTTGATATGCCATTGTTTTTTTTATTTGGATCCATTGGCCTATCTATTGGTCTACATTCAGTCATATTTGTTTCTTCCAAGACATCTAAGGTGTATTTCTTTTGAGGAACTACAATGTCTTCCTTTAAGCCATTTCAATGTCTAAAAAGTATTTGAAACTTTCGAGATCTATGCTTAGGGTTCCTTCAACTGGAAGATTATAGTAGCATCATTTCCTATATTTATGACATCAACATACACAATTCAGTAAACACATTTTCCAGGCAAGGTATGACAATAAAAAACTAAATGATCAACCTCATTGCATTTCATTACAAAAGTTTGAGTAATATAAATCTCCTCGTTTAGACCACCATGAAGGAAAGCATTTTTTTATATCTAATTGATGGAGACGCCAATGACGTCTAGTTGGTAGGGCAAAGAAGAGACACAAAGTAGTCATTTTGGTTGCAACATAAAACGTATCACCATAATCAAGGCAATATATCTGAGTATATCCTTTGGCCACCAATCTAGCTTTGAGGCACTCATCTTCACCATTTGGCCCAACTTCAATGGTGTAAACCCAACACCCAACAACCTTTTCTCTAGGTGGAAGAGGAACTAAGTCCCATGTACCATTACGTTCAAGAGCTTGTATTTTATCAATCATGGCTTGTTGCCATCCACGATGATCAAATGCCACTTTCACATCTTTAAGAATGGTGGTGAATGATACAAAGGATATAAAAGAATAAGAGAAGAAAACAATGATGGCTTAGAAAATTGTAGATGGGATGAGAGTTGTGTATAGAGCGAGTACTTTTTTCGAATAATAAGAAGGGAAGAACACAATGATGGCTTAGAAAACTGTAAATGGGATGAGAATTGCAATTAGTGCAAGTACTTTTCCGAATGGCAATAGGCCAACAGGAATCTTCATTATCAAGAGACGTAACATGGAAGGACAATGGCTGCTAAACTTCAAACTGAGATATTCTTGATATTCTTCATCAGAAAAATGTGGTTCAACCTTCTTAAATTGGAACATGTTTTGTGTCTTACTAGGAAAACCATGTAAAGAGAAGCATTTATTTTAAGTGTTGCCAACTCTCTTACAAAAGGAACATTGATGACGTTTGTATCCACTCTAAGAAAAGGAAGACATATTGAACGAACAATTCACTACCAATCAAAATTACAACAATCTATACTCCACAGTCAATGCCAAGTATAAGAGACAATAAACAATTGTGGAGGAAGAGTATAAGAAAGAGAGGAAGAGCCTTTTAACCAAAGCTAAAACCAAAGAAACAAGAGTCAAAACAAATATAGGGATGCTAATGAGCCCTATGGAGAAGACGAGGATTTATTCTGGTGACAAAAAGGCAGTTGACGAGTGGCTAAAGGACCGACAACAATGGTCAATTGAAGTGGCCAACAGTAAACTATAGTGGCCAACGACTTGCAAGAGCATGGTAGTTGAATCGTGAATCATATCATGTATCAGAGAGCTGATTTATCATATCGTGAATCATTTCGTATTGCGAATTGTACGATTCATAAACATTTTGAAAGCATCTTTTTTAATTTTTTAGATACAATGTCAATTTCTAGAGTCACCCTTTTTGGGTGGAGTAGTAACTTTAGTCACTCTTTTTTGGGGTACAGTAACTTTAGTGGAAGTTACCATCTACTTATTGGGTCTTAAAACGTTTTAAACAAATGGGCTAAAATTTAGGTTAAAACCGGCACAATTCCAACCCACTAAAAACCCTAGGGTTTTTTGTGTTTCATATGCACAAAGACTAGCTTCAAGGCCATGCCACTGTCAGGTACGTTGATGTCATGCGAGTTGCTGCCATGAGTTACCAACATGCGAGAGATGTTGACTTCTCTCTCATCACTCCACGAGGCAGCGAGAAGCACCACGACAAGAGGCGCCAGTGTGAAAGTCACTGCAGCAAGAATCGTCATCGTGAGAGGTGCCATAGTGAGTGATATATGTGCCCATGGATGCTACAATTTGGATTGATTCATACAATTTGGAGTCTGAATCATACAATACAAACATGACACGGGAACAAAAACGATTCATCAAGCGATTCTATCGTGGAGTTATTGAATCGTTTCGTATCGTAAGATTCATATCATGAATCGTACGATACTTACTACCATGAGTAGGAGACGCTAGACGAGGGAGGATAATGGTGTTTAAAGCGGTGGACAACAACAAAACTAGCATAGTAGGATCGACATGCTTTGATACCAACTTAAGCCTGAAATATGAGAAAAAGAACCTAAGTGATTGATAATTTCTAAGTTGTTCTTTGTTATTTATAGAAGAAAATTACATAAGAAATATCAGGTAATTAATGTCAATGCCTCATGGGTACAACATATAGCAGCTTTCCAATACAATTGTTAACTACTTACATTAAATACATATTCTAACAACTATCTATCTATATTTAATACATATTCTAACAATATTAATGTTATCTGAATTGGGGATTACCTTGAGTGAATCAATACATTTCTAAAATTATTCTCTAGTCCTTTATCCATAACAATATTAAAACTCTAAAATAGCTTCATTAATACGCCCTTTAGTATGAATGTTATCGGAATTTAGTTTTATACCTTAGTTCTTGTTGTTTGGCTTTCAGTTCTTCAGGGGTAAGAGAAGGTTTAGGAGCCTCAATTTTGGTGTTGGCAGGTACCTGAGATAATCATTCTTCAGCAGGTTACAAACTAGAGATGCAACTTAATCACACTAAATAAAATTTGGCACTTACTCATTACTTGAACTAGACTTAATTTTGTTTAAGTTTGCAACACCAATTTGCTACTTATGCAGCAATCAGCAGTTAAGCACACAGTGACAAAGACAGATAACAATTATATAATAGTGTACCAAGGGCATCTGATCTATGTCATGATCATTCTCATGCTCTACTATCCAGTTTACAGCCGCCTCAAGACCAGCATTACCTGTCGAAGGGAGAAACCAAGTTTAATAATATCTAGATGTCGATAACTATCAATGTTTAGATATATATACTATTAACAATGTATTGCAAATACTTTTGAAAATATGACTAAAACATTTCACAAACGTCAAAAACTGTCCTATGACAAAAAGCACTATTATAATCAATTGTACTCACTTAAAGATACATAAACAGCTAACATACTCCAGAAATGTGCAATGATGCAGTAATATTCACAAACTATCCCATCAAAATAATATAATTATCAAGGCAGGCAGAAAAAATTAAAAATCTACAATAGTAATCAAGCTGCATCACACTAGGTAAGATTAGCTTCAGGATCAATCAATGTTACTAGGCTCTATTGCAAATCACGTTTTCAATAAAAGCAGTCCCATACAAGTTAAACATAATTGGTCTTCCTCTATTTCTTTAACTCAGATGATCCCCCATTTCATCCACTTAAACTACACAAGCCTTTATTGGTCTTCTCACATGAGACAGCAAAAAAACCAGTTGTACACTACATAACTATGCTCAATATCAATAGAACAAGACCGCAAGTAACTTCACCAGAGTAATGAAGCGCCCGTGTAGCCCGTGCCGTTGGAAACCCCATTGATTCGAGTTCTTCAAGCAGATTTTTGTCCACTTCAGGAACAACCATTTCTGCATTTCTCAACATACGTCACAATCAACAAAAAGTACAATCTAAAACCACATCCCCATACACCATCTTCACAATCATTCATTAACTAAAATATCGGATTCCATGATTCATTACCTAAAAGAATAATGGTGAAATATTGTTTAGATATAGTTACTAATCAGATCACTATCCCTTCACAATCTTTACTATTTAGTCCTTTACCAACACACTTTTTATTCCGTTTTAGTCTAAATTATGGAGACTAAAACGGATAAAAAAATGCTACAGGTAATTAAGCCTTTACTTCATAACTCTACAATTTTAGACTAGGAATACCCCAATTAATCAACTCGGTTTAAATTAAAAAGTACCTTCATTTTGATCAGTTGATGCGGTGCTGGAAGGGTTTTCCAAGGAAGCGATTGCATCCACCTTCGGTGCCTCCAAACTAATCGGTTTCACGGTCTCGGAAGTCTTGTCAACAAACTCGGCGTGGCCTGTTCTTTTAGTGTGCAAATCACTCTCCTGTGTACGTGATCCAAACAACAGTAATAGTAACAGATTCAGTTAATAACACACATATTATATAAAAGGAAGAAAAAATCGTTGAACCCTAGAATGAGAATCGGTAATTGAGGATGGGACTAACGGTTTTGGATCTGCAGGGTTTGGAGCAAGCCGTGCAAACGAGGTTGAGAACCGGTTCGGTGGATTCGGAGAAGTTGGAATGGGAAGTGAGTTCGGCGTGTTCTTGAGCTTCTTCTACCGTTCTCAACAGAGCACCGCAGTCACCGCACTTGAGAGAAACCCCCTCCATTGATACAAAGCAATGCAAGAACGATTATCAACAAAAACTATTTATATTTTGACCAATAAGCACTTAAGATGACTCTCTGCTTTGCTTTGCTTTCTCGGTACAACAAAATGGATGCTAACAAAACTGCCGCTTCCTATATCTCATCTAACAATAAAATTTTATATTCAAAATAAAAATATTTTAAATATAAAAGATTTTTTAAAAGTATAATGATTTTTAATGTTCTTTTAGAATGATTGTTCTTATAATTTTGCAATTTAAATTTTGAAGGATATAACAAATGCCAAATTCATTTGTTATTAAACTTCTTTAGGAACTTTATTGACACAATTTTGGTTGTTTCTTGTAAAACTAAACCATCGCTAGTCAGTTAAATCCATTTTTCGTTTTAAATTATTTTAAAAAATTATATTTCGTATATCAATTAAATAATATATAATATTTAGTCTTATATTCTGTAGAAGTTAATGTTAAACATTATTTTGATTCATTATAAAATTTTATTTATCATTGAACTCCTTTGTTGGAAATAATACTTAATATTATCTTTTATAAAATTCAAGATTCAATATTTTATAATTTATTTTAAGAATTAAAAATAATATTTTAATTTGAGAACAAAAAATATATTTAATTAAATATTACTTGAATTAAAAAATTAAAAAAACACTTTTTTTAAATGGAAATGCTTTATTTAGTTAATTCAATTTGTATTTTACCATCAACAAGTAATTCATAATTCAAATTGTGTAGTTATGTATTTAATTCAACATTATTTATTCTTATCAGTAACAATATCTATAATAATACATACAGAGATTCCGTTTTGTGTCCACATTTTAAAATATCAAATTTATCCTTTAAAATATAATTATTTATTAAATTTTTAAAAATTAAATATTACTTTTAAAAGAAAATTATAAAATCGTCTATTTTTGCTCTTCTTATTTTCTTTATTTATCAATAGTTATTCTTTCATCTTTTATTATATATTTCACTTTATTTTTAATAAATATTATTTTATTTTATATATCAACTTAATAAAATTACATTATCATTACCTATTAATATAATATCACGTATATTTAAAAAATCATTCACACATACTCGAGAATACCATATTAGTCAAAAACTTTGTTACCATAACTGAAAGTTGTTTCTAAAAATCAATTGATATTTTATACATAATTTATATATATATTTCTATACTTATGAATAAAGATATTTTATGTTGGTGTTTATAACTCTATTTTTAATTTTATCTTTTAATAAATAATTGTTTTTTAATTTAAAATAATTGTTTTACCATTTCTAAACCGTCTTTTTATATAACTGTTTGGTTCATTTAATATTACTTTTAAATTAATTATTTTTAAGCTAAAAGTAAGTATTTATGACAATATATTTATAGTCTATAATTTAGAATATTCTCTTTTATTTTAAAAATCTCTCTTGTCTTTTAATAGTTTTTTTTTTAACTTTTTTGTCTAATTTTGAAGAATATATAATTAATTTTTAAATGTTAAGTAAATGTGATTTGTCTTCAAATTATATAACAGTTATTTTAAAAATCTTTTTTGTGTACATATTTTATTTTTTAAATTCTACTTATTATTTTACAAATTAATTATTTTATAAATAATTTACTTTTAACCGTTATTTTAGAAATCTCTTTTGTTTTTAACAGTTATTTTATTTGACAACTATTTTAAAAATTAATTATATATTTCAAAAATAAATATTATTGATCTTAACTAAAATTTCTACAAAAATTAAAACTTGCGAACACACAAACGCGACAACTGTGATGCCCCGATTACTATATTAAATAATTATTACTTGATAAAAAGATGGAATTAATTTTTTTTACAATAAGATTTTCCTTGAGAGGACACTAACAATAACATATATATATGTCTATATATATATATATATATATATATATATATATATATATATAATATATATATATATATATATATATATATATATATATATATATATATATATATATAATATATATACATCTCTGTAATGGTTCATGACATATTACAAAAATATGTATTTGTATAATATTAAGAGTTTTACATCATAATAGAAGATTATCTATATTTTTAATATCTCATTAGATATTAATATAAATTATCCACGAGTCAATCTTCAGAAGATCCACCAATAATATTTCGAACAACTCTCATCGAGCAAGTTCCCCTTCTACTGACGCAACATGTACATATGACAGAAAAATATGAAACGAGTGAGTTTTTTATAAGCCTTGAATATCAATCTTAATAAACTCAACAAACAATACAAACATTGGGGCCTAGAATTGGACCTACAACCACAAAACTAAATATCGTTATACTAGACATATGGATCCCTATTCCACCTCTGATGATCCATTATGAACATCAAAAGTTACTTTGGAAAGTGATTAGGTAGTGTAGTATTTCTCATAGAACATTGGTACAATCATAATTATTTCTTTCTCGAAAATATTAGCCATTTATCGGCCCATAAAAGAGATATATATTCACTACCTAACATTGGCGACGCTGAGTAGGTATCATATAGTCCCAAGTTTGGCCTATGAATATCCTAGTCCAACACATTATTCTAAACTATCTAGTTATTCACCTACTTGGTAAACTTCCTTAGACCCCACCATGATTCTTGCCTTTCATCCCGCAGTATACCAAACTATGACTTCCAAAATACAAACACTCTGACAATGGTTTGATCTCAACTTATTGAAACCAGATTTAACTAACATACTCTTTGATATTTTCAAAGGTCATGAAATGTGATGACTATCAAATCATGTCATCGTATAAACTATACACAAAGAATATAAAATAACAATAAAATGTACATGTAATCTTCTTTTAAGCAAACTCACTGAATAAAATAATATTTACTTTTACTTTTTTTAATTATAAAATAATGATAAAATAAGAATCAAAGCAAGAACTTTAAATAAATATCTAGATAAGGATTAAAATGTTATAAATAAATATAATAACAAAAATATAAATTAAACAAGATCAATGGATAACTGGAAATAAATTAAATAAAATAAATAAACAGGACCAATGTCTAACATGAGATAAATTAAATTAAATAAATAAACAAGATTATTGCATAATTGGAGATAAACTAAATTAAATAAAGGGTTAATTATGTTTTTTGTCCCTCTACTATTATCATTTTTTGGAAATGGTCCATCCCGCAAACATTAAACCATTTTGGTCCTCATGATTTGAAAGTAATGATTTTAGTCCCTAATTTGTGAACAACGTTAAGTTTGTGACTTCGTGGCAATGGTGTTCCAGCTAGGCTCGTCATGTGCAGACACATTGTTATTAAGATGCAGACACGTGTTAAATGAAATAAAAATTTTCTTTATTTAATTAATTCATTTATATAATATTATATAATATATTAAAAAGAAATTTTAACATGTGCTTTTTATTTTGCACCAGCAGCAACATGTTGGTTCGTAAGTGTTAAGTGAGAGTGGTGAAAGTGTTGTCGGAGAAAGATTTGGTCAGCGAAACCCTTCGATTGCGTGGTGAAATTGGAATACACAAGGTGTGTGAGTAAGTGTGGAAGTTGTTCGCGTGGTGCGTGATTGAGTTTCTCGACGAGGTTGCAAGACCAACATTGGCTGGAAATAGAGGTAAGTGTTTTCTTTCCTTTTTTATTTTGATTTAGGGTTTTGCTGCGTTTGATTTGGGGGGGAAATTTATTGGGTGTTTCCAGTTTCCAGTGAGTGTTTTAGTGTAGTTTTGATTTCTTGTTGATTTTGATGGGTTTAGGGTTCTGTTTTGGTTATTGCACAAATGGGTTTTTTAGTCGTGTTCCATCACATGGGGAAGTTTGAAAGATTTAGGGGAAGGATGTTGCATTACGAAGGTGGAGGGGAGCATGTAGTGCGTGGACTAGATCTAGATATGTGGTCCTACTTCGAAGCATTGGGTATTCTAAAGAAGGATTTTAAGTATGATGGAGAACTTTATATGTGGTGGAAGCCTAAGAAAGGGAGAATGGATAGAGATCTAAGGCCATTATGTGAAGATAAGCATGCTTTGGAGTTGGCCAAATACGCAGAAAACATAAATGAGGAGGTTGAGATTTATGTGGATCATTTGGTTAGTTCTGCTTAAGTCATTGAACTTGTTGAAGGAATGAATGGTGGTGGGGTAAAAGAAGAAGATTCAAATGTTGTTGTTAATGGTGTTGGGGTAAATGAAGAAGAAGGAATTGTTGTTGTTAATGGTGGTGTGATAAATGAAGAAGAGGCAAATGTTGTTGTCAATGGTGGTGGGGTAAATGATGAAGAGGCAAATGTTGCTTTTAATGGTGGTGTGGTAAATGAAGAAGAGGCAAACGCGATTGTTAATGGTGGTAGGGTAAATGAAGAATAGGCAAATGTTGGTGCTAATTTCAGTGTGACAAATGAAGTAGAGGGGGTGGTGATGTTTTTCAGGAGGTGCAAAATACAGAAGACATTGCTAATGGTGATGCTGAATCTGGTGATGAATTTGGTGTTCTTTCAGGGGATGATGAACCTGATGAATTGGATGAAAGTGAGGATGAAAGACACAGAGATGATGATGATTGTTTTGGGATGCAAAATACTTCATGCGGGAATTTCTCTCAAGTTTTAGACAGGTGGAAAAATTCAAACAAGACTGGAAAAATAGGAAGAAGTCAAGAAAGGAAGGTATGGGTACTGTTGAGGCAAACCAAAGTGAAGGTCTGGGTACTTCTAGCACACAACAAAGAATTGATAACCATGAAATAGATGCCAACTACAACACTGATGAGCTAGATAGTGATATGGATATTGTTGATGGGGAGGGTGGGAGGAAATACCCAATATTCAGGGGCAAAGAGATGTGCAAGGAATTCAAATTCATACTTGGGATGGAGTTTTGTTCCTTGAAATAGTTTAAACAAGCTCTGATGGAGCATTCTGTGTTGAATGACAGAGAGGTTAAATTTACCAAGAATGATGATGTCCGAGTGAGGGCCATTTGCAAGAGGAAGTGTGGATTTCTAATTTTATGCAACAAAGTTGGAGGAAGTCAGACTTTTCAGTCAAGACCTTGTTTGATACCCATAATTGTGGCAGAGTTTTTGTTAACAAGAATGCAAACAAGGAATGGGTTTCCAAAATTGTAGCTGATAAGTTTAGAAATGTTGGGAGAATGACAGCGAATGAAATTATTGATGATGTCCGAAGATCATACATCATTGGAATAACCCCCTAGAGGGCTTGTAGAGCAAAAGAGATTGCAATGGACATTCTTGAAGAAGATGGGCAAAAGCAATACAGTTTGATATATGATTATGCTGCAAAGCTGAGGAGAGTGTTTATTGAAACAACAATGAAGATTAAAATTAATCAACCTCAACCCACATTGTAGCCACGGTTTGGGTCCTTCTATTTGTGTCTGGATGGGTGCAAGAAAGGGTTTGTCAATGGTTGTAGACCATTTATAGATGTAGATGGATGTCACCTTAAGACTAGCTATGGAGGCCAACTATTAGTTGTTGTAGCAAGGGATCCAAATAACCAGTATTTTCCACTAGCATTTGTTGTTGTGGAGAATGAGTGTAAGGAGACTTGGAGATGGTTCCTAACATTATTGTTGGAGGACATTGGAGATATTCAAACCAATCGATGGGTATCTATTTCATATCAGCAAAAGGTAAAATAACATTCGTGTACTTAATTGTGAACAATTAAATAATATATATTATTGAGTTATTATATGTGTACATTTTACAAGGTCTGATGCAAGTATTTGATGAACTATTGCATGGAGTCGAGTATCGTTTTTGTCTAAGGTATTTATACAGCAATTGCAAGAAGAGATTTGGTGGTGGTATAGTCATTAGGAATCTCATGATGGCAACTGCTAAAGCCACATACTATCATGGTTGGGAGGCAAATATGGAAAAGCTAAAAAAGGTCAATCAAGAAGTTGTTGAATGGTTACATGCAATTCCACGTAAGTCTTGGTGTAAGCATGCATTTAGTGCATATTCCAGGTGTGATGTCCTCATGAACAACTTATCATAGTCATTTAATAGCATTATATTAGCTAGGGATAAACCAATTATAACAATGATGGGGTGGATTAGGATTTACTTGATGAGTAGGTTTGCACATTTGCAAGAAAAATTAAGTGCATATACGAGTGTTCTCATGCCTAAACCAAACAAAAGGCTAGATAGGAAAATAGAGAAAAGTGGAAATTGGTTTATTGTTTGGACTAGAGATGGTAAGTTTGAAGTTACACAAGGATTCACAATGGATAAATTCATAGTGAACCTCACAAACCACACTTGCACCTGTTACTTTTGGGACTTAGTTGGCATACCATGTAGACATGTCGTGGTTGCAATCAATTATAGAGTATAACAACCCTCTGATTTTGTGCATGCATATTATAAAAGGGAGGCTTATGAAGCTTGTTATGGGTCACAAATTTCACCCATTAATAGCCAACAATTATGGCCTAAAAGTAATGCACTACAAATCCTACCCCCAACATTTAAGACTCCTCTTGGAAGGCCACGAAAATTAAGAAGGAGAGAACCTGATGAGGATGTCAGTCACTCTAGGTTGAGGAAGAAGCATCTTAGAATGAAGTGTAGTAACTGTTGACAATTTGATCACAACATCAGAAGTTACAAGCAGGGAAAACCAACAAGGTAAATATTGTTTATCATAATGAAATCATATCTGATATAATTACAAAGTTGGAGCTAATGAGTGCATGTTCTTAACAGGGAAAACAGAAAAAGAAGAAGTCTGCAACAACTGCAACTACCACTACCATTGCCAATGCATCCGGGAGGAAGACGAACCTAAGATCTGCTACCACCACAAGAAGGACAACTAATAAGAAGGGAGGAAGGTCATCCAAGCCCCCAAGCGGCGCACCTACTTTAGGTTCACAAGCAAGTTCAAGCAACCCACTAACTGGACAACCCATGTGAACAATATTGGGAGTTGTGTTATGTAGTGGTTGTCACATGGATATTTTGATTTAAATGTATTTTTTGTTGTTAACTGTGATAAACTTTCCAGTTGTTGTTGTTTTAGCTTTAGGAGACCGAAACAGACCACTTGGACCACTTGGATCACTATTTTGAATATTATATGTGATGCTACTTATTTCATGCGCTATTAAAATGTATTTTTTGCTTCATGATGCTTGATTACACTTGGGATAGAATACAACTTTATCATTCATGGCCAGGTTATAAATTGATGTTTGATAAACTTTTGGAACAATACTTGGCCTTGCTTTTTCAGTAGTCTATGTTAAAACAGCTTTGCACAACAGGAGAAAAATTACAAATTTTCATAGTGCATATATTTACACTATTCGTTTATTAGGTATTGCTATTTATAGATCACACTCAGATTACGTTTCAGTGTTCAAGTATAATTTCGATATTAGTCCAAATGCCATCAACTATACTTGATTCATGATTTAAGTACACAATACCAGAAACTTAACTTGCTTAAAGTTCAACTTAAAGAAGGGAGTAGGGAAAAAACTTAAATTTGCTTAACAAACTTAAATTCACAATTCCAGATTCTGCAGTTCATAACAGTGAAATGAAAAATTCCTAACTTCCTGCCAAATGACCAATTGCTAACAACCTTACTCCTTACAATTTGCCTTTAATAGAAATAAAACACAAAGTATGACAGTAAAATTAAGACTTCTTCTTTAGTTTGGCATTCTTCTGCACCAACTGAAGTATCATTGTCTCACTGCCACTTAAATTTTCATTCTCTCCTTCTTCCTTCAGGCTTTCCTTCTACTTCAGGTTCCACCGCATCAGCCCATCGAAAATAGTTATAATGAGATTCATACTACAATACAAAGTAACAAATTTAACAAAATTAAGACATCCCCACAAACAAATTAACGAATCTAAACACCATAAAAAAAATATACGTACTGCCCAATTTCGACACCTGAAGAAAAATCTGGCATTATTCTTTGTAGTAGTTGCTTTAAGAAGCAGTAATTAGTCGCCACAACAACAAACTTTTCTTCTAAATTGAGAAGATCCCACTTGCGCAGAAAAAGACGATGACAACAGACCACCATTCGACCCAGTACTCCTCCTCATTTATAAACCCTAAAACACAAAAAATTCCCAAATACTCAAATGAACCTACCTTATGTTAATGAACAAATTTTTAGCACAAAGCTTCAAATGAACCTCAAATGAACCTCCTGATCTCTCTTCGAAACTCTTTCTCTTCGATGCATTCACAAAGCTTACGTTTGCACCCTCTAAAATGAAAAACACACGTTAAAAACTTCTTTCTAATATATTATATAATATTATATAAATTAATTAATTAAATAAAGAAAAAATTTATTTCATTTAACACGTGTCTTCATCTTAATAACCCTGTGTTTGCAAATGACGAACCTAGTTGGAACGTCGTTTGCCACGAAGTCACAGACTTAACGTCGTTCACAAATTAGGGACTAAAATCATTACTTTCAAAATCATAAGGACCAAAATGGTTTAACGTTTGCGGGAGGGACCATTTCCAAAAAATGATAATAGTAGAGAGACGAAAAACATAATTAACCCTTAAATAAATAAGTAGGACGAGAGCATAACTGGAGATAAATGAAATTAAATAAATAAATAGGATCAATATATAACTAGAGATAACTTAAATAAAATAAATAACCAAAAGTAGTATATAATTGGAGATAAATTAAATAAAATAAATAAACAAAACCAGTACATAATTAGAGATAAATTAAATAAATTAAATAAACAGGACGAGTACATAACTAGATATAAATAAAATCAAATAAATAAACAAGACTGGTACGTAACTGAAGATAAATTAAATAAAATAAAGCTAGAGACAAATTAAATGAATATAATAGGATAATAAATGAAAATAAGTTAAATGAGTTTATCAAGATTAATATAAAAAAAAAGTTTAATCTCACTTCCTCTTACCTTGTTTATTGAATGACACACTAAAAATATTTGAAGTGGACTAGGATCTCTTTGAATATTTTGTTCTAAACTTTCTCTCTCTTTTCTTTCTTTCTCTCCTTTTCTTTCTCTCTCTCCTTTCTTTCTCACTTCCTTAGATAACTTTTTCCCTCATTTCATATCTATATATATAAGCCATGCATGTGCTCATTTTTTCCAAATCATCATTCCTTCCATTAATGAAGAGATAATGTTTATTTCTTTAGCTTATCTTCCTTTTTTTCCGTTTTCTTTTTTTTTTTCTATTTTTTTCTTCTTCTTATCTTCTTATATCTTTAGAAGATTCTTCATTTTTTTAATACACACACCTATTTAATAATATTTTAATTAATATATTTTAACCTAATTTTTTTTAATATCTATATATATATACATATTTTATTAGTTTTGTTTTCTTCTTATTATTATTTTCAATAAGTAAAAACTACAATAATGATAAAATATATTTTTAATGTTTAAACTACATCATAATAAAATACGAAACATTAGTAAAAATAGAAAATTTTTTAACTATTTTATTTAAAATAAATAATACAGTTTATTAAAAGTAGGGATGTTACAACAATGTCTATGTTTTCATTAGTCTTTAATAAAAAAAAATTATCTACGAAATAAATAAATATATACCTATATATAAAAGGATACCACATTTTGGTACCAATATTTATATTCTAAGTTTTACCCTTCAAAAAATAATATGTTTTCTAATTAAAATAATTATTTAACTATTTTTACCTTTTAAGTAAATTTTTGAAGATTTAATTGTTTCATTCATTTATTTTTTTATTTTAAATTATTAATTTTTATACTAAAATAAGTATTTTTAATAAAAAAAAGTTATCTACAAAATAAATAAAAAATATTTATAATAAATTTAAAAAACCATTTATATAAAAATTTAAAAAAAGGAAACATTCATGCACATACATACCGCATATGCTTTCACTAGTTACTAGTAAAAGAGCACATGTTTACACAATGTTCTTTTCTCGCTCTTTTACTCTTTCTCTCCCTTTTTTTTATTTGAGTTCTTTCATCTTTTGTTCTCTTTCTCTCATTATGTCTCTTTTCTTTCTATTTATTTTTTCTTCTTTTGTTCTCTTAGCTCTTGCTCTTTTCTATCTCTTAGCTATTGCTCTTTTCTCTCGTTTAGTTCTCTCTCTTGTCTTGAATTTTCCTACATTTCTTTTAATGCTCTTTCCACATTTTCTCTCTCTTGTGTTGCTTTTTCCCACATTTCCTTTAATGCTCTTTTCGTATTTTCTCTCTCCCTTTGTGCTTGTTGCTCTTGTTAAACTTCGAGCTTTTGTCTAACACTTCTTTTCACCTCTTTCAAGTATACAATGTAATCTTGGAGTTCATGAAGAGTGATGTACTTAGCGTTCCAATTAGGACATTTATAATTTTTGTGTCCATATCCTTCATACTTGGTGCACCTAATAACACTTGTTTTGTCACTTGGCAATGATCTTCTATCATGTTTGTGCTCCCTTCTAAGTTCCCCAAGTTTGTTATTTAGCCTAATAATTTTGGACACAATGAAGTTGATATCCTCTATCAAGGTCGAACATGTATGGAACAATGTGGAGTGCTAAAAAATGTTAATTCCTACAATGAAAGAGAGGAAACAAGAACTAGCAAAAACACACAATATGTGGTTAGCATAAGTAATGTAGATAAAATTATCAAATGGGCATCACCACTTGCGTGTTTACACTCAATTCCACTTGTGTTTCACTCTCACAATGTATTCACTCGCTCTCAAGTTCCTGTTTAGTTCTTCAAAGAATCTCCAATCAACCCATCAAGAAATCAACATCAAAGTGAAATATGTAACGAATCTAAGCTCAACTCATGAGGCCAAGGAAAGGAAAACTCTAAGACAAAACCAAGGAAATTTGAAGACAAACTAAAAAGCATCAACTTAAGAAATGGATAAACCAAAGGGAGTAAATATGTTACAAACTAAGACCCTGACAACGAGAAAAGCACTTTAAAAGACACGAGTAGTCTAAACAGTGTATTTAGAATTACTACTAGAAATGTGAAACAAATTACTCAAGCTAAACTATGATGATTAATTCAAACTTCCACAAGCAATACTTCCAAAAAAGGTACAATGTCCCACAACACAACAATCCAAGGGAAAATCAACTCAAAGAGAAATGATCGACAAAAGACTCAAACAAAGTTAGGAATTCAAGAAAATGACTTATATTGACAAGAATAAGTACCATATGCACCATGGAGAGCAATCATAGTAGCATCAACAACAGCCCTCAAGACACCTCTATTAGTAGTAAAACATCAACAAAGACCGTCTCACATGTGTTGTCAAAACCAGCCAAAACACGCCCCAAAACAGTAGTTGAAAAACACCTCTATTATCACCTAAGACAACACCAATTAGCACTTAAAATAGTAGTCCAAACAACTATGATCAACATGAATAAAAATAGTAGCAAAATATCACCATAACAACACACTGAAAAAAGGTTTGGTTGCTGCCAAAAGCGGGCCAGCTACCGCCAAAATGCTTAAATCAAATATGGTTGTTGTCAATTGAATCTAATGATCGCAGATGGAAATATTTGGTTGTTATTCAAGTTGTTCAAGCAATCTGCACTAACACGTCTCCAACTTCCACTGAATCAACAAATGCGCTGTCAGTCAAAACAGACTTGTGGCTACACTAACACGTTCCAAAATTGTAGCTTAGGAAATGAACAACTAGCCTATTGGATGAACTAGCTTCTTAAAGAACAAGCTACACAAAACCAAGCTCTTTCCATCCAATTTCTAAATCATGTCATGCTAAGGAAACGGGTAAGAATGCATCCAAGGCCCATAGCCGCATGCAAAACTCTCACTAGACCTTAATTTCATAAACCTACACCATAAAGTTTCCAAACGCCACCTATTCTACCGCAAACTACTGCACCAAATTGCTTAAAAAGACTGCCACCGAATGGATCAGACTATGTCAGAACCACTACCAATTTGCACCGAAAAGGAGCCAATCAAAAAAATACCGCTTAAACTAGATACTCAAGTGAAATTTCTACACCAAAATGACTAAGGCACATTGCTATAAAGCATGAAGCATCAATTCTGCAGCCTTTTGATGAATTCAAACCAAACACGTTCCTGTTCAGCTGTTGCCTAACGTATTTCTACTACACAAATTGGTTTCCACAATTCACTAGGTGTTGCTGATTGCATCATATGCAAGTCTCCACATGTCCACCGCTTCAACCATCAAAATGTTATTGGATTCTTTAATTCAAGGCCAAATCTCACCACATCAAATGCTATGTCGCTTAAGCGAGGGAAGGAGGTTGTTGGATTTTGGGGTGAATTTCGTCTTGAACGAAGATGGGTAAATGAAGGACTTCGATTGGGGGTTTTGCGGAACGGGAGGGAATCATGTCACTTGGAGGAGGTTCCAAGATAAGTGAGAAAGATTCTCCATTGAATCATAGAGTCAAAGATAAAGACCGGTAGTTCTAAAGAGAACCTCGAGACTTGAGAGAAAACTCATTGCTTCATAAAACACTCAAATCTGAATACAAAGTGTTTCATAAGGGCTTATATACTATAGGCCAAAACACCAAAAAGTCCAACACAACTAAAGATTCGATAAAGCCCAAACAAAGACATTACAAAAATTATAAAAGGAGTTCATATTCTACATCCGAGAGATCTCTTTGAAGGTCCTAAGCATAATTCTATCAATTGCTCTAAAATCCACATGACGATCCTAAAGCATGCCTCAATCATTATCATAAGTGTGCACATGGTTTGCTTATAAAAGAATGGAGTGAAAGAGAAAAAGAAAGAAGATAAGGAGATAAAAAGGAATAATGTGCATTTAAGGCAAATGTGATCATGCAATCATGTATGAATCCTTGCACTTTGGCTTAACCTGGCTCTTAAGCTTCTTACAAAGCATACAACTTTTTGGATGTAGATGATGATATCTATACAAATGGATCATATATATATATATATATATATATATATATATATATCGCACAATGAAGTACCACACAAGTGGGTATATAGGAATCCAAATATGTCGCTCATGTTATGATCTTCTCCATGATACCAAATGAAGTGTTCCTCATTTGCACATGGACTGACTTAGGATCTTTAGGATTAGAACCTTGTTGGAAACTTGGAATGTTAGTGAAAAGGTGGATTAGAAAGAGGTGGAAGTTCCAATTTGGCCAGTATTGTCAAATCGTCAATATCATGGGTGATAGAACTCTAATTGACGTGATTCCAAAACGAGGTTATGATAGTTATGACTAGAAGATAAATCTGGACAAAAGTGAGTTTTTGATTCCGGGTGAAAGAAGATGTAAATATGAAAGGTGGAAGGATAGAATCATTCTTTCCAAGGGAAGCAACACACAAAGGAGGTAAAAGTCCTTTGATATAGCCAAAGGTTTTTGAATCACTCAAGAACTTAGGAGAATCACTCTTACTAAAATAAAAGAGATAAACTTTAATTTTCTGAATAATACTAAACTTGTTTTCATTAATAGAATGGTTTAGCTTATATAGAAGCTTTAACCACTGGAATTACAAAAGACCCATAAATTGCAATTACATCTCACTTAAGCTATTAATGATTCAACTACTTAATGGCTGCTTGTAACTACAAATTTGGCAGCCCAAAAGTCACCCCAAAAGCATTTAACTATTCATCCTATTAGTCTCCCAAAGGTTGATTCTTAAGTTGGCAAATATGCCCTATTACAACTTGAAAATAAAGCAAAACTAAAGCTCATTAATTGGTTAAGCCAAAACATAATTTGGTCAACCAATTTTACAAAGCATTGGGCCCTTATTTAAATAAAATAAATTGCAACAAATTGGTATATTAATCTTTCTCCACTTAGGCTATGATGCAATTCATAGCTTTGGTCTTTTCTCCTTGAAACTTGGGTTTGTATTCAAATAATATGGACAACACTTGCTGTAGAGCTTCTTTTGCTTTCCTTGCTCTAGCCCTTGTATAAGTCCTCCAATTTTTCAAGTGGATCCTTGCCCTTGCTCATTGTCTCGTCTCCATCATAAATATAGGTGAAATGGGGGAGAATGTGGAAAAAAGATAAAAGTTACGTGAGAAAGGTGACAAAGAAAGAAAGAAAGAAATAAGGGAGAGAAACGGAGAAAATATAGAGAGAGAAAGAGTGAGAAAGTTTGGAACAAAAGATTCGAAGAGATTCTAGTCCTCTTAAAATATTGCTAATGTGCCCCTTCAAAAATTAAAGGTAAGGGGGGAGTGAGGTTAAGCCTTTTCTATGTTAATATTGATAAACTCATGTATGTTATATTAATCTTTTATTTATTTATATATTTACCTCTATTTAACTTATTTTCATTTGTTTTCCAGTACATTATTAATATTTATGTATTGGTCCTGTTTATTTATTTCATTTAATTTTATCCTCAGTTATGCACTCGTCTTGTTTATTTATTTCATTTAATTTTATCTCCAATTATGTAATGATCTTGTTTATTTATTTCATTTAATTTTATCTCAAGTTATGCATTGATCCTGTTCACTTATTTCTTTTAATTTATCTCTAGTTACGCACTGTTCTTGTTTAATTATTTCATTTAATTGATCTCCAGTTATGCACCAGTCCTATTTATTTATTTATTTTATTTAATCGATCTCAAGTTATGCATTAGTCATGTTTATCTCCAATTATGCATTGGTCCTGTTTATTTATTTTAGTAATTTATCTTCAGTTACGTATTGTTCCTATTTATTCATTTCATTTCATTTATCTCCAGTTTTGCACAAGTTCTTATATTAATCTATAATTTATTTTATTAATGTGTTTATAACATTCTAATCCATATATATTTAATTCTTTAAAATTATTGCTTTGATTCTTATTTTATCATTATTTTATAATTCAAAAAATATAAAAATAAAGTAAAAATAAATATTATTTTATTTAGTGAACTTGGATAAAAGAAAATCACATATACATTTTATTGTTATTTTATATTATTTGTGTATAGTTTATACAATGACTTGATTTGATACTCATCACATTTTCAAATTTTCGTAGAAAGATAAGTTTATGAGCGAGATCCACTATTTGGTAATGGTCGTCGAAGCATTTTGGATGTAGACACTCTCCTTAAGATTGGTATAATTCGTTATTCAGAAAATCAAATTTAAAAAAAAATAAAGTTTTGGATTACTTGGTAATGGTTATCATTGTCTCCTCAGGATTTGTCTAATCTATTTTTCAGAAAATTAAAATTTCAAAAAGATAAAGTTTTCAGATCGAGACCCTTTACATGTATTGGTCACTGAATCCTATGGATATAAATCCTCTCCTCAGGATTGGCCTAATCCATTTTTCAAAAAATCAAATTTTCAAAAAGATAAAGATTCCAGATCGGGACCCTTTATTTGGTAATGATCGCCGAATCTTTTGGATATATATCTTATTCTCGAGATTGATCTAATCCGTTTATCAGAAAATCAAAATTTCAAAAAGATAAAGTCTTCATATCAAGTCTCTCTACATGGTAATAGTCGCTGAATCCTATTGATATAGACTCTCTCCTCAAGATTGGTCTAATCCATATTTCAAAGTTTTTAGAATTTCAAAAAAAGAAAAGTTTTTGACCGGTTCTTTTTAGATTTAGACCTACTCCTCAAGATTGGTGTAGTCCATCTTTCAAAATGATCATTGATTTTCTTCTTTCTCTTTTGATAAAACCCTATCCTAGGTAATGGTTAAATTTGTTTTTTCCTTTCTCGATCTCTTCGTAAAATTATCGTATATGCTTGAATTGTTTTTCCTCTTTATCTTTAAAATCCGAACAAAATTAATGTCTTTATCTTTAACTATCTTTTAATATTATAATATGGAAAGCCACAATTTCATATTATCTAACAAAATTAAGTAAAAGATGGACAACTATGAACACATGATCTTGTCGAGTTGAATAAAATTTATTTTCAAAATTCAAAAAAGTAATAAATAAATAATAGATAAATAAAGATGGATGAAATAAAGTTTTTGAAACGAAAAATTAAAAAATGTGAAAAAAATTAATTAAAATTATAGAAAAAAATCATTTTAAACTTATTTTTTGTTCAAACTTTTGTTAAAAAATGATATTAACCCATGTTTACATTAGCACACCTATTTTTTCTATTCTTACAACCCATTTTCTTCTTTCCAAAGGCACAATCCTCAACTTTGCTAAATGTCACCCCTAATTTTCTACTTTCCACCCTCCAAAACCCTCAGCGCCGCATAACATCTGCTTTCATCTTAAACCCTAACAGACTCTCGCGCAGACGGGGATGGGGGAATTTGACTCGCGTTTTTTACACACTGGACCCAAAAACAGGAGACCATTCACTCAACCCTAACGCACTACTCCCACGATACAGAGGGTGCTGAGCGAAAAAAACCCACAACAATTTTCTTCCTCTCGAACCCACAACAATTTTCTTCCTCTCGAACCCACACACAGAAAATTTCACTACCAATCTTCATCCTCACTCTTATAACCAGCACGCACAACGGCCGTCATCTTCCAACACTGGAACGAACACACACATCGATACACACTACGAAGGAGAGGAGACGCTACCAACGAGAGTGCTTGCGTTCTCGTTGAAACGGGGCAGAGTCGCACTCGCCGCCAGTTCGTGATCATAGTTGGAAAACCTTCAGCGCCGCTTTTTGTCATCACGATAGCCATTGGAGTCGTCGTCGCGGCGCATCCCTGGAATCGTCTCCAACTTGCGTCCTAATCTCCCGTAGTTGGCGCCGCTGAGGTTTTTTCTTTTCACTCTCTTCCCGTCGTTCCCTGTTTCGTTATGCTTTTGGATTCATTGCTTGAATTTGGGGTTTCATTCTGAAATTGATAACGGTTTGGTTGAATATTATTATGAGCTGTTGAGGCCAATTTGTGAGGCTAAGGTTACTGATTAGCTTGGAGTGGGCATTTTTTGTTGAAAATCGTATAACCTATGTGTGCCCTTTATGATTTTGAGTTTAAAATTGATTCTGTTTGGGGTTTAGATGTGCTGGATTGGTGTTTTGGTTCGTGTTTCGGCATGAGTTTTCTGATGGTTATTGGTTTTGTTTCAATGCGATTCTGGTTTGAGTTTTTGATGCAATCTCTTTTGTGCCACGAAATTGGTGTATGATTAGATGAGGTGTTGATGATGTATTGGCTGCTAGTTTCTTTGGTTCCTTCGTATGTTTCGAAGGAACTATTTGTGGATGTTCAATATAATTGTAATGTTGGAGTCAATGCTGCAGTGTATAATGACTGGTTCAACATTTTGATTAGGCAGAGAGTAAGGCACCTGATGCTGTTTCTGTTTAGAGAACTTATCCATGGTTTGAGTCGGATTAGTTTGAGTTTCTTGTGTATGTGAAGTTTACAATCTGTTTTAACATTTGATATTTAATTTGTTTGGCTTCACTCTATCCTTTGGACTTTTAATTTGCAATATTGAACATGAATTCATTCCAAATTTGAGTAGGTATTTTGTATTAGGATGCACTCCATTTAGGTTCCAAATTTGTATACCAATAATGAATAAGGGTATGTTTTTACAGTGGCTGGCGGTACCTATATTTTAATTTGAGTCTATAACTATTTTATCATTTCTGACTTATTTGGATCTAAAGGTAATTGAATTCATAGTTTAAGGATGGCAATTTTGGGGTTTTTAGTTTACAATTTTGGTTTGAATCTGAGTTTATGCAGTATTTGATTATGTTTATGAAATCTAATGAAGATTATGAGCAAGTGAATAATGAGTTAAATTTTGATTCGTGGTAGTTTAAATTTCGTTTAAAATGCTTAATTGTAGAAATATTTAAGTGTCATAAGATATTGGGATATAAATTCATTGTTTGTCCTGAATTTTCTTGAGTTTTATGGGTATTGTTTCTGAATTTTGAACTCATTGTTGAGTGTATGTAAAATTGGCAAGGTACTCATATAATAAATTGAAGTAGGGGTGTGTGGCTTTGTGATTAAGATTGGTACTCATAATTGATGCTTGTATGGAGCAATGAATTTGATTATATTAGGGGTGAGCTCGTGTTTTTTTTTTCCTTTGATAATTTAATGATGGGTTTGTGGTTGAAAATTTGTTAAATCCAACAATTGGGATCCGCAGAACTGGGCCATAGTGACAAACATTCACTAGGCTCTAGTTTTGTTAATTTCCTTATTCTATATGGTTTGAGGTTTGTCTATAAATTTACTAGTATATTAAGTCCAACATTTCTTTTCTCATTTATTTATTTATATTTTTTAATTTCATACTTATACTTTTTAAAATGTTTTGGATACCTTTAAGGTCGTCTGCATCATTTGGTATTAGACTCTTCTATCAAAATTTGTAAAGACAATTTTTTAAGGATGTTTGTTTGGTCGTCTGTCATCTGACATCCTATCAATTAAGGTCTAAATATTTGTATGGTCATCCGCATCGTGTGGTATTTGACTCTTTTACCAAAATGTCTAAAGATGAGCCCTTTTGGGTGTTTGTATGGCGGTCTGCTCTTGACATGCCCACAATAAAGATATGAGTATTTGTGTGACAGTTCGCTTCATCCTAGTATTCATACCTTTTTTCTTCTCTTAAAAACTTTAAAAAGTATATACTATTTTCAAACATTAAATATCAACATTTTCACTCAAACTTTTACGAAAAAAAGAATTACATGAAAAAAGAACTATGTAACCCTATACAATAGAGATATATAGGAGCGAGAATTATCCTTGTTGGACCCCCCTAAAACCTAAAAACTATTTTGGTTTCTTTAGAGGGTTACTTTCTTATTATTTTTAGGGAAATTTAAGCATTTTGAAATCCACATCATTTTTGCTTTTTTAATTAAAGATATCACATTCGGGTGGGTGCGTGAGGTGTTAATACCTTCCCTACGTCTAATAGACCCTTAGACTCAATATGGATTTCGTAAATCGGAAGATCGTAACTCGGATCATAAGATTCTACAAATTTCATTATCACTCAAAATTCATAACTAAACTTCATAATAGATGAAATAAAAGAGTACATCATTAGGTGCAAACACAACATCCTAGCTATATAGGAGTAACAACATAATAATTCATCTAAACTAAATAATCTTCTAAGTTAAATTCATATTCTTCTAAGTTAAATTAATATTTCAGAGAGACCTTCAACTCCATCATTTCCATCTCCTAGACCACTCAAATCATCCATATCTAAGTCTTGACTATGTAAAGTTTCATCCTCTTCAAGTGGAATCAAGTTTTCATCCAAATCCAATGCTTCATTTTGCTCATGCTCATCTTCCATAATCCACTCTTCATCAGATGAACAATCATCAATGTTAATTTGAGCTGGTTTTCTTGTTTGTTTCTTCTTTACTAATTTTGAATTGGCCATAACAAAAACAACATCAATCATTGTGCTTTGCTTTAGCCTATTTCTTTTCTTTGTATGGACCTAAAAAAATGCAAAGTCAAATATGATAAGCAAGCAAGCACTAGACTAGGAATTTATTATAGATATATTCTAACATCAACTTACCGTCTCAAAGGAACTCCAATTACGCTCATATCCAGAGGAGCTACATGTCAAGCTCAATACATGAATGGCAAATTTTTGGAGTTTAGGATACTCATCACCATAAGACTCCTACCAATCTGCTTGAGTCTTTAAATTAATTGACCTAGTAGCCAAGGGACAACCAAAACATTTTGCTTGTTTTATGAAATCATCAATTTAAACATCAATGAGAGTTTGTTCATCCTCATCCTCCACCATCCTAGTTATACATTCCATCAAACCATGTTTCACTTCCAAATCTGCTTTAAATCTGGGACGATAATGCATTTGAGGGTTAAAAAAATAGCTAGCAGCATGCAGGGGCCTATGGAGTTGCTTGTCCCACCTTTCATCAATGATGTTCCATAAAGGCAAATAACTAACCAAAATACATTGCATTGAGTTAGTTTTTTGTTTTCCATTAACAAAAGAATATAGATAGTTAGATGACTAATACCTTTTTTTTGACAGCATTGAAAGCCTTTTGAATCTTCTCCTTTGCTTGGTCCCTTGCTTCATAAATGAGTCCCATGGCTAACTTTTGATCCGAATCAACCAACCAAAGCACTTCAATTTAAGGCAATGCACCCTTCAAACAAGTTATTATATTCTTCCAAAATTCCTTTTCTAAAACAACATCTTCAACAATTTTACCATCAGTGGTTTTAGAAAACTTTGTAGACTTCCACTTCAATTTAAGGCAATCCACCCTTCAAACAAGTTATTATATTTTTCCTAAATTCCTTTTCTAAAACAACATCTTCAACAATTTTACCATAAATGGTTTTAGAAAACTTGGTAGACATCCACTTATTGCTAGTAGACATTCTAATCATCCTAAAGTCAGGTACGATGTAGCGAAATGAGTAATACCCGACCTCACTAAATCTCTTCCTTTCGTGAAATATTATAGTAGAAAAATTAGAGAAGATCTCAAATAGATAAAGGTAGTAATTTTTTTACCTTTTGGAATTGTCTTCTCATTAATGGGGATCTTCGCTCATAGTCCTCGAACATCAAGTCAACACAATGTGTAACAACATTGTCCAATATAGCCTGCATCTCTTTGTCATCAACATTTGACTAGTTGGCTGCATTATCTGTGACCAAGGTTGTCAAACTCGAGAGTTTACGTAAACTCGTGAGAGTCCAGTAAACTCGAATCGTAAACTCGTAAGAGTTTACTTCACATGAAAAAAAAATTATATAAATAATATCTTAATTCAAATAGGTCCATAAAATTATATAGCTTAAAAGTATTTAAAATAAATAAATTCATACAAATACCGTAAATCATAGATTCAAATATCTGTCTAATCCTCTAATGATATCATCATCTTCATCACCTTCTTGATAAAACATGTGCATTTTCAGACATAATGGTCTAAATTTTCACTACAAAATTAACGAATAAAAAAATATCATTCAATGGTGCAGTGTAAGTGTGACTGTGTTCGACCCAAAGCTGAAATAAATTCAAACACTTAAACAGTGCACTGCAGCTGGGAATAAGTGAATAACATCTGCCAATAGAACACCCAAACCTAGGAACCACACTCGTGAACCTCGCTCTATTGAGAACACGTAACAGCGGGATGGTTGTCGACGGCCACCCACCGCGACGGCAAAGCGAGCAAGGATGACGGTAGGAGAGTGGTCGATGGGGAGTGCGAAGGCCGCAAAACTACTCACGAGCAAGGACGAAGGCTACAGAACTGCTCGACGGTTGTTGATGGCTGCAGAAGTGCTCGCGATGGCCATAGGACAGGTCGCGATGGCCACGGAACAGGTCGCGACGGCCATGAAAGGGGTTGCGATGGCCACAGAACGACTCGCGACAACCACTCGACCCCGTTTCGATTTCCAATTTTTTCCCCTTTTGAACTCGCGAACTCGCTGAAAACTCGCGAGTTTGAACGATTCCGGCGAGTTCATTCACGAGTCCACCGATTCTGCTTCAAAACCGAGTTTGCTTGCGAGTTAACTCGCTGAGCATGACCACTCACGCAAACTCGTCCGAGTTAACGAGTTAACTCGCGAGTTTGATAACCATGTCTGTGACAACTTGAATGACATTTTCTTCTCCCACCTCTTCAACAATGTTATTCATCATCTCAAAAACTTTCTTAGCTGTCTTAAATATTGCAGATGCATCTATGGACTTCAAAAACACAATTCCCTTTGGGCTGTTGACAAAGAAGTTTATTGTTGTCCTTCTTCTAGTCATAATAGTACATCCTGTTTTTTTTTTCATTCATCCGTATGTGCTTGTAAAGCAAGGCATGTATTTTGAACTTCCTCCTTCAAATATTTAACTCTAAGAGAAGCACCATTGCAACTGCGAGGGACTGTCTCATGAGAATTGTCGCTCCCATACGACTTGCGATTTACAACAGTGATCCCACACGATCTGTGAAGATCGCGAGTTTTAAGTGAAGTGAGATTGGAGTGGGGGACGAAGATCGTAGACTCGTAATCACGTTTTTGACATGATTTGTTACAGGTTTTCCATAGTTTTTCCAAAATAAATTATGGGCCGACTCCTAAATTTCATTTTTATTTTAAAATACTATTTTTTCGAGTTTGTTGTCCCATCATGCGATTTAGGTTGCTACAATCTTATACCACAAATGCTTACATTGGACAAGGCTTTTATTGTAATGTATCCATGATTTCCTTTTAGAGAAATTAATCTACGTGCTAATTTATGATGGCATGGACAGTTAATGTCTTTTGGGTTACATCTATGCTCTGTGTATTTCTTTAGCCAGAAGCTGATCTAAAAAGAAGTTAGCTGATTTTTCTGATTTCTAAAGAATTGGATGATTTTTCTGATTTCTGGAGAAGCTTTCACCTTTTTATCTAGTGACACTCAAATCCTCTGATTCTTCATTATCCATGCTACTAATTTCAAATAAAAGTTGTGAACATCAAATTCATGCTTTCATGATGTTTAAAAAATACATGGTCATACAAGTTCTTTTGTTAGTGTGTGTATTTTGACCCCCTTTTACCTTCCGGTTAGTCTTCACCATAAGCCTACTCTATTCTCTACTCTGATTTTCGTGTCCTCAGTAAAAAACTTTGATTATTATTGTTATTATCTTTGTTTAGTGATTAACAATTGTTGAGTGCTTCGTGGATTATTATTGTAGAATTTAGCTTAGTATGTAGTTTTGCAATTTCTTTGTTGACTTCTTCATCTTCTTTTGTCTTCTCAGTTCCAACTAATCGAATATGACTCGCGGTATAAAACATAGGAAGAAAGCCAAGAGCAAAAACAAGGTTAAATCTCCTTCCCTATTCAAAGCTTATTATTATTACTTTTATTATTATTATTATTTTTACTTGCTTCATTATTGGCTTTTGAGGACAATTTTCATTGTTTCTCTTTATTTTTGTTTAAATTTATGGAAAAAATCAGGGCTCTAAGAAAGAGGGTGGGTCTTCTTCATCTTTGGCACCACAAATTCCTGTGAAGGTGTGGCAACCTGGGGTGGATAAGTTAGAGGAAGATGAAGAGCTTCAGTGTGACCCTTCTGCTTACAATTCTCTTCATGCTTTTCACATTGGATGGCCCTGTTTGAGGTCTTTTTCCTGGCTCTTATTTCTGTTCAGTCATTTGTGTTTTTGTTTTTCTGTTTGAATCAGAAGTGAGAAAAACATTGAGCTTCTTTTGATAAACTAACTTGTTTGTCTTTTTCTTGTATTGTTGTTTTTGATAATAATGAAACCATAAGTTCCTTTCGAGTTGACATTGCAATTCAATTGAGAATCTTGGCCAACTTTACTTGGGCATTTGCTTTACTTTCTGATTAGTATCGGTAATCTTCTATTTTTGGTTGTCATCAGTAAGTAATCTTCTACTTATGTTTTGGGACTTTTGACAGCTTTGATATTCTACATGACTCTCTGGGCTTGGTTCGAACAGAATTTCCACATACAGTATATTTCATGGCAGGGACTCAGGTCAGTGTTGTTTCTTATATTTGTTTTTGTTTGAGGATGTTTCATTATTCAAATTGAAGGTGGTTAGTATTCATGAGCAATATCACATGGGGTAGCATATATTAGGCTTTGTGGTTATGAGAGAACTTTTCCTTTAGAGGACTTGAGTTTTGAAAACAATTATTTTTCTTTATTGTAATAGGTAATTATTTCAAGAAGAGTTAATGCATAGCAACTAATAGTTATTTGGTCCACTTGCTTTGCTTCCTTTGTCTTTTTTCATTTTGCTTCTTTTCATTGAGAAACTCATTTTATGGCAATGCATGAAGCACAGGCAGAGAAACCTTCTTGGAATTCTATTGGAATTTTTAAAGTATCACATATTTCTGGAAAGAGACGGGAACCAGTACCTAAAGTTGAAACTGATGACTCTGGAATGGATGGTGAGGATAGTGATGATGATGATGATAGTGAGGAAGAAGATAAAGATGTTGCTCAGGGTCCCAGTTTGCAGGTACATTTCTCTTCATTTTAGTATTTATTGTTTCATTTGTTCACTGCTATAGATTTGATTATTCTATCCTTTTCATGCTTTTGTTAACTACAGCTAAGGAAGGTTGGACACCAAGGATGTATCAACCGTATACGCTCAATGCCACAAAATCCCCATATATGTGCAGCTTGGGCTGATACCGGTCATGTACAGGTTGGACTTTTAAACCCTTTGATTTGATTTTCTAATTTGTCATAAATTTCAAGAAAACGTTTCCTTGTGTTTATGGAATTAAAAATTAGGGCAAATTCATGTGATTTGGCAATTTTCATTTTGTTATGTGATAAAATGAATGAAAGTAAAATTGCTATTTAATGGAGAACTGTTGTTTCATAGTCATATCGACTTTGTTTTAAGACAGTGTAATGCTAAATGTTCACGAAATGACATGTGGCTAAGGCTATGATTGACTAGTATCTTAACTCCTAGTATTTTATGGTTTTGGTTGCTATTCTGAGTTACTCTACAAATTCGGTTTTTAGTTTTCTGAGATGTATTGATTGGACCTTGACTAAGGAAATACTTGGTAAAATTGAATCTCACAAATTTTTAATTCTTGAAGAAATTGTTTCACCCATACAAGTTCACAAGTGGGAGACATCATTACTCTATATTCTACTTGAGCACTAGATTTGGCAACCACATTTTGTTTCTTGCTTTTCCAAGAAATAATGTTTCCACCAATGAGAACATAATAACTTCTGGTGGAGTGTCTATCCATAGTAGATCTTGTCGAATCAACTGCACAATATCCATAAATTTGGGTATATTTTTTATATTTGTTCAATAGACCTTGCCCTAACGTCTTTTTGAGGTATCTTAAGATGTAAATGATAGCATTCAAATGATCAATACAAGGATTTTGCATAAACTGACTAACAACACCCACTGCATAAGATAGATTAGGTATAGTAATAGTGAGATAGATAAGTTTCCTAACAAGCCTTTTACATCTCTCTGGACCCGAGAGAGGTTCACCTTGGTTTGCCAGTAATTTTTGATTTGGATCTATAGGGCAATCTACAATCAGTCACACATGTTTCTTCCAAGATATCTAAAGCATATTTCCTTTGAGAAACTACAATGCCTTTCTTTGATTGAGCCACTTCATTGCCAAGAAAGTATGTGACTCCCAAGATCTTTAGTCCGAAAGTGATTACATAAGTGTTCCACACAAGGTATGGCAATAAAAAGTTGAATGATCTGACTTACTATGCTCATTCCAAAAGTTTGAACGTGACTAAATTTTCCATACCATGCACGAGGAGATTTGTCCGGGGATGCTAAACATGACATTGGCGGTCTAGTGCATAGATAGTAGAGTACCCTTTGTTCATTCCTTCACTAATCAGTTGACTTGTACTGCACTCTTGTATAATAAAAGATGGTATAGGTGAATTAGGCTAATCATAAGAATTTGATTTATTTGGAGACTTTGAACAATGGTAGAAGGAATGATGCTTACAGACATGTAATATCTTTTAGTGTTGGTTAAATAACATCAATACCTTTTTGAAGACTCGAATATCCTAAAAGACACTTTGGAGGTGGGGATGCTAAACATGACATTGGTGGTCTAGTGCATAGATAGTAGAGTACCCTTTGTTCATTCCTTCACTAATCAGTTGACTTGTACTGCACTCTTGTATAATAAAAGAATTTGCATCGAAGGTTATAGAACAATTTAAAGACTGAGTTAATTGACATAATGAAATTAGGTTAAAAGGACAGTGAGGGACAAAAAGAACATGCTTTATGTTCAAAGATGAAGAAAGGGAGATTTGACCAATTCCTTGAGAGGTAATATCTATATTAAATACCTATTTTAACTTTAACATAATTAAATTTCTTAAATTCTTAAATTATTATTAGCAGATATGGTTAAACATTCTGGAGTGTATTTTCTATCTTCTCTTTTAATCAGAAAATGTGTGTACCGTTCCCAGCGATGCCTTCTTTTTAGTATATAGTCTGATACTTGAGAACAATTTGTAGGTCTGGGACCTAAGCTCTCATCTCAACGCTCTAGCTGAGACCGAAACAGAAGGTGTTCAAGGAGTTGCAGCAGTTTTTAATCAGGACCCATTGCATAAATTTAAACACAAAGATGAAGGTTATGCTATAGACTGGAGTCTTCTTGTTCCTGGAAGGCTTGTATCTGGTAATCTTTAGTTCTATATTTTTCAGTTTATCTATATTTTATTTATTTTCCCCTGGTATGTCGTCATATTTTGTGATATTTGTGATATTAACCTTGACAATGATCTTCATTTTAAGGGGATTGTGATAATAGCATTTATCTGTGGGAGCCTACATCTGCTGGAACATGGAATGTTGATAATGCTCCATTTACTGGACATTCTGCTAGTGTTGAAGATCTGCAAGTACGTGTACTAATATGCAAGGGAATAGTTGCTCTTGTATTTTCAGTATAATATATTGTGAATACAATCTCTCACACATTACTAGTTTGCTTTTATTTATAAATTTGATAGTTGTAATGTTTAATTAATCCCTGCAGTGGAGCCCTACAGAACCTCACGTTTTTGCTTCTTGTTCTGTGGATGGAAATATTGCTATATGGGATATCCGTTTGGGGAAGTCACCCGCTGCATCTTTTAAGGCACATAATGCTGATGTGAATGTCATATCATGGAACAGGTATTGATTAATACATAATTCTATGGTGTTCCATGAATTGCCATTCTAGCTCTCTTCTTTATTTTGTGTGCTATTGTACTGAACAGGTTGGCTAGTTGTATGTTGGCCTCGGGAAGTGATGATGGGACTATTTCTATTCGTGATCTCAGACTGCTCAAGGTATAGGTATTTATCATAACGATTATAAAGATGTTTTCTTATGTCGATGGTTTTCTTATGTCGATGGTGTTTCATGTTATATGTTATGTTATACCCAGCTTCCTTGTGTTCCAGTGGGTATATTAAATCATTATTTCTAAACCTGTCATCTGACTTTCTTTTCCCTTTTTTCGTTATCACATTCATCTTTTATCTTTCATTTTTATACCTGTAAATCCATCTGAAGGACTGGAAGATGCATTATGGAATAGAAATATTATTGTGGGAATATGATTTAGAAAGTAACTTTCACGATGTTTGATTTGTTTCAGCTTATTGTTTTACTTTTTATTGTTATTAAAGCTGACTTGAAAGGAGCATTCATTTATGGGCAGGAAGGAGATTCTTTGGTAGCACATTTTGAATACCACAAGCACCCAATCACATCCATTGAATGGAGTCCACATGAAGCCTCTTCATTGGCTGTTTCATCTGCTGATAATCAGCTTACGTAAGTTCAACTTATTATACTATTTAGTGTGTGTTTGGTTGGGTCAAATTGATGTAGAATTGATTATAATTGATTTTCTAACGCAGAATTGGTACATGTTTGGTTTCCAAAATCAATTAAAGGGAAAAAAATTCACGTTGAATGAGAAGTAACTAATTTTTGTTTCTTCGTAGAATCAATTCTCCAAACTGAACCAAACACACCCTTAGAGAGATAGAGATCTGGTGGTAAAATGCTTAGTTGTTTTTTTTTTAATCTTTAAGAAGTTTTATTACCTTTCACACAGAATATGGGACCTTTCATTAGAAAAGGATGAAGAAGAGGAGGCTGAATTTAAAGCTAAAACCAGAGAACAAGTTAATGCTCCTGAAGATCTGCCTCCCCAACTATTGTTTATTCACCAGGTAAGTCCAAATGCTCAACTCTGTTTATCTGAATGGTAGAATCAACTCCCGGATTAACTGTTCATTCGTTTATTTTTCCTTGAATTAAAACAGGGACAGAAAGACCTGAAGGAATTACATTGGCACGCGCAGATTCCTGGAATGATTGTTTCTACAGCAGCAGATGGATTCAACATACTTATGCCTTCAAATATTCAGAGTACACTGCCATCAGATGGTGCTTTATAAGACACTCGCCAAGTTTTCAAGACAACCGGTTACAAGTTGGATAACCTGTTTTTGGTGCAATCACCACGACTCTACTTGGAATATTGGAGAAAGTTTCTTTGTACTCTTTTTTTTTTGCTTTTGGTTCTTATTGTTTCTTCTTTGCCCATGCTTTAAGTTTTGTGGATTATCTGCGTTAGCTTGGTATGCTTCACTTGATTTTGATGCAATTTTCGTGTATGTTGTCTAAATTGTTGCTGATAGTAAGGTTAGAATGGAAACAAACAGGCTAATTTAGCCGAATGTTTGTTTATTATACCCGTCTTAATTTCATCATTATATTGATAAGGAATTTTGATAACTAGGATGTTAAATTTTAATGTGAACTTGTGTGATTCTACTGTATAGATTTCAGGTTAATTGAAATATTAACATTGATTGGGGCATATTGGTGGTTTTGTTAAGATCTCGAATATGTATGGGCTCTCCGTAATGGGGAAGTCTAGTCTGGAGTTATTTTTTTCAAGAGCCACAGTTTTCAAATGCACTTCTAAAACTTCAAATTTTAAATTTTTCTTTGTTGTATTAAATCACAGTGGATGGAGATTGTTACTTTTGGTGTTGTAATGTGGCTTTTCTGACAAGTTTCATGGGGGTGATACTTGGAGTGTACAGTGAACATTGGCTTCTTGGATTCGTGATGAAGTAAAGATAGAAAAAGAAGGGAACATTTAAGTTTGGGATATCGATCTGCAGTTTTTATTTAGTTTCCAATTTTTTATATAATTTGAGATTGTACAATCTTACGTTCTCTAAGATATATGCAAAACATTTCAGTTCCAAATTATCTAATTTAGAAGTCAGAATCATGTGATATATGCGAACCATTTTGACTTCCAAATTATCTAATTTAGAAGTAGGATTGGATTGTTAATTTAGATGTTAAAATTGATTTTTAAATTGTACAATTTAGATTAAAATTTCTGAGTTTAAGTTTATTTTAAATTATATAATTCATAAATTAAATTTGATTTATAAATTTTGCAATCTATAATATATATGAAATTTTGGAATATATTTTAGATTGCACAATCTAACACTTGTATTATATAATGCGTCGCTTTTCAATTTCCCAATCCAGAATACAATTTCAAGTTTTATATTGTGTAATTTGAAATATAATTTTTATTTTAGATTACTCTTACCATGAAGAATTTTTGCAACTTGAATTGCAATTGAGACTAAAAATACTCCAAAGCATGTTAAATTTCAAAAGTATACATTTTGAATTGTGAAGTAACATTTTTGAACAACCAATTCAAAATGAAATTAAACATAGTAGTCCTAGTTGATTTGGTGTTCCATTAAAATTGAGTTTTAATTAAAAGTGAAAACTTTTAAATTATTTACAGAAAATTTAATTATATATAGTGTCAATTAAATTTTAGTATGTTTAATCATGTCTCCTCATTTACTTCCTTACTAAATAAAAAAGTTAACTAATCAAAGTAAAGTTTTGACTAATTTTAGTTAAAGTAATTATTTTTAATTAAAGTAAAATCTTAGTTATTGATAAAAAAATTCATTTAATCACATAAAAGTTTTTAAATTAAATGATATAATCTTAATTAAATTTAAAAATCTTTAAATTCATATAATCAATATGCATATAAATAAAAATACCTCTTTAATTAACTATAATACAAAAATCATTACTTTCTACTTGATTTAGAATAAAAAAAACATGAATAAATGAAAATTCACAATAATAATAAAAAAGAACAAATAAAATATTTCAATTCTAACCTCAAAATTCATGGGGTGGTATATATCATGAATGAAAGAGAGATGTGGAAAGAAAATGAGAAATATGGTAGATGACAGTCAAACAAAATTAGAGTTGTTAACGATTTCCTTTCTACTTCCCCTATGTCTCTTTATATAAAACTTGGATTGGATCTTTTTTCTCTTGAAATTTTTTCTCTGGTAATGTAATATCTCCATCCCTTGATATATTCCATGTTACTTTTAAAGTCTTTAATAAACAAATTTTAGTATGGACAAAGTTATTCAGTATAACGATATTATCATATTTCGATTTATTTCAGTACCAAAATTTTAATTTTATGTGAAATACATTAATTTTTAAGTTAATTGAATACTTTAAATTTTACTAATTATGACATATATTAATAAAAAGAACTTGGAAGCCCCTAACCGTGAGGTTTATGTGAAAGGTTTACCAGACAAAGGAGATGATGACTTTTATGGTATTATCCACCACATTTTTTAGTTGAAATATACTGAGTAAAAATATTCTTCTATTTTATTGTACATGGCTTGATCTTATACCAAATAGTGGCACACAAATTCGTTCATAATATAATATTGTAGAAATCAAGATTATTGGAAAATATTCTCTATATGAGCCATTCATTCTTGCACAAAAAGTTAGACAAGT
>Ga0214543_1000218_pt1:50000-87133 | contig 87133 bp, 59 predicted proteins | sample CNSS2metaG_FD_160094 | JGI IMG/M metagenome (GOLD analysis project Ga0214543, IMG submission 160094) | Root nodule microbial communities from cowpea collected in UCLA plant growth center, Los Angeles, California, USA - CNSS2 | ecosystem: Host-associated > Plants > Roots > Nodule...
ACACTAATTAGATGTATAGAACAAAAAATCATGAGATGAGTCACTCCATACATTGATTAGACAAGTCTAGGAATACACAAAAGATGACTTTGTTCATACATTGTTTAGCCAGGTCTTGCAAGACGCATTACACAAGTCTATCCATACACTGGTTAGACAAGTCTTGCAATATATATTAAATGGGTTTGTTCATGCATTGATTAGAATATTATACTAAAAAACTTTGGACGAGCCATTTCATGCATTGATTAGACAAGTTTAAGAATACACAGTAGATGACTTTCTCTATACACTTATTAGATGATCTAGTAACACACATTGGACAAGTATGTTCATACACTGATTAGACAAGTCTAGCAATATATATTAGACAAATTTATTCATACATAGATTGACAAGTCTATTTAATCAAGTTTGTTCATTCACTGATTATAAAGGTCTAGGAATACACATTTGATGATTGTCCATTGATGGGGGAAACTTGGCTTGAGATTTTATATCCATAAGGCTTGAACCTAAAAATCCCCAACATCACACAATATCAAGTTTTAAAAGAGTTAACCAATTGTGTGATATTGGTAGTTAGTGTTTGGGTTTTTGTATTTGGAAAATATTGATAGTAGTATATATTATATAGATTGAGTGGAGTTATTGTTATAAGTGGATTTCATCTCATCCTCTTCCACGACACCACTAATGATCTTGTCTATGTAATTAATCAAATCATTCACTGTCCTAAGAGTGCTCTTTAAATGTAACTCTAGCTCCATTCCTGGCCTCTAAAGCCTAAGATCATCAAATTTTAGTATGATTCCTCAATGATTGCTTGAATGAATCACCTGCATTAAGATCAAGACTCTATAACTAGCTAGGGTCTTAGATATATTCCTAGACTTAGTTGGACCATAACTTGGAACCATTTCTCACTCAATCCTAAGCCAATGAAATAAGATGAGTGATCAGTTCATCCAACAACAAGCACAAACTAATTCATAAACAAATTGAATGAAAGCATATATAAATATCCAAGAAGTAGAAGTACAAAGAATTAGAATTGATTACATCCAACCTCAACACAAGAGTGTTCAAACACTTATAAAATATTGCAATGCAATCCCAACAGTATCTAAACATAAGATTTACAATGAAAACATCTCTCTCGAGCCTCCGAAAATGTATTCCTACTCTACTATTACATATTTAAGTCTCCATTACTAAATGTGTCTCAACTCAATTCCACTCAGTGCCTAAAATGAGGATATGAGGTATGTATTTATAAATTGTCCAGGGCGGTGATCAATTCCAGCTTTGGCGTTTGAGCCATAAAGGTTTTATTCTAGATCTTTCCAAACCGTCTTTTTTAGGGCTTAGGCCGATCATTTTGGACTCAAGTTGTATAAATTACATTCCAAATCTTTCCAAAGGTGGCTGCTTGAGGTTTTATCCTCATGAAGGTTTCCTTAACCGACTTTGTGGCGCTCAACACCATTTCTACTACTTTAGCTGCATCAGTCAAGATTTTCTCATAATTGAATGATTTTAATCCAATTTCTCTATTTTCCACTTTAACTCTCTTATGATGCTTAAATCTACAAAACAAGCTAAATATGGGTGAATTAGCCAAAATCTAAATAAAATAAAAACAAGATAAGTGCTAAAATCATCTTAAAATTCACTTAATTTAGGCACTTATCATCTATGCACTAGTTAGACGAGTCTAACAATACATATTAGACGATATTGTCCATACATTGAATATGAGTCTAAGAATACATGTTAGACAAATTGTTCATTCATAGATTAGACGAGTCTTGCAATACATATTAAACAAGTCTATCCATACACTAATTAAATGAGTCTTTTGATACACATTATACAGGTTTGTCCTAACTAGGTTAGTCTTGTAGCACACATTGGACGATTTTGTTTATACATTGATCAAAAGAGTCTACAATACACATTTGATGAATCTATCCATACATTAATTAGACATGCTTACAAATACATACTAGACGAGTTTATTGATGTACTTATTAGACAAGTCTAGTAAAACACATTATACGAGTTTGTTTATGATGACTTGGGCTCGACCATAGGCTCAATCCAAGGCATAGTCACTAGAAGCTTTTTGAGAAGGATACAAGAAGAGATGGACCTTCAAAAGCACAATGTACTTCACAGTCATCAAATGTTATTTTCATGGACAAAGGAAGATGTCAAGATATGATGGGCTTGTCTTAGTCCATTAGAATAGATTTGAATTGGGCCAATTGTTTAGGCCATGTTTCAAAAAGAAATTGTAAAATTACTAGAAGTAGTTTGGAATCATAACTCACCTAGCTTTTGCAATTGGATCAATATAAGCTCAATTACAAAAGCCTAGGTCGAGTTTGCATCTAGCTTTAGGCATGCTTTGCATATTAAACACATGTTGTAAATGAGGGAGGCATGACCAAGCCAAGTGGCATGTGACATGAAATTCATGGATCTTAGACCTAGATCTAGATCTAGGCGCACATGTTTCACATTACATAGCTTCATTTGCATTCCTTTCCAAGTAGCATTTAGCTTGCATTTGGGAGCTTGCTTTCTACTATAAATGAAGGCCTCCCCCCTCTTGTAAGACACTCTTGAATATGAAATGTTATGTTGTTGAGATTACTCCACAAACATTCTTTGAGAGTCACCTAGCTAAAACATTCTTTTAGAATCTCCTTTATCCTTCCTTCTTTAAAGTTTCCCATCACCACTCAATCCACCACCACCTAAGCTTCTAAATTTCATTTGCTTTCCTCATTCCAGCCAACATGTCCAAGGAGACTCATTAAATGGTATCTAGAGCCAGCTTGAATCATTTGTCTCGATTTAAGCTAAGTTGCTCGATCCTTTCATCATTTTTGTGTTGTTTCTGCCATGTTTTTGCGTGTCTTGCTTAATTCCACTGTTTAAATTCTGTTTACATGCTTGTTTGATGATTCAAATTCATTTTCTCCTTGAATCATTCAGTGCATTTCATTAGGATTTCCAATCTGTTTTAAGTGCAATGTTTTATGTTTTTATTTGAGTTTTCACTCATTTTAATTGGTGAAATCATGTTTGATTGAGTTTAATTTTCATTTGAGCATCATATCCTTGTTGTCTTAAGTTATGTGCTTCCTTTCATGTCAAGTTTCATGATTTTTACGGTTTGATTTTGCTTTTATGGATTGAATGTTGGCAACAATGCAAAATGCTAGAAGAATCACTATTTTCTGAAAATGCAATATGTTCTTAATGCAATTGCAAGACATTTTCACCGATTGGTTGAGCTTTGAATTGTCTTATATGTTCTTTAATGAATCAGGCTTGATACTAGATCATTATCAATTTGCTATTTTGTTTCAGTTGTTAAATCTGTTCCAGTAATCTGTATATATTGCACACTTACTATTTTTGATTTATCACAATTAATTGGCAAGTGAAAAGTCATATTTGTTTTGAGCATAATTAGATAAGACCGTCATGATAATCATAAAAAAATCATTGAAAAAGGTTGAGAAATGAAAAAAAAAGAAGAAAAATAGTTGAAGTGAATGCTTATTTTCACGTTTTCCTAACAGGCAGTAATGTGATAAATCATAGTTAAGTACATTTAGAGGCTATTTTAGTCCAATTTGAATTGGCCATAACAAAGGTGGATTACTTCACTTGTTTTGGGTCCAAATTTGAGATTAAGACAAGCATTCTTTGTAGTTTATTCAAGTTTGCTTTCTGTTTTAATTTTGTCACTCTATTCTAGTGTCATTCATAGGTTTCTTTTGTCATGCTAGCCTTGTTAATTGCCTTTCATTTTTTGCTTGTCAATTGTTGGATATTATTTTCGTCTTATCTCAAATATAATCTCTTTGATTTTAGATTTTCTTATGTTTAAGCATTATATTACTTTATTTTCTTGGCTACTCTTTGGTGTGCATTGAATTGTGGTGTACAAAGAACTCTTCCAAGGTGATCCAATCTTGAGAGATAGAATATTGGAGGGTGGAGGTTCAATTGAAGCTCCAAGCCAAGGAAATTTCAAGGAAGCTTACCATAAGCTAAAATGGGAGAGAAAAGTGAGCGTGAAACACCAAGAAACAAGAAGGCCTTTGCACCAATATTCTTAGCTTGTAACACTTGTTCTTTCATTTCTTTCTTTGTAAAAGGCCTTTGCACCAATTGTCTTGGAAGAGCCTTTGATGTTCTTCCATCTTTTGGCTTACAAACTTGTTAGTAATTGGTGTAGATGGTGAGTGTGTCTTACTAGCCAAAGCTACAAGCGTCGCCTTTAGGAATTCAACTAGTTGTAATTTAATTTTCATGTTTTAGTGGCTTGGTTTAAAATTTACAAATTCTAAAACCTTGCTAATTTAGGAGTATGATTTAGTGTGGTAATTATTTTTTTCTGTATGCTTTCTTTGAAAAATATCTCTTAAGTTTAAGAGCACATCTTTTTGTGAAAGTAGCAAAGCAAGTATCAAGGTAAACTATGACTAGGCAAGACTTGGTACTTAAGTAGTCCTTTGTGACTCACCTCTCTTACTTTGGAGTGAACTTATGAAACACTAGTAACTTTCACTCTAAGAGAACTATTAAAATTACAAGATGATGAAAAGACGTGCTTTTAAACATAGTGATAATGGTTCTGAAAATAAATGAAATGTACCACCACAATATGTTGAGGAATTTAGAGAATTTAAAATAAGAGTGGAACAAAAGGATGAGGAAAGGGACGCCAAAATGAGATGCATAGAATAATCCTTTCTAGTATTAACTAAGAGAGTGCAAAGGATGCCAAGCAATCATAGGGTAATGTTGCCCCTAGATCATTGGTCTATGAGTATTATTTGCGTGTTTGTGTTTGAATAACAAAATTGTATTTTTGATGATGTCCTTGAACAGAGGAAAATGGACCATGCCATGCATATCATCCTATTTTTAGGTTAGAAATCAAGCTAGATTAGAATTAGGCCATATTGGATCTTTTTAACCTGAGCATACTCTATTATGAATCTATTTGGTGCGAAAATTTTGAAAGGTAGCTGAAAAACTAAACTATTAATCAGTTAGGTAAATAATCTAATTGATTAGAAACCTAATCATATAGAAAAGTAATTGAATCGATTATAATTCTTGACACAACTTTTTAAACATAAAATTTGCTTTCTGTCATGACGTTTTTTTTAGAGATTTTGAATTTTGGAAAAATATTTGAAAGAAGGAATTATTGGAGCATAGTGCAAAAACCAGTTGAAGCTAGTTGAAGTTTATCAAGGTACCTCAAGATTGGAATAAAAAACATGGATCTTGGCTTGGCAAGATGAAGAAAACTAGAATTGAACAAGGTGTATTCAATATGATTATTAAGTTGTGATTTATGTATACTGTTGTGTGTTTAAATTTACTGTGAAAGTGACTGTGTGATGCAAGTGTGTGTATAGCCTTGCTTAAAGTGTTCTTTCCTTGTCTTAGAGTTAATATTTTCTAAGTGGTTTTGTAAATCTTGTAAACCTTTGAGATATAGTGAAATAGATCTCTAGTTGTGGTTTCATAGAGGAAACCAGATGTAGATTCCAAGGAATCAAACTTGTATAAATCTTTTATGTGTGCTTTATCATTTCTCCTATCAATTTTTTTTCATGGTATAAACAGTCTAGCCATTAAGCATACAATCACGTTGTTTCAATTGCTTTAACAAGAAGAGTTTTGTGAAAATAGTTTCGAAAAGACTAAAATTGGGTAAAGATTGTCAAAACCAATTCACACCCCCTGTCTTGGTTGTGAAAGATTGGCCTATCTGTTTTAACGGGAAAGAGAGAGTAGAGGTGGAGAGACTTTCTCAAATCAAGAGTTAGGGGTAGAAAAATATTAGCAATAACTTTCTCACATTAGGAGACAAAGAAAGGAGCATACCCTAAAGAAGTTAAGGTGGACTTACCTTACTTCTATGGCAATGATAATATTGAGGCCTGTTTGGATTTGGAAATGAAGGTGGAACAATTATTTGCTTGCCACCAAATCCATGAATAAAGGAAGGTGCCTCTGGCTACCCTAAGCTTTCAAGGGTATGTAAAGTATTGGTGGATCTCTTTGATCCAAGATAGAATGCGTCATAATGATCTTGCCATTGGATATTGGAATGATCTTGCCATTCCTTCCTATTAAAACAGGAAACTCATGGACAAATTCCAAATACTTCAATAGAGGTGTATGACTGTACAAGAATATAGGCAAATGATGGAATTGTTCAGGATAAGGGCGGGTATAGAGGAAAATGAGGATCTAACCATAGCTAGGTTCTGAAGTGGGTTAAGCTTTGACATAAGAGATAAAGTGGAGCTCTTACCTTATAGAGATTTGAATGACTTAGTTCAAATGTGTATAAAAGGTAGAGCAACAATTATTGAGGAAAACATCTTCCAAAAGAGATCAAGCTTCCTCCAACTCTTATGCTAAAAATGATTTCAAGAAAGAAAAAGATGAACCTCATAAGAGTGCCAAGGAACATGATAATGGCAAGGGTAAAGCATCTACACATACTCGCAACAGTGATATTAAATGTTTCAAGTGCTTGGGTAGAGGTCACATAGTTGCTCAATGTCCCACCTAAAGGACCACTATCTTGAGGGGCATTGATCATTATAGTAGTTAAGATTCAAACACTAGCGAAAGTGAGAGAGAGAGTTCGCAAGATTCAAATGGAGAGCATGCATAACCTTGTGAAAGAAAGCTTCTCATGATTAGGAGGCTACTCAATAATCACCTAGTGTTGATCGTATCACACAAAGAGAGAACATTTTTGATACAAGATGCAATGTTTCATGAAATATATGTTCTCTCATTGTTTATAATGGCTCATGTTGTAACTGTTGCAACACTAGATTGGTTGAAAAGATGAAGATGGGGATATCACAGTTAAGAATGAAGTGAAAGTGCAATTTTCCATTGGGAAGTATAAAGATGAGGTTTTATGTGATGTAGTTCCCATGGAGGCTTGTCACATTATTAGGAAGACCATGGAAATTTGATAGAAAATCTATACACAATGATCTTTCTAATGAAATCACCTTCCATCACAAGGAAACCAAATTTGTACTTCATCCTATCACTCCAAGTCAAGTAGCTGAGGATCAAGTACAAATGAAACTTAAGAGGGAGGAAGTAGAAAAAGAAAAAGAAAATTCCAAAAGTAGAGAGTAGAGAATTAGAGGTGGGGGAAATTGGTGTCCTTCCTCCCAAGGTTATTCAGCATGAGGTTCTGCTAACTAAAAAATCTTTAGAACATGTACTTCATGATGAAGAACCTTCTTACCTCTTGTTGTGTCAAGGAACACTCACATGCACTTCTAGTGAGTCTTCATCTAAGTCTTTACCTCCTTCCATTGAAAACCTTTGGAAAGTATTTAAGGATATTTTCCCAAAAGAAGGACCTCTTGGCCTTCAACACTTAGGAGAATTGAGCATCAAATTGATTTTGTACTTGAGTATGACCAAGCCAAGTGGCATGTGGTGTGAATTCATGGATCTTAGATCTAGATCTATATCTAGGCGCACATGTTTCACATTACATAACTTCATTTGCATTCCATTTCAAGGAGCATTTAACTTGTATTTGGGAGCTTGCTTTCTACTATAAATGAAAGTTTCCCCCCTCTTGTAAGACATTCTTGATTGTGCAATGTCATGTTGTTGAGATTACTCCACAAACATTCTTTGAGAGTTACCTAGCTAAAGCACTCTTTTAGAATCTCTTCTAGCCTTCCTCCTTTAAAGGTTGTCCCACCTCTAAAGTTGGCCCCACCTCTTTAGAGTTTTCCCATCACCACTAATCCTCCACCCCCTAAGCTTCTAACTTTCATTTGCTTCCACTCAAATAATCTAAGGAGTCTCCTCATTTCATCCAACATGTCCAAGATTTATCCAATAACCCTGTATAGATATGTTAAAATGGATTTCAACCCATGAGTCAACCCAACTCCCCATGGGTTGGGTTGAGAAAATTATTATTTTTTTCAAAAGTAGGTTGAATTAAACCTGGCTCACTTAACCCACGGGTTAAACTATTTGAGTCAGGTTGAAGGTGGGTTGACCCAAAATTCCCTATCAATGACACTATTAACTTTTTTAATTTTTTTCATTATAATTATTGACTACTTCTAATTATATAGGTTCATGATTTGATATTTTTAAATATTAGAATGTTGCTCAATAATATTTGAATAGTTTGAATGTTTAATTTATTTGTTTGTCAAGTTATATACGTTGATCTTTTATTCTTTAACTATTATCTTTATAATGATATTTCGAGAATTAGGTGAACCACTTGATTCTACTATTTTAAAAAATAAATCGAGTCAATTTACTTTCATTGTAATTAATAAATATATAAAATAAATTGCAAAATAAAAAATATTTGTAAGTGAATCAACCCATTAACCCAGCAACTCATGGTGAATCAGGCCAGGTTGCAAAATGTTTTGCTAACAAAAAATGAGTCGCGTTAAGCTAGTTTGTTTTTAGCTCAACCCGTGATGAGTCAACCTGTATGAGTCAGGTTGGCTCACTTTGACACCCCTAACTATGTGCATTCATAAACATGCACTAGTTTAATTTCTATCGTAAAAAATATCATCAACAACTCTATTCGTAACTCTATATTTTAAAATTTTAACTTATAATAACATAATAAAATACCCATTCTATATGTACATACACCTTTTGGACATAATGATGCATCAATTTAATTACTATTATATATTCTACTACACACAAATCTATTCATAACTATATATTTCATATATCTTTCAATAATTTTCATTAATTATTTAATTATTCTTTCATATTATTAATATTTTTATTTTAGTATTATGTTTATGAGTAATAAATAATTACAATACATAAATATACTAATATAAATAAAAAAATTTATTCAATCTTAATAATAATTGTACCTACACAACCCAATAGATGTGCTAAGTAATGTAGTCCAACATGACCCATTAAACCTCACCAACCTAAAGTGGTTAGAAGATATTTAAAAGATAGTCTAAGATACATCTATTAGAGCAAATATTTATATTAATGGTAATTGTGGCCAATCTCAATAGATTGATTATGTTATAATATTCATTGATACCAAATATCTAGAGAATATTGGATATTAGGTAAGGTTTCACATTATTATTATTATTATTATTATTATTATTATTATTCTATTACTATCATATAGAAGGTAAGTCGTTATTTTATTGATATTATTTGATATCAATTACTAGTTTTATCACATGAATCATAGGGTTTAAAAACCCTATAAATACACATGGTATTTCACTAAGAAATACACACTCTCATAATCATTCACTCTCATTCAAAACATCTTAACTCTTTTACTGACTTGAGAGTGGAAAAGTCTTTGGCAAGTAGATATTTTTGTGTCTCAACCCTTAGGAGCATCTAATAAAGGTCTCTCAAAGTCATCAAGATATTGTCACTTGTCCAAAGGTTTATCTCAAGTTTCCGGTAAAAACAAGAATTATATTATTTATTGACTAATCAAAATATTAAATATAGAAAAATATAAAAGTTTAGACAATAATTATTTCTTTAAATTACGTAGAAGAATACATGTGTAGAGTTTTATATAAAGCAAATTCCAAATATTATTAAAAAAAACATAAAATGTAAACTTGAATTTCAACAAATATATAGAAGATGATATACTCAGTTTACTGATAACCATAGTTCAAAATGTGCTACCAAAAGCAAATTGAGTAAAAACGGGTTCGTTTCACACCCATTGAAATTGGAGAAGGAAACTGATTTAGGTATATCTCCGAATGATAAAAAATATTATAATGTTTGAGTTACATGATACTTTTCTGTCTAGCACGTTGTTTGGTAGACAAACAATTTGTTATATAACTTCGTAAAAAGTATTATACAAATGTCAAAGTTTCTTCATGCTTTATTCTTGTTTTGGTAATCGTAGTATGGAAAACGGTTTTAACTTTTACAATAGTTATGGTGGTACCCGAGAGACTTTATCATAAGAAATTTATCCTTTGAAAAAAAAAGATTATGGTACGAGTTATAAAATAATGGTAAAATAAAATTAGTTATGCTCTGTCGATTTTGTTTATGTTATGTTGTCACGTGATTTTTTTTAGATCAAAAGCAATGAAAATGATATTATACCAAGCGGTGTCATAGTGTGTGTTGATGATACAGAGAAGTAAAAAGAAATTAGTAAAGATATTAAGGGTGTTGTGAGATCAAAAGTTAGTGGAATAAATAATATACAATCAATTAAAGGTCAAGTCCTATGTTGCTCAATCCATCGAAGATCAAATTTTATGTCACTCAATCGATATCGAAAGTCAAGTTATAAATATATATAGAGAAGACAGAGGAAACATAAAACGATATAAAATGATAGAGATGGCAATAAAGTAATTGCAGACATCATGGTGCAACTTGCAAATAATTAAAAGAAAATAATATTTTTACCGTTAATTTTGACAACTTTCTTTTACACCATCGAATATCATCTTTTAAATGGTTTTGAAATATTAAGAATGAGAAAATAAAAAAATAAAAAACTATTTAAAAGATGGTGCTTAAGATTGTAAAAGAAAGTTCTCAAAAATTTAGCATAAAAAAAAATCATTTTCCATAATTAAATTGATCCATCACCAGCGGTTACTTTGAGTGAGCATTAAATTAACGTTGTGAGAAGGAGGAGAATGGCGCAAAGCAGTGCAGCAAGGTGTGGTGGCGCGAGAGGAGGTGGAAGCATGGTCCCAAACGATGCCTTGTGGGTGTCTGAGACTGGTCTTGTAGTTCCCAACGTTGAAGTCGAATTAATTCTCAACGTGCCATTCCGGAATATGGCAGCGTCAGGTGAGTTTGGAGATAGGCCCAGAAGCTCTGCCACACTCAAATCAAAATCAAAATCAAAATCAAAGAATACAAGAATAAAGAAAATGGAAATGAAGGAACGTACTAGGACAATTGGTGGTGCTGGCGTTCTTCAAGTTACAGGCAGAAGGTAGTTGAAGGAGCCTACCCTCTTGAATGCCCATGCTCTTCGCCTCAGGGATCCCCTTATGGGTCTGCTGGATCGCAAAGCACAAGCACTTCGGGTCGCTGTTCTTTATCTCCAACGTCGCCGAGCAGCATTCCTTCGTCGGAACCGCCGCCTGCCCCGTCGCGAAGCTCAGACACGGAAGCACTTTCTGCACCAGCACGTTGCACTGCGATGCCAAATCTCCTTCCTCCGACACCCCCACACCCAACACAAACACCCACACCAACGCTGCTACCACTACTCTCATTCTCTTCTTCTTCTTTCTTACCTGATAATCTTGCTAATGCTTATGCTTGGTTTCTAGGGTTTGATGAGTTGATGAAGTAGTAGTAGTGAGTAGGAGCATGGGTCTCTGTCTCCAATGAATGCTGGCACAGTAATGTGTGTGGAGAGTGGGAAGGGTAGGTGGCTGTCCACTCTCTCCATTTACTCTTTACATCATTATTGTTTATAAATTGCACCTAGCTACTACATCTATAGATTTAAATTCATATACAGTTTTTTGGATGTACTACACAATGTGCATATATAGAAAAACTTGCATACTTCAAACTCATCATGTTTGCGTATGTCTTGTCTACCCTAGTACGGCAAGGCCCAAGTGTGAGGACCAAATTGGAAAGCTTTTCCTACTTCTATCTAATTCAAAATATTAATACGTTACATGTCTTCATCATCCGTTGTTTTTATGGCCAGACTTATAGTTAAATTACAGATCTTTGTCGTTTTTTTTTTTTTAATTTGTAGTTTTGTTTTGTTTGAACTTTAAAAGAGTTTTTTGTTTTTGAATCAAAGGTAGAAAAGTGGATGTTAATTGCTCACTAATATTTCCTACTCATACATAGGTTTATTATATCTCATTATTCTTGATATTTAGGTTAGATATTTGTTTTTCATAATATATATAATATATAGAGTAAGTATAGTGTATAAATACTACATGAGAACATGATGTTTGTCTATGTTCTAAACATCTTCGTGATTTAACGCATAGGCTAAATGTGTTCAAAATTTATGGGAAAGATCATGGTTTAAAACATAGGCTAAACGTCTTCATGATTTAGCACATGGGGTAAACGTCTTCAAAATTTATGGGCCAAAAACCAATGGTTTAGCACATAGGCTAAACATCTTCATGGTTTAATGCAACTAATCGTTTCCAAAATTTATTGGCATAAGTAAAATTGTGGGGTGCAATAGGAACTTCCCAAAACAAAGTAAAAGTACTGGGGGTGCAAAAAAGTTAAAATTCGTGGGGTGCAGAAAACAAAAGCCCAAAAGTAAAATGAAAGAAGTAGAGGAGTAAGTGGTGAAAGCGTGGGTGTAGAAAGAGAAATGCGGTCTAGCCCAAACATAAAAAAAAAGGAAAAAGGTGAGTAGTGCAAAGGTGAACGTGTGGGTTGTACAAAGGATAATGCCCAAAAATAGAAAAATAAATGGAGGTGCAAAGCATGAGAATGAGGGGGTGCAAAGAAAAGCTAAAACTGTCCAATAAAATAATGGTGAAAAGAATGAAAATGTCGTCTTAAAAAGAAAATCAAAAACGGCCAACGGATAATATAAAAAATAGAAAAACTTAACAAATAAGAGCGTGCAGAGTGGAACTAGGAGGCGCAAAGAGTAGAAGCGGGTCAGCCCAACCCAGCTTCCTCTTCAAAAACATAACGACCATTTCTTTCTGCACCCCCCTTTTTTCCTACATTTTCATAATTTTGAAAACTCCCCTTTTACCCGCACTCACATTAAAAACCCTAATTACTGTCTTCCCCATATTGCCCTTTCTTCTGCTCGTCGTTGCACTACAGCCCATATCCACAGTTCTCCTCTAGTGAACATCACATAACACATCTCCTTTTCATTCTCTCACAGTTCGAAGCACCTCCCTTAGCATGTAGAATGTGAATTTGGATCAACCCATGTGGATTTGAAATCGGGTGAGTTATTAAGTGAAGCTATTGATCCAAAAGTATCAAATGGTGTGGATAAAGTGGTTATTGTTAAGTTGGGAAAGTTTAAAAGTGTGGATGGTGAAGGTAACGGTGGGGAAGGAATCCATCCATCTTCTCTTTTTCTTGAGCTTTGTAAAATGAATATTCACATTTACATAACTTCATTGATATCTTAATGTAAAGTGGAGATTTTCACCAAGTTTTTTTAATCATCATGACCTAATTCATGAATCTTAAAAGGAATCTTGATAATCCTACACCATGCTACAATTGGAAAACAGAGAAGACTCTTGAATCTGGTAATGAATTTTGATTTTCAAATCAAAAAAAATTCTCCTCCTCATACTTGCGCTGTATTTCATCTATCCACTTTTGTAAGTTTTTTTATCATTTTCATAGAATCCAATTGGTCATTCTGGCCTCCTTCTAGTACAATGTTGTTTCTCATGTTCCTCGTGGTCACCATGTGAGTTTTAGAAAGTGATCGCTTGACCCCACAATGGGTGTCAAAATGTTTCGATATGTAGGGATGGTTAGTCATGTTCTCCATGGGTCAGTCGTCTCATCTCCTGTTTGTCAAAACCGATTGAGGTACCTACTTTTAGTTTGACCATAATGCAAGATAATAAATGTATACTTAAATTTTGAAGTGTGATAAATTTTTTTTATCAACAATATACTAAAAGTAAAGAATTCTAAATGATTCTTGAAAATATTTTACAATTCAACATTTTCATCAAATTATTTATTTCTACGTCTAATACGTTTTTTACAAAACTTAGGTTCTATATTCATTTCAAAATCATCATCGGCGGAAGTCAATGCATTTTTAAATTTATTTTCTTTGTACTTTCCAAAAAATGAAAGAAGAACCTTTAATTGTTTAATAGCATCATCAACATAAAACAATGATAAAACTTGATTTTGATTGTCAAGAAAGTAAATTTCATAGTAGACTTAGTATCTTGAAGTCTTTTTTTTTCTATTTCTTAAGTCTCAATTTTTTCACAAAACTGTAGGGTTTATTTCAAGATTAATTATTAATAAAAATAATTAAAAATATTATTTTTCTCAACTCAATAGTAAGTATGTTTTTTCTTAAACTTGAATTATCTTTCTACACAAAACCCAACTTCGAATTATGCTCCAATTAATCTACCAAAAGACTAAACCCTAACATAATTAATAGTTTTGTAAAAAAATTTCAATTCCTCATCAAGATATATGCAAAAAAAAAAAAAAAAAAAAAAAACTCTCGAAACCCATAGATCGAAAAGTACCAAAAAACAAAACTAAACAAAAGAAACATATTTCTAATTCTAATATAAATTCAAAACATAATAAAAAAAGCAGCAACACAAATAGAAATAAAAAATATACTAGCAAAAAATGAGGATGAAAAAATTGGTACACACAAACAACATAAGATTCAAGGAATATAATTTGTCAAAATCATAAAAAAAACTCTTAAAAAAGAAGAAAGTAAGGAAAAGTAAAAGAAATCAAAGAGAGATCAAAGAAGAAAATATAATCCAGATTAATTATAAGATAATAATAACTAATCATTCTCCTTCGTAAAAAAAATTATAATTTACTAGAAAAAATTAACTTAATAATTATCATTTTTAATACCAGTAAAAATTAACGGACACTAATAATAATGTAATGAATCTTCATTCTGAAACATAAACTTATCATTAATTTGATAGAGTTATATTAGTGATAAAATATTTTTTGAGATTTTTTTTTCTTAAACATAATTTTATAATTAATTTAATAGAGGTATATTAGTACTAAAAAATTGAGTCTTATTTTAAATATAATTTTGTAATTAATTTAATAAAAAAATATTAGTAGTCAAAAAAATAATTTTGAGACTTTTTTTATGAAGGTCTAAAGCGAGTGTTTTTATTTATTTTATCATTGAACTACCTTAAATTAATTAAGAATGTGTTTCATCTTTAGCAACATCATATATTTATTAAAGAAAAAAAAATATATAATTAATATTAAATCAATCATTACAGATTTTGAAATTAAAAAGCAAAAATTAAAGGATGAAAACTTCAATTACATATTAACATTAACTTTCTTTTTAATAAATATGTGTGATAATTATTAAAAGTCAATGTATTCAATTAACCAAAACATTAATGTATTTCAAATAAAATTAAAATTTTGGTACTGAAATAATATTTGTTTTTATTATAATACAATTGAAACATGATAATATCGTTGTGCTGAATACACTTTATCCATAATAAAATTTAGGTTAAATTATGGTTTTGGTCCTTATTTTCATAGCAAAATATTGATTTGATCCTTTTATTTTTTTATTTCAATTTGGTCCCTATTTTAAAAAATTTGATGCAATCAAGCCATTTTCGTTAGTGGTGCAACAACAATGTTAATGGAGGTGCCACATGTCAGTCCTTGAATTTTTTAAATTTTTTAATTTTTTTAATTTTTTAAAAAAATTATAAATTTACCATGTGTCAAGCTGATGTCGTGCAATGTGGCAGTGACAAAGTGATGTGGTAGTGACACTGCCACGTGTCACTATTATGTCAGGTGTCATCTCCTCATTCTCAATTTGGTTTGTGTATTTTTATTTTTGTCTCAATTTAGTCACAATTTTTGTAAAAATTGTCCAATTTCGTCTCTCACCAAATTGAAACAAAAATTAATTTTTACATAAATGCTATACAAATATTTTTATTAAATTTGATATTTTTATTCAAATTGATATTTTTATTATATATTTTTAACAAAATTAAGTTTATTTAAATTTGTGTTTCACATTCAACTTTATTTAAAATTGTTTTCAAATTTTAAATTTTTTTTTTATCATTACATAAACTAGTTAAAATTATTTTTAAAATTGTTATTTTTACACCAACTCAAACATTTGTATAGAAATTATTGAACTTTACACTATTTAAAAATATATAATTATTTGAAATATATATTCAAATAAAAAAATAATATTAAAGTATGATTTAATAAAATATCAATATAATTTATGAATTTTTTTCTATTAGCATTCTTTTTTATTAACAACTTTAAAACAATTTTAAATAAAATTCAATATAAAATTTAATCTAAATAAACTTAATCTTGTCAAAAATATTTACTAGAAATATTAATTTTGGTAGAAATATTTGTGTACATTTATATAAAAATTAAATTTGGTTTCAATCTGAAGGACAAAATTGGTTAATTTTTACAAAAATTAAGACAAAATTGAGACAAAAATAAAAAATATAGGAACCAAATTGAGAATGAGGAAGTGACACATGACATTATAGTGACATGTGACATTGTCACTGCTATATCATACTGTCACTATCACGTAACACGATGCCAGCTTGGCACGTGACAAATTTTTTTAAATTTTTAAAAAAAATCAAAAAAACATAAAAAAAATCAAAAATCCAGAAACTGACACGTGACGCCCCTTTAATTTTGTTACTACACTATTAAGGAAAATGACTTGATCGTATCAAATTATTCAAAATATGAATCAAATTAAGATAAAAAAATAAAGGAACCAAATAGATATTTTGCTACGAAAATAACGATCAAAAACATAATTTAATCTAAAATTTATTTTGGTAAAGATTTTAAAAGTGAGATGGAATATATGAAGGGATGGAGTAAAGAGGCCCATTGTCCCAACCGGTATCCGAAAGGATGAAATGAAGCAATAATGTCTTGTATTTTATGCTTTGAGTCTCATTTCCTCAGACAAACAATAAAGTAAATAGTGTGCTCTTTTTTCTCTTTTAAGATTGGCTTCGTCAAAAATAAAATTCGGAATTGGCGAATACCAGAACATTGAACCGCGCAAGGAAAGTGAATGGTTCAGTTAGAAGAAACCAAACGATTACTTACATAGCAGCTGTACCAGATCCGGCATCATAGAACAATTGTCAAAGAATCACAAGCCTAAGGAGTAAAAAAAGTTAAACACTCCTGTTGAAAAATGAAAAACTATTTAATTATTTTATTAAAAAATCGTTCTATTAAACATTTAAAATATCTTTTGTTTTTGTCAAAGTCAATTACTTACATCTTTGAATCCTCAACTTCTCAATTAATTGTTTATTTTTAAATCTCTTGTAACTAGTCAATAATTACAACTAGTCAGTCAACTTATTTGGAATACTTCAACTACCATAAAATTACATATTTAAACAAAAAATAATAAATATCTAGAATATTTAATATAAGAAAATTTTAAGCATAAAATGAATTAAAAATATAAAAATATAAAAAATAAAAATCTTAAATTAGACCTGAAATTAAAAAATTTAGTTAAACACTCCACCAGTCCTCATGAAATTCTTACAACAGGCCATAACTACTGTAGCAACACGTGGAGAAGCTGACAAACACCGACCGGGTTCCTTGTCCTTCAATTGCTGTTAGCATCGAATGGCTGAAAATATTTTGAATTATATTTTCTTAATGTATTCAGTAAACAAATTTGATTAGAATGGGTAGGATTTGACCGAGTAATAGAGGTGAGCACAGAGGATTATTCCCACCGGACATCCTCACTTTTTAAATTTCAAAGTGTACCCAATCCCAACACAACACGAAGACAGAGCCTGGTGCGACGTGCAGCGGTTTTGCCTAAACCACACCCCTAATTCCCATAATCTTAACATTAATATTATTAATAATAAGAATAATATTGAATGACATTTATTAGTGTCGTGCCCTCACATTTCTCATCACCAGCCACCAACATCTATCTTCTTGACATTAAAACCCCCTCACTAACTCACATTTCCAATCGCATAAAACGACCATTTCCAAAATCCTCGTACCCCTGTCTGTGGATCAAGCAATGCAAGGGAGCGAGAGGATGAAGAACCGATGGTTCATGTGGCTATTGGGGGCGTTGTGTATAATTGGAGCCACGCTCTTCATCGCTAGTTTCATGCAAACCTCTGAGAACAGTCTTCTATGCACAATAACCAGAGCGCAGCAGCGTTTAACAGGACCTCCCACATCGATGCAGCTCAGAGCGATACTTCACTACGCCACCTCGCAGATTGTGCCGCAACAGTCTCTTTCGGAGATCACCATCACCTTCGACGTCCTCCAGGCCCTTAATCGGCCCGCCAAATTCCTCATCTTTGGGCTGGGCCACGACTCCCTCATGTGGGCCGGTCTCAACGCGGGAGGCACCACGCTCTTCCTCGAGGAGGACCCTAAGTGGGTCCAGACCGTCCTCAAAGAGGCGCCGGGCCTCCGTGCCCACACCGTCCGCTACCGAACCCAGCTCCGGGAAGCCGACGAGCTCCTCTCGTCTTACCGCTCCGAGCCCGCCTGCTCGCCGGCCACTGCCACGCTCCGCGGCAACGAGCGGTGCAAGCTGGCGCTCCAGAACCTCCCGGACGAGGTGTACTCGACGGAGTGGGATCTGATCATGATCGACGCGCCGAAGGGGTACTTCGCGGAGGCGCCAGGACGCATGGCGGCGATCTTCTCGGCGGCGGTGATGGCGAGGGACAGGAAGGGCTCCGGCGTGACGCACGTGTTCCTGCACGATGTGGATCGGAAGGTGGAGAAGGCTTACGCCGAGGAGTTTCTCTGCCGGAAGCAGTTGGTCAAAGGCGTGGGCAGGCTCTGGCACTTCGAGATTCCTCCCTGGGCTAATCACTCTCGTCATGACGCGCGTTTCTGTTAGGTTTCACTTTTTCTTATTTTATTTTATTTTATTTTATTTTAACGGTGTAGTGAATACTGAAGAATAGTGAGAGGACCATATCTATATGTCATTATAGCTCTACCATTTTAGTTTACTTTTTTGCATCTTCTTAGTTTGAACACAGAAAAAACGGTAATCATTACAAGTGGACGGTGGCGATGAAGAAGGCTCCGTCGCACTCTACCGACACTTTTTCACACACGAGAAACTTGTGGGTTCTGCTTCGTTCCTTTTTCGTTTGGCTTCTGTTAACACCTTATTACTCTAATTTGGATTGGATATGGCGGTTAATGTCGATTCTGTTTTGTCCTCACTCATGCTTTCCGGTTCATGTGAGATTAAACTGAGTTTAAGTTAAATAGAGTTTATAAGTTAACAAACTCTATTTATATCTTTAACCTGGTGACATGAAAAAGTCCAGTTAATTTCAGAAGTAAATATATCATTGAATATAAAACATTTATGACAATTTTGATGGAAAAAATTAGGCATGCTTCTGTGATAAATTCACTCACTTTAGTATAACAAAGCAGAAGTCATGAAAATTAGAATATAAGATAAAATCATAATCAACTTATAACATTTTGTGTAGAAATAATTTCATTAAATATAATAAAAAACATTGAGGGTAATTTTCCCATATCCCTTCTTCCTCCATCCCATCCCATCCGCTGTACCAAATTGTTTGTATTTCCATTAAACATACCAGTACGGCGGCTCACAAGTTGTTTGAGATGTGCAATTATTTGACGAATGTGGGAAAGTATGCAAGCCGAGTTTCAATATGTTCTAATGCTGAAAAAATTAATATTAAAATTTTTAATTAGTATATATTTAAAATGGCTTTTAAGGAAATATAAATATACAATTAAGATGTATAATATAGAGAAGAAAATTTTGGTTGGATGGATTTTACAATATTGTATTGCTTACAGTTGGGTAAAACAATTTTTATGCATATATTAAAGGAACAATATTTTTCTTATTTTAAAAATGTTATATAAAGAAAGTTGTTTACGGTTTCAATGTTAGAGATAATAGTCTGAATTTGTAAACAATATTTCTTCTGAAAAGGTACACAAATCTTTCTCTTTCACCTTCATTCAAGTTTTTTAAATGTACAAAAATTGATTTTGCTTCTTTCAAATAAAAGACACTATTTTAAAATCATTTCTTACTTAATTGATTATTTCAATTAACAATTAATTTAATTATTTCAATTAACACTATACGAATTATTAACAATTAAAATAATTTAATTATTTCAAAAGCACTGACCTTATGGTTCTAGTGGTGATAAAAGTATTGGGTGGGTGGGTGGGTAATTTTTTTCTCGCATTCATCTGGGTTAGATATAACATAATTTTTATACTTGTATCAAACAAACACATTGACTTAGTGATCATGGTGTTGATATTTTAGTGTTGGTGTCTATATAGGACATCACTATAAGACATCACTATAACGCAGTGATATTTTGTAAATGTCACGCAAAATTTTTTAAATAAAAAGATTGGTTAGAAGCTTTTATTGTAATGGATAAACAGTTGAGATTTTTGTTTTCAACAATAAAAACACACACAAACACATTCACAAAATAATTTCCCTTCCAATGCACACTGCATATTTTTAAATAAATATGACTGAATTTGTAGTCAAATTAGTGACTAATAATTAAATTAATGATTGAATATGCGATGAAATCTGTTCTACAAATGACTAAATTAATGATCGATTTAAAAATATTGATTCCATAACAAAATTGGTCACTATTTTTTTTTTAAATTTCAAATTTTTTTAAACAATATAAACTTGATAAATGTTGAACATATATGTAATATTTACATAATTTCGTCATTGTAAAACTAATTTTACATAAATATTTTTCAAAATAATATAATCATCCAAAAAAGTTGATAATGTTATTCCTTAACTAGGATTCAATACAAACAATACACTAATAATAAGATAAAATCTAGGTAAGGAGAATAAAATTATGTGGGGAGTGCTAACAAATATTTTGGTGTTCAGATTTTCAAATCAAAAGTGGAACACACACCATCTGCACAACATCATCACCTCACATTCATGTAAATTAAATTCAATAAAAGTTCTCAAATCCTCAAAATTCATTTATCCTCCTTGCTTGAAATCATTTTCAAATAAAAAAAATCACTACGCCCAGAGGTGGGGAGTGCTGTAAACTTATGTGGGGAGTGCTAGCAAATATTTTGGTGTCCAGATTTTCAAATAAAAAATGGAACACAAACCATAATCTGCACAACATCATCACCTCACATTCATGTAAATTAAATTCAATAAAAGTTCTCAAATCCTCAAAATTCCTTTGTCCTCCTTGATTGGAAGCATTTTCAAATATTAAAAATAAATACTACACCCAGAGATGGGGAGTGCTTTCAAATTATGTGGGGAGTGCAATCAAATATTTTGGTGTACAGATTCTGAAATCAAAAATGGAACACACACCATAATTTGCACAACATCATCACCTCATATTCATGTAAATTAAATTCAATAAAAGTTCTCAAATCCTCAAAATTCCTTTATCCTCATTGCTTGGATGCATTTTCAAATTAAAAAAAATAAATATTGTGCCCAGAGGTGAGGAATGATGTCATATTATGTGAGGAGTGCATCCGACATTTTGGTGAGATATATCCATATTCAAAATGGTAGATACATCTTCACCACAAGATCATCACCTGAACTTCCTGTAAATGACCTTAAATAAAAGTTCCTAAATGTTCGACATTGCATCATCATCCTTCCAATTCTTTTCAAATTACAGAATGAAAAATTGAACCCAGACGTGGGGAGTGTTGTCAAAATATGTGGGGAGTGGCATAAAATATTTTGGTCTACAGATTTCCAAATCATAAATGGAACATACACCATTATGGCCACAAATATTCTTTGTAAAAGCATAAACAAAACAAATACAATGAAATGGCCACAACAGTTCCATATAAATATTTCAAGCATTCCAGAAACACAAAAGGCGTGCTACACTCAACATATAATTCTAAGTACTGTAACATTCCAGTTAATAAAACATAAATACAGAGTTTCAAGTATGTTCTCATCAAAGATACAATAGCACCATTGAGGTTAAAGTGGGGACCCATTAAGGAATGGTGCAAGTCGCTTCCGGTGGAATGGTTGTCGTTGTCGTCGACTCGCTTCTAGTGGAATCGATCTCGTCCAGTATCGTCGCTATTGCCGGTGTCTCCTCTTACGATGACAGCTTCCCGCTTCGCTTCTTTAACACGAGAACTTTACTGAATGGTTGCCGTTGTCGTCGACTCGCTTCCACTAGAATCGATCCCGTCCAGTATCGTCCGGTATCTCCTCTTACGATGACAGCTTCCCGCTTCGCTTCTCTAACACGAGAACTTTACTCTGTCCCCCTTTCTCTCTTTGTCTCACCAACACTTTTATTTTGCCAAAAAGAATTTGGGTAACTTTCGCTATCCCCCTTTCTCTCTTTGTCTCACCAACACTTTTATTTTGTCAAAAAGAATTTGGGTAACTTTCGCATGTGTACAACAGTTTGGTTTCATTAAAAAAATTAAGTTTAAAAATAAAAAAGGTGTGCCACGTAAACCATGTTAAAATTGAGTTTAAAAAATATGTTGAAATATCATTTTCGTTTCTCATATTTTCTTATTTTTCTGTACTCGTCTTGATTTTTGTTTATGACTTAATTATTTATTATTATAACATTTTTATTTATCGGACTTCATTGCAAACAGAAAAGAACCACTGCACATCCAAGCTTCTCCACCCCCATACTTGAGAGACACTTGTTCTCAATGTGTGAAGAAGAAAAGCAAGCAAACAAAATTTATTCTGCAAGGAAAAACAGAGTTCAAAAACAAAAAAATTAAATCTAGAAATTGAATTAAAAGAAAAAGAAAGCTTCTTCAGGTTGGCCACAAGTAAAAGTTCATTTTCTTAACTTTTATGTAAAAAAGATTGCTTTTTATTCTAATATTTATTATACTACTTAAGACTACACTAGCTACTAGCAAAAATGTATTACTACTATTTAAAAGAAAAAAAAAAGGGCCTATTAGTTTTTGTCCCTTGTGTTCAACCAAGATGTGCAACTGGTCCATGTCAACAATGATTTTCTCCTTTCAAGCCCTCTGCAGCAGCAATAGTGCTCAATCTAATGACAATTGTTGGGCATGTGAAGCTTTACTGTCAATAGTGGCAACATTATTTAGAAATAAATAATATTTATAAAAGACTTTTACTAATTTTATCTTCTTATTTCCAAGGGATGGATTTTAAGTAATCAAAATGCACTGAAAGCAGCTCCAAGTAATTTATTTTTGGAATATATCAGAGTTGAAAGTTATTTCTAAGAAGGATTATGTTATGGGACAATGACGCGTCTTAGTCTCATGACAATTTCTTTCACTTCAATTCAGATATCGTGCACTCAAACAATCCACAAATATATTTCTTTCCTTAAGAAAGAAATCTCAACAAAATTACCACAAAAACGACATTTTATTTATCATGAAATAGACAATAACAGCAGCAAATCCTCCTATCGTTCTTTACATTCAAACATAGACAAATTCTCACAAATTCAATAATCCAAAAGGGATTAATTATACATAATCTTTTATTTTCTACTCTCCCATTTCAGCATGTAATCAAAAGCTTTGTTAATTTCTTAGAATAGAACGGTGTGAGTGATGAATTTCTCCAGTTCCAATTCCTGCACATAAAGACACATCAATTTGAATGACCTTACACACTGCACAAATCAATAATATAAACTTACCCCAATCATGTACTTCTCCACAACTGAAGGAAGATCAGTGCGAGGTTTGTAGTTACCATAGAAGGTACCCTTAAGAGTCCTCTCGTTCAAAAAATTCACTCGATGAGTTTTGAATGCATCATCTTTGCTTGGCACTCCAACATGTACAGCAACACCCCAACCCTGAAGAAATAATCAAGGATCAGCCTTAGAAGCTTCACATAAATTTCTTAGCACTAAATAGAGCAAGCAAGGAATGATTTACGTACATCGTGAACACATTCGAATGTTGACACCATGCTTTGAATGCTGCCAGTACATTCAACAGCAATTACCTGGAAGCCAACATTCACATCTCAATCAACATCAACAAAATAAAAAACAATTTTGAAAATATAAAAGAAAAAGTAGCTTTAAGAGGCTTTGTCATGGTCTTTTGGGTTCACAAATTCATTGACCCCAAACTTTTTAGCTGCCAAGAAGAACAAAAATGAGAGAAGCCGTCAATAAGTGAATAACCCTTTAATGTATGTTTAGCTGAATTCCTTCATTTATTTGAAGAAGAAACCACTCTACCTTCTTGAAATCGGCTTGAAACTAAATCAACCCCAATGATTCTTGATGCACCGGAAATCCTTGCCCCTTTAGCAGCCTGTGATTTGATCACAAAGAAACAGAAATTAATATTGGACTTTCATAATTTGCATAAAAACTACAATGCTCAGACACAAAGGCAAGATTAACCTACAGCAAGGCCAACAGCTCCAAGTGAAAAATGGCAACAGAAGAACCAGGTTTTGGTTCACTAACATTATTGTTACAGACTATGTCAAGGCCAGGATTTTCCAAACCTGTGCATATTCCACAACTGAGAACACAATTTTTGTCAAGTGGGGGCAGTAGGGTTGACTTTGGCAACACATCCAGCATGAACCACAGTGTATTCACTGAATGTAGAGGTACCAACAAAATGGTAAATAGGTTGTCCCTTTACAGAAAATCTTGTTTGACTATCATGGATAATGACACCGCGATCAGTGTTGATCCTTAGCAGATCACACATGTTGCTCTCCTCTGACTTACAATGTGCCACCTCTACTTCCTCAATCACCAGTGGCTTCCCTGCCTCCCATGCTACCGCAGCTGCCACATTCATGCATTTCAACGTACATTCAATTCAAACAAAAGACAATTCTTTTATAGCCACAAGCAAAATTTGAAAACCAAATGTTCACTCGTTGATTGCTAAATAACGATAACCTGTCCGTTGAACAAACTTCTATAATACCATTTACCACTTTGAAATGGTGGGCAAACAAGATTTCAAGATCCAACAAAACTTACTCCACAATTCAAAGCTCAGAAATGACCCAACTTGTAGTACCCACAAATAAAGTATAAAGAATTAAGGGTTTTTCGTATAATTCGAAGTGCCCATAACATGAATGCACGCTCAAGATGTTAACAAATATGAAAAAACAAAAACTTTCTTAGAAAAAAAAAGGACGAGATGAATCTAAGCTATGCACAACACAAAAAGTGAAACATTGAAAAGAACAAAATGAAAATAAGAAGGGTGGATGAGTTACCTTTGCATTTTGATGACCTGACCATTGCTGGACATTGCTAACGATAGTCGGGGAGAACACTACTAAAACTTCTGATATGAAAATTTTCTTATAAATTTCTTATAAAAATTTGTAGGAAAAGAATTTTTTACTATTTTTTCCACGAATTTTAATCAATAGATAATATCTTCGTGAATAATTAATTATCATGAAATTTAAAAATTTGTAGAAAATTTCTTGCAAATTTTTTATGAAAAATATTCGTATCAAATTTTTTTACGAAAAAAATTCACAGTAATTTTTCTTGCGAAAAAATTAATTTAAAAAATTGTAGGTACTTTTTTTTGCAAATTTATATTTTGCAAGTAATTTTATTGTGTATTTTAAATTTGCAGGTAATTTCTTATAAAAAAATCGCAAGTATTTTTCCTGCAAAAATGAATTTGTAAGTATATTTTTTTACCAATAATTTTGCAAGAAAATTTGCAAGAAACATTTTATAAATTTAAAATATATAAATATATATAATTATTCTTTGGGGTCTAATGATGTTATTTTACACTTTATATATTTTTTATATATATTTTGAATGTAATTTTATTTTATTTTAAATTTTGTATATGTTGATATATTTTATATTTTACAATTTAATTAAATAAAATATTTCTTGTAGTTTTAATTGAATAAATTCTATATTTTATTTTATATTTCAAATTTTATGAACACACTCTCTACAAAAATTGTGAATCTTACTGAAGGTTTATTAAGAGAGGTTAGGATAACTTTAAGTAATTTATATGGATATCAGAGGTTTTTGAAACCCCCGGTATGTATGGGAGGTTTTCAAACTGAACAATAGGAAATCACATTTTCCTTTCATTTTTACCGTCCTCTTTTCTCAGTTTTCAGTACATTGTATTATTTCGCATGACCTAACAGAGGGTTTCTTCACTTCATCTCCTTTGTCTCTCGATTTCAGCAAACATGGTCCTCTCAATCGTAGCTTTCGATTCCTCTGCTTTTGTCTTCTCCGATTGGCTCAACCACAATTTCGAATTGGTAATGGCTTTCAATTTTTCTTTCACTTTCATCTTAATTTATCACTTTCCCTTTCATCAAATTCGTACTACGTTGTGCAATTGCAGGTTCAACAGCTATGATCTGTGCGTTGCCTTCAGGTTCAGTAATTTGTGTTTTTTCAAAGTTGTGTGCTGTTTCTCGTGTGCGCAGTTGCTTCACAGGTTTTCTACTTGACCTAACCTAAAGCTATTGAAACAATTGAACTTGTGTGCATAGAACAAAAGCAACAAAGCAAATCAACCATCAATGTAATAAACAAATACACAAAATTAAGAAACAATCCGCAAACCCATTTGATAGATCTAGGGAAATACGGTAATAGGAGATGAAGACAAAATAATCATAGAAAATGGAAACAAAACAATCACCTGATTAAGGAGAACAAAACCTTAATAGAAAAAGGCAAAGGAAAAATAAATAAATCTAGAATTTCAAAAATATGAGCAGGAGAGGAAGTAGGGATCGTTTGCGAGTTCATCCCATAAAACTACCACAAAATATAGAAATTCAGTAGTGACCAGAAGCTTCCTCAACAATTTTCCCATTTTGAAAAGAAAGCCAAATCACATCATCTATAGTGTTAGCGCCATTGCAAATGCTTTGCTCAACAAAAGTCCAAATGATTTGAGACACTTCGAAAAAATGAAAAAATCAAACTAAACAACATGTGTAAAAAATTTAGGTAAGGATATTTGGGTAATATCCTTAATAGTTTGTTTTCTTAGTTTTTAAGTAGATTCCATTCAAACCATTCTATTTTTCATTTTTAGCATTCCATCTACCATATCTCCAATATTAGTTTATTTATGCATGGAGTTATCATATAGTCTCGGATATTTAATCGATAGTGGAGTGTTTAAGCACTAATTTAGTGTATAATTGAAAATCCCCTCTTGTTTTCCTTATTTAAAATTTGTTGAGATAAGAAAACACTAGAATAGATATCGATAATAACATTCTAATTAAATGACTTCAAAGATGCCAACAAGTGTGTTTTTCATTAGCTGAAAGCTCACAAAATATTACGTTTTACTAATGGTCGAAAGTAATCGGTGTATTTGTTAATCATTAAGCATTCTTAGCAAAGAAGATAATTTTGTTGGCTTACATAGTGCCAATCACATTTCACCTATTTGTTTCACATCTCTTTCATTTCATAATCTTTATATTAACTTTGCATTTCACACGTTCTTAAAAATTATTTTCACATAATATCATTTTCTATAGTAATTATATTTCTATTCTTGATACTTACGCTGCACAAAACAGTAGGAGAAAAACACTAAATTTAATTAGAAATTTTATTTCTTAACTCTATTTTCTGATTTGGGAAAATGCAAAAAAAGGTATAAATTAGAATACAATTTACTCCGATGTATCCTTGAAATCAGGTAAATGATTCTCCTTATTAATGCTCTACCTAAATAAGAAAATAATAATTTATTTTATTTACATTAAATCCTAACATGGGGTGTACAAATAAGAATTGAATGATTTTGATTGATATATGATGATCTCAAACATATTCTGATTGATATGAGCTAATCTCCATCAATTATTATATCTCCGAATTTAATGTAATCAAATCATAGCTTCAATAAAATAAAATCATATCTCTAATACAAAGGTTCTTACTTTTATTATTTCTTACACTTGTGTTGTGAGGAAGAGTTTGGCTCTAATAAGGACCTTAGTATTAAGGGAAGCCTCCCTTAAATGCTAACTATTAAAGCGGGTATGAATGAAGTGAGTTATAAATGTACACCTAGCATCATATAAAAGTTTATTTGGGACTTAAGCATTGCATAATGTGACACTTCACTCAACTTTTATGGCCCACACTTCACAAATATTAAAAATCAGCGGTAATACATATTGATAAGCTTCCAAGTGCTTGATAAACCCTCCCTTAAAAGCTGGTAGTTAAAGAGACCAAGCCACTTTTATACTCAATTGAGTATATGATATTACTCAATCCGAGGCTTAGGAACCCCATAATACCTTAGTCTCTATCAAACTTACAGTCAAAATTTCAATCCTTATATAGTTTACGTTTTGTAACAAAGGATCATTCATGATTCCTCTGATTCAGTCACTACGTCCATATAAATAATACTTCCAATTCTTATTTTGGAATTTGGTTCCTATGATAACCTAGTCCAATGACCCAACAGAAATCTATTTAAAGTGTAGTATGGATCTATTTAAATATTTCCAAGCAAGAATTTCTGAAAATTGAGCAAAATCAAAGGAGAATGTTTCAATACATTAAGACTATATAATATATACCTCAAAAGCAGCTCCTTGTCCTCCATTGGAAGCAAACTCCTGTTCTGTTTGTGAAACTAACATAAGCTTTCGCTCATCAACTATCTTGCTCATTTCGGTTAATAAAGTAACATATTTTGTCACATTTCCATGCCATTTTCTGTACTCAGGATAATTATCAACAAATTTGGTCATGTCCTCTGTCAAGAGTAAAATCATAAAATCGGTGAATTTTATACGATGCCACCAAGTATAAATAGTTTTGGTTTAATTAATTTATTGGTCCATGTATTTGTTCAAAAATATCAAGTTAGTCCTTCAGGTTTTTTTAGACTTAATTTGGTTTCGATTATTGAAAAATTAATGCAATTTGATCCTTTTTTGTTAAATTTCTTGAAACAGATTAAGTATTTTTCATCAAAATTTAAACTGTTAATAAGGATGTCTTGCTTTGTTGAAATAATTAACATAATCCTAGTGTCAATTTCGATGAAAAATCCTTGATATACTTTAAGAAATGTAAGAAAAGGACTAAATTGCATCAATTATAAAAAATTGAGATCAAGTTGAGACTAAAAAAAAAATTGGAGGACTAACTTGACATATTTGAAAGAGAACAAGACTAAAAATGTATTTAAACCACAAGTTAGATAGTGCTCATAAATTATTTTCAAATTCTAACTTAAAAAAATTGCTTTATTTAATATTTACTTTTTATTGGCAAAACCTCTTGTATTTAGAGTGTGATAAACATTAGTTTATGAAAAAACAAAGAGTGTAATAAATACTAAATTTTTATTAAAGGTGGTAAAAGGAGAAAAAATCCCTTACATTCAATCATATGTCACTATTTTTACATCAATGAAATTCATTATCTAACTTCTAACAATACTTCGGATCTAAATTTTCCATCATTTTTCAAGTTAGAAAAACTATACTTATTTCTTATCATTATTAAGTTTGATCGAATAGTCTTTGAGATGGGTATATTAAATTATTCAGGTGTGGATGAACTCCAAATCATAAAGAGGGGAAGTTCACATGTGACTCTGTGACTCTCCGATAACATGCTAGGTTAGGTTATACTTCCTGTTATGTAGACACGTATTTATAACCATTTTAGACCCATGAAAATCAAGGATATATTAACATAGTTACATATGCAAGTTAACAAATTTTGTTTCTATTTGTAAATCATATATTATTTTGAAAATTATATTTCCCTTATTTGAAGATGGTTAAATATATATATTTGGATCTTATATTTGAACCCTTGATTATTGGGCCTATTATAACCTGCTTAACATACAAATTTAATTATAACTGTTCCAGTAAAGGTTTAAACTAACCTTCAACCAAAAACAAAAAAAAAGTGAAAAAGTATTTTAACCTCATCTAAGAATCACAATCTGGCCAAAATAGTTTCGTCCAACAGAGTGTACCCACTTGCATTTTCCTGATTTGGCTTGCTGAAGATTTGATCGTGATCTAAGCCCTCAATCTTGTCTACCTTTCAAATTGTACAAAGGTAAAGGGGTGATAAGAGAAAACGGTGATGAACAATTTCTTCTTTTAAAGGATCCTCCAATTTGCTTAAGAAAAAAGCAACTTCAAAATCTCAAGAACAAGAACCATAAGTCCTGGACATGATATGATATGTGTCCATCGACCAAATTCAAATAAACGAATGCTCACACCAATGGACTTGCACCAGAAGAGAAACATCTTAAGAATGTAGATGAGTTGTTGCACCTTCCTTTTGTGGATGAAGAATATCCTCCCCCAACTCTATGATGAGCATTATGAAGCAAGTGTACTTTTACCCTCTTTAAGTGAAGACTAGGGATGTCAAAAAAAAATTCGTACTCGTAGATATCCACGAATAAAACCTGTAACGAGTTGGAAATAGATATTGTAAATGGATACCAACGAGTAACATGTATGCGTATTTTTTATACTCACATGTTAACGGAGTGAGTACAAGTATCATAATATCCGTACCCGTACTCGTTATACTCTAATTTAAATTAAAAAAAATTATTAAAACATTAACACATTAATTTTAAATGAGTTATTTTTTATCAATTGGTTTTAAAAAAAAAAAATCATTTCTTTATAAACTTATCTTCTTGATATTTGATCCAAGCCACATCAACCAACATCATCAAGTGCTCCAATGCTTCTCTCTTACTTAGATGCCGAACAGCTAGACTAAGGTCATCTTTTCAATGGTCCTTAACGGGGAGCAGAAAAATTAAAGTTCAAAGAAAAGGAGGATAATATAGATGTTGATTTAAGGGGAGTAGATGAAGTCTGCATTTGATATTGATTAGTTGATGTAAGTTTAGGACTATTAGGCGCTACAAGTTATAAGTATTAGATGTTGCAAGCTACAAGCATTAGAAGCTAGAAGTTACAAGTATCAGATGCTATAAGCATCAAACACTACAAGCATCAAATGCTAAGTCATGCATCATAGGACCTCACTTATTTTGCTTTAATTTATTAGTTGTTCTTATTGGTCTTATAATTTATGATTTGCACAAGTTTATTCTGATTAAAGCTTCAATATAATGAAGCCAAATCTCCGTCCATCCATATTTTTGTATCTTGAGATAAAATCCTCCGTTACTCTTCCCCACATATCGAAAGTCTCATACCTTTGTTTGAAACCAACGGATGGTCACTCTAGCCCCTCCTGATATTTCCGAAAATCCTCCCAATTTCAACAACTCCCACTCCTCACACATTAGTTGTTCTTGTATATTTCCCTTTTAAGAAACAGAATAAATGCAACTATTGTTTACAATTATTATCCCAAAGTAACAAGGTTTGATTAGTTGATATCTCCCCGTTTGGTTACTTGAACTGTTATAAGAAAAAAGAAAAAATTTTCATTTTAAACTTCACTCTTAAATCGACACACTACTACTACTGCATTTCTCCTACTATTTTTCTTCCACACCCTAACTTCTATATAATTCTTTTAAACCCACCTCTCATGATCAAATAATCTAACTATCCATCACTTTCCTTTTATTTTTTTCCATGTGTTTCCCTCTAAGGGTTTTTGTATGTATCTCAAAGGATCATTGTATGTTTGTTTGGTTTTATTGGTTCTGATTTCTGATTTGTGCCTCTTTTGAACTAATTGTTTTTGTTGAAGGTGGAGGCATAATATATTCTGAGGCTAGGTTCGGTACATTCAGATTCATGTAAAGTCCTTGCTGGGATGATCCATTGTAGGTGTTTGGTTTTAATTGGTAGAATTGCTTAGGGTGTTTGGTTTTAATTGGTAGAATTGCTTAGGGTGTTTGGTTTTAATTGGTAGAATTGCTTAGGGTGTTTGGTTTTAATTGTTGAAACTAATTGTTTGATTTTGTTGGTTCTAATTTATGCCAATGTAGATGTTTGTGAGTAGGCTTGTTGATTGGTGGTGAGGGTTTTCTGCTGAAGCCTTAACGTAAAGGTGAGTTGCTTATTTTACTATGTGATTTTGGTTTTCAATCTCTTTATTATGCTTTGAATTAGTTGTTCATGTGATTTACTATCTGAATCTATTTTTTTTGCTTTGAAGCTTGTGAGGTACATGTGAAAAGTGTTTAAGTGTCCAATACACACATAATGTATACACGAGAAAATATTATGCAAAGAAAACAAGAGGATATAAAAGTTATAGAAAACAACTGAATATATTTAAATAATTTTTTGATTATTTACATTCCCCTTAATTAGAGAATGGAAGCCTACAAGTCAATTATGACTTTTGCCTAGAAGTAGCAGATAACAAGTCCATTGGAAAATAAAGAGAAATGACTTGAAGAGAACCTATCCAACGTGGTTGGAATCACAAAACCACCTTTTAAACCCAGCTTGGCAATAAACTAGTTAAACTAGGATTTACAAGCTTGGGACTTAGTGCATATTTTGTGTCCTGTTTGTATAGAATGCATGAAATGGTATTTTTCTCATTTGGACATGTATACTATGATGCACGTGAAATTTAGAAACAAACAAATGAACAATATATAAAAGGGAATTAAAAAATGATTGGTTAAACTAAAGTGAGTGCAAAATGGCTTGCAAAGAGGGGCTAAAATGCATATGAAGGTGAAAAATTGTGTTTCAAGATCTATAAATGCCTTGAACAAGTTTCAATATGATGAAATATGCCGAATAAATAGTGAGGACTGTCCAGCAATCACAAATTCCTGAAATCACTATCCCAACCACACTTTCAAGTAAGAAAACTAGGTTAATTATGCACATGTTTGTGTGATCAAGGGTTAGAACGTGTAGCAGTGTACAAATGCATGATCCTACCATCTTGACATGATTATTATGATGCTAATGAGTTACTAAAACAAAGAATTTTCCTAAAGAACTAGCCCAAAATAAAATTCCTAATTCTAGCTCATCTAGAAAACCTAAAATTAGCATATCGAGTCAAAACTTGTGAAATGCTTGGAATGAGATAATTGATGGCTCAACATGTTTCAAATCACTAAACCAAGATGCTAAAATGCTCAAACCTTGATTTGGAGATTTTACTTGAAAAGTCAACTTTGGGTCAACTATCCATCTTTAGTAATTTTTAGAGTGGTTGAAATTTGCACCCTTGTTGGATTTCTTTCTTCAACAACCTCTAATCACTTTTAATTCATTGAATTAGAGTTGCTAAGGTTCACCAAAGTCACACAATAAAAATTAATGTGTTAGTTCACTATATACAACAAAACTAGGCTAACTAGTTAGTCTAAAACTACTAAAAACTAGAATAAGGTGGTTATTTCTAGTGCCAGGCATGACATTAATGGGGTAGAAAGAAATAATATATTGCTCGATGGGACCTAGTTCCATTTCAATCAACCAAATACTTAAGATATGCCATATTGAATAACTTTGTAGCTAATTTGAGTCTATAATCCCTCTAAAACCAAATAGATTGTGGGGGAATAAAATGAATGCATAATATACCATAAAATGATGCAAAAGTGTTGCTGAGAATATGAAAAAAAAAAAATCTCAAGCCACTCACACTACCAAGATTCAACACAACATTTTAAGGCAAAAATGTGCAAATCTCTACGAATTGGTAATGTGAGGGAATTAAAATGAGATATGAATATGAAAAACTATTAAGAAACATGGCATGAATGTTTTTGAGGTCCTAGGTTGTCCTAATTTCATGCCTAAATGCGAAATTAAAAACTGTTTGATGAAATGTCTCAATGAAACGCTTGGTTTCACTAAGTGTTTGATGAAATGCTTGAATATACTAACTCGAGAATCATGCAATATAAATTACCTAAAAATGTTTTTATATGATATCCTATGGTAAATGAATGCTCAAACTAAATAAAAAAACTTACAAATCACAAAATCACTAGTTGAATCAATATTGGCAGCAAAGACAACTAAAATGGGTTGTGACAACAACTATGATCATGCAATTTTAACGTTGTGATCCAATGATAATTATTGAACTAAGATTCTATATGTCTAAGGGTATGGATACAATGCAAAAACAAAGTCAAATATATAGAAAATGTAAAACCATTAATTAAACCACACTTGACAACAAAGATATTCACTATTAGTTTTGACAACTTCTGGTTTAACTGCAAATTTCATGGTTTAATTGAATGATATGAATGAACTGGTGTTTTTAGCAGTTGAACAAATATAATATAATGCAAATTAAATGCATAAACAAAGAAATGAACATAATATGGAGGAAATTAGAAAATGGCTAATTGAACTTAAATGAATACAAAGTAGCTTCTTGGAATGGGTAAAGTCATGTATATGAATGGGGGAACTAGATTCCATGATTGTAAATGCTATGGACAAGTTTTAATATGCTAAAAAAAGTTAGCTAAATGTTCAGAACTCTCCAACAATCACAAATGCAAAAACTCACTATCCAAACCAGAATTTTAAAGCAAACAAAGTCAACTAGTTATGCATGAATGCATGATCCTAAAATCTAAATATGTTTAATATGATGTTAATAGACTCCTAAAACACTAAATTTGTTGAAAGAACTAGTGTACAAGAAAATTCCAATTCTAGTTTGTGTAGATAGCCCTAAAATGTACTCAATGGGTCAAAATTTGTAAAATGCATGGAATGACATAATTGAGGGTTTTGACATGTTTCTAATCTCCAAATAAACTTTCTAGAATGATAAAAAACAATGCTGGAATAACAGAAACTCAAAATCATTGGTTGGACCAAATTTGACAGCAAACTAGCCTAAACTAACTTTAACATCAAAATTTTCCTCTTGATTTTAAATTCTAATATAGTGCAAGATATATTTGGATGATTTTAAGATAAGGAATCTTCAAGTGAGACAAATTTGAGGACAATTCTCTTCAAGAAGGAGGGAATGATAGAGGACTATCCTAAGATTTCATACAAGAAGAACTTGAAGATGAACCTTTACAACTTAAAGGACCTATGACAAGGGCAAGGAGCAAAAGATTGAAAGATCAAAACTATTCAAGGCTCCTCATGCTACAAGCAATCTGAAATTCAAAGAATATGAAGATCATGGCTTAAAGCATTTGAAGGATAGTTTTTAGGAAAATTAGTTTATGTTTTTATTCTTTGGGTTTCCTCTTAGAAATTAGTTATGTTCTATATTTTTGGGCTTTGGCCTTTCTTTTATAAATTAGTTTATGTTTTTATGTTTTGGGCTTGAGCCTTCTTGTAGGGTTCTCAGGTTTTCTTAAACTTATGTGCCTATATATAGAGGTACCAAAAAGAATGTAGACACTTCATATATTGAATTTGATTTCATTAAAGAGGGGATTCTCTTTGTTCTTGGCTTAGGCCTCTGGTTCTTATCAGAGATTAACATCTTTGTGGCGAATCTTCACTTGACTTATCAATCGGCTAGATTGTGGCGTCCTCCATCTTTGTTTTATTCCGCATTCTTCTCTGATTTATTTGTGTCGTGCCTATCGAGGATTGAAATTCAGAAACGATCATATTCTTTCCTGGATAATATGATGTGAATTGAATGCTAAAATTCAAAATTGGACAGAATATGGAGTAAATAAAAAATACCTAATTTTGTAGATGCATATAATACTACATAATGGGTCAAATTATGTAAACTGACTTAAAATGATTAAAACTTGATACCAACATGAATCTAAATTCTAAACAAACATGTTTGAATTATCAAATTACTGTTGCAATCAAGAAAAACAAAAAAAATTCCAAAATTAACTACTTTTTGGAGTTTTGATGATTTGAGCTTTTAATTCCAAAACTATGAATTGGAACATGTTAAAGATGATAGAAAATGGGTAAAAATAGCAAGCAATGACTGAAAACGAAATTAAAACTCAAAAACTATAAATGGGTTGTGAAATAGGGTTGGAACCAACCACAACATGTAAAACTTTCTACCTAAATGGTATCTCTTTATGAATAGGTTGTCAAATATTGTCCAATTAGTGTTACTGCACGCACCAAGTGGACTTTGGTGCCTTGTAACAATTCCTGGAAAAACTTATTTTCTTCACCATGTTCATTAAAAATATTGTCATGGGTCTCCACCTTCATTATCTCCCAGTTGCTATCATACATTTGAACCTTCATTAATTTTAGTTGCATAAATTAGTATCTCCAAATTCTTGCATCTTAATTAAATTTTAGTTGTGGAATTGTGATGTCTGCTATTAATAAAGTTTTGTTGTTGAACTGTTTGAGAGATTTTTCTATTCTATCTTCATTAGTGAGTTATATAGCTTGTGCTCATAAAATTTCCTTTGCTAAGAATTTCTTTATGTGAATTGTTCCAAAGTCAAATGAGTTATATATCACAATAACTTTTTTTTGTAGTTTATGCACAAAGCGAAATAACTATAAGCAAGATTGAACTCTTGTGCATCATATTTTTGTAAATGTTATGGAGTATTTTTTTTTCATTGCTTTATTTAATAAAGTGAGTATGTTTTATAAACTACAAGGTAATAAATTAGCACAATTTTTTTTGTTGGATAATTCTAGAACATTGCTGGCAGAATCATGCAATTGTCACATTTTTTTCCAATAGAAAGTATTGTCAAGGACTTCATAAAATTAAGTTAAATTGTTATATTCAGTCATTCGATCATAATTTTCTATACACTTAAAAACATCATTTGTGATTGACCAATAATACGAAAGAATAAGGTTAAATTACTCTTTTGGTCCCTCTATTTGTCATGAAATTTAATTATGGTCCTCAAGTTTTTCGTTGTCTCAATTTGGTTCTCATTTTCTTAAAAATGACTCAATTTGGTCTTCATCGTTAACTTTGACCAAACAGTGTTAAAGTCAACGCCACGTGTCAATTTCTTTTTTTTTTAAATTTTTTTAAATTTTTTTAATTGTTTTAATTTTTTTTAAAATTTTTAAAATTTTTTTTTTATTTTTGACACGTGTCACTTCACAATTGTGCCACGTATCAAAGTGACTCAATTTGGTCCCCATATTTGTTTTTAGTTTCAATTTAGTCCTAATTTTTGTAAAAAGGAAGCAATATTGTCCTTCCTTAAATTGTTACTAAATTTACTTTTTTTATAAATTTTATGGTGATATTCTTACTAAAATTAATGTTTTTATTAAATATTTTTATATGTATTTT
>Ga0214543_1000221_pt1 | contig 86482 bp, 38 predicted proteins | sample CNSS2metaG_FD_160094 | JGI IMG/M metagenome (GOLD analysis project Ga0214543, IMG submission 160094) | Root nodule microbial communities from cowpea collected in UCLA plant growth center, Los Angeles, California, USA - CNSS2 | ecosystem: Host-associated > Plants > Roots > Nodule | place: USA...
ATTGCTGACAGAGGCGAGCAGGAATGTCGATACGGCACCTGAAGAGGCCGTACGCTGTTCCCTCTTGCGTCTGGAATCCATATCTAGAGGTGGCGTTGGAAGACAAGCCAGAGAGGAGGGTTCTGAGATTTGATTCCAAAGCAGCGTCAGTTTTGTCGTTTGAGCAGTTGTGAGAAATATAGCCAGGATCTTCTGAATACTCAGAATCTGTGTTTCCATATTTTGTTTCTGGGACGAGTCCTTTCGGTCCCTCATCGGTGACGCGGTAGAAAGGGTACAATTCATACCTGATGTTACAACTGGGATACAGAACTCTTCCTCCTTGCTTTCCATCACAGCAAGATGGAATATCTGATATTGCTGAATCAAGACAGTCTGAGCATTGTTGGGGTGAAAGGTCTTGAGTGCACTGAGTTAGACAGTAAAGAGTCTGAAATTCCGGTAAGTTTTGTTGCTTCGCGGAATACCTTTCATTAGAATTGGCTGCTTCACGAGCAGTTTCTCGTATGGTGTCGGCTAACAAAGTGTTGAAGCTTGATAGGTTTGAGGAGATATTGGCGACGTTCCACATCCAATATGCGGGAGATGTGTCCACAGTGGAGAAGAAAGAGCGGTTGGAATACCGAACCATGCAGTCTCCGTACCAAATCACACCCGATTTGGACAAGGAACAGTTTGTGTCTGAGGACAGAGTGTGGGTTGCGTTTGCGACACAATCTTTGCAGGCGTCAGAAAGAACATCACCCCTGCACATGAAAAGACCATATACTGTATCAGAGGAGCTTGTGGGAAGGATTGTGTTTTTGTAGAATCCGTTGGCATTGGCTGTAGCGTTGGAAGATAAGGAAGAGAGGAGGGTGTTGAGGTTCGTCTGATACGGGCTGTTGTCACTGCTTCTTTCTTGATCACTGCAAACGCGGCCAATATAATCAACGTCGGCGCCCTTTGCTTTACCAGTTACGAAATGGAAGATGGTAACACAAAGGAGGATGAGCTTGAAGGGATTCCAGCTCATGCTTCTGTTCATCTTCCACCACGCTCTCAATTGCTGGTTGGATGGATTTTTGTTGTTCCTAGTTTTCTTGGAAAATAAGATACAACCTTAATAATGGGACAGTGATATTTTGAAGAAAATTGTTTGAAAAGTATGACACCCATCCTCCTCCACACAAATGTGACAAGTTAAATCGACCACTGTTATATATTTTTTCTTTCAATCTAATTTTCATCCAATATAATAAAGAAAAGTGAGAGATAACTGCATTAAATTAAACTTAAAATTATGTGATTTTTAAGTCATGTTAACCTCACTTACTTTAATTAAAATTCAAAAAGTACTATAACAAATCGAAAGTTGTATTAAACTGGCCGGATATTTATACATAATATACTCCACGACTTTAATTAAAATTAAAATGAAATTACGCCAAACTAAAATCGTATCAAATTTATATAATTTCAGATTTTATTATAACATGTCAAAGTCATAAATCCTACCAAATTAATACAATTTCAATTAAAATTAAAAGAAAAAATCTGCAACAAACTAAAATTGTGCCAGTTATCACAATTTTAAAATTATACCATCTTAACGGTTTAAGATGTTTTTGCCATAATATATATCCATCTTTAATTGCCCTGCATTCCATTTTATGTATAAATTTAATGGGAAATGATAGTTTTACAAAATTTCATTTTTTGGTAAAAAAAAAAAAAATCAAACTTTATTATTTTACTACTTTATTTATGTAACTTTCATTAAAAAAAGTAAAAAATCATTTTATTTAATAACTTTGTCAATTTTATTAATAAAATATTTGTCAAAAAATCAAATTTAAAATTGAATGAAAAAAATTATGCTGATTGTTCACGAATAACTCCCATTTAATACTTATTTTTCTCAATAAAATATTATATTATAATAAAATATTAATTTATTTGAGTGTCAAATTACATTTCCAAACTTAATCCTCATCAAGATTCCACCTATCCAAAACCAAACACGGACTGAGAACATAAATACAAAGGACCTTGCACAATTTCTGATAAAATAAATATTGTTTTTTTCAATTGAGTTAAGTTTAATTTTAGTGATTTAAATTTTAAATTGATTTTTCTACTTCATTTCCACTACTTAAATAGTACACACTAAATTGTTTGAAAAAAAAAAGTGTAACAGATATGTAGATGTACTTATGATGAAAATATAAGAAATGTGTTATTTCATCAACATGTAATCATTAGTTATTATTTGTATAAACAAAACTTTCGACGTAATTTAAATAAAAAAAATAAAACAAATATTTTTAAATTATAGAGACTTAAAATGTCAAAATCAATTTCAAATTAATAAAAAAATAATTTTAAAGCTAAAAGAATTAAAATCTAATGCCAGACTCCATTTTTGTGTGTTTTTATCGGTTAATATTACATACACCTTAATGGCCTTAGCAACTTTTTGTCCGAAAATAAAATTGAATTTTAAATATCGATTCAGTATTAATAAATGTCAGTATTATTATATTTTTAAAGTTATTTTATGGTTTTATCATTCTTTCTGTTAATTTCTTATATGAATTAAATTTAGTTCTCATTTATATACTTGTTGCCCATGAATTTTTCCTCGAAATTGCTATCAAAACTAACATTACAAATGCATTAAATACAGGGAAATATCCACGAATGATTGACTCACCTACTTCAATGACTTTGTTTGCATTTATTTTTCACTGCCGTGTTCAACTCAAAATGTAATGCTTCTCATGCCAAGAAGAAAGAAAGTTCAAACTCCTGTATTTCCCACCAGAAGCTTCCAGGTGCCGGTAAAAGTAGTAATTTTAATTATTAAAATTAATATTAGAGATATTATATTGATAATATTACTTCAATATTTTTTATATTTTATTTGTGCATGTACAATCATTATTATTTTTTATTTTTTATATTATTTATTCTATTTAATGATGATTTTATTACAAAAATTATAATTGTACTATATTGTGTTTGTATAAACACAACATCTACAATACCGATGTATAGAATTGTAGGACAATATTCTTTCATTTCAGTAACCCCATAATATTTAGAAATAAAGTTAAAATAAAATATATAAATTTCATTTTTTTAAAGAATTTAGTTAAGTTAACTATGAAATAAAAATTTGTAATTTGTAATTTTACTTTTTATGTCAATTATGCTACAACCATCATAAAAAGTTTCATATTCCATTTTCAAATTTTCTACGAAACCCTAATTTCATTATTATTTTTTTCTACAACATATTAGGAACATATGAATGCATATCTTACAGAGCTTCATGCTAGACATATTTGCAATTGGAAAATAAATGCACTAATAGAAAAACTGTCTTCCTTTGTTGAATAAGATAAAGACGAGTGTTGGCAATCGAAAGAAAAAATAATATCTTTTACGATGACATTCTATTACGCATTTACGTTATGATCACCTGCTTTTAAACAAATCTAGTAGATCAAAAGTACAATTAGCCTTTGATTCTATCCATTACTTCATCAATCAGAATGTTTTGTTTTTGTTTTGCAGTCCAAATTCAATTTATTTTGTATCAAATTAGTCACCAATTTTTAACGTGATATTTTAAAAATTGAAACAAAAATAAACTACTTGTTATAAGTTTTCTATATTTATATTCTTTTTAAATACTGCGAGTTTTATCACTTAAATAATAAAGGTTAAAATTATTTTTTTGTCCCTTTATTTGTCATGAAATTTCAGTTTGGTCTTCAAGTTTTTCGTTGTCTCAATTTAATCATCATTTTTTTAAAAATGACTCAATTTGATATTCACCGTTAACTTTGACCAGACGGTGTTAAAATCAACGTCACGTGTCAATTTTTAGTTTTTTATGATTTTTTTATATTTTTTTAATATATTTTTTAAATTTTAAATTTTTTTTGACACGTGTCACTTCATAGTTGTATCATGTGTCAAAGTGACTCAATTTGGTCCCTATATTTATTTTTAGTTTCAATTTAGTCCCATTTTTGTAAAAATGAAGTAATATTGTCCTTCTTTAAATTGACACTAAATTTACTTTTTTATAAATTTTATGGTGATATTCTTACTAAAATTAACGTTTTTATTAAATATTTCTATAGATATTTTAAATTAATTTTAAATTCTACACAAAACATTAGACTTTGGTTTTGTTTTAAACTTGAAATTTAGTTCCTAAACTTATGTGTGACAAGTGATTTGATTTTTAATCTTCACTAAGTTTGTATAATATGATACACTTGATACCTTTATATATGATGACAAAATTGTTAATTTTTGAAATTAAGTTTGGGGTTTAAGTTTAATAATAAAACTAAAAAAAAAACTTATTTAAATTTTTTTACAAATATTTAATAAAAACGTCAATTTTATTAAGAATATTAAGAATATCATCATAAGTTGTATACAAAGATTAAATTGAGTGTCAATCTAAGGAGAGACAATATTACTTCATTTTTACAAAAATTGAGACTAAATTGAAACTAAAAATAAATATATGGACCAAATTAAGTCATTTTGACACGTGACACAACTGTGACACGTGCCAAAAATAAAAAATTCAAAAAAAATATTAAAAAAATTCAAAAAAATCAAAAATTGATACGTGTCGTTGACTTTAACACCGTATGATCAAAGTTAACGGTGATGACCAAATTGAGTCATTTTTAAGAAAATGAGGACTAAATTGAGACAACGAAAAACTTGAGAATCAAACTGAAATTTCATGACAAATAGAGAGATCAAAAGAGTAATTTAACCAATAATAAAACATAAAACATGTCATATGTCAACATAAATCAAACTAATAAAGAAAGTTACGAACACTAAAGACATAAAGTTGAAGTATTCTAAGTTAAGTAAAAAAGTCTTACACTATCTAAGAAAACACATGACAAAACAAACTTCATGATTTAAACTATATGTTAAACTATGTGACATATGTTAACATAAATAAATAGTATATAAAAAAGTGAACATAAAATTCACTTATAGATATGACATTAGTAGAAGATAATATAGAATTGTTGTTGTCTTCGCGATTCATATACAACAATTGGATTTATTTTATGGTTTGCCAAAAATGTCGGTTCTTGTGGAGATGGCAACTAAATTGTGTGACTACTAAGATATGAGACAATTTTTACCATTGTATGTCTAGCATTTGGATTTTCTTGAACACACAATAGACCAATTTGAACGCATCTCATGACTTCAATGTTAGAATAATTTTCTTTTAATTTTGGATCCAATGTGTTCAATGTTGTTTGATCCCTCAAATGTCCCAAACCTATAACACATTTCTATACTTGCATGTGTAATTACACTCTCACGTTTATAATAATTGTTTTATTTATACATTATCCATGAAAAATAATTAAGTAAGATAAATAGCAAAATTTTAGCACTCACAAAATTTAGAAGACCGTTAGCAACATGATGTGATTCATGTGAACCTATATTCTTTTTTCCACTAATAATCTCGAGAATCATAACACCAAAACTGTAAACATCATATTTCTCAAAAAATTGTTCAAACATAGCATACTCTGGAGACATGTAATCACTACATAATCAACAAAAAATCAAACAAATCTCAAAAATATTATGCAAAGGATGATTAATGTGTGAAATAGAATAAAAAACGTACTATGTTCCAATAATTCTATTTGTACTTTCCTCTTCTTGATCTATTTCAACAATTCTAACAAGTCCAAAATCTGAAATTTTGGGATTCATATTTTCGTCTAGTTGTAAATTACTAAGTTTAAGATCACGATGAATAACTTTAAGTCGGGAATGTTCACGTAAATATACAATTCCTCGAGTAATTTCACTTATGATTTTGTGACACTCACTCCAATTTAAAACTTGTTCCTGTTTAATATCTATTAAAAACAATCATTATATATGTAAGTGATACATGTGTTTGGTAAATTTCTGAATTAGTTTAAGATACAATTCATTAAATATCATGAATACACAATTCACTAATGCTAAATTAATAAAAATAAAATATGTGTAAAGCATCTTATCAAATAAGAAGAAGTCCAACCTCTTGTTTGTAACATAATCATAAATAAATTAGTTCATCTTCCACAATACTCTGATATGGCAGTTGGATGGGATTTTTGTTGTTCATAGATAATGGAAAACAAGATACAACATTGTTTGATAGTATGCTAAATTAATTCAACCATTGTTATATTAAGAGACATAACTGAAGAAGAGGAGACAAACATTGGTGTCTCTCTGTGATAAAGGAAGAAAGACAAAGTCGGAGGAACTTGGAGCCATGGTTTTGTTAATGTGTATGACAGCGGCAAGAGAAACAACAATTCAATTTCATGGATACCTTTTCCAACAAACTACCAGGTCTATCCATCATAAATATAAATGTGTAGCTATATTTTTGCTAACAAGTGGTGTACCGAGACTACCTCCCACATCACAAAAAGATGTACACCAATAGTTTGTTTTTTTTTTCAGTGGTCAATGTGACCTTCGCAATGGAGGTGAGTGTAGGAATGGAAAAATGGATTAGGCCCGATGGGCCAGCCCGCAAAAAGGAAATGGGTTGGAATAATGTTTTTAGCTTGTGAACCTGATCCAACCTAACCTGCTAAACCCGCAAACCTGTTGAGCCAACCTACGGGTCAAGTCGGGTTAGCCTGCAACCTGTTTTATTAAAAAAAAATTGAACATTAGATGCATAGACTCTACTCCTCTCATTCCTATTTTTTCATTTGTCATTAGGCCTATCAAAGTTGGTCAGGCCCGTCGGGCCAGCCAACCAGCCCGCCAAGCAAAGGGCGGGCTAGATTGGAGTTTCCAACCCGCCAAAGTGGTGGGCCAAAGGCGGGCCAGCCCGCCTTGGCTTGCCAACCCATTCTTTTTAAATTTAAAAATTAAAAATAATAATATAAATAATTTTTTATATTATATAAACAAATTTATATATAAAAAACATTTATAAACAAAAATTAAAAAAAAACTTAAAAGAAAATAAAAAAAAATTGCGAGTTGGCCTGTCTTGGGACATGGTAGGTTACAAAATTCAACCAATTTTGTTGTAATGGGCCAGCCCGACCCGATCTGCTTTTGGCGGGCCATAGGCAGGGCAGGTTGACAGGTCAAGGTAGAATGGCCCGCCACTTTGGCGAGTTAGGCGGGCCGGACCACAGCTGGTTGAAAACTCCAACCCGGCCTACCTTTTACTTGACGGGCTGGCAGACCTGGCTTGCTTTGACATGCCTAGTGACAACTTTAATATAGTTTCTTGGATTCATTGAAATAAAGAAAAGAATAAAAAGAAATTATAGGTGAGATGGTTTGAATTTAAAAAAAATGAGCGAAAAATTTGTAATTAACTTATTTGAGGTAATCAAATAAATTTAGCAATACATTAATACATTTTAAAAATATTTATTAAATATTTGTAAATGTAGTTAATATAATTTTTTTTTGAAAAATAAAAAAATTAAAAGAATTTTAAATTTATTATAATTATATATATAAGTTATATTTTAAAATAAGAATATATTAAAATAAATTATTTTACTTTATAGTTCAATATAGTAGTGTTGGTCTAGCTTATGTTAGTTCCGACCGAAGTGAAGTCCATATTTAATCAAATATTAAGAGGACTTAGTTTTTAAACATTTCTTCGTTGTTCCATTTTTACGTTAGATCAATAATTATAGTGTCGACTTTGACTTCCTTGTGTCTGCTTTTGATCCATGTTATTTCCTTACATTCTTGTAATGAACTATCATTATATGTTTTCATAAATAAATAAAATAAATAAAAATGTTTATATATAATAGTACATTTTATATACGCCGTACATGATGGTGATCATCAAAACAATTATAACCATATATGGTGATGTTTCTAACCATTAGTGAATACATGTGAGAACATGGACATACAATATCATTAATCACATCAACGAATCCTTATCGTAGTTAGTGAGGAGGATATTCGTTCATTTTTAAAATTTAGAACAAAACACTAATCAAGTTTTGAACATAAATTTAATTTTGCGTTATATTTTAAGGATTAAAAATATATTTAATCTTAAAATATATAAAAAACTCCGTAATATATTTTTTTATATCTTTAATGTAATATTAATTATAATAATTATTTGAATGATTATTAGTATATTATTATATCATTTACCTTAAAAACAATAGTTTATAAGCCTAAAAAAGAGCACACTATTATATGGAGTCTAACTTCAATTAATACCTGTTCTTATACTTTATATTTCACTCATTATTTTTCTTTATCTGTAGGATCTCATAACAATAAAAAAAAAAGAAAAAAGCTATTACCTTTCGACATGAATATTTGACATAAAGTTTGGTAAAAAATGTCCTAACCAAACGAGTTAAAAAGTCTACGTTCTTGAAATAATTTTGTAAATACAAATGTGAGAAGTTATTATAGTCCTAATATTTTCATGTTGCCAAATTATAAACATGTTGTACTGATTCCTCGTCATCAACAAATATTGCAGGTAAAACGAAAATTACTCTTATTTTATTTATTTAATATTAGAACAATTACTCGCATACAATAAAGCATTGTTTCATTTGGTCCATATCATTAATTTCAATTTAAAAAAACTCTTCTCTAACATGAGTGTTATTTTTTATTTAATGACTACAGACCCCTTTTTTTGTTCTAAGAACATATTTAAAATGTTCATTTGTTGAATATTAGAATTAGTAGTATTAACCAACGTTTTACAGATAATAGAAAATATAATTAAAATTGATTTTATTAAATAATAATATAGTTAATTTTATTTTAAATTATAAAATTTTGAGTTAACTTGATTAAATAAATATTTTTCACAGTTTATCACAAATTTTAATAATAGTAAAGTATATTAAAATATTTTATTATTGACGGAAGCTATGTCTAATTATTATTTTAAAACACTTTTTAATATAATATACTGAGAACGAATTTAATTAAAAAAAATTAAAATAATTTTTTAGTCTCAATTTTTATTAAATTTTGTCAAATCAGTCGTAATTTTGTTTTTCTGTTCAAATAAATCAAAATTTTTGTCTTGTTTAATTTGGTCACTTTTTTGATAAAATAGTCTAAATAATTAATGACTATAAACAGTAACTGATACATGTATTTTGTATTTTCTTTTTAATTTGTTAACTTTTTTTTTTGAATGTATATATGTCAACCCAACAATGTACCACAATTACATGTGAGAGTCAATGTTTTATATCCTATTTTATTTCTATATTTATTATTTTTATTTAATTTAGTTCCAATTTTATTTAAAATTAAACAATTTTGTTTAAAATTAAGCAATTTTATCCTTATCAAAAATAAGATTAAATTTAATTTTTATATAATAAATTTTAATATATTAAATAAAAATATTTAATAAAAAAATGTAAATTTTAATATAAAAATTAAATTTAGTTTTAAATTTGGATAATAATTCATATTATCGATACAAAGACCAACTTAAATATAAAACATTGACATACAGTTGAATTCACATATAAATATTTTAAAAAAAATTAAACATATAAAAAATAAATTAAAAAGTTTAAAGAAAATCAGGAAGTAACATATATCAATCACTTTGTAACCTTATTCATAATTTAAATCGTGTTAAAAAAAAACAAAAAATAAAAAATTTGTCAAAAATTGAAAATTTTACCCTAAAAAATTAACACAACACGTTGCCCAAAATGCCTTCAGCCAAAACGAAAATCCCAATCCCTCTGCAACTTGAAAATGCTTGTGAGAAACCAAAGCCCTAATCAATATCACTCCGAAGAAATCCCAAATCCCCCAGAAGGATCTATTCTCTGAAAACGCCATCACTGTTAATCAGTCTGCTCGCGTTGATGACTTGAGCTCGTCATCGATCCAGAAAACTTAGGTGAATGCATTTGTAATTGCCGAAGCTAAACATTTTCCTGTATTATATAGCAGTGAATAAAACCCTAATTGTTGGAAGGAAGAGGAGAGAACGGAAAGAGTGCGGTGTTCCGAAGGGGAAAGATGGGAGGCGAACGAAGTGCGGCGATGAAGAAGAAGAAGAACGCAAAATCTGGGGGCTTTGAGTCACTGGGTCTGAGTCCGAATGTGTTCAAGGGAATCAAGCGCAAAGGGTACAAAGTACCCACTCCCATTCAGCGCAAGACCATGCCCCTCATCCTCTCTGGCTCCGACGTCGTTGCCATGGCTCGCACCGGCTCCGGCAAAACGGCCGCGTTTCTTGTCCCCATGATTCACCGCCTCAACCAGCACGTTCCTCAGTCTGGAGTCAGAGCCCTGATCCTGTCCCCCACTAGGGACCTCGCCCTTCAGACTCTGAAGTTCACCAAAGAGCTTGCCCACTTCACAGGTTCGCTTCTTTTTTTCTTTGATGCAACTTTTCGAATGGATTTTTATTTTTATTTTTATATTGATTTTGGTTTTGTTTGCAGACCTTCGTGTGAGTTTGTTAGTTGGCGGCGATAGCATGGAGAGTCAGTTTGAGGAGTTGGCTCAGAGTCCTGACATTATAATTGCCACTCCTGGTAGGCTCATGCACCATTTGTCAGAGGTTGATGACATGTCCTTGCGCAGCGTCGAGTACGTTGTTTTCGACGAGGCCGATTGTTTGTTTGGAATGGGTTTTGCCGAGCAGTTGCATAAGATTCTTTCTCAGCTCGGGGAGAATCGCCAGACCTTGCTTTTCAGTGCCACACTACCCAGTGCTCTTGCTGAATTTGCCAAGGCTGGTTTGAGAGATCCTCAGCTCGTTCGTCTCGACCTGGAGACTAGGATCAGCCCTGACTTGAAGCTCGCCTTCTTCACCTTGAGGCAAGAGGAGAAGTACCCCGCCCTGCTGTACTTGATCAGGGAACATATTGGCTCTGATGAGCAGACATTGATTTTTGTGTCCACCAAACATCATGTGGAGTTTCTCAATGTTTTGTTTCGCCAAGAGGGTATTGAGCCGTCTGTGTGTTATGGCGACATGGATCAGGATGCTCGCAAAATCCATGTATCCAAGTTTAGGGCTAGAAAGACCATGTTGTTGATTGTCACCGACGTGGCAGCTCGTGGCATTGACATTCCATTGCTTGATAATGTTGTCAATTGGGACTTCCCTCCCAAGCCTAAAATATTTGTCCATCGTGTTGGAAGGGCTGCAAGGGCTGGTCGAACTGGTACTGCATATTCTTTTGTGACTCCTGAGGATATGGCCTACCTCTTGGATCTTCATTTGTTTCTTTCCAAACCCATCAAACCTGCTCCCTCTGAAGAAGAGCTCTTGCAGGATATGGATGGAGTAATGTCTAGATGTGACCAGGCAATGGCAAATAAAGAAACCATTTATGGTCGCTTCCCACAAAAAGTTATTGACCTTGTTTCAGACAGAATTAGGGAAGTTATTGATACTTCTGCAGAACTGGAATTGTTGCAGAGGACCTGTAAAAATGCATTTCGTTTATATTCAAAAACAAAACCCTTACCTGCCAAGGAGTCCATCAGAAGAGTAAAGGATTTACCTCGTGAAGGGCTGCATCCAATGTTCATGAAGGTGTTGGAAACGGGGGAGTTAACAGCACTTGCATTTTCTGAGCATTTGAAAAAGTTTAGGTGAGTGTAAGATTATGTTAAGCAGGTGTCCTTTCTACCCGCATTCTTTCTGTAGATTCTACAGTTACATTGCTTTACTAAATCAATTTCAGGCCAAAACAAACCATTTTGGAAGCTGAAGGAGAAGCAGCTAAATCAAAGCATCAACAGGTGAATTAATTCTTTAGTTTAGATACTTACCCACATTGTGTCTAATGTAGAGTTCCTTATTCTGGTCTAATTCCATAATTTCATTGTTTGATTTGGTATGTAGAGTAACATTGTTGTTGTTGCCCCCTTCCAGTGATTAAAATCAACGCTTCTCTTGTACAACATAACATTTTCCAGTTAAATATAATTGCATACATGATTTGGTGCCTTTTTACATAAAACACCTAAAAATATGCACTATGTAAGACTCACATTATATCTGTTCATAAACGTTTGAAGATTCTTTTCTCTCTGATTTTTTTTTTTTACTTCACATGCATCTTATTATGTGTTGTGTTACAATGTCATAGCCATTATTTCAGCATTTATCTTTGATGTAAATTTCCCAATCTCCTATCACATTCTTATTGTTTGATGTTCTATGCCAATGTCCAGGCATGTTCTTATTATTTTTTAAAATTTTGGTATGTTGTATTCCTGATTGGGTTCTCATTTACAATATTGAATGTCCATCATTGTTTCATTCATGTTCTGTTATATATGATATCAAAGTTTATGTTGCATGCGACCAAAAATGCCCCCTTGAAATGTGTTATGATGTGCATGTCTATATTGATGTCTTTGTACTTTTCCTATTGAAATTGATGGTCAATAATTGCAGGAATGGGGCGATGTGATGAAAAGGAAAAGAGCCATTCATGAGAATATTATAAATTTGGTCCATGAACAACAGAAGTCTAAGGATAACAAGGAAAAGGTATGTGGCTACTGCTGAAGCTTGGATTGGACAATTCAACTTCCTTTTATTTTTTATTTTTTTAAATACCTGTCATATTCTGCTGACTAATTGGAATCCATCTAGCTAATTTTATTGTAGATTTTCTTTTTCATGTATTCATTTCTATGTATCCCCTTTGCAGGAGGAAATCGAATCAGAAATCAGTCCTTCCATGGAGAAAGGGAAAAAAGGTTGTATTTCATTTATATTGTTGTTGAATATTCTTTGAGTTTTGTCATTGTATTTTTCAACTTTTAAAGTGAATGATCTTCATCAGGATGTACTTCCCCCTAGTGCCTTATGCCTTTGGAACAAAGTAGTTGGCTACTCGAACTTGTACTAAATATTCTGTGGTGGTTATATAACTACGTTCTTCCAAGTATATCTCACTAAAAAGGCACATGGCACCCCAGAATATACTCTATATTTGTATGAATTGATTTAAAATTGTGGAATCTGCCTGCTCTGCCATAGTTTTTGATATGCAATTTTCTTTCCCTGTTGCATCCAGCAAATGTCTTTCCTGTGTTATTGTAAGAATTTGTAGGTTAAATTTGATAGAAAATTTCATGGATTACTTTTGCTTAGATATGCTTTATTAGGATTTGAGTGAAAGAAGACTAGAAGAGTTAAGTCAGAAAAATATGATGACTAGTTTCTGATTCTGTTAACTTGAGTTTTAGCAGCACGTGGTTCTAAGAGAAAGACCCAAAGTTTCAAGGATGAGGATCACTATATAAGTTCAATACCAAAAAATCAAGTAAGTTTCTATCCGAATTACATACTTCATCATACTATGATATTCGTGGTGGTTATGGTTCTGAAACAAAAAATCTTGCTACTAATCTTACTATGATTTTCAGCATATGGAGGCTGGCCTTTCAGTAAAAGCCAATGACGACTTTGCTTCAAATAGGTAGCAGTCCCCTTTATTATGCTATTTGGGGGAATTTTATTGCCAACCATTTCTAAATCATTAGTTCATTATGTCTGTGCTTTGTTGTTTAATTTTTTGCCTGTATATTGTGTTGTGACTTTCAACACGTATGATTCAGCTTATTTATGCAATCCCATTCTTTCTAATGTTTTTAGTTTTTGTTTGTTTGGTTTTGGTTCTAATGATACTCAATATTTTTAGATTGGACTCTGCGGTCCTTGATCTAGTCGCAGATGATGGTACTGGCATTCAGAAACAAAGATCTATGTATCACTGGGATAAGGTAATACTGAAGTTGTGATTGATATAAAGAAGTCAGTTATTTTTTAAATTTTTTTTAAGTTTTTAGAAAAACGTGTCATGTTTCTCATGTAAACCTTTTGGTACCAGAGGAGTAAAAAGTACATCAAGTTAAACAATGGTGACCGAGTTGCTGCAAACGGAAAGGTACAATATTTATAACCCCATAGTTTATATTGATACTCTGCAAGATGAGGTTCTTATATTCACCTACCTTGAAGAATTAGAGCATAAATATAAAATTTCCGTTGAGTGTAGATAAAGACAGAGAGTGGTGCAAAAACAAAGGCCACCAAGACTGGTTTGTATAAGAAGTGGAAAGAGCGCTCACACGGTAAGATATCACTTAGAGGGACAAATGATGGTGATTCTCATGAATCAACAAGTTTGGCAGGTACTGTACATAGTTTGCTTCTTTTTTATTTTATGTTTGATGATGAACTCTGTTATGCTAGTAACTACTATTTATCATACAAGAGATAAATACTGTAGAAAGCTGCATGAGTTCTCTTATTTACAGAATTAAGAATTTTCTGGGCATTTGCATGTAAAATGCCCATATTTGTTTTTGTCTTGAGAAAATTTTAATTATTGATTTGAAGTTTACTAGACTTTATGAAATATATAAATTGAATAAACTTGTATGCGAACCAAAACATTGTTTACGTTATGTACTTTGTTTTGCTATTCAATCGGAATAAGGATCAAGCTTATTAAGTACGTAATTGGTCTTGTTATACTATATTGAGATTACATTGAAAATCATTTTCACAGCCATAAATTGATTTTATCTTTGTTTTACACACTTGTCAGCTGTTCCTATACAACATTTGAAATTTGGATACTGTATTGGTGTAATGCTTCAGGATCTCTGGGCTGCAGTCGTCATTGGTCTTGATTGTTTTATTTTCTTCTTTAAACTAATCTGGTTCATCAAAAATCATTAATCTCACCTTTGAATGTCACATTTGTGCATGTTTGTCAACTTTGTAGTAAATAGTTGTGTTGTAACTGTTGTTTGCTAATGTCAAAGATGATGTATTGTTGAAGGATATTTTTGTTTAGTATAAAAGCTAAACTTGAAACTCTATGAATTCTTGTTATACAGGATCTTACCAAAGAGGTCGCAGGAATTTTAAAGGCAGCAAGAAGCAGCATTCAGTTCCCAATGCTCATGTGCGTTCAGAAATCAAAGATATGGATCAAATTCGAAAGGAAAGGCAGAAAAAAGCCAATAGGACTTCTTATATCAAGAGCAAGTCGACCAAGGGTAAAAAGTTTGGTAAAAATGGTAAAAGAAGAAAAGGCAAATAGAATATCTGAAGCTCTAGACATTTAATTAGTAAAGGAAAAGTGACCTGCTATTAGAGGAATTTTATATTTTGGAGGGGTTGGGGGAGTTAAGACCCAATTGACAGGGTAAGTGATTTCTTGCTGTATTCTTTTCTTGGTTCGCCAACAAATTTTGTTTGTTCTAAATCAAAGTTTCGATTCTTACACTTTTCTGAACATGGATCACACCTGTTCACTTCCTTTTATCCTTTGAAGTCTCCCTTTTGTGTTTTCGGTAATTGAGCGGGTACTGTCTTGATACTTCTGCCCCTGCTTCACTTCTAAATAAAAAATTATAAATATATAATATTAACTTTTACACAATTTTTAACTAATTATTTTTTTATTAATACCTTTGATAATTTAATGCTTAAAAGATATTTGGTAATGGTAGTATTGATATAGCCCCTGAACTACTCCTGACGGTGGTGTTTTTGACCCCTTTGCACCCAACATGGTGCTCCTAAGAAGCCAGCGGCTCCACGTATGAAACATTGATCCGAGGTTGTGCCGGAAGCTTGAATTCTGTCTCGGACTCAATCCACCCTGATTCATCTAGATGTAAACTTAAACCAAATACATAACAATTCATTCGCAACTGCATTTTGGCGATGTATCTCTACTTTGCAGCATAACTTGTTCAGGGAAAATGTTTTTTACAGAACGCTTTTTGAATCTGACTAAGATGATACATCTAGCAACTACATTGTATAGTAAACTTTTGACGTTAGTTTATTTTACAATGAATTATTCTGTAGTTTTAATTTCTTTGTCAAGTTGGTCTGATTCAATTTTACCACAATTGAGTATTGTAAATGATGGTTCAAGCTTGAATGATACTTTCCCTCCGAAATCGTTATGTTCCTCCCAATTTCATATAATCTATTCTTATATGGTTTGTGTGATTATTGATATCAAATTGATATCCTTATAACGTCGAAATTTCATCACCCAATACAATTTTAGCGAAACCTGCATTGTATGATCGATGGGGTGGTATGGTCGCCGTCACATATTGTTGGGATTTCTTTTGTTGAAATATGGGCAAAAATTATCAATCAAGATTAACAAATCAAGCAGAATATGGACAATTTGAAAGAGAGCTATATTGCATCAAGCCTTTACGAGGGATATTATACGATAGACTTTAAAGGAATTCGCAAGTCTATAGCTACTAGCAAAAGTCTGAGAACATGGGAAGGGACCTATTGAATAAATATTGAAAAAACATCAGAACATAGGACACAAATGTAAGATTACGTGCGCAGCAAAGTGCCTAACCCGGATAAATCATGTACAAACAAAGTCTACGGCCGGAGCCTACAAGATAAAGACAACTCCCCTACCACAGTTTTCCCCCACAAAACCAACATCAACTACACCAGTCATCACACCTACACTTACACTAACCATCAACACAGTTCCTTCCACCAATCCAGCTGCAAAAACCTATGAGAGACTCTATCTCCTCCAAACACATGCTGAAACCAATTCACCATCACAAGAACTGCTTGCAAATTGAATCAGATAAGGAGGTAGACAAATTGAATCAAAATAAACGAAGGAAAAACAACAAACATGCCAAAACTTTTTAAATTCATGAAGGTATAAAGGACTCATCATTGATTCTAACTTGAGTAAATACATATTAGCAGCAAAAGTCAATATCTTGAAGTGTGATTCTCCCTATTGTACAAATCATTTGCATGATCAGTACACAGAGGGAGACACGGTTTAGACTTTCATGAATTACACCTATCCCTTGCAATCATTTTTCTTTCTCTGATGAGTTCACATTCAATCTGTTGTGCAGCCAATGGACCAATATAAGATTGTGGTTCTCTCGTCCCAAAAATGGGCAATGCATTGTGATGGAGGTTCATCGGATGCCAACCTTACTACAGCCAAAGATAAAGCCCCGTCTACTGGTTTGGGATCAGAAAGATTTCTATCTCTCATCATCTTAACCTCTCTTTCAGTTGGAAAAAATGCACTTCATGATTTCCATTTATATCATAGACCTTCAAATCTATTAGGGTACTGCCAACACCTTATATTAAGATTAAAGATGACAGGAAAGAAATTGTAATCACCTAATGATTAAACTACAAATAACATAAATATGGAGGTTAACTTGAAAGTAAGCATTATTATGAAGTAACCAAAATGGGAAAATTAGTACCAAATAAATTCCCAGAAGTAGCTTGAGAGGGAAAGGGGCGAGTAGGATCAACCACAATTACGAATAAAACAAAGTGAAATATGAACATTAAGCAATAAACATGGTCTACTTATCTAGAGTATAGTTTCACTCCCAAATTAAAAACTGTTAATCAAAGTTTTGTTTTGTATTGGCACTCTTGGTTCCCAACTGTTCTATTAGAAAGATTAATTGCAACATCACAAGACGTGGAGGAAACAACATGGACTTTGATAAAGCCTAAGATGTTGACTTTGCCAGAAATCCTCACAAAAGTATTTAGGGGCAATGTACCAGATGTGACATCAGAGAAAAGTTGGGAATTGGAGAGCAAACGGTCAGCCATAACGGTGAGGGTGAGGTTGAATCCTTTGGTCTCACCGGACGAAATGTCTCCAGCAGGGATAGGAACTTCACCTATAAGCTGTCCTCTGTAATTGAGGTGGGCGATGCTATCTGAATACTTGAATCCAACCTTGTTTGGGTTCTTCACTGAGACATCCGTGCTCAGAGTCACATTCAAATCTACCCTTAGCCTTGCTATATCCAAACTCATGTGAAAATCCTCTAGCTTCGTTGAGTCCACAATGATAGTAGGATGCTTGGCTTTGAAAACAGTCAAAGCTAGTATCACAATTAGCAGTACAAGTGCAATAACAACACCTGTCACTATCAAGCACACTTTTCTCCCTTTACCAGGTCCTGCCTTCATTGTGTTTCCTTCTTACAGTCAAGCAAATGCGTAGCTTTAGTTAAAAATATAAACAATGACTCATGACATACCTATTATTGATAACATACTAACTACAAAGTATCTTTGGGGCATCAACTTTTAAATTCTGTTTCTTATGAGAGTATAGTGAGTTTTTGGAGAGAAAATATACCATAACTTGCAGGGTTGTCCTCTCCAGTGACATGCTCAATTATTATTCAGAAAAAAGAGCCACAGTTTAGTTTCTTGGTTTTTCAATTATCATTTCTTTGACATAGATATTTTCTAACAAACGAAAAAAGACCATAACTTTCCTATATTCAGTTTCTTTGTCAGCAGATCATTCCCTATTCATTTAGAACTTGAAAAAAAAAAAAAAACTTTAAAACACTTGGGGATATTATGACTCAAAATACAAGAAAGACAAAAATTGAAATACCTTGGAATTGAGGTTATCTGTGTAAACTGAATCTGCTCGTGGAAGATGAAACCCCTCAAAATGCAATCCTAATTCAAGTCAACATCAAGACCTATATCAAAGCATTCAAATCTCTAACCAATAAAAAATTCAAAACCCTAAATGTACCTTGAAAGGATACGTTGTCAAATGGCTGTGGACAACACGAGAATGACGAGAAAAAGAAAAAATATATAGATGCGAAAGCAGAAAAACAGTTGAAGGGGAATGCGTAGATTTAAACTTCACATGCTTTTCAACGGAGACGCCATTAAAAGGCACGTTACAGTGTTTCTTGGGATGAGTTGTGACGGAATAACTAACTGCACACTTTCAGTCTGATACACTTCACCTAATGCATATTATTCGGTATTCTTTTTTACTGTTCTAGCATTTTCCATCATAAATAACATTAAAAAGAGTGTTTAAAATTATACTAATGTTTATCTTTCAATTAATTGCGTGACAAAATATATGATTAAACACTCTTTTGGTATATTTTTGTTATGTTTCTTAAATTTGGTCTTTATTTTTATTTTTATTTTGTGTTTAATTAGATTTAAATTTTCGTCACAATTTAGTTATTTTTGGTTAATAATGTTTAAATGATGGTTAATGTCAATTAATAATACATGTTACATGTCAATTTTTTTTTTAATTTTTAAATTTTAAAAATTATCTACGTATTAATACATCATTGAGATATGTGTCGATATTAGTATTATGGGTTAGAGATTATGATTGTGTTATTTTTTTTGTTTAATTTTTTCCTAGTATCTTTTATTATTTTTGTCTAATTCAAATCTTATATTTCCTATATTTTGTTCAATTTAGTTTTAGTTTTTATTAAAATAAAATAATTTTGTCTCTTTCAATTTTAATCATGGAATTTTGCCTTAAAAGAATAAAATACTCTTCTACAAACATATGTCAAACAAAAATTTGGATGACTTCTTATTTGGTTTGATATATTTTTTTTATCTCTATATGTATTTTAAAAAGTTAACATTCGTGGATCTTGTATTTATGTTGATCTATCTTAATTGCGAGATATGCACAACTTAAATATATCTATTTGCTAATTTATTTATTTGGTAGATGCCTAGTTATAAGGCCAAGTGTTACAAAAGTGCGAGTGATTGCTTAGAGAATTCTTTACTTACATAAATATTTTTTGACTTAAAATTATATATATGGTGACATGATATTAAACGAAAATATGAATAAAAAAATATTTTGGTTTGGTAAGAATTGTTGAAATAGATCAACAAAAAGAAAATACAAACAAAATGATTGGAACTTAATAAGTTTGAATGAATAATCATTCTCATGTTTTATGTCTTTTACATCATACACTTCAACTAATCTTTAATTATTTTCTTACTTCCAATTTTTCACCGGATATAATTCGTCAAAATATGTTATATTTGGACAAATTTTTAGTAAGTTAAATGTTTACAAATTTAGAGTTATGATATTGGAGATTGTTGTAAGAAAAAAAATGGAGATCCTTATGAGTCCAATGATATTGTTGATGATCTTCTAAGTATCTTTTCATTATTATTATTATTTATGATAATGAAATTCGTGTTTTAGAAAAAAGTAACAAGAAAATGTGATGTTTTGACTAACTTAGAAATTGTTATAGGTTTGGAAACAATGGAAGGAAAATACACCATTAAACATATTGCATCCAAAATTAATAAAGCAATATTAAAAAATTAAAGTAATTAAACACATTAGAATTGGTTTATTAAGTGTTAAAAAAATTCAGTTACCAAACCTTGACCATCAACCGCTGTTTCTGAACCAACCTCACTAAAATGAATAAAAAATAATTGTTTGTGAAAAAAATTGTCATGGATTTAAAAAAAAAAATGGCAATAGTTTTATATGTAAGCATAAATGACGTATAAAACTGAAGCATGTGATAATTTATAGTAGTTTATGTTTTAATAATAGGGTCATGAATAGTATTTCTATTTGCCATTGTTTTTTATTTGACAATTACTTTACAAATATGCAATGCAATTGACAAATTTTTTTCACATTATTATGCAAATTAATTTACTAATATAAATTTAACAACTTTTCAATATATCTTTTAAGTATAAATGACCAATTTGTATTTGTGAGAATAAAAAAATTTCTTTTAGTTTTGAAAAAGAATAAAAATTATAATTGAAAAGTGATCAACTAAGATTCCGACTAAAAATTAACCACCAAAAAAAATCAATACATATTTTACACCTTATCAAAACAAAATAATGATTTATTCCAATAATTTTCATTATAACAATTATTTACACAATCTAAATAAAGACACAAGTCAATAATCGTCTATAAATTTCTATTCGTCAAAAAAATTATAATAAGTGATGAAATTTGAACAGAAAATTAAAAAATGATAAATTAATTATTTTACATATAAAATATTACTTTTAATTAAAAATAATAATATTTTTCATTTTTATTTTATATCCTTAAAATAAATACACATAATAGTAAAATTCAAAATAATATCTCCATCCTTTAGGGCCATATGATAAAATAACAATAAAACACTATTATTAAATATAAAAATAACTATAATAATTGAAGTAATTAATATAAATAATATAAAAAAATACAAGAAAACATATATATATATATATATATATATATATATATTTAAAAATATATAAAAATTTAAATGAGAAAATTTTGAAAAAATGTGATTCCCTGTTCTAATCATAACATCTAAACCGAATATTACTAATTTTAAATAAAATAAAATAAAAATAAATACAAACTTATATTTATTATTATTACTGTGTTGCCCAAAATCGCATAAAAATTTAGAATATTCATTAAACTCATTCAATTAAACCACTTCTTATACTTAGTAAAACAAATAAATAATCGATCACTTAAGTTACTACTACTCCTTCTCATAATTCTTTGTATTAATTTCTATAAAAATTCTTTTAATTGCATTTATATTAAATAAATATTTTTTTATTTATTTAATTTTTTCATATCTTAACGTCAATTATTATAATAAAAAAAAAGACATACATTAACATTTTCTAATTTTAAACTGTAAAAGACATTTCATTATCATCTATAACTATTTCCAAAAATTACACAATGATAATATACAAATAATCATGGTACAAATCAATTATGAAGATATCCTTGATATTCTTCCTCTTTTACATCATCAAGTAACTAAGGTTTAGTGTATAGCATCCATTTATCAATATTCAAATATTTCCTTTATTGTTAAGTTGTAAAATCTAGACTTATTTTTATCATGATGTAGTAACAAAGTATTAAGATCAATAAAAATATATGAAAATCATTTACATACTCACGTGTATTTACCAAAGCGATTTATATATAAAGAAAGCAATAATAATTTAACATGCATACTTATACTAAGTTTTAAACAAATCTAATTAAGTATAAGGAACACTTAATTTACATAAGGTTTCACCAGCACCCTTTTTTTTTTGTCACGTACCCATTAACGTGCTGATAAGTGTGCTTGTAATTGCGAGAAGAAATAATTCATAAAAAAAGAAAAAGGTTATATGCAATGAGTAAACAATAATGACGTTTTGAAAGGTCAATGGAATCAAGAAAAGTTTAATTATGTAAGTATTGCATATAATGATTTAAAAAGCTAAGAAAAATAATCCTAAAAAACAGGACAAGTTTTTTAAGTATAAAATGAATTCATCAAAATATGGTATCCACCTAACTCGTGATTCATGAATACCAAGCTCAATATAATCTAAATGTGAGTTTAGACACATTAACCAAATTTCGAAGACTTGAGTACTAAAAATGGTTAACTTGAAAGCAATGCAATACCCACTATTAATAATACTTAGTTAACACTAATACACTGCATTTATTCTATTAACAGTTTAGTTTGATGCTGTTAATTCATATACCTTTTTTTTAATTGTTTTAATTTCGAGTAATCATTAATTAATACGGGATTCTCTATTTTATTAAGTAAGCCATTCATTATTAATTATAAATGTAGACACAGCAATGTAAAAATGTAGGATGGGAAATTAATATTTGTTATCATGATAATATTATTTTGTATTAAACATGCCTTCTTCGAAAAAACAATAATAATCATTACGAAAGATAAAGTTATCCTTCGAAAACAAATCTTAAAATCTAGAATTTAAACATGAAATCATAATCTAACTGAAACAACTCTTTTTCGATTAACTCGCATAATCTGCGTAATAATGTAAAATGTTCAGACATTTTAGAAGAATTAAAAACTATATAGTAACATTATTTTAGATATTATTTTAAATTTCCGGTAATAACATTTCCAACAATACTGTAACGAGAAATATTATTAGATTTTAATATTTCTGAAAACATTTTTAAAATGTAAAATAACCAATAGAAATGGGAGCATGCATTAATAATAACAGAGAAAAGAAAAGAAATGTTGCAGAGAAGAGGAGCGTGAACATTAATTGTATATTTAAAACGCAATAATAATAATATTTATAAAGACGCAATTGAAAAAGTATATTAGAATTAAAGAAAAGAAAAACAAAAAAGCAAAGCGATAAAGAAATAAATAGTGGAGTACGATGAAAAGCAAAATCAGAAAAAGCGATTAAATATGGCATTAAGGAGGGAGCGAGTGAGCTGAAAAGAATTACGAGAGAAACAGAACGGGGGGAGAAGGCGAAGCATGAAAAACTGGTCCTGCCGGACACCACCACCACCACCGTCAGCGCCGTCGTCTGCTACTCCGCAACCACCACCACAACAATTGCTCCAACGACGTCGTTTCCCCGCTCCACCACTTGAATGAATGGGAAACTGCGGAACCAGAGAGGAATCTGCCGTAGTTTCCAACGCCCAAGGTTCCAGATCTAGGGCTCGCAATTTTCGTATTAATTAGTTACATCATTTACTAATCGGCATTCTCTTCAGTTCAATTTCACCGAGTTAACTCCGAAACTCGCTCGCTCACTCACACACATTGTTTGTATTTTGGTTGCTTCAGTTCAGCAGCTTCACCATGCGGCGTCCTTGGGCGCCAGTGCGAGGAGTCAGAATGCCGGTAGCGAGAAGAAGCACGGTCACGGTCACGGTCACGGTCACAGGCACAATCTGAGTGAGTGCGCTTCGGATCTGAGCGAAGCTTGTTCGACACCGCGAGGTAACAGTAGCAGCAACACGCACGTGATATCGTTCACGCTCTACGAGTTGGAGACCATAACGAAGAGCTTCCGCGGAGACTACATCCTCGGGGAGGGAGGGTTCGGCACCGTTTACAAAGGCTACATTGATGAGAACGTCAGAGTGGGACTCAAATCGCTTCCTGTAGCGGTTAAGGTTCTGAACAAGGAAGGATTACAAGGACATCGAGAGTGGCTTGTGCGTTTTGCTTTTTGCATCTTCTTTTTTACTTGTTTAATTTGTTGGTTTAATTTTGTGATTTGTGTGTTTGTGTGTGTCTGCAGACGGAGGTGAATTTTTTGGGACAGCTAAGGCATCCTAATCTGGTGAAGTTGATTGGGTACTGCTGTGAAGATGATCACAGGCTGCTTGTGTACGAGTTCATGTTCCGAGGAAGTTTGGAAAATCACTTATTCCGAAGTACGGCCAGTTTTACGCTTTTGGAATGAAAATTTGTTGTTTTCGTTCTTGCTTAGTTTAGGAAGGGAATGGGTTTGGATCTAAGTGGAGAAAGTTTTCTAGTATTTTGACTAAAGAGTAAAACAGTTATGGTAAGTAAATACGAATACATAGCGAATGGGTAATTTAATTAGGTTATGTTTGGATGGATTTCTGAACTTTCAGGGGAAATAAAATAGAAAGCGAAATGAATCAAACTTGGCTTTTGGAGAAGTTAGGCAGATTTTAACTCATGGTAGGGGTTTGATTTTGTTTTATCTGCTTTTTTCTTTTCCTTGTAAGTGATTACTTAGAAGTTTATCCAAACCGGGCCTTAAAGTGTAACATGCATTATTGGGATTGGATTTGGCTTTGCTGATGCGAAGAAGTTATGGGTGTTCATTGGAAAATCAATGAAGTATTTGAAAGTAGCCTAATTTCTGTGCTGTTACACAAGTGTTATAGTACTTCGTAATAGAATCTAGGCCACTGAGTGCAGTACACTTATAATGCAGTAACCTGGAAACGTTGTTACAGATCTGCTTCTGTATATTTCATTCACTTTGTAACTAGATAAATCATCATGAACAATAACGTGTTCTGATTTTTTGTTCATTATCAGTTGTAATACTAAGTTAAGGTCAGACTTCTGTTCCCGGGTGTTTTTCAACTTGTGGATATGACCTTTCTTGATTCTTTCAGAGGCAACTGTCCCTTTATCATGGGCTACAAGAATGATGATTGCTTTTGGAGCTGCAAAAGGACTTGCATTTCTCCACAATGCTGAAAGGCCGGTTATCTACCGTGACTTCAAAACGTCTAATATATTGTTGGACTCGGTAAGTTTCTGGTATTTTAAAGTTAATTTATCGCTCTCTCCCGTTGCATTTTATGGCTGTAATAAAGGAATTACTATTTTTTTCACTTGTGATACCAAATGACTCCATAGGATTATACAGCAAAGCTTTCTGATTTTGGACTAGCAAAAGCAGGACCACAAGGTGACGAAACCCATGTATCCACTCGAGTCATGGGTACATATGGTTATGCTGCCCCTGAATATGTAATGACTGGTATGACCTTTGTTTTTCAAATATGGTCAATTTTTAGATAGAAAGAATGGAAACTACAATTGCTTTAAAAAACTTGAACTGGAATAAAAGAATTTTGTACTCACATGTTTTGTAACGTGCATTAGCCAGGTGAAAATTGTTGAATGGACCAAGAAAGACGGTTTATGAAATAGCTATTTTGGAATCAAGCTATTGTCATCGCATTAGGGGTCAATCCCAATTGTTTCCACTCATTCTAAAGGATCTATACCTTCCTTTAAATATAATTTGAAGACCATTTTCTCATTATGTGTCCTAATGTTTTCGAAATAAGCAAGCAAGCAAGCATTTTTACATTATATTGTTGCATATAATGAGCTATTGTCATTGTTCTCCTTCTCACGGGTGCATGTCTAAGCGTGCATTGACGCATCTAAATTTTGCATTTGGAAAATGTTCAGGCCACCTGACGGCTAGGAGTGATGTCTATAGCTTTGGTGTTGTTCTTTTGGAGCTCTTAACGGGGAGGAAATCAGTTGACAAGACCAGACCTGGCAAGGAACAGAGCTTGGTAGACTGGGCAAGGCCAAAGCTAAATGACAAGAGAAAGCTGCTACAGATAATTGACCCTAGATTGGAGAATCAATACTCAGTGAGGGCTGCACAAAAAGCGTGTAGCTTGGCTTATTACTGTTTAAGTCAAAATCCCAAAGCGAGGCCCTTAATGAGCGATGTGGTTGAGACATTAGAACCCTTACAAAGTTCCAGAGTTAGTGCAGGTGAAGTCTCATTATCTGGATCAAATAGTGTGACTGCTGGGCCTTTCGCCATGAACAAAATCTCTGACTACCGTATGCGTCAAAGGTTCTCAAACAATGTTGGTCCTGGTGCTACGTGTCGATCTCCAAACCCAAATTGTTCACCAGGTGCCCCTGCAGCACTACGGGTGAGATGATAAATCTCATGCATCATAAAAACCCTGTCTTCTTGGTGTGCTTCTCGAACCTTCACTTATCTCAAGAAATAGTAGTTGTTAAAAAATGTGGGTGCATCCTTGTTTTTGTTGCTTTGTATATGATAATGTGACAAGAAATTAGCCCGGTGCATAATTTTTGTATGGATGTTTGGGCTTGTGTTAATGTGGGTGGGAAAATTATTGTGTGGAAATCTGTGTAGTTGTAATGATGGTGGCATCAGAACTAATGTAACTGGCTCCTCCTCACATCATCAGCAGTGGAAGAGAAAGACTACCCAAACACGCAAGTACCTAATGATGTATTTTATTGGAGATTATTAGGGAAACTGAGGGTAAGAAGAGACAATCATAGTTAACATTTCTATATCATCCTGTCTCTTGAAGTGACTAATTCGTATTTTAAAAAAATAAAGATGGAGGGTCATTTTCAACCTTTTTAAGGTTTTTTGTAACCTTTCTACATTCAACTCTTGCAACTTGCTCCACTTTTTGTAGTTCATACCATCTTTGCTATAATATAATAATCAGTTTGTTCAACAACCCCAGCCTGAACGAATGAATACATCTAGTTACTTTAAATTTTTAACTCTTAATATAACAAACTGGTTCTTTAAGAATTATTTCATTTTCTACAGCATTTTCGACTTTACTCAAATTGCATCACCGGAAAGGAAAAACATTTTCAACTTTACAAAAACAAAGAAATTAGCTAATAATATTGTATAATTTAGTCCAATTAAAGCATCACTTTATAAACTAGTCCATCATCCGAGTAAGACATTTCACTTGTGGTTATCATGTGTCGATTTCTTGTTCATATTTATCTGAACTTATCATATTAAATATATTTAAACGTAAATATAATAAGTACGAAAAAAATAACTAATTGTCAAATTATGAAATTAACATCCTCAGAAGTGCAGGTTAAATTTGTTACATGAAATTTGTTATAGATTCAACATAATTAACCTCAAGGATACGTCTGGTAAAGAAAAAAAAGCAGAGGCAGTGGAAGAAAAAAGAAGAGAAATTGCAGAAAATAGTATAAATAAAGGTTGCTTAACTGAATAGAAATACTTTATTAAAGAGAAGTAAAACATAAATACTCTAAAACTTATCTATTTATTTAATACAAATTATCATGTTTTCATATTAATTTAATATTTCTCTTATTACTACTATTTAAATATTATTATTATTATTAGGTTTAAATATATTTTTCCTCTGCAAATTTTGATTTTCTTGCATAAATATTTGTAATTTTCAAATTCCCGAAATTTTCTTATTATTTTCCAGTTCTTATCCTTAAATTTCACTAAATGGAGAATATTAATTTATCTAGTTAGTAATAGAAGATCTACAATTAAGATAGTTAACTTTTTTACGCGCGCATATATAAATCCAATAATTTAAACTTTTTTACTTAAATTCCTATAATTTAGTTTTCATATGTTCTTACGATATCATAATTTTCAATGATTGTAAAATTATTTATTTATTAACAAAACACGAAAGGTCAATAATACATAACATTTGCAGGGTTTAAATTATATTTAAGCCAACTAATTTATCAATTTTAAAAAATGTAAGAATAGACAAAATAAATCAAAAATGATTATTTTCAATATTACATATAATTTTAATGTTATAACTACTATTTTTAAAGTAATCAAACATATTTTATTATTTTGTTTTTATAGAAAAAATCGCCACGCAGTACAAGAAGATTGAATTAGCAACTTCGTGTCTTGAGCCCACTGGAAGGCTAATTATTATACCGATCAGTTCATTCGAATAAATCAAACTTTCATTCAGTAATTTATTGACAATAAATTATAAATATATTACTTAATTAACATATACATCTTAACTTAAAATATTCTTTATTGTCTTGAATATTACTAATTTGCATTTTTCACATTTAGATTCCATCATCTTTATAATCTTTGCACAAATGCTATCAACATGTAATGTAATAAAACCATATCCATAAAATACACTCCTAATCATACACACCACAACTTAATTCCTATAACAACCAGAAATTCAAATCTAAAACTATTCATCTGTCATTTTTACTGAATACAATTTCTCTAATTGATAAAAAAAAATAAATAATACTTAATCAGACAACACAACTCTCCATCAAATTCTCACACACAAATAATACAATATAGGTTATTGCAAAGATAAAAAAATGAAGAAAAATAATTTGCGTTGAACATTTGGGTTCAAGAGTCCATTCAAGTATAACTTCAACTGCATAATTTAGTTCATCACCAAGGTATTGGGAAACACTTCTTTGATACTCGTGTCAACTGTGTCGGCTAACTTGTAGAGATGCAGAACACGATATCCAACATAGTTTACCAAGTCTGAACAAAAACCTATTTTTCGATAAGACTATTATGTGTGTGTGTTTCAAACGAGACACAAATCAGTCTCCAGACACATGACCCTTGCCCTCATAGTATCTTTTCTCACTCTCCCCCTTCTTCTCATTTCGTTTCTGCATATGCCAAAGAAAACCAAAAACCAGTGATGAGAACACAAACAAACTAACACACCATATGTTGGATGAAAACCAGACATTTTTGTCACTCCATTCATCCACATTGAAATCTTCATCTCTGTCCAATAAGGCTCTTTTCCCCTCATCATCATTCACTAACATACAAATTCACACAGCCTATTTGGGAATTTTCAATTTTGATGGGGCGTTTTAGCCATCAAAAGTTTCTACCATTCATTCATATAATTTAGAATCCTATGTATGACATCACTACCAATCTCCATATCATCATTCATTTAAAATGGATTCAAGATACTTCGTACCAAAGAAACCCAAATGAGATAAAAGATCGCTTTCAAACCAAACCTGACAAGCATTAGTTTACGATAATGTTTGCTATTTTCATTTTATATTTTTACACAATTTCAAATAATCTGCTTCTTTGAAATCAGAAAACAACGTAGTATTCTTGTCATTTGTGGAGAAAACACAAAATATTTCCACAAACAAACCCACCATTAGGAACTTTTGCCTATATTACTTGCTCCAACTACTTTATAGTGTCAAGTTACCCTCAAAATTCTTGAACTCAAAGCTCATTTCAATAGGAGTGAGAAAATCAATTCACTCCTAACCTACCAAAAAGAATTGATTAAAATAGGTGTATCAAATACAAATCAACCCCTTCAAAAAAATACTTTTACTTCTGCTTTAAGGGAGTAGTTCACCCACCTTTGCCATTATATTTATAACATGAATTTCCTCCAGATGATCAATACCAAAGTCATTTATTCGCCAAGGAAGGCCTTAAAAAATAAAAGGTTTCTAAACTACTAAACCAAGTTACCAAACAAGACATAAAAGTTAAAATGGGCAAGCTATCATTTATATTTGTGAACAACAAACACACACACACACACATATATATATATAAAGGATGAACAGAGAAAAGATATGAGCTCCATAAAAAGACACCAGTAAGTGTATATCTGATTTTGTTATGAAGTGGTTAGTCTTGATAGTTATTAATTGATTGCTTCTAAAATGTTACTATATTTTTTTCATATTTTCCCTATGCAAATTATAATTGAGACAGGTTCTTCAAATGTAGAATTCTAACATATTTCGACAATAAATTTCATACTGCATACTAATCTCAAACTAATAAATCCAAAAGAGAAGTTAACCCAACTACGAGTATATATGCATGCTCATTATAATTGAGACAGGTTCTTCTAATGTAGAATTCTGACATAATTTGACAACAAATTTCATACTGCATACTAATCTCAAACTAACAAATCCCAAAAGAGAAGTTAACCCAACTACGACTATATATGCATGCTCATTATACACTATACATAGCAATTTATAATTTAGAGTAGCTACAGACCATCATAATAAGCATACTAAATATGCTAGCATTGTAATAGTAACAAGTGTTACAAAATTGAAAAATAATAAGCCAAATAATTAATCAATTGCTTCTAACCAAACAAAGGTCTGAAAGTACCTGGTATGCCTCGTGATTTGAGACAATTCTTTTAATTATTGTAGTAGTTGTTATATCTAAAGGGCTTTCCAAAACTTTGAAGATGCCCATGCTAATAGGAACAGCATATGGGTTGCATTGTTCCTATATGTGGAAACCAACATATATATAAAAGGAGGGATAGTTGGATATATATAAAAAAAAAAAAGTAATAATAGTAGTAGCACGATGTACCTTCTCAAAATCATTATTTTCTGCAACGGTTCCATGAACAACTAATGAAATGTTAAACGTAGTGATCTGCACTCAAATGAATTTAAACCAAGTGATTACTTAATTAATAGCAAAATATGTAAAATGGAACATGTTCCAAACTGAACCAACCAACCAAGAAATAGTCAATAAAAAACCTTATCCCAATAAGTAGGCTGGCTATGTTGCCGCACTTATAACTAAAGTAACAATTAGATAGATGCACAGAAAACCAAATTGTGAGAGAAACAAGAGATTTTGAATGCCATGAACTCAACCAACTTATGCAGTGTAATATAAAAGGGTTACACAGATAATATTTGTTAGAATGATCAAAACTAACATAAAGCCAGTGCAAAAAAGGTAAACAAAAGAAATTTATTAGTAAACCAACACTGCCAGATCTCTATGTATTAACGAAATAAAAATCATTACTAATGCAAAACAGTTATAAGCAGAATCCTGATAGAAGCTATAAGTAAAGTCTTGTTCTATAAATAATTTAAGTGCAACTAGGAACCATTTATCTAAAAGGATAAACAGTGATGGTTCAGGGAATGCCCAAGTTTCCTTCTTTTATCAAATAGTGAACATCACCTAAAAGAAGACCAATTCAAAGGAGAGACATCATGTGTAGTGACCATTTACTTACTTCACAATTTCAAAATAAATAAGGGTGAATAAATTTGCGTTAGTTACTAGCACTGGCATTTCAACATATATTAATAAATCTAGTGTCTCAAGAACGTTTACAGCAATAGAAAAGAAATAATCACCATGCAAAAAATTAATGAAAAATTAAATATGCTAAAGTGAGACTAACCATATCTTTGGACACCTCCCATGGTGCACCAATTATGACCTCATCCACATAGCGACATGCTAAAACACTCAGACTTCTTTCATGAAGGTTCATGATAGGACGATGTGATCCTCTGGTTGCACTACAAAGAAAGAAATTACAATATAAAATTCCCAAACATTACCACCCTGTATGAAATATAAACAACCAAAATTAGATGCTGAAATTTTACTAATTCAAATTTAAAACTTACAATTGAACGCAAAAAGAGTTTCTATTACTGTAAAACAGTTTTTCGTAATGATGCAAGCCCAATAACTATGGAGCCTCACTCAAACACCATAACAATGCAACAAATAAATAGAAAAGATACATTAATCTTTAATACAAAGTTAGACATAAGAACAGACAAATATTTCACATAAAACAAAATGATCATAATCCTTCAGCATTTCAGAGACAAGACAACCACATGAGAAAATCGTTAGCTCAAATGATCAAATAGAAGCCAACAACATACATAAAACCTTGTGTTTAGAATTTTATATCACCCTATAATTCTGAACAGGCTTGAAATTAAGCAATTACTTGCATCATATCTACACACAAGGTGACAAAAGTACCATTAACCTTTTTTTAATTGAGACTTCCTTCGTAGTACAATAGATGCATTTAAAGTTGCAATTAAAATGGTGCAAACAACTCCCAAGAACAGGCCCCAAAATAACTGTATCACCCCCTTATAATTTCAATACGAAGTCCCCCATGGCAGATTTTACATAAACCACCGTCGCACTAGCACTATGGCAATGCAACCTCACAAGGGTGGCTCCATGACAACCACCTGACAGACACTAGATCAGAAACTAGACTGGAATGAAAATTTATTAATCAAATCCCTAATTTCCAATAAGTACCAGTATGATAGTAGAATGGACAAGGGGAAAATATACAATTACTGAAAAAACACATAGGAGTTCAAAGCCCTGTCTCTCTCATAGTTCCATTCCACCCAATATTAATTTTCATCAGCTTACTTCCCGAATCATTTCTTGCCTGCTATATAGCAGACTAACTAATTATAAGCCTCCTCCCAACTGACAATAACACCTCCACATCAACGACATCATAGTGTCATAGCAACCCAATGACTAAATTCAACCTGCCCGCCCACCCGCAGTCATCTAATATGTCAGGCCCCCATGAAATGCTACTTTGTACAAGTTTTTTCCAGCCTGCTCACATCATTTAGATGACACTTCATGATCACACAATCATCATATATTAATTTTTTCTAGTATTGGTCTTTCTGTTTTTACCTTTCTTTAAATATCAAGAATGTTATACTTTTCATGAATTTGATATGTCAAAAAATAGTTTAATTGCTTCACTTTAGAAATTTTTTATGCATCTGATATTTAGTATGGCCAAATGCATCTGACATTCACCAATTATCCATCCAGCTAACTTCCATGGTGAATTTCCTGGTTGCCTCTATGCACCATTGATAACACTGATAGTAGGTATAAAATTAAAATTTCAAAAAATAAATAAAGAAGGTGAAAAAGGAGATATAAAGGTTAACAACCTGACTGTCTGATCGGTGTGTATTCCAACAAGAAGAAAATCTCCAAGATCCCTAGCAAGCCTCAAGATCTAGATAAGATAAAGGTCAGTCAAAATATCCAGTCAGATATACATTAAAACAATCCAAATGGAAGTAGTAGCATATAAGTAAAAAGTATTGCAAGGTCCCAGTATATAATTTACCACATTACACCCTCCCAAAATAACCTCCATCTAATACATAGGTGTTTATTTTGCAAGATATAACAGTTAGGAAAATGACAATATATTATCCAATAAGAGCAAGACCACAAAACAGGATATTAGTTATCTTATGTTTCTTTCTCACTACCCACCACTCAATGTTGAGACACAGGCATTTGATTTGACACAGGTTCTTGTTTGGATTACTTAGCAATAAAAACAGCTTACAATCAATATATTACTAAGCTGAGAGAGATTTTGAATAAGAGGCTGCTTTTAGGTATATGTATGTAATACCAGAGTCTTTAAATTATACCTCCACATGTCCAGCATGAAAGAGATCAAAAGCACCATCTATATATACAATGCGAGAATCAGGTCCTGGACCCTGGAACAGCGTGAATAAATTATCAAGTGACACGAAGAAATTACTAAATACAGGTACAGCCAACACAAAGCATGGATCTACTTAAAGTTATTTGGAGAAAAATGTTACACGATCTCAAAGTACCACAATAACATATATTTCTATAAGCAATGGGGAGAAATAAACCAACCATAATATTAATCAGAAGACCAAATCAGCAACTTGTACAAAGAGATATGTGATAGTTACTGCCATAACTCTCAGCAAATGGAATAGGAGAAAAAACAGAGACGAGCTCAAAAGAGCTAACCCTGTCTGCTTGAGCTCTTTCGAAAAAACACTGGCTTGAAAAAGAGCTAGACGCACACACTAAGAAACTTGGCAGAACACCAAAAAGAAGCCAAGCGATCGACTTGATCTCAAATTAAATGGAACCACCCATTTAAATTCTAGCACTTTTCTCAAACCATTTACACCAAAAATTGAGAAGTGAACAACGCCAAATCCCTTTAGCAACAACATTAATTTTGTATAATTCTCAGGCCAGTTTTCCTGTCAGTTGATTTTCAGGTAAAAAAAATATTGCTAGCTCTTCCAGGCCACACGTTTCTATACACAAGTCTAAAGCCAAATTAAATTCTTAAAAGTAATGTACATGAGAAGGAAATAAGAAAAAAAAAATGCATTTGTCATGATCAAAGACTCGTCTTATAGACCAAAATCGTGGTGTGAAGTGAAATACATGATTCAAGCATCGCAAAGACTAAAGGCTTCAGAAATATTGTAGAGAACTAAGGAAGTTGATAGCAAGCTAAGAGTAGTAAGAAATCAGAATGAAGATTTTGCATGAACATACCCTCCCATTTGAGAACTGAACAATTCTACGAGATGTTGGCAGAAAATGAGATATTCGAGTTCCACTTGCAGTTGCTGCAGGTGAACCAGCTTCAAACTTTGGACTGTGGCCGTTACTGAACTGTCTTTGTAAAGAAGAATGATTGTGACTGTCGCTTATAGACCTTTCTCTCACACAGAGAAGCATGCGACCTGGGTAAGAAATTATTAAATACTTCAACTTTTAATATATGTGAAGACTATAAGTGAAACCTATCAGAAAGAAATATAACCTTAAAAGGAAAAACATTAACACCAGCTAAAGTGTAAATGTATGCTTGCATAAAGTAAACATAAACAAAAAATCATTTAGAATGGAACAATTAGTAACAATAGTTGCTGGTACCATGAGAATGGCCTAGAGGTTTCATCACACTAGGTGGGCATAACCACAGTCCATGGAACAATGCAGAGTAAGGAAAGCAGTCTAAAGAAAGGGTAAGATCTGAAAAGTCTTCTAAAAAATTTAGTCAATTTGTGAGAAGGAAATGTGTTGCATAATTAGATAATTTGAGAACAAAGATTCACCCATTCACCAAAATTTCCAAATTAAGCTTCACGGAAAAACAAACCCAAATGGAAGGAAAATATGTTAAATTCAAGGTCCATTTAACATTTTGCTTATATAGATTGAAAAAATATATTCGAGAGAAGAAAAGGAATATAAAGTTTAAGGAGTGATGATAACTTATTGTCCATCAAACCAGAAAAAAGATGTAATGGATGGACGGATATATATGGGATAGGATCTCTTGGTATAAGATTAAAGACTTGTACCAAATATTAACTGTCAATATCAAAAGATGTAATGGCCCAAAAATACTTGAACAAAAAAATTAAAAGAAAAGATAGCATGTGATTTGTTTTAAAGCATATCTTTGTCCCTTCTTTTTGCTTCCATTGCCCCATATGCTCCCACCAATACCGGGGAAGCAATAATAAACCCCCAATGGTAATGAAATCTTCACAATAAATTAAATAGTTACATTCATCTGAAAACAGTTCACAAAAAATGAAAGTGTTTTCCAAACATTTAATTTTTTTAGCATGACTAACCAACCAGAGCACAGCAAAGATAGTGGTTTTATTTTCAGATAAAAGATTTCAAGCATTGAGTAAGATTTGCAGTATTAGCAGAAACAGAACTGGAATAGATGAAATTGAGATGGATTGATTTGTAATAAAAATAAATTATTAACTGTAATTTATGCAAGAACAGCTCTTGCCAATTACAAATTCCTGCAAAAATACAAATTTGGTTTTAAACAAAGCGAGACCGAACTGACAAGTGGAGTGGGATAAAAATGATGGAAGATCCAACGGCTAGTTGATGGTTGCAGCATCCTGCGGCAAATCCACATTGGCAGATTAGAAAAAGCACTGCAGCAGTTCAGAAGGAGGAGCTGCAGTGTGTACCCTTCTTCGACTAGGCCACTGTCTGAAATTCATCCTTTACATGGGATTGCTAGTAACTTTTAGTTTTGCCCAGGTTCATGCAGAAGGGAAAGGCCCCAGCCTAACGTGACTTTTCTTAACTATTTATAATTTTTGGTCAAAGTAATATAAACTGTAAGATTTAGTTACATCATCAACAGTTTAGATTTATACACGTGAATACTGTCAATGGTCAATGCATACATCTAAAAGTCACAATCTCTTTAACACAATCGACAAAAAGCATATTCGAAAGTATTTGTATCCAATTATTTAATGGAAACTCTACAGTAGAGACAATTAGCATGAGCAGTCGCATGATAACCAAAGAAAAAATGTAAAGCAGTATAAGTCTAACCAACAATATCAGTGCTTGAAACCCCTTCAGTGCGCTTTATCTGCTTATACCGACCAGCCTTCTTAGCATGAGCATAAGCATCGGTTCCATCCGGAAGAACGCAAGGATCGTCCCCATGAATAATGAAATCTATCTTGTACTCATCAAAAAGCTTCTTCATGAACTCCTCAGTTATCGCATAGGGAGCTTCAGGAATAACCTCATCCACCCACTTCACCGCATTCACCATCATCAACCTAACACAACAAAAACACACTAAACGCCACATCAAGATTAAAACAAACAAACAACCAAATTTCAATAAAAAACTAAGAATCCGGCTCCTCTAAGGTAGGCAAGATTACTATGAGTAATATGAGGCATTAATAAGAAAATCAACTGTGAATACTTTAACCAAGGTTTTTAAAAAAGGGTCCACAAACATTGCGCTCAACGTCAAGGGCTTCCGCCAATTCCACCTCGTTGTAGCTACTTCAAACCATGAAGAAGGTGAAAATCCGTGACCACACTGTAAAACTCTGATTTTAACACATCTGTGATTCGTTATACTCACGCCTATGACATAGACCGTTTCATCAACCACTGAGATCACTAATTTTATTACTCAAATTGCGGACATTAGAGGAACCGGATCCCAAAAATAAACAAACAACTAAACGGCATTCAAAACAATGCCAAAATCGCAACCTACAAGATCACCACCCCAAAAGAAACAGTAAATTAAATTACAAAAGGGAACTCAAAGATGAAACCTTTCGTGAAGAGGGGTAACGGGAGGACCCTTGTTGGCAATGATCTCGGCGTCACTAACAACCCCCACAATCAACTGGTCACCCAGTGCACGAGCTTGGCGAAGGGCATTGCAGTGCCCATAATGCATCATGTCAAAGCAACCATCCATGTAGACACGAACGGGTTTCTTGTTGCGTCTCCGGCTCTTCCAGAACATTCCAAGCTGGCTAGAGTATGCACCCAACAGTGACACCCCCACGATCACCCCTCCCACCATGCACGTCACCACCCATTTCGTCGCCGTCGCCGGCTTCTCGGTCACCGCCTCGTAACTACCCATTTTCCCTCTCTCTCTCTCTCTTTCTCCCTCTCTCGATGCCGATGTCTGTGTATCACCGCTTCTTCTCCTTCCTCATTCGTAGCACCACACACAAATGGAATGGAATGGAATGAAAAGCGTAGCGAATTGGAATTGCGAAAGCAAAATATTCGGCACTGGTGCGACAATTCTAATTCTAAGATTCCGTAAAACTGGGCCAAATGTCGGGTTTGGGTATTTGTTCAAACCGAACCGACATGTTCGAGACACAGCCCATGGTTTGTCTTTTCTTATTTAAAAATTATCAATATTGATTTTACTTTCTGCACCTCCACAATCTCTTCAGTATCAGATTAGATGTTTCAGAAACTTTTAGAACAATTTTTTTAAAAATTTGGAAACAATATTTTCAGAATATAATTTTTAAAATAATTTTTTTGGAATGTGATTTTTAGAACAAAATTTCTGGAATACAAAAAGTACATTCCAAAATAAGTATTTTAGAATAGAATTTTCGAAATACATTTTTAAACAGATATATAATGTTTTTAAAAATGAGTTTTCCCTACTTTAAATGTGTTTTCATAATTCATAAAATATGTTCTGGAACAATTTTTTTTTCTGCATTTTCTCTTTTCTTTTTCTTTTGTATTCCCTTCTTCTTTCTTTGCGGTAGCGGTGATGATGGAAGTGATAGAGATAACAGCGGTGATAATAGCGACAGGAGCAATGGTGTTGTAAACTAGTGGAAAAGGTGTTTGAATCTTTTTTCTTGTCGTAGAGTGCAGTTAACAGTTGTTAGGTGCAGGAAATAATAGTCTTTTTGCGTTCAGGGTACAAATATAGGCCCAATTATAGCCCATGGGCTTTTCTTCGTCGCTCTTAACAAACCTTGGTCAAGACATTTTACCATTGCATTGCCTCTTAAAATCAAGATATGACATTCTATAAGATATAAATTAGGGTTAATTATGTTATTGAGACTTTTGAATTATGTCAATAAATGGTTATGTGTAATAAAATTATTGATTAAATTTATAAATTTTGAATGTAAAAATACGTCTTAATTAAAACTTTTATTATTTAAATATAATTTCATAAGTTAATGTTTTTCTTTTAAGTTGTTTGACAAAGTTTAAATTATTTGGATAAATATAATATACAAAGTTTAAATTAAAAATATTTCAGAGACTATATGCTTAAATCTATTTTTTTATGTATTGTATTGTTTGTGCGAGAGAGAATATTTTTTAATATAAGAAATATTTTTAATAGTTTAATGGGAGTAATATGCCATGATAAAATTTAAAAGTAATCAAAAGTTTTTTTTGTTCTTTTTTAAATAATGTTGTCATATAGGAATAATGGAATTTAAAACTTTTAACACTTAATTAAGCATAATGATTCATCTATAATAAAATAAGACAATGATTTTCACGCAATGAACACAAGTTTTTTTTTTGTAATCTTAGATATGGTAAACTAACTTAGAAAACCTTAAAAATATGCACATCCATTCTAAGTCACTCATAACTAACTTAGAAATAATATTTTTAATTTAGATAAGCTTATCTTACCTTTCTGGAAAATATAGTCTAATATTTCTAACTACTAAAATTTATTCGTTATAAGTTCTAAAAAAAAGTATATTAGACTTAAAAACTTGATAAGTACCAGATATGTCATTTTGTCAATAGTTATTTAAAACCATGAAGATCATTTTTCTATTTATTTATTCACGTTTTCATAAAACAACTTCCATATTCAAAATTAAAAAAAAAATGTTGAATAATTTATTAAAATTTGTGATAAAAAATCATAATGGTAGTATTAAGATTTCTCATCACACAAATTTTCTAAACTTTCCATAAAGTGCGAAAACTATTTGCATATGACTAACATAACATTTACATTATTCCAGGTTTCCAAAAAACAAAATCTTAAACATTATAATTGAACAAAAACCAGTTAAGGACACGTTCAACCAAAAGAAAATCATATTCATTTAAAAATGGTAAACAACTTGTAAAAACTACAAAAAACTTACCAAAGGCGCTACTAACTATAACAAAGAGTTTTTTCTTCCTGTATCCACAATTTCTTCGTGCACCCTCTCAAATTTTCAAAAAACTATTTTACCTGTAAAAGTAACTTTCGGAGTATATATTTTGAAAAATTTTCTAATAAGCTTTTCAGAATTTTTGGAACAAGATATTTAGAACAAGATTTTCAAAATAAAATTTCTGGAATAATTTTCAGGATTCATGAAATGTATTTCGAAATTAGTTTTCTATAATCAAACTTTCCGAAACATATAGAACTCCTTTCGGAATAAACTTGGTTCATACGAAAAAATACATATACTTCAAAAAAAATTTCTTCAAACACGATTAATCAATAGACAAGAACCAAAAGATATTTGGATATGATTAATGAATAGACAATTTTATCTAAAACCACAATTATTTGTTGGACAGTGTCATTCATGCATCTTCTATTTTGTTATTCCATCTTTTGACAAAGTTGACTTCTAAATTCTTTATATTCTTAAGGACTAAAGTAGATTATACAACAACAAAGAAATGACAAGGTAAAATTACATAAAGTGATAAATTTTCTTTGAATAATAATGTGTTAATTACGATAATGAGTTTATTCCTTTTTTCGTGATTAGTAATTAATCTCATAATGTAAATGTTAACTTAATCTTAAATAATATAACTTCCGATCGACTTAATATTCACTTGCCACTCATTCCATACATCAAAGAAATAAACCGTAACATCATATTGAATTAATTTATGAATCAATTATCTCAAGCAGAAAAACTATTAAAAACTTAAATAGATGCATATAATCCATTATTACCTAAAAATAACGAACTAGATATATATGAGTGATAAAACTCATGTAACATCGATCGAATTGATTAATTTATATCTTTAATTGATCAAATTAGAATTTCATCCATTAATAGCTCATATATTAATCAACACACGTTAAAAATAAAAAAAGTTAATTCATCTTATAATATAAAACATAAAATTAAGATTATTAAGCTTTCCATTCTAGTTTCAAAATGTAGTCTACAATCTTGAGGAACCCTTATCAAATAATGAATTTTTTTTATATGATTGAATATATTGACATGTGACATGATGAAGATGGTTTCATTGATATGTTTGGTAGAACACATTGTTTTAACATGGGTTGTGGAGGATATATGAAGAAGGTATATTATTTATTTGTTTATTTAAAAGGTGGTAGAAGAAGAAGAAGAAGAAGAAGAAGAAGTGACATGAAGAGGAAGAAGAAGAAGAAGAGAGAGAATTATTTGCACTTGATAGGAAAAAGACGAAGGAGTAAGTAGAAAAGTGAAAATGGTGTTAGCAAAGTCCAAAAACATGGTGCAAGCAAGTTAGCTTTAAAAGCAAAGACAAAACATGTATCTCATCAATCTATCGCCAACTTTCTCTCTCACTTTGTTGTACTAGAGCATGCTACAACACAACACCCACGCCACCAGGCTCCACCACTTCAACAAGATAACCGGCGAGGACCAAGGAGGAACCACTGTCCCCTCGGTTCTTCAACCCCAACACAACATTTTGCAATTTCAATTTCAACCATTTGGACTTTTCCCATTGTCATCTTCCACCCCCCTTAAGCCTTGCCAAAGTTACATCATTCAACAAAACTTTCTGGTTTAGTGTGTTCAATAATGGCTTATTTGTACTTTCATTTTTACTGCATGGTAACTTTTAATCTTTTACATTAATGGGTGAAAGGTATATTTTGAAGAGATTCGCACAAGAGATGCAATACCAATGAAACTTGAGTTTAACTCATATAAGAGAATAATACTACTTCTAACTCAATGAGCTTGTGAATCTTGTTTCTTATAATATATTCAACTTTTTTTATTTCTGCTCACTACAAGATTTTTTTACCAACGAAATTTGACTGACAAAAAACAAATGTATTGTAAAGTCAAATTTATCCATGAATTTTACCTATAAATTTTATAGATTTACAACTATTGATGTAAATATTTTTCGGTGACAACAATGCAAGGATGGAGCAATGGTGGAGGCCATGACAAGGTGGGGCCAACGTTGGAGGAGGAGGAAGAGGAGAAGAAAAAAGGAAAAAGAGAGTCGAAGGCGACAAACGCGACGATGACAACGATCTAGTAGAGGGTGAGAGGAGGAAAAAGAAAATAAAAACAAAAAAGAAGAAGAAGAAAAAAACTCAATCATGACATTTATTAACGGTCAAAATCCTTCAATAACTACTAATGAATATGACCAATGGATTTGCGACCATCGATAATTAACAACATATTTTGTGTCCTCATTAATTTGTAATAATTATCTAATTGTTCTTACGAAACAATTTATATTTTGCAAAGTTTCTAAAGAGGTCATCCACAATCTTCACTTCAAGGGTATCTCATCCTCAACTATCGAATCAGGGAAGTGCATGTAAAATACACTTTGATACCAAAGTCAGTCCGAGATAAGGGGTCAAATGTTAAAGTAAAAACTTAAGCATGTACTTTGTAAAACGTTACTTTTATATTAGGGTTCATGGGCCTTTCTTGGTTAGGTTTTGGTTTAGTTGGCTTAAATACATACTAATTATAACAGGCTATGTAACCTTGTTTAGTGATTAAGCTGATTTGGCTTTGTCGGACAAGCCAAACACATGTCGTCTTACAGGGTCAATATGTGTCCGACCAAATTTTGTACTCAATATCCTCTTCAACTAGGTAATCTTCAATAACCTCTAGGGTCGTATACCCTAAGAGGACAGAGACGGATAGTCCACTAATAATGAATATGAAATTTAAATTCATAATTGGATTTTTAATAATTGTATAAATTTGTTAAATATTGTTGATTGCATTGTGAGATTTGAATGTTTTAGATGTGTGTGAGAAACGTTAAAGTTGATGAAATGAGAAAATCTCAGTGATGAAATGGTTGAAGCCTGATCCATCAATATCAGTGAGTAGCAAGAGGTGGGAGGACATGTGGGTCAAAATCAAGTTTTGTCTTAAGGTCAGCAATGTCGACTAAGGCTTCTGAAGTGAATCTACTGTGTGAGATCTTCATCACACAACGTCAACACCAACGGATTTTTTACTTCTCACAAACATACCTATCTCAAAATATTATTATTCATATTACAAGAGTGTCTTCGGGGAATATAAATAGTTTCAGTAAAGTGTACAATTTATGTTTCCGATGTTTGTATTTTTCATTTTATTACATCTTACCTTTTTCATTAAAAATACTATACACCTGATGTTTTTAATTATTTAAACACTCGTTCAGGATTAGATATGATTAAAAGATTATATGATATGATATAATAAAAATAAATATTAATTATATTCTATGTTTCGTATGTACTATGACCGAGATTGAATAGTATTATGTTATGTTACAATGAGATTATAATATCAATGGTAGTAACAATAATGATAAGATAAGTAATGGAGAGAATAATTATGATCAAAAGTGAGGTATACAAAAGTAGTGACAAAAATAAAATGATAGTAAAAGTAAGTTAACTTATATTACTACTCTTTTACTCACACACATTAGCATGATAATAAGAAATGAATTAGCAAGACAAAATGATAAGATTTTTTTTTTCATTAACATACTAAACAATTAATGACGGTATCGTAAAATACTTATTATACCTCAGACAGATAATTAATCATAGTTATATTTTTATTATCTATTAGAAATAAAAAATATAATTTACTTATATAGTTGGAAAAATATTTATACTTAATTAGTTTTGATTTTATAAAAAATAAATTAAAAATATATATTCTAATTATTAAAAAAAAATTGGAACAAAATTGAATTAAAAACACAAAAGTAAGGATTAAATCGAATCAAGAAAATATATATGGGGACTAAATTGGAATTAAGACACTGATATTGACACGTGTAACACTAGGAACTTGACACGTGACAACCAAAAAAATTACAAAAAAAAAAAATTAAAAAAAAAATGAGAGATCACATGTAGCATACCGGAGTTTAATTATTATTTTTTTCTTAAAGATACTTAATTGAGACACTCTTCAAAAGTTAGGACACAATTGCCTCTTTATCAAGAGAGAGTACCAAACTGACACACTCACACTGAAGTGGGAATCATTTAAGTAACTAGTAGAATTTGAAATTCACTAAAAAAGAAGGAAATTGAAATTTCTCAAGTTGTGGAATTGGTCATTACTTAGGACCAAAAAAGTCTACAGGTCCAAAAAGTCGACTCGGGTCAGGTAGAAAGTCTAGATGACTCGGTGCAGGCTAAAGGTCGAGTCGAGTCTATCCGAGCCAAAGGACGAGCTGAAGGTCAAGAAGAGTTGGCTAAGCCAAAGGTTGAGTACAGTCAGTCCTAGGAGGAAAGTCGAGCAGAGTCGACCAAGGTCGAAGGTCGAGCCAAGTCAATTTGGGCCAAAGGTGAAGTTGAGCCAGCTTAAGCCAAAAATCGAGTTGAGTCAGCTTAGACCGAAGGTCATACCGAGTCGAGTTCAGGTGTAAGGTTGAGCTGAGCCGACCCAAGTTGAAGGTCGAGCCTAGTCGATCGTGTTGTAGGTCGAGTCGAGTAAGTTTGGGCTAAAGGCCGAGTCGAGTCAGTTCGAGTCAAATGTTGAGTTGAGTTCCAAAGTTCAAGCTGAGTCATCTCGGATTGAAGGTATATAAGTTATGGTTTTGAGCTGAGTCAAACCTGACCAAAATTTGAACCAGGTTGGCCGGAGATGAAAGTCGAGTTGAGTTGGCTTAGACACAAGGTGAACTTGGATTGAATTAGTTTGAATCGATTCAAATTGTGTCGAGGTCTAATCAATTTGAATCGACCTATATCAAATTACCTAAGTTCGACTTAAGTTAAGTTAGACTCAAATATAAAGTTAAGTACGTCATAAAATATAAATAAAATTGTTTTATCAAAACAAAAAAAATTAAAATATAAAATATTTCAATTATTTAAAATATAAAGAGAATTCAATTTCAGATAATTAAATTACAATTTAATTATTAGGTATTTTAATTTGTTGAGATTATTGAAATCCTTTCACCAAATACAAGATTAAAATAAAATAAATATATGAATTAGATCATACCAGTCCATTTTTTCACACTAAGCCGATAGGGCAAAATGATTTTTTTAACAAGATACATGAACACTATAATTTTTTCATAATCATATATTGTTTCGACCTTAAAATCATAATTAAAGTCATGGCCAAATTAGAAACAAGAAAAACATTTAATCAATTAAATATTTATAATCAGTTATTACAATTACTTTAAATTAAAAAGATAATTTCCACCGAAATATTTTTTTAAAATACCACTGCATAATATGTATTTTTTGTTAAAAACCCATTTACGCACGCACATAAAAAAATATTTCTTTAATATAATTATAATAATTCAGGTGCATATTGTGACATGTGAACCATTTTCACTTGAACATAATCTTTGAAATCAGATTCTGTATGATGTATGTACGATGGGTGTTTGGATTATGCGATACTACCATACGTACAAGCTTCTATACATATTTCGTCAATATTTTTGTTCACCCACCTTTAAATAAGATATCGTGTAACAACGTATTTATAAATGGAACTCAAATTATATATAAATCATTACTTTCTCCGACAGGGTAATCATAATATTGATATACCATAGTTTGTGTTTTGTATAGAAAAATATTATTATGATATGCTTAATGGTTTCATATTATCTATATGTTATAATAAATGAAATATTTTTATATATTCTTTGTATTGACAAAATCCTAATTTAAATGTATATTTTTTTATTAATTTTCTAAGATGCCTTGAAAAATATATATTTGACCTTAATTAAAATATTTAGGTAGGTATTTAATTATAATAAATTTTATTTTTTATATGTATTAATTGTATGTTTGACATATTTTTGAAATCAATTATTTTAAAAATTGTTTAAATATTTTTGTTGAGGTTTTGTTTGAAACAGTGAATTAATGAGATTGTGTACTATATAGGAGTGTTATCATTTATTGAATGGTGACATTACTCTGAGCAAAATGTAGGCTTTTACTCACTCACGTGCTCCAACTTTTTCTCACGATCACTGACACTGTCATACACACATCATGTACCTTCTTTCTTTCTTCAATCTTATATAAGATCTGACTATAAAATTCAAAATTTATTTTTAGTAATTATCCAAGATCCTTGAACAGAGACATAGTTAATATATATACAGTTTAATTAATATTATGATATCTATCTAATATTATGATATCTATCTTTAGACGTGTTAGTTTGGTATCGATTTTTAAGGTGTTAGTTTGGTATCGATTTTTAAGATGTTAATTAAATCTTGATTTTTAAAAAATGTCTTAATTAGATTATTTTCAGCAACAAATTATTAACACCATTAACACACCATTAACCGTATTAATATTTAAAATAATTTACAAAATTAAGTATTGATATTTATATAAAAATTTAATAATAAAAGTCATGAATTAAGTTAATGACTCTAGTAATTTTTGTCTAAAAGAGATATGATTAAGAAACTTTTTCGAAAGTCAAAATTAAATTGACACATTTTTAAGAACGAGTATCAAACTGACACATTTAAACAAAAATTGGTACTATCCTGCTAATTAAATCTATATAAATAAATGTAAATATTTATAAATTTAATTAAAACAATTAAATTTATTGATAAATTAAATTTGACTAAAGTATTAGATGAAGAGACCTTGTATAGAAAGTACAGTTTCTACATTAAATAAATTTATTTTACAACTTTTTAACCTATGAAATTTTAATTGGACCAAGCTTTTTTAACTACTCTAATTGGTAGCGACAGTAGTATCAGCTGTTTAAAATATATATGATGTTTAAATAAATATTCAACTTTTTGAAAGCGAAGTGTAATTTGTTATGCATGGGTATTAGCAGTATGGCACAGAACACGAGAATGGTAGAAATAAAAAATAAATAATTGAGAGAAAAATGTACTTTATTATATAATATAACAAAATATTACCACTGAACTAAAATGATATTTACCTTTTTTATTTTCTTTAGACAATGCAAAGACGTTTACCTTTTCAGTTCACAAAAAACAGTGCATAGGTTACTATTGGCTCGAGAGAATCTAAATAAAGACAAAAATTAAATTTTAAAATTTTGTTTTAACTTCTGAAAGACGTGTGCCTTTTCCCCCTTCATTTTTCTAACTTTACAATTTCTCTTTAAAGAAAAAACACCAAAATTTGGGAACTTTTATTTTAGATTGGTTTTGTTGTATAATTTATATACATATCAATTTTGGAACTAAATTTATAAATGATTTCTTATTCTTACAGAGTTAAACGATTTTTAGTTTAATTCGTCTTTAAGAATTAGTTAATTCTATCGAAAGATATTTTTCAAACAACGCAATCACTGATGGTGTTTAATATTTAATTATTGTGAACACAGTCAATTTGTATTTTTATCATAATTTATATTTTTAACGATTATAAACTTATTAAATATTTTTACGAAAAAATAGTTGAAATTACATAATAAAACATTATGAATATCTTACCATTTTGAAGGATTATCATTATATTTATAATTTTAACCCTTTATATTTAAAAATGATTTACATGGTTTTATAGAAAAAAGTTTAGAAATATCAAAATGTGTCAATTTAACTCATACTTGTTAATTTATTAAAAATTGACGTGTCCTAATACTAATTTTAACATGTCCTAATACTAAACTATCAAAGACTTTTATCAATATTTGCTTTGGGCATTTTAAATTTTTTTTGGGTCTTTATGCCATTTGGGTAACACACTTCAATAAAAAGATTATAATTCATAAATATTTAATAACCACCAAAACTTAAAAATACCCAATATTCTCAAGTTAGGTTTATTGAGACCAATTTAATATCTTCATAAACAACGTTTCAAATCTTTCCCTTCACAACATTTTTGCAATATATTTCAATATAACTAAAAAAAATGATTTCTGCATGCAATTTCAATCAATCTAAATAATGTAGTCAAATTAGCTTTTTTTACCCTAAAATATTATATTTTTATAAGGAATTATTACTATGAAAGAAAAAGTAAAACCAAGAATGTCCTAATTTTCCTAAAAAACATAATTAAAAAATTCAAATGCATCAATACAAATTTAATACAACAAATAAACTTAATGTAGTAAATATTATTTTTTCTGGTTACTGAAATTAAAATTCCAAGACGTTTTTCGTTTTTCTTAATCACGTTTTCAATAATAAGGGTCAACTTTTGGGGCTAAATTGATCTTAGAATATTAAGATCCAAATATTCCCATCATTTTTGTCAAATTCAAGACTAAATTAACGTTTATAAATTATTACAGTAAAAATTAAATATTGATAGAAACATAAATATGATGAATCATAACCCGTTCCAAAGTTGCATTGGTGTGAATGTAAGTACAACTTCACCGTTCTTTCAAGGAAAGGAAACATATGCTCGTAAAACTATACTTCAATAAACTATTGTTCTTGGAATCCAAAACCCTTTTCAATCTCTGTCTCATATGGCTTGGATAGACATCAAACTTTACCTAAACATTAAAATTAATTTTATATCACTTCTTGGATTTAGATTATGTTTGGAGAATAAATTTAACTTTGCAAAATATTTTAAAAAATATGTTTGTAAATTTATCAAGTTTTGCTAAAACCAAAAATCAAGATTTACTACAAGAAATATGGTTATTATCTATGTCAATATCTCATTGGTAATGGACATTTTGAGTAGGTAATTTGCATTAACGAATTACCTAGAAAATAAATTTTGTAGATAATACGTTGTTAGATAACTTTATCTATAAAAATATGTGTTGTAAATAATTTACTTATGATCATTATCTATGAAATTGGAACATTAATTATCTACAAAAATATTCGTCATAAATTTTTTCATCCGATATTCAAATTATCACCATTTACGAAATGAATATCACTTTTAAATTAAGTGGTCAATTTTAATCCATTAGTACTAAAAAATAGTGGACATGAGTAATATTAAATTTATTTTCTTTTAAGAATGTTTGGTTGATGTTAGAATCATATATAAACAAATAACTTTTTTACTAAAAACATCAACTAAATTATTGGTAAACACTAATTATCAATAATTAGTTAATATTTTGTATAAATTTTGGAAAAATTATTCAAACACTTTTACTTTTATAATACCTAATCTCATATATATAAAGTTATGTCAACATTCTATGTTGTTATAATATAAAATGTGTATATTATGGTTTTCCAAAGGGAGCATTGGTTGCATATTTCCTTATAGGGTTTAGTATAATAGTTTAATGTGTTTTTGTTGGAGTTTAAGATGAAAGGGAAAGAAAGGGAAAGGTGGAGAGTTTAATATTTGATATGGCAGAAAGATCTTTGATTTGATAGTGCCAAGTGTTTTCTTCAATACATTCTATTCTTACCACCAAACATTCTTTATATTTTACAAATTAAACTTTTCTGAACACCTTCATTCTTCTTTCTTTTTCTTTAGGAGAGGAATCACGTTTCCTAAAAGCACTTTCTAACTAATGCCAGTGCTTAGTGTTCGTTTATGTTTTCATATTTTTAAAATTAGTTTAATGGTTACTAAACTTCATAAAGTAACACTATGTACCTCTAAAATTTACGTGGATGTCACATAATTAAAGAAAATATATTTCTCTTTTAAGTAACTTGTGATTGAAAAAATATTAAGAAATGAATTTTAATTTTGATTTAATTTTAAAAAACTGACTTATAAAATTGTAAATCTACTTTATCTTTTATCTACGTAAGATAATTAATTAAAAAAAAATATGAAAGGATGCTGGATATGACTTTGGTTTCTTTCTATATCAAAATTTTAATTTTTCACAAACACTTGATAGTGGTTTGTAAATTATTTCAGAGGAATGTTCACAGGAAAAATCCAAGTTTTGGTCAGGAATGAGAAAACCTAAATTCCAACATTCTAACACTATTATGACAAAAAAGACAAACATGACATCAAATGAACAATTAAAAATTACAAGGTTAAATCGAACCCTGCATTCGAAAGACTAAGTCATCATTTTCACTTGCCCTTTTTAGAATTTGTTATATAACCAATTGAAAGTGAAATAAAATAATTAAAGCTTATCAAGTTATAATAGTTAAAGCTTAAAATGTCAAAAAAATGGACAAGTTATTTTAAAATGTATGACTTTCTATTGAATTATTACTAATATATTTAAGCTGTGTTGGAATATGTTGAAAATGAAGGAAAGAGGGCGACAGAAAACAAAAATAGTGAGAAATTTAATATAAATTATGAGTTAATCCATATAAAAAAAAAAAATACTACAACATCATCTTTAATTTAAGATCCAAACATTCGGATAATAAACTTGTACTTTTTATCTATTTTTATTTTGTTTTTCTTATCTGTGTGTATTATTACTATTATGAGATCCCATCAACACATGTTTAATAAGAAATATTATATCGTGAGCTTACAAATCCTTTTTATAATTTTTTAACTATTTCTACTTCTTTTCACACAATACAAATACTATAATTTTTCACCCAAATAACACATTTAGATCTAAAAATTACTTACATAGTATACTGTATTAAATATTTACATAGATAATATTTTTTTTTCAGTTCAGTATTGGTAAACAAAATTTTAAATTGTTATTATTTATATATTTTTTAATAAAAAATGAAAATTTAATTCAGATGAAATCGAGTTCTAATTTATTTTTGAGCAAATTTTCTTTTAACAACGGTTTTCCAAGAATAAAATATTAACTTTAAAAAAATGACTATATATATATATATATATATATATATATATATATATATATATTTGACGCCAGAATTTGTTTTAGGGTATGTGCGGCATTTGAATGAAAAATTCAGCGATAATACCATGTTTTGATTGTAATTTTGAATTTTCCTTTTGTGATGGAAAGAAAGGAGAAAAAATTGAAAAAGTTAGAGGAAGAAGTGGCGCTATTCTGAGGTTCCTTTTAGGTCATTGATTTAGGTGCCAGCTTTTGAGTAATGTGTCCGTTGCAGTGGTTGGTTTGACAAATTTGTTAATGGCAGAAAAAGAAAAGAAAATCGGAATTAAAAAAATGAAATTTGGGATGAAGTCAAGAGGAAAAAGCTGGTTGGTGATGCCGCAGTTGAAAGCAAAATGTCAAACGCTACGATTCAGATTTTTGGGAACTGAGGTTTGACAGCTCTTTCTCTGCTCCTCGTTCTTAGCGACACTATCTATATCCCTTTTTTAATCCCTAACAAACACCTTCAATCATTCATTCATCTTCCCCCTTTACCCTTTTTTCTCCACAAATTTTTAATCTTCATCAACATTCCTTCAAATTTCTTGCTTTTCAAATTGTTCATAATCAAATTACTCTAAAATGGTAAATTGCACGTTGTAAATGTATTGAGATAACTGGGTTGGGAAGAAGACGACGAAAACGCAGTTAAAAATATCTGCTACTGTCCTCAGTTTGCTTTAATTTCCATCACAAACCACAACAGTTCACAGCAATGACACTACCTACCACGCTTTCTTCTTCTTTCTTCTTCTTTCTTCTTTCTTCTTTCTTTCTCTAGCTACCTATTCTTTAACATATCATATGCTATGCTACGCTATGTCTGAGACACGTTCACATTCATCTTCAAACAAAACTAACATATGCTTAGCAACATATAAATAAAATCAAAGCACACAAAGACGAAGCACTAACACCCCTCTTTTGCAACCATCCAAAAGCCAAAAGGCATAGAGAATCGTGTTGGAGAGAGGTGAGAAAAATGGGAATCCTACACCCACTGTCCCAATCTTCACAACGTTATCTCCTTGTAGCTTTGGCCATGCCATAACATAACCCAACCCCTCTTACTAAATTCTCACATCAACCTCTTTTAAGACATGCCCCCCCACACAATTATTTCACTGCCAAAACAACCAAACACACACGTACACACCCCGCAACAACCTCAGTTTTTCCTTTCTTCTCTTTCCATGATCTGAACAACACCCCTATCCTCGCTTTTTCTCACTTTCCACAACCCCTTATGGCTGCTTGCGCTTTGTTCACTGCTGCCACCAACATTACCGAAGATGGCAATGTTAACAACGCAACTGGAACTGCTGCTGCTGCTGCTAGTCCTCTCACAAGTGCCTCTAACTCCAGCAACATGAGCAACGACGAACAACACAACAACCTACATGGCATCATTCATTGCGACAGGAAAATGGTGAGGAAAAGAATGGCTTCTGAGATGGACCAGGTTAACAACGTTCATGTCACTCCCCCACACAACTCTTCCTCCACCACTGATTATCCTAGGTTTCCTCGTCGAAGCGCCGGCACCAACATGAACATGTTAGAAAAAGGGTCCACCACCACAGCTACTACGTTAGTAGCCGCAGGTACTTGTAGTAATAATAGCAATACTAATAATAATAATAATAACTATCATTTTAATAATAGTAACCATAATAGTAACAGTGGTAGTATTTCGTCAAGAGATAACGTTGGCATCCCAAATTACCCCACTGTGACCGTCACAACCAACTACTCCACTATGTTGCTACCTTCTTCCACCACCATCAATTCCTCTGGTGTTGCTCCAAACTACAGTGCTCACCAACAACACCATCATTTCCAAGGACTCGTTGAAAGTCAAAGCCAGGACCAGCAAAACCCCGTGCCAGCAGTGTGTGGATTCTCGGGGTTACCACTTTTTCCATCTCAAAGCCAAAGGAACCGTGACAACATCAACAATAGCACCGCCACCAACAACGTAAGAACCAGTGGTGGAAATATTGTCGACGTGGTTGCTTCTTCTTCTTCTTCTCCTTCCATGGACGACACTTCAGCCGCCACAAGTGGTTGGATCGACGGTATATTGAAGGATCTCATTCACAGTTCAAACAGTGTTTCGATTCCCCAGCTTATCAGCAACGTGAGGGAGATTATATACCCTTGCAACCCCAACCTTGCAACGATTCTTGAATACAGGTTGCGTCTTCTCACCGAGTCCACCCCTCAAAACAAAAGAGGCACAGAAGGGGTGCCTCTTCCTCCTTCTGTGTCCTCGGCGAAGCTCATGAACAATCGTGTGGATGGCATTGTTCCTAATTTGCACTTCACAGATGCATCAGGTGGTCCTGTGGTTGTGAATCAACACATGTTGTCCAATTGGGGTGTGCCTCCAATCACTCACCACCACGATAACAACGCCACCAACAACAACGCCAACACCAACACCAACCCTTCGGTTTCTTTGGTTACTTTACCTTCACCGCCGCCACCACCCCATTATTCACCGCCACAAGAGAAGCAGCCTCACCCTCAAGAGGAAGATCTAGCAGCAACCAGCAGTGCTGAGGTGGCACTCACAAGGAAGAAGAAAGAAGAGTTGCGGGAACAGAAGAAAAAAGACGAGGAGGGTCTGCATCTTCTCACTTTGCTTCTGCAGTGTGCAGAAGCTGTTTCAGCTGAGAATCTAGAAGACGCCAACAAGATGTTGCTAGAGATTTCCCAATTGTCAACACCGTTTGGCACATCAGCGCAGCGTGTGGCGGCTTATTTCTCGGAAGCCATATCAGCAAGGTTGGTGAGTTCATGTTTGGGGATATATGCCACTCTGCCACACACCCATCAAAGCCACAAGGTGGCATCGGCATTCCAAGTGTTCAACGGTATCAGTCCTTTCGTGAAGTTCTCACATTTCACGGCAAACCAAGCCATCCAAGAAGCTTTTGAAAGGGAAGAGAGGGTGCACATCATAGATCTGGACATAATGCAAGGGTTGCAGTGGCCTGGTTTGTTCTACATTCTAGCTTCAAGACCTGGTGGAGCCCCTTATGTGAGGCTCACTGGGCTTGGTACTTCCATGGAAGCACTCGAAGCCACGGGTAAACGTTTGTCCGATTTTGCAAACAAACTTGGCCTTCCCTTCGAGTTCTTTCCGGTGGCTGAGAAAGTCGGGAACCTCGACCCCGAGAGGCTCAACGTCAGCAAAACCGAAGCTGTTGCGGTTCACTGGTTGCAACATTCCCTCTATGATGTCACCGGCTCAGACACCAACACCTTGTGGCTCTTGCAGAGGTGGGTGAAGGGTTCTAGTACTCCATTCATTCATTCATTCTATGTATGCATTGCATGGGTTTATGTTACTTCTTGCGTAATTTGCATGATCCAGAGGGAGTTGATAATATAAGCTGAGTGGGGTTAGTACATAGGGAAATAGTCATAGTACTTTTCAAGAAAGAAATCCCCAAAAACCCTTTTTCACCTTTATAGGCTCTAGTACTCACTTTATGTCTCTGCCCTTTTCTTTTCTAAGGAAGATCGGGAACAATGATTATGTCTTGTTTTGAATTACTCTCTGCACATATCTTAATGGGGGAGAAACAAAAAAAAAAGGGGTAAGAAGAGAACTGTAGAGTGTATATAAATATAATAAGTTTTGAAACAACGGGTGATGGGCCTAGTGTAGAGTGTTTATCATTACTTACATTGTCACTATATATATAGTTTCTGGAGTTTGAAAGCTAGATAGTGGAAAGATCAACAAAAAGCTATGACTTTTAAGTAGCTATAGTAAAAGTTACTGGATATAGTAATTGAGAATTGAAGTTGTGTGCGAATGTAAAGACACTTTACACTGCAATTGTTGCATGGACTTGTGTTATGCAGGCTGGCACCTAAAGTGGTGACTGTGGTAGAGCAAGACCTAAGCAACAGTGGTTCATTCTTGGGGAGGTTTGTGGAAGCCATACACTACTACTCAGCGTTATTTGACTCTCTTGGGTCTAGCTATGGGGAAGAGAGTGAAGAGAGGCATGTGGTGGAACAGCAACTATTGTCTAGGGAGATTCGCAACGTGCTAGCTGTTGGGGGGCCATCAAGAACTGGGGAACCAAAGTTTCACAATTGGAGGGAGAAGTTTCAGCAGTGTGGATTCAGAGGTATATCTCTAGCTGGTAATGCTGCAACTCAAGCTAGTTTACTCCTTGGTATGTTCCCATCAGAGGGTTATACCTTGGTGGAGGACAATGGCATCCTTAAACTTGGTTGGAAGGACCTTTGCTTGCTCACTGCTTCAGCTTGGAGACCTCCATTTCATAATGGCACTGCCATTACACATCACAACTAGGCTCATTCTAATCCTGTGTTACTATGTAGCATCCATCTTAGGTGATCCCAAAGCATGTGATTTTTCTTGCCTAATGTGTACCACTTCAGCAGTAACATAAAAAAAAGAAGAAGATGTAGCTAAAATAGGAAAGAGTGATGACCAAATGGTTGAAGGGGTACCCCACATAAAGCGAGAAAGTTCTCTTGCTCGGGGAGCACTTGAGAGTTTTTCTGATAGTATTTTATTAAGAGAACTTATGAGGATGTTACTATTATATTCTGATTTTAATGGTTACCCCCAATGAGTGAGTTGGTTGGTTTTCGAGTATTACCTGCACTTTCTACTAATGTAAAATTTTGTTACCTCAAATTGATCTGACCATTGTTGGTTGTTCAGTTGGGTTTGTAGCAGTGACTTGAATGGCTTCTCAACCGCGTGATATAGCACGAAGGGAAAGCATATTCTAAATTTGGATACTATCATTTTTCTTTTTTCAAGGAGCACTGTTAAAAGAGATCCATACCGTAAAAGACAAAGTCACTGTAGAGGAATCCACGTTCATTACTTCTGTTAGGAACATTCAACGGTCTTTTTGTAAACACTTTGTGCTTTTCTTTCTTATTTATGGCACAATCTTTTGTTTGAAGAAAAGGAAAATCAGAAGCTGCACATTCTAAAGTAACATGGTACTTCGGGTAAACATTGCAATCTTCAAAATAATGTATTTTATGCATTAGATTTACTAAACCACGTCCTCAAAACAAGCGGTGAACTTTAATTGCTTTGGATAGCGTTACGATGCTTTTAAAATTGAACAATTCTACTTTGAAATCTATCGCATTCGTGTAAATTTTATTAGACGTTCGATGTGTTATTAACCCATTTGGTTTTCTGAAATAATACGTCGTACTATTGAAAGTGAATGATGAAGTTCAATTACATGGATAGTTGTTTTTCTATATGATGTGAATTCAGCTCGATTATTTATTTATTATTACTTTTACTTTCTTCAATTACGAAGAGGGTAAACCGAAGTAAGAGACGAAGGACTCCATTAAATTTGAAGTTTGAGCCCGATAAAAATTAATTAAGAAGAAGCCTTTAAGCAAAACTGTTTCCGAGGTCTACTATTTTTTTAATATTCAAGAAAGTGGTAAAAAGTTAGAAATCTAAAATAACTTAAACTAATGCATATACTAACCTCGAATCCATACCTAAACTTATTATCCCCAAAGAACTGTCTTCTACGCTTCAAAACGAACTGTGTTAGGTGATCTTATCAATAACACATTTCAATAATTTGTACCAGATTAAACTTAAAATATGTTCTTTTTGGCCAAACAAGAGTACTTCAATTGGAACTCTGTAAAAACAATTCATAATAAATACAAACATTATTTTAATGTGAATTTCACAAATGAGTTTTTTACAATTACATTTTTTTTCTCATATGAACCATTCCTTTTAACTCTCGAAAACCCATATTTATGAAATTTAGTCGGTAAGAAAGTCATAAAAAATGCTCTAACCAAGCATATTTTACGGAGGTTGTCTACAGTTTTGGCGGAAACTATAGACAATCCCAAACAATCTCATTGTCCCGACGTATATTGAGAGGCAATGTACCACACTTCTCGACATTGGATACTACTGCCCACGAAAAGCATGTTTCACTGATACAGCAAACAATAATGAATTGCAAAGAGTAGTTACTGTTAAAGTATTGCTAGAGGACAAAATTGTTACTTTTTCTTTTATGGAGCTGTTGGACAACATTCTGGTCATGAAATAGAAAAAAACATGGGGCAAATTATGAAGCAAAGAGAACTAGAACGAATAGCTCTACCTGTTTCACAGCTACGGATAATTTACATCATGTAGAATAATAAAATCTTGAAACAAACAATTACTGTCTTTATATTGAGTTATTTTTCATGGACCACTGCCTTGCTCATGTATAAATCTTCATAGTGCCCACCAGCACAGTGGGGGAAAACCTCAACACCAATTAGCTATCTCGAAAACAGTGAGGCTACTCAGACTTCTTGATCCTTTTGCCAGAAATGCAGGGAAGTTTCCAGGTTCCTTATTGACTGATTAATTTTATAATTGGTGTGTCAATCTCATCACCACCATTGCTTCTTTTCCACAAAACCCCTTTGAAAACTAGATCACAAAATTGAGCACCCAAAGCACAGGCATTCTCTTGTTTCTTAAGAGCTCAACCCTACAACTTCCAAAACATGCAAGCTTACATAGGAACCATAACTTACTATGAATTTACATTGCATTCACTTAAAAGCTGATCCTCTTTGTTCAAAAACTTCTTCCAATAGCTTTTATACTGTGGAATTCCCAGATCAAGCCAAGGTTTCATTTTCCCATTATAGTGTAGCACCGGAGCTGTCTTAATAGACTGAGACTCAATGGTATAATTATGACCCAGTCCAGACACAACCCACTTATCCAGTGGATGTATTCTATTCTCAAAGGCGAGCAAGCTTGCCCGCCATGCAATACCTTCAGCAGATCCTTCTTGCTTGGTCAACTACACAAGGAAATAGAAGATTAGAAAATGTAAACAGCTCAAAATATGCACGACATAAACTTTCTTAAAATTAACTTCCATCTAACTTTTTCCCTTTGGTCATAAACTATCAAAAGGCTCTCCTATGTTACAGACTAATGAAAACTCGATAGGCCCAATTGATCGATAGTGTGGGCAGGGTATGTTCGAATTTGGGCTAGCTGCAATAAGTCAGGCCAAAATAAGTTTATAAGTTTAACCCAGACGACACATTTTATTTGTTCTATTGGTTTACTGGGGCAAATTCATGAAGCTTGGCCCCAAATTTGACACTCATTGCCAACTATATTCCACTAGACTATCTCAATACTGTTATTTCCAACGATAGTGTTTGTGAAAAAGGTGTATTGCAATTGTATAGAACTTATTTACTTACCTCTTTTATCAACTTTTTGTAAGTTTGAGTCAGACCAAGTTCTCTCCACCTCCCCAGATCAATTATGTTCAACCCTGACATCCAAGCACAGGAATTGTGGCTGAAACCTTTCTGGCCCAGATAACTTCTCAGTTGACCCAGCTTCACTGAGCAGAACTGCACTGCACCATTAACTTTATCCCCCAAGTCTATGTTCCACAAAGCAGACAAGTCTTGCTGGATAACAACATCATCATCCAGAACCACAACTTTCTTCAAATTGCTGAATAAATCAGGAAGTAAATAGTGTGAATCAGAAAAAATTGAAAGGTATTCCGTTCTAATCTGGTTCGTGGATGGATTATCATAACCACGAAATGAAACCCAGAACTCCTCAGGCAATTCCATTTGGCTGTCCTGCTCAACATTCAGCACTTGAACAGCAGCTTTTTTAAACTGGTTCCTCAAAAACCAGAGCTTCATTGCATAATAGTTTTCTCTATCAGTCAACACATGAAAAACCTGATTCACACTTTCCTGAAACAACGTGCAGCCACAAGTAAAATTATTATTATAGTCGCTAATATTCAACCTTTATCAAATACATGACTAAGAAGTATAACATACTTTTGCATGATATACAGTGGAGTTGATCACTACTGAAGCTGCAAGCACATTATTAGAGAAAATAACATAATGCTGCAAGGAAGAATCAGTAAACTTCTCTTCGTTAGCCTTTTCTTCGTATTGTGGGGATTTGAAATATTCTACAGTTAGTTTCAGTGACAGGCAGTGAAGACTCTTCGGCATTGTCAGCACATTAAGTTTATACAAGAATGCACTCTGTTTCATGTGGAATTTCGCTTCATCCTCGGTCAAATCAAATATTTGTCTCAATTTCTTGTCCACATTGTTGCAGTCCAAAGCGACCGATTTTATTCTGGTTATTGTATTTTCCATCTTCTTTGAATAACTCTCAGCCCTGTAAAATAAATATTGATTACAATGTAAAGTTTCTCGCACATTTATAGCATTTTAAAAGTGAAAACAAAGAGACACAGTATGGTCAGTTGTGGTTACGAGATGTAATAAAACTACCCATATGCTTAAACCTAAGATAAGAGCTTTGCTTTTGGAAGTTAGTTCAAGAGAAACTCATTCACCGAGTGGTAACTAGTTTAATCCTTCCTGGCCCCGAACTCCTCTGAATAAAAGTTGAATCAGCACATGGAAAAAATGAGAAACTCCATTGTTTGCTTCAAGCTCAAAGGCTTTTGCATGAGGGTGTGCTAAGAGATAATAAAACCAATCAAGTGTCTACACCTAAAACCTTTAGCTTTCTAGGGAGTTGATTCGTGACAATCCTGAAAGGTAAGAATGACAGCAATAGCTTTTGGTTTGAAGTAAAATAACATAGTAAACCCAAAGATAAAACAAAGTTGAGACAAGAAAGAAAGATAAGGTTATGCTTTTGGGGAAGATAATAAAACCAATCAAGTGTCTACACCTAAAACCTTTAGCTTTCAAGGGAGTTGATTCGTGACAATCCTGAAAGGTAAGAATGACAGCAATAGCTTTTGGTTTGAAGTAAAATAACATAGTAAACCCAAAGATAAAACAAAGTTGAGACAAGAAAGAAAGATAAGGTTATGCTTTTGGGGAATAATGTATAGACCAATGATTGTCTAGGGAACCATTAATGGTGTTAAAATGAGAATTTAATATGTTGGAACTACTATAAGGATTGTCTGGAAATGTGAAAATCTGGACTCAAAAAACTACCGAAAGCCTGATCTGCAAGCAGATATCAAAACAGAAATTAATTATTTTTTATAAGACTACTTGATTGAGGGTGAGATTTTGCCTAATTGCAACTATGAAATTCCAGTAACAGTTCAAGCAGAACACAACTCAGACAAGTAAACTTTTGGACAAAGGATAAATAATATGAATATATCAGCTTACACTGGTGGAAGATCAGCATCTGAGGTAGATTCACTAAGCATGTGCTCCATCTCTTGTATATTCTGTTTCAGTTGGCGAGACAATTTATCTTTTGCTGGGAGTTTTGCAATGCTAGGATAATAAGCTCTAGTCACAAATAGCTGGTCTTTCAATTTCTTAATCAGAGTCTCTTTCATTTCTTGTCTATGTTCTTGTTGCCATAGGCAATAACTACCAAATGTGACCTCACACGAATTTCTGTCTTCATCGGTAGAGCTTGTTTTTGGGTGGGTGGCCTGTTCAACATGATCACTGCCAGGATTCTGTTGCAGAACTTAATCGGTGTAAGTCCTTATATGAATGACAATATATAAAATAACTTACAAAAAAAACATAGCTGGTGAATGATATGTGTCCAAGTTATATAACTTAATGTTATACTATGTATACTACCTTTGGACTCAAACATAAGCAAAATCAATTACTTTCATACTAATTAAGATTAATAGTTAAGTTCATTTATTATTCTTGTATCTATACAATAAAAGGCACTTTTTCTAAATGAACCTTAGTAATATTTGGTGGGGATAGTGCTTAGGTTTATAACTGAGGGTATTTTTGAAAAATTAGCATTAAATAGGATTGAGGTAGTTGAAATTTACTTATATTTAAGTTCACCAAAAAACATGACCTTTATTTTTGCTTATATTTGAGTTCAAAGGGAGTAACATAAACTTGTGAGTGTTATTGGTCTACGCTTGTATTGGTTGGACTGTATTGGTGGATGACCTATATTATTATTAGCATTGTACCATTCTGATCAATTAATAATCATTGGAATATATAGTTTCAACATGGTGCGAGCATAGCATTCACTTTCCATCATGACCTTTCCTCCCTTCCATTGAGCAGAATAGAGCTCCCCCTAATCTGGAATTCTGTCTAGTATGCCATCATGTCTTTCTCATCTCAGATTTTGCCTTTTACGATCTTCTTCCCGTAACAGCTGCAAGGTTTTTCTGCTTCTGGTCTTACTACTTAAGGTAGTGTTAGAAGGCATGACTTTCTGTATATTATTTTAGGTCTTAGTATGCTATAATGTTATGGGATCAGGATCGTAACAGACACACTAGATACTAGATTTACACTGGTTTAGATTATTAGTATAATTGGGGCCTGGATCGATATTATGAAGTGAACTAATGAGTGCCATTAGTTGGTTAATGTGTTAAACAGAAGTTTCAACCAATTACAGTAATATATGCGTACATTTGAGGTTGGAGGTGATTGCAGAACATCATTAGGTGGCACCTTAGAACCTGAAAATCATTTAAAATTAAAAGCATAAAAAAGGAGTCTTATTAATGGTGTTAGCAATGGGATGTGGGTAGTGTTATCAATGGCAGTAGAACAACCTCTTTGTTTACCATCACCGGCAGTCTTATCAATGGTGTTAGCAGAACCACCTCTTTGTTTATCATCACTGGCAGTCCTATCAATGGTGTCAGGAGAACCAACTCTTTGTTTATCATCACTGGCAGTCCTATCAACGGTGTCAGGAGAACCAACTCTTTGTTTATCATCACTGGCAGTCCTATCAATGGTGTCAGTAGAACCACCTCTTTGTTTATTATCACTGGCAGCTTCATCTATGGTGTCATTCTTGCCTTCATGAGCATATTGCTCGACAACATTCTGTCAGGAAATTATTATCGAAAATTAATGATATTGCCAAAAATATTGAACATGTATATGATGCAGTGCCCCCCACCCACTTTAAGTTCCTACAAAAGGAGTATTCTTGTCCTCCTTGCTCTTTTCCTTTTTTTTATCTTACAATTTAGACAAATCAGTACATTTATACCCCCAAAATGCAAAAGAATTGTAACCCATTGATAAATGTGTCATGTTAAAATGGAACAAAGAGTTTAGGATGAAGGAGACTCAAGGAAGGAATTAATAACACTAAATTCATAATAAATCTTCTAATTCTATGGATATTCAAAATTGGCGCCTCACCATCTGGGTAATCCTTTGATTCTTCTGTGTTGAGTATACTTTACTTCAGATAAAAAAGTCACACACTAAATCCTTATCCAGACATAAAGACACCAAATAAAATTTAAAATTTAAATCCCCATAATAAAGAAAATAGACAATGAACTTGTGTTGTTCTTTGACAAGAAGAAAAGAAGTCACTGAGCCACGGGGTTATAACCCTATTTATACCATCAACCATTAGGACTAGCAAAGAACGAGTCGGTTATAACTAATAACTGTCTGAAATGGCAATTATAACACATAAGAAAAGACACGACAAAAGATAATTAAAAAATACAGATTTCAAAGGCAAGAGCATTCTCTTGCTATATTACTGAATCTCATAATCATATTAGGAATGCATGTTCAATAATAAATACTATTTATACTCGCAGTAGTCTAGTATTCTCATTTACACTGTTATGTAATCAGATTAAATTGTATGCATTATGTCTAAGTCTCTAAGATAATAACATGTAAATAATAATATTTTATTATGTTCTCTACCACTTGGTCACGTTCAAAGAATGAACTTTGCAGGTTAAGTCTTTCGTTATCAAATAATCATACAAATAGAAAGGTAGCTGCAGTAACGTCCATGGTTTCAGCCATTGGTTATGGAAATCCAAAGACGACACAGTATCGTAATAAAAAATATTTCAAACTAACTACCTTAACTATAATTGTTAGAAAAGGAAGGGAGAATTTTTAGAACCCAACGTTTGACAGACCAATGATGACAGTATAAGGTAAACTGAAGTGTTGGTCTGCAAATAACTAAGATATTGGGTTTGCTTGGAAAATCTTCAATATAAAGATTTTTAGGACAGAAAAATAAGAAAGAAAAATCAAATTAGCTTTTCCATAAATAAAAATTAGTTTATGTACAAGTTAATTTGCAGAAGATATTCAACTTAGCTTCTTCAAAATCTTATGTTTTAATTCATATGTAAGTTAATTTCAACTTTTTGAGAAGCTAATATCATTTTTCCTTCTTAATTTTCTCTCATAAAGGTGTTTATGGAGATGCTTCTCCAAATAGGACTATACTACACAAAGAACTAAAATACAAGCGCAATCTATGACTTATTAAACAAAAAGAAAAGCAAAATGAAAGCTACCAATATATCAAAAGGAAAAAAAAGTGGAGTTGAACAAGATACAAACTTTTAAATATAAATGTGACAAATAACTACAACTTAATTGTTGTAACTTGTATGGAAAGCTTAAAACTAAAATCATTAGATCTTTTGGGCACTGGTTCTTGCATTATAAGGTGTTCACTTTTTTATGCATAGTTTATTTGGGGATTTTGGTTAGCATTGGATGTGTCCTACTTTGGAACAATTTGAAATGCTTAGGTAGAAAGGCTTCAGAAAAATGGAAGTAGCACATATTTTAGGGTAATGCGAAGTTCATGCAGTCCTTTAATACATGTAGTTAGTTAGGATCGGATTATTTTATGCCTCTCAACTATGGGATGGTAAAGCATGCATGGTATTCTTCTAAATTGCCGTGTAAAAAGTACTTACCTTGGCAGCTTTTGATATATTGTTTTTATAATGTATTTTTCTTTTTCTGTTCCTGGGAATTCTTTATCCTTCTCTTTTGTCTGTACTTTTCATCACTTTTTCATATATTAAAATTATAATAAAAACAAAAATCCTCAACAACTTACATGGATGGAACATTAAGATTGAAATGGAACCAGAAACCTTATAATGATGACAGCTACAGATACGTAATTGACCCTCAATCTTTTTGGTTCAAAGTTTATCAGAGAGGGGGATGTTAATGGAGAGAATGGGGTTGGAAACTATTAATTTACAACTATACCCTTTAGACTAAAATAAAACCATAAGCTTAAAAAGGTTAATTTGGTCAGCACAATTCACAAACTTTAAGCATTGTTTCCTCCTAACCTCCCCCCCACATTAGACGGGTGGCAAAATCAAATAAGGGGTTTATTTAGTAGGTAGGAATAAACATACACATTTTCCTTCCACAATTAAAAGATATGACAGAATTATATATTAATAGCTACAAGATTATATCAACAAGAAGTGCAGAATTTAACCAACAGAGTATTATAGAGTACCTTCGGAAGAGTTGGTTCAAACTGTGTCATCAATTCCTTCACGTGACTTGATTGTTCTACCTGCAAAAGAAATTCACAAGGCAACATGAATTTGATGTTTGGGGGCATAAGATTTAACCTTTTGGGATGTTTGTGTCATAAGTTATATGAGATTTGTGCACCAGTTATACGTTCCTTTTGGACTTCATTACTGGTCACTGTTTTATTTTATGCATGTATATTGATTACTGATTTACTATTAAAGGAACGAATTACTTAATCTTCTTTTGTTTGCTTTGAGAATATCACATCAATAATAGTGCACACCAATTTAAAATTAGAAAAGTATTCACTCATTTGACAGCTTAAGAAAAGGCAACTTATGCCATTAGTTTTTCTACAATTGTGGTGACGACTGTAAGTTGTCCACAACTAAATCAGTGAGGTTAAGACTAACAATATTCTAAGGTTAACTAGTTACTGATACACTACTTCTTTGTGTACAACGATAAGCACCAACGTTTCCTGATTACTGATACACTATTAAATGGATGAATTTATTAACATTTTCTCTGTTTTTGAGAATATCCTGTAAACAATTGTGCATGCCAATTAAAAATTTTAAAAAAGTATTCACTCATTTGACAGCTTAAAAATACAAGTTACGCTGGAACTTCTATCTATTTCAGCAATTTGTCATAACTGTAACTAGACCACAACTTAACCAGTGAGGTTACTATGACCAACAATACAACCTAAGAATGCTAAAGCAAATGATGGGTACCAATAAGGTGTAAACCACCGTACCTCAGACTCATTATGAACAACATCATGTCTATCATAACTTTCAAGACTTTTCTGATTCTGGTTTGAAAAACAACAGACGTGAAGGGAGAATAAAAAAAGAGACATCAGTACAGTGAACACCAACATGGAAAAATTGTAACAATTCACAGATACTATTGTTGAATTGAGAGCTTACTGAAGGAGAATTCTTCTGTTCATAAACATATCCTGCAAGATTACAATGATAAATGAATACCAGGGTAAGGAAAAAAAAAACAAAAGAAATCAAGTCAAGGCACAAGATCTTCGATCAGAGGAGCAAATTCAACTACAAAAACGGTGCATTTATGACCACTAACAATAAGTTCACATAAATTTTGCTGATAAATGCATGTAAATATATCCAAAGCACGGTACATAAATGTTAGAATTCCACTATAGTAGAGATACAAAATTATAACAGAAAAATGCTATTTGCCAAAAACGTGAATTGCAGATTGTTCACTAACTCAATTGAATGGAGTTACTCCATTCATAACTGCAGTCACATCTCTAAAAATATAAAAACAAATCATTGATTGTATACGTCCTGTGCTCCGAGACTTTCATGATCCAATTATATACTTACATTTAACCTTTCCCTCGTAAACACGATTCTACTATGTTTATGACTATTAGGACAACATTTAGCTGCATTTTCTTACATGCTGTTTTTCAAACAGAATAAGAGCTCCACATCCCAAATGCATTATGAGATTTAACGCGAATCTTTATTACACAGTTTAAAGTGAAACTCTAATTCTGATTAAGCAACAACATCAAATTCACCTTAGCACTGTACTTAAGTTTCATCCACCTTATCATTATTATTATTTTCACTATAAAAGCAAAACGAACATACAGATCTTTCATTGAATGCAAAAGAGTTTCGAGCTTGAAGTAAGGACGGAAATGAAACTCAATTCATTGATTAAAAACAATCAGAGATTCGGCGACGCCGTTTCTTGTGCGGTGACTGAAGCGGTTAGATCTAGAGCGTACTGCAGTGTTGCGAACGAAGAAGAACAAGAGGATAGAGAAATAGGAGGCTTAAATTGGCGCGGATCTGGCGCGAAAGGAAAATGTGGAATAACGGAACAGCGTTAATAGAGAGGAGAGAGATCTCGGCGAGATCGTACCGGAAGAGTGGAAGCCGTTGTGGAGACCAAGCAAGAAGACGAGAGGAACGAGCATGGAGAGAATGACGAGACCGAGCACCGCAATCACGAGCCCTCTCCACCGTCGTTTCGCGGGGACGCCGTAGGACGGAACCGCGCCCAAACCACCGCTCTTCATCGGAGTTTGTTTTTTTTTTTTTCTTCCTCTTTCTTCTCTCACACTCTGGGGAGATGATATATCCCCTTTGTCTCTGTTTCTTTCCCTCTCACTCTACTTCTCTCGCTTTTCAGTTTTTTTTTTTTTTTTTTTTTTTTTTTTTTTTTTTTTTTTTTTGTTTTTTTTTTTTTTTTAATTCTTAATTTTTTTCATTTTGGGATATTCGTGTGTTCACTTTTGGTGAGCGTATTATTGGACTCCAGTAGTAATAATACCTTTATTTATTGTATAAAATGGTTTTTGCTGTATTTTAATATTTCTCAACCGCCGACTGAGAAGTTAGTTTTATTTTTTTTCAGTAGATTTTTCGCTCCTCTACATGCTTCCATTGGTGGGCTCGCACGAGCCTCTGTCCTTGCCCTACGATTGGGTAGTGCGATTTGGAAAGATATATTTAATGGCGGGTTAAGTTGTTAGATTACCGGCTGTGGTAGGTATTCGGTAAAACTGTTATGGGAATTGCAGCAAGACTGGTGAATTAATTTGAAATTCATTTGCATCAGATTTTTTTTTTTTTATTAAATTTAGAATTACCTCTCGGATATTCCATTTTAATATTTTAGACCATCAATTACTTCAAAATCATCTAACAATTCTATTATATATATACAATTTATAATTAGATGGTAATAACTTATATATATATATATATAGCTTTACTAAAATAAAATATAGCTAAAGGTAAAAGTTTGATATAATGTAAACTATTTTATATATTTGATTTGAATTTAATAATATTAGATGATTAAATAAGAAATATATTTTGTTATTCTCAAATATAATTCAATTTGCAAATATATTAAAAATTGAGTTAAATTATTTTAAAATGAAAACATGTTTTTAGTTCTCAAAATATTATAAAAATTATATTTTATTTTTAAACTAAATTATAAAATATTTTATTATTTTATTTATGAAGTCATGTAAAATATAGTTAGCAAACGAGAGATGAAAATTATATTAGTTTATTATAAAAGTTCGTTGATCACATGAAAAACTATGTTTTTTGAGAATAATGTTTTATATGATTTTCAAAAGAGACATATTAAATATTTCATAATTTAGTTTTTAAAATAATTTAAAAGGAAAAAACATAAAAAAAGGTAAAATCAGTTCCATCCACCATAATTTTTTTATAGGTAGAAATAATGTTATAAAATGATGTGAGATCAAAATATTTATTTAATCTATTAAAGATAGACAAAACAAGAGAAACCATTATTATGTTGAGCTAATTTGTCTTCACTTGGTATATGAACAATGAAGGGTTACAAAATGAAAAGGAGAAATTTTCTTGTGTAGTTCCTAATCATGAGTGATATAACATTCGGAATATTGAACAAAGTAATTAAGTATTCAAACCTTTAAACATATACTAATTTTAAATTATGGAAAAAAACTTTCAATTTTTATTTTTATTTTTTCTGTAAGTGGTTATGGACCATTTCCTAAAATGATTAGAGTTTTTGTTTGCTTTGTTTCTTTTACAAATATTTAAAAATAAAAAAAAATAAAGTCAGAGTTTTGTAGTTAAAAACAAAAACAAAAATACAAGTAAACACTCCCATAGTTATCGAGACATAGCTGGAATGTACATTTGCCTTAATCTCTTCGAAGTTTAAATTCTGGCCATCTTTTTCATGAAATTATTTCATTTCCAAAGTTTGGTGTTCCAAAACTCCTTAGTTTCACACAAAATAAAGCAACTTGCATACTATGCATAAATGAGAGGCCAATAAATGCATATTCATATACTTTACCATTCTACAAATAAACTTAAATGAGATGCCAATATAAATTTCAATGAAATAAATGATACCCATCATAATGGACTTCACTCCTACAACTAGGGGCTAGGTTTATTTTGTTCCCCAATTTTAAAATTTATTGCTTTAAACGTTAATAATTTGAAATAAAAGCTTTTTAATCCCTTTACCCCAAAACTATAAAAAGTTGATTTTGATTGTGACTAATGTATTATATGTCCTTTGATTTTGGACTCTTGACATAAAACATTTTTTTACATATTTGATTTTGTTTCAAAGTATTCATTATGACGATATTTAAGTAAAATGGATTTCGACAGAGAGGCTAAAATAGACTCTTTTTTTTTTTTTTAATTTCAAGGACTTAAATCAATTTTAACTTTAAAAGACCAACATCATTTTTAAACCTTGAAATAATAATATATTATGCACGTTTAAAAATTCATAAAAATGAATTACTTTGAGTATAGTTAAGTGATTAGTTTTTCTGACATTTTTTAAGAGGGAAAACCTGATTGACTAAATATAATGATAATATATTTTAAAACTAAAAAAAAAAAAGTAGGAAAAATATGTACCTAATTATTTTGATTATAATAGGTATCTAATTTTCTTATTATGTTTTAAGGATGGATAATTGGGTTGGCCGATTACAATAGTAATATTTTATGAAAAATTAAAAATTAAAAAAGCGTAGTACCAAACTATTTTGAATATAACTAGGAATAAAATATTATTTTTAATTTAGTGGGTATCTAGTATTTTCTTGTCTGAAGTTTTTTAATTCCATGAAGTACATAGTAACGATTACACAGATACTAAATATGAATAAATCGAAAAATACAAAACACGAACATATAAATATCATATTATACTCATCCTACAAAATCAAATAAACTAAAACATAATTAAATTTATTTATCAATTTTGTCTTAAATAAAAAATAATAAAATTAAATTATATTAAAAAATTTAAAATAAAAGATCAAATTAAAAACAAATTTTATCATCTATCACGTGACAATTACTTACATATATAACAGATTATAAAATTTTTAAAAGAAATTAAAAGAATTTCATAACTTAATACGTTTCATAATGTTAATTATAATTTAAAGAAAAAACCAAATTGAATAATTTTGAATAATTAAAATACTAAATTCAATAATTTAAAAAAACATGACATCAAATTAAACTAAAAAAATAAAAAATAAAAGAGTGCAAATCAGTAATTATACTTGAACTATTCGATCAAAACCTTTTCCAGCATTCTTCCTTTATTTCTCCTATCTTCTTCTTCTTTGGTTTTTTCTGCAACTCTTCCCCGCAAAAGAACGCTCTCACCAGTTCACCACGGACTCCGCATCCCACAACCAAGCTGTGTCTTCTCCGGCGCTTTCGTACCCGACACCTTGTCGTGCACGCTCCTGAGTGTCCGTGTCCTCACCGCGTCGGGAGCGGGAAAGTGCGAAAGCGCGGCCTCTGAGCCGTGTCGGAGCTTCACTTAATCTATTAAGACTCCATCCGTAAGTTTGGAGAAATTTTCACAATCCCTTTTTCTGACAAGTTTTTTAACTGCGTACCAGGTTTTTGAACTTCTGTTATTGCAGAACGGTGAATGGAATTTGCAGAGTGATGCATTTATTGGTAAGTTTTGAAAAAAATCCTCACACTCCCTTTTTCTGTCAAGTTTTGGTCAAAAAGTTTAGCATCTTGCTAGAGAAAATGATTGCTACTAGACAGGAATAATATGTTGTTAGCATTTTTCTTTATTAATCATGTTAATAAATAAACCAGCTACCATGTTTCCTTCTGGGATGAATTTTTGGAAATGGAGTGAGACATCTGTGCTGCTATTTATGGTTGCATGTGCTTGCCTATTGTGACGTGAATCTTTTGATTTATTGGTTAAAATATCATAGGAGATATCAGGTTCTGGTTTTGATCAAATATATCAATGATGGGCACCTACTGCAATAATAACCTAATGTGCAACTTGTATTACCCGCACTACTCAATAACCAATGGTGGTGTTTTGTCTAGAAGAAACTCATTATGCCAAAACCCTATTTATCTTGGTTTCCACAAACACCGTTTTGGTTCAGTACTAGCTGGTATCGGTACGGAGGAAGTTGTTAAAGAAGTGAATGAAGAAAATGAAAGAAGGTTTAGGTGGATTGAGGTTGGCAAAAATGTCACAATAGAACAACGACAGGCCATATCTGAACTTCCTTTCAGGATGTCCAATCGAAGCAAAGCCTTGATGAGACAGATTATATGTTTTTCTGCAGAGAAAGGCACCATATCTGATCTGTTGGAATCATGGGTGAGGATTATGAACCCTATCAGAGCAGACTGGCTTTCAGTTCTGAAAGAGTTGAGAATAATGGAACATCCTGTTTACCTTGAGGTATTTCACATTTTCTGTTTCCTTGATAAGTTGTAGTGAGGTTTGAACTTATGCCAACTATCCAAATTCCAAATTGCATACGGTTGTGTCTTATTTACACCATTGGTTTTGTTGGTTTTAAATGTGAAGTCTCATGCAAAGATGCCAGTTTGAGGTTTATTTATTTACATAAAAAGTAGTGAAGTGGCCTTATGAATATATAAAATAAATAGTTATATGTATTATGAAAATTGACGTGTTCTCCATTTTATGGCTCTGTGATTAGTCATAGAGGTGAAATGCAGTTTTTTCCTCTGACCATCTAAATGTTCTTGTCTGTCTAGAAAGTTTGTGTAACAAGGGAGTGATTTACTTTGGGTTGAAAATATTGGAATGAAAATTTAAGCCAAATGATATTTTCCCAAGTATTTATGGAGGCAGGTGATAACTTTCTTACCTGAACCTATGCAACTTATATTATGTTTGCATTTTTTATATGTTCTATTTCTTGCAGTCTAAAACTACTATGTGCATCTATGCACATTTTTAGGTGGCAAAGCATGCTCTTCAAGAAGAATCCTTTGAAGTCAATATTCGTGACTATACAAAGATAATCCATTATTATGGCAAGCACAATCGACTAGAGGATGCTGAAAATTTTCTCACACTCATGAAACAAAGGGGCTTCATCTATGATCAAGTAATTCTGACTACCATGGTGCACATGTACAGCAAGGCTGGCCGTCATGACCGGGCCAAGGAGTATTTTGAAGAGATCAAGTTGCTTGGTGAACCTTTGGATAAAAGATCACACGGTGCAATGATCATGGCCTACATCAGAGCTGGAATGCCTGAAGAAGGAGAGAATTTACTTCAAGAAATGGAGGCACATGAAATAACTGCAGGCAGTGAGGTTTATAAGGCTCTGCTTAGAGCGTACTCTATGATTGGCAATGCGGAAGGTGCACAAAGGGTGTTTGATGCAATTCAATTGGCTGGTATCACCCCAAATGATAAGATGTGCAGTTTGGTTGTTAATGCTTATGCAATGGCTGGACAAAGTCAAAAGGCTCTAATTGCATTTGAAAATATGAGAAAAGCAAGTATCAAACCCACTGATAAATGCATAGCTTCAGTATTGGTTGCTTATGAGAAGGAAGGCAAAATAAATACAGCATTAGAATTTCTACTAGATTTGGAGAAAGATGGCATCATGGTTGGGGAAGAAGCCTCTGCAGTATTAGCTAAGTGGTTCCGGAAACTAGGGGTGGTGGAAGAGGTGGAGCTTGTTTTAAGAGACTTTGCCACCAATCACCAGATAAGTTAATGTAGAAGTTACTGCATATTATTTAATTGAAACTCTGTGGATCAATTTTAACTGTTTTGAAAATGAATTAATATGCAATGCAATGAATATTTGAACTGTTCTGGAAATGGTTCTTTGATGAAAGTTACTCGATGCAGTGGTACTCTAGCTTTGAGATATCATGAACATTATGCAATGTGCACTGAATTTCTTCTGTTTTTTCCATCCTTGATCAAGCCACCAGAGCTACTATACTGGATATGATGATAATGAACCAATGCAACCCTTTTCCTTTATCGTTGCAGTTCTCGAGGTTGAAAATTCTATAGTGGTAAGTTGTAAGACATTTATTCTTCACTTTTTTACTCTTCTGGCCAGTGGTATATCCATTTCTCTCTGGTTCTATTGCAACATGAACAATCATTGTATGTATTGTGCCCTTGTCGTGCTTAAGTTCCCAGATAGTAATGTTCTAAAACATAATTGAATTTATTAAGTGCATGATTAATAAAGAATGAATTTATTAGAATGGTCTTTAAAAAAAAAAAATGCTCTAAAACATAATTGAACATTTAACTACAATAAGTTGAATCAAGCATCTGTTAAATAGTTTGAGACACCTTGAGATTTTGAATTCATTTAGAAACAACATTTGTAGGAGTCAAATGAAGACTTGATGTGTAAGATACGGGATAAATGATGAGAGTGGAAGCTACTTGCATTTAATCTACGAATATCTAATTCAATCCAATTTAATAATGTCGTGGGTTGGGTTGAGTAATTAGATTGAAATGGTTTTCTTAGCGTATCCAATTAAAATTAGATTGGTTAACAGATCATTAGTTTTAAACTATATATGAATGTGATTCAATCCAAGTAGTTGTGGAAAATAAGAGATAATTAGTAGAGGTGGTGAGTGAGTTGTATACAATTTGTGAATATGTATAATCCAAATCCAATATAATTTTATTTTTATGGGTTAGGGTGATTGGATTGGGTAACAAGCACATGTAAAAGTATCCTATTAAACATAATGCATAATAATTATATAATAAAATTACCGATTGACTAATAATTTATCTATAAAATTGATTTTAAGTTCTATGATATGAATATTGTTTGCGTATGTTATAAATATTGTTGTAACATTATAAAAACTGAGTACACAAACTATTTATTTTGAGATATCGTATTTGTTAAGAGATGATAATTTGTTTAAATACTCGTTTCAGTCTATATTTGAGCTAAGTTTTAAATAAAAATAAATTCAATTTAATCTAATTAAGTTAAATTAATTAAATTGAAAGTTATTTTAAATTCCAATCCACACATTGAATTCTATTATTTGAAGGAAGAAAATAGATCCAAGAAGGATGTTAAGTTATGCATATAAGTATACACATTAAATTTTCACTCACTGAACAAATCTAAATTGAATAGAAACAGAGTGCAAGAAGTGAAATGAAAAATGTGATAGAAAGGAAGACCTACCAGAGAAACCCATAACAAATTTAATATTAGTTTACTCTCTTAACTAGCTGGTAGTAACATTAAGTTTTTCACTTCAATTTACATCAAGTATTATTGTAGTCTCTTCAAGCCTTATTAAAGGTGAAAAATAGTAGAATCATGAACAACAACGAAACAATTATTCCCCAGCAGCACCCTGAATTTACATAAAAAGATTTCAAACAAATCTACAAACATAAATATTAAAGGTTTACACTGTACTGAGAGAAAGGAGAAATGATTGTAGATGCCTCCAACAATGCATCAAACATTGTAGATGCCTCCAACAATCATCGGTTTTATTTAGTGAATTTGATGAGTGAAATGATTTAAAGATAAGCATTTTGCTTGCAGCATTCAATTGCATCAATAAACATGTCCTCCACACTATACTTGAACTCAAAACCAGCATCCACCAGTTTCTGCGAGTTTAAATGTGGCAACTTTGCACCTTTTATCTCCTTCACCTCTCTGAACGAACAACACAAATCAATTATTAGTCCTTCAATTAACACAAAACCAGATACTGTATAATTGTCACACCAACTTTTAGTTTTGTGATGTTATAAACTGTGGCCGAAACTGCAATCCAAAACCTGACTATGTGCAAGGAGAAGAACAGAACTTACTCTGCAGATAGTATTTGAAATTCTGGATATTTGGTTGAAATAATTTCAGCAATCTCTTCAATGGGTACAATGAAGGGTGAACAGTTATATCTCCCTTTGGGATTAGGATGCTCTAGCAGAAAGATATGTGCTCTAGCCAAATCATCCACATGAACCATATGGTAACGAATCACACCAATTTCTTCCTTTTTGCCTGCATCAATTTAACACCAACTTCAATTATATAACCTTTAATCTTGTGAAAAGGTGTCATATGACATCAATAGAACTCAGTTTGAAAGATGAAAATTAAAAAGGAAGAAGAGAGTGGAATAAGGTGGAAGTGTACCAAACAACAAGATCAGTGCTCTTTCAACAGAGTCAGGAAGCTTGGGACAGATGAAACTTCCAACGACAAAGGGAGGCACAAGACTCACAACTTCCAATCCATTCTCTTCTCCAAACTCAAGCATTGCTTTCTCAGTCAACACCTTTGAAACTGTATATGACCAACCAAATCGCTTCACTCTCCTAAGAAAATCCACATCACTCCAAGCACTTTCATCAACCACATCTTGTGGCTCTGGCCCAGTGAAGGAAACAGTGGAGGCACTAGAAGTGTAAACCACCCTCTTCACTGTCTTTGATTTCACAGCTGCTTTCAGAATGCCTAGGGCTCCCTCAATGGCCCTTTTGGTTACAACTTCTTCTGGCTCGTTCACTGCAAAATCAATTGGTGTGGCAGTGTGGAAAATCCCAACACACCCTTCTACTGCTGGACCAAAACTCTCTGGGTCGCTCAGATCAGCATTGAAAAAATGTAGCTTTTCAGATGCATCTGGTAGATTTGTGAGAAAGCTAACATCCCTTTTGCCTCCTGTTCGTGCCAAAATAGAACAACATACTTATAACCTTGTCTAGTAAATACTCCAGTCATACACATACAAAATTCTGCATCATCATGATCATAGTACTGGTTATGGAGATCTATAATTTTTCCTTTGAAAGGGTTATTTACCTGGATGAGATCTTATGGTGGTGTTAACAGAATATCCATGTTCAAGGAGTGTCTTGATGATCCATGAAGCAATGAACCCTGTGCCTCCTGTGACACAAACTCTACCTTTTCCCTCTTCCATTTCAATACTCTTAATGTGTCTCTGTTAGCTTTTATTTGTTGTGCACTCTTCAATCTCTAATACTTTTCTTGTTCTTGCTCTGTGTATAAGAATAACATACCTAACAATGTCAATAGCCTATTGATATGTCTCATTTCTTTCAGTTTCTGCTTTTGTTGTGACTATCAGATAAAATAGAAAAAGACTGATTATGTATTAATAAAATCATGTCGTCTACATATAATAATTAATTGATAGTGATATATATAAATCATAACGTGTCAATCAATAGTTCGGAAAATATTTTTAATGACATTCAAACTCATAAAAAACCAAAACAAAAAGGCATATTATTTTCTTGGAAGAGTGTATTAGCCGGCTAACATTTTTATTATGTAAAATAACATAATTTTAATCCTGTAAAATTAGTAATTTTTTATATTTTTTTATTCTAATAATAATTTACTTATATTTATGTTTCAGAAATTTAAATTAATATCTTTAATCCGTATAAAACAAGAAAACTTTTGACTATCTTTGTAAAATATTTTCTTCTTGTTTTAATATCTTCAAACTTTAAATTTATTGTTTTTGTCCCTAAAATCCCATGTCTACGTAGATAAATAACATTATCTCAGGAATTCAAGTTAAAAAACAAAGAATACGTTTTCTATTTAGACTTTTTTATTTATGTTTTTTAAGGGATATTTTAGTTTAAACTAATAATATAAAAAAAATCAAACTATTACATTTAAATATAAGGTTAAAATATCTTTTTAGTTCTAATTTTTGTCAAATTTTGTCAAATCAGTCCTAATCTTATTTTTATATTCAAGTTATGATTTTCGTCAATTTTGTTCAATTTGGTCCTTTTTTAGTAACACCATTTAAATCATTGATAGTAACAAACAATGATTGTCACATGTCATTTCGTGATTTTTTTTAAATTTTTAAATTTTAAATTTTAAATTTTTTTAAATGTCCACCCATTGTGTCATATTTTTTTAAATTTCCTTAGAATTTAATTAATGTTTTATATTCAATTTGATCTCTCTCCAAATGAGACTAAATTTACTTTTTGTATTAAAATTCACATTTTTATTAAATATTTTTGTTTAGGGTTACAATTAGTTTAAAATTCTAAGGAAAATTTTTAAAAAATAAAGACTAAATTTTAAATTTTAGATAGTTTTCATCCTTAAAATTTTTATTCTAATTTTAAACTAATTGCAACCCTAAACCAAAAATATTTAATGAAAATGTGAATTTTATCAAAAACATCATTATAACTTTTATATAAAAATTGAATAATTTTAAACAAAACTATGACTAAATTGAACAAAAATAATAAATATAGGAACTAAATTGAATATAAAACATTGAATCTGACACGTGACACGCTGTTGGATTGACATGTGGACATTTAAAAAAAATTTAAAAAATTTTTAAAAAAGAAAAAAAAAATATGAAATGACATGTGTCAGTCACTGTTCATTAGTGTCAATGATTTAAAGGGTGATAGCAAAAAATGACTAAATTGAACAAAATTGACGAAAATTGTGACATTTAAAAATAAAAATAAAATTATGACTGATTTGACAAAATTTGATAAAAGTTGAGACTAAAAATGTATTTTAACCTAATAATTAAGGAGAATACATGAGCACTACTTTTATAATCTAGCAAAACTTTATTAAATCATAAAATAATTTTATTAAAAAAAATAAAAAAAAAACAAATTTTTTATTTTTTTATTGTTAAATAAGTTTTATTATTTATTATAAATAATTATTTGAAATTAAATATAATTAATTATTAAAAGGATTAAATAGTAAAATAATTATTTAAATTATAAACTAATTAAATTTAAATAATGATTGGTAAAATTAAGAATATAATTATTTCAATTTAAAACAATGGTTATTAAAGAAATAAAATTAAAAAAATGTAAAAAAAAAAGATGAATTATGTATAGTCGAGTTGAACAGACTTGACCCGAATTGTATGACAATGGAGTCGACCCAGGTTAAAGGCCCAAACAAGATTGCTCATAGCTGAGTTAGTCTTGGCTAAAGGTCGAGCTAGGTTGGTCTGGGTCGAAGGTTGAGTCGGCCTAGACATAAGGTTTAAATAATTCTACCTTAGTCAAAGATTGAGTCGAGTCAACTCGGGTCATTGGTTCAAATTGGTTGAGGTTGAATCTATTCAAATTGTGTCGAGGTCGAATCGATTCAAGTCAGCCTAGGTCGAAACGGCTAATGTCGAATCGACTCGAGTCAAATTGAACCAAAACTCAAGATGAGTCGTATTGAATTGAAGAGCGAGCTAAGCTAAGTCATACTGAATTGCTTTATCCAAACAAGAAAATTGAAATCTAATATATTTCAATTACTTCATTCAAGTTAATTAGTTAAGAAATGAAGAGAATTCAATTGCAAGGAATTCAACTAATAGGTATTTAAATTTCTTGAAATTGTTGAAATCCCTCATCTAAACACAATGTTAAGGTTTATTATATGACTCATTGTTGAGAATATTTACTTAATATCTTTTTTATTTAAATTAGTTTTTAGAAAATATTTGTAACATCCCATTTAATATTGCAATACTACTAAATAAAACATCACATAAGTGATAATCCATTAGCAAATACAACAAGATATACAACTACACTTTTACAGTCATCCAAAAATCCAAAATTATCATGATAGGATATAAGATTTTTCACATATACAAACTAAAGGAACTAAAAGTTGACAACAAATACTACCAAGTTATTATATATCTATCTATCTATATATACATATATATATATATATATATATATATATATAATATCATATAAATAGAAGTTTTAATGTAAGAACTAGACAATTGCATCAACATCTCCCTCTGGACTACCTGCTTCCTCATTGTTGTCACCGATAAAAGTAAGGGTGGGCAAAAAATCCAATTTTTATGATCCAATCCATTTTTTCTATGATCCAATCAATTTAATATCCATTCTATTAAAAATTCAATCCATTTAAAATCCATTTTATTGGATCTAGATATCAATCTAATATACATTTTATATATTTTATGGATTGAATATCCATTCTCGAAATCTAGATTTTCAAAATGGATAATCCAAAATATCCAATCCAAATTTTCACTTTATATTTTTTTTGTTAGGTTAGGCTAAAGGATGAGATGGACTAGCCCAAATTTAGTCGTATTTGATTGAGTTGGCGTGACCTTGTACAAAATTTGGCCGAATTAGGCCAAATTTTGTCAAGTCAGTCCCGATCGAGATTTGACCCACTTGGTCTTGGACAAAATTTGGAAGTATTCGACCAAATCTGTTAAATTCTTTGGTGTCAGCCCTATGGACACAAATTTGGATCCACATCCATTATTTAGATCCAAAATGGATGTGGATTAGATTTTCGATAGGGCTGACACCATAGAATTTGACAGATTTTTTGTCAAGGCCAACGAGGCCAAATTTCAGCATGGGATGAACTTAGATGACTTTCGAACGAATTTCGGTCAGGAACAACGTAACCAAATTTGGGCTAAGGTCGACTCGACAAAATTTTAGTCGAGATCGACTTGACTGGATTCGACTAAATTTCGGCTAGGGCCGATTTTGTCTAATACGACCAAATTTTGGCCAGAGTCGACTTGGCCAAATATGGCCACATTTGGGTCAGGTTGACTCCACTAAGTTCCTCGGTCGGGACCGACTTGACTGAACATGGCCAATTTTCGATCACAACCGACTAAGTTGAATATAGTCAAATTTCGTTCGAGACTTAGTTGACCAAATATGGCTAAATTTGGGCAAGTGCCGACTTGACCAAATTTTGGTCATGACCAACTTGACTGAATTTGGCCAAATTTAGGTTAGGACTGACTCGCCTAAATATGACCAAATTTCGGTCGCGATCAACTCTGTCGAATACGACCAAATTCAGGCCAGGACCAACTCGGTCAAATTTTGGTCAAGGCCAACACGGCCAAATTTTGACCAGAGCTGACTCGACTGAATTTGGCCGAATTTCGATCGTGGCCGACTCGGTTGAATACGGCCAAATTTCGATCGTGACTGACTCATTTAAATACGGCCAAATTTCACCCTAGATCGTCTCAGCCAAATACGATTGGTCAGGGCCGACTTGGCCAAATCTCAATCGGGGCCAACTCGATTGAATTCGACCAAATTTTGACTGGAGCCAACTAGGTTGAATACAACCAAATTTTGGTCGCGGTTGTCTCGGTCGAATACAATCAAATTTTATCTAGGTCGACTCAAGCCAATGCAGTTAAATTTGAGTCGGGGTGAACTCAACCAAATACTTCCAAATTTTGTCCAGGACCAGCTGGGCCAAATTTCGATCGATACCGACTTGACAGAATTCGGTCAAATTTTGTATAGGGTCACACCAACTCAATCAAATATGACTAAATTTGGACTAGTCGATCTCAACTTTTAGCCTAACCTAACAAAAAATATCAACTGAAAATTTGGATTGGATATTTTGGATTATCCATTTTGAAAATCTAGATTTAGAGAATGAATTTCCAATTCATAAAATATATAAAATATATATCAGATTGATATCCATATCCAATAAAATGGATTTTAAATGGATTGATTTTTTAATAAAATAGATATTAAATGGATTAGATCATAGAACAAATAGATTGGATTATAAAAAATGGATTTTTTGCTCACCCTTGATTAGAATTTTGTGACACATTTTTTCGCATATTGAATGTCAGAACAAAAAACCAATAAAAAAATATTGTCTGCCAACATCTAAACATTTTTCTAAAATTATCCATGTAATGATAACAGACATCTGCAAAAGCTTCAAATTATTGTTGTTGCATAAGGTTAACTTTCCTATTTTCGGTAAAATAATGTCCTTTCTCTTCTTTCGATCAATAATTGAAGAAGGATAAACAACAAAGAAGAACCTTAGCTATACTACAACCAATAAATCAAAGCACCATTATTTTATGAAAGAATCGAGTATTTTAGTGATACAATGTGAGACGTGCGACGTGAAACGTGAAACATGCTACGTGGGACGTGGAAGGTGAGACGTGGGCGTGATACGTGGGACGTGGACAAGCGACGTGAGACATGAGATGTAGAACGTGAGACGTGGGACGTAGGACGTGAGATGTAGGACGAATGTTGAACGTAAGACGTGGGACGTGGGACGTGAGAACTGAAATGTGAGACGTAAGACATGAGACGTGAAACATAGGACGTGAGACGTAGGACGAACGTTGGACGTAAGATGTGGGACGTGAGAACTGAAATGTGAGACGTAAGACATGAGACGTGAGACGTGAGACGACAGACGTGAGATGTAAGATGTGAGACGTGAGACGTGAGATGTGAGACGTGAGACGTGAGATGTGGGACGTGGGACGTGAGACGTGGGACGTGGGACGTGGGACGTGAGATGTGAAACGTGGGACGTGAGAGGTGAGACGTGGGAAGTGGGACGTAGGACGTAGGACGTGGGACGTGGGACGTGAGACGTGAGACGTGAGACGTTGAACGTGAGACGTGAGACGTAAGACGTGGGTCATGGGACATAGGACGTTAAATGTGGGACGAGAGACGTAGGAAGTGCAACGTGAGACGTGTAACGAGAGACGTGAGACGTGGAACGTGAGACGTTGGACGTGAGAAGTTGGACGTGAGAGGTGGAACGTGAGACGTGAGACGTGTGACGTGAGAGGTGGGACGTGGGACGTGGGACGTGGGACGTGAGACGTGAGATGTGAGATGTGAGACGTGGAACGTGAGACGACGTGAGACGTGAGACGTGGAACTAGAGATGAAAAATAAACTCATTCCCGTGGGTATTGTCCGAACCCGTCCCCGTTTTGATAGGGAATCCTCGCATTGACTGAGTATGGGTATGGGTATGGAAAATCCCCGATTTTTTCAATTGGGTATAGGTATGGGGATGGGGATATAAATATCCCCGCCATATCTCTATCCTCGTTTAAATTATTAAAATATTCACAATTAATTAACCATATATATATATATACTTTCCATTTTTTATTTCTTTTAATTATTTGGTTTGTTATGAAACTCATTCGCATCTCCAATATATTTTTTATCTTATCATAACCTTTATGTAATTATGTTAAAATGATGTATGTCAATAAAAAAAATTATATTTCTAACATTTGAATATTTCTATTTTTTTTAATATTTTTATTTATTGTATATTTTTCTTTCACATGAGAATGTTTAATACTCTCAATTTAAGTGTTTAATATCATAAACATTTTATTTACTAGGTAATATAAAAAAAAATTACTTATTATTATTATTATTAGTTTTTGTTTCATTTGAAGAACTTTTTTGTTTCGCTAAAACAATTTTTGTTATTTCCCAAACATTGAGTATATATGTTGATATTTGAATATCTTTCTTAGATCTCTAAGATATTTTTCATCTTATCATACCCTTAATTATACATTTGTTTTTCTTTGTACAATTTCTCTCAGTAGTCTCCAAATTGTTTATAAGACACACATTTGTTAATTTTTTAATATTTTTATTTTTTATTTATTTTCATCATGTAAAATATTATTTTGATATATTTTATCTAATTACTTTTTAGGTTTAATTATACCTTTGGTCCCCATTTTCATAGCAAAATCTCAATTTGGTCCCTCTATTTGTTTTTGTCTCAATTTGGTCCCTTCTGTTAGTGGTACAATAACACAGTTAAAGGGGGTGCCACGTGTCGGTTTCTGAAATTTTTTTTATTCTTTATTTATTTTTTTGAATGTTTTTTAAAAAATAAAAAATTATCCACGTGTCAAGCTGTCGTGTCGTCGTGCCACATGGTAGTGACAAAGTGATGTGACAGTGACAATGACACATGTCACTTATATAACAGGTGTCATTTCCACTTTCTCAATTTGGTCCCTTTATTTTAATTTTTGTCTCAATTTAGTTCCATTTTTGTAAAAATTGAGCAACTTTGTCCCTCCCCAAATTGAAATCAAATTTAATTTCTATATAAATGTACATAAATATTTCTATCAAAATTAATATTTCAAGTAAATATTTTTAACGAAATTAAGTTTATTTAATTAATATTTTACATTGAACTTTACTTAAAATTGTTTTAAAGATGTTAATAGATAATAATGTTAATAAAAAAAATCATAAATTATATTGATATTTTATTACATCATACTTTAATATTATTTTTTTATTTGAATTTATATTTCAAATAATTGTATATTTTTAAAATGTGTAAAGTTCAATAATTTGTACACAAATGTTTGAATTGATGTAAAAATAACAATTATAAAAATTTTAAAAATAATTTTAACTAATTCATGTAACAATAAAAAACATATAAATTTAAAATTTGAAAACAATTTTAAGTAAAATTGAATGTGAAACACAAATTTAAATAAACTTAGTTATATTAAAAATATATAATAAAAATATCAATTTGAATAAAAATATCAAATTTAATAAAAATATTTGTATAACAATTATATAAAAATTAATTTTTGTTTCAATGTGGAGAGAGAAAAAATTGGACTATTTTTACAAAAATAGAAACTAAATTAAGACAAAAATTAGAATACAAAGACCAAATTGAGACTGAGAAAATGACACCTGACATAATATTGACATGTGGAATTATCACTGCCACATCACTATGTCACTGCCACGTGGCACGACGATCGTTTGACACGTGACAATTTAAAAAAAATTTCAAATAAATAAATAAATAAATAATTCAAAAATTTTCAAAAAAAAATTTCAAAAAATCTAAGAACTGACGTGTGACACCTCAATTAACGCTGTTATTGTACCAGTAACAGAAAGGACTAAATTGAGATCAAATTTCCTAAAACAGGGACTAAAATGAGATAAAAAAAATAGAGGGACCAAATTGAGATTTTGTAATAAAAATGGGGACCAAAGGCATAACTAGACCTATTTTTTATTTGCTAACTGATTACAATTATACTTTAAGTTTTTCACTACAATTGTATAAATAATTTTTGTTTACTACAATATAAAAATTTAATGTAATTGCTATGAATATTTTTTTAATCACCATCTAACAAATATTGGAGTTCAAAAGATACAAGATCTATGTTAAAATTTTATTATGCTTATTAATGTTTATTATTTATTCTTTGCGTCATTTTGATCAAGTGATGTATTATAACTTTTATTAGTGTATAAAAAAGTGATTCATTATAATTTAAGAAATTGAAGTAAACAAACATTTAAAATAAAATATATTTTAATTTGAATTTTTTTTTCTTTTTATATTTTTTTTAAAAACTATTTTTAAATTTTATCAACTAGGTTTCATTAATGTTTGCAAATTTAATAAATGTTTTGGTTCTCATGAAATTTTATTTGGTATTCTAATATAAAATATAAACAATTATAATTTATTTCAAAGTATTTGATATCGAAGAAACAACTATCCTCCTAATATTGAATATTTGATAATATTATGTTTCCTTTACCGTAATTTTTTATTATTTTATAAAAATTATTCAAAATTAATATTAAAGTAGTAAGAAAACGGGTATGGGTATGGGTACGAGATTATACCTGTTACCCGGAGGGGATGAGACAAAAGTTTGATACCCATTGAGTTTGGGTATGGGGATGTGGATGAATTTTTTTTATGGGGATGGGTATAGGATAGCGAAACCTGTCCCCGCCCCGTCCCGTTGCCATCTCTACGTGGAACGTGAGACGTGAGACGTGGAACGTTGGACGTGAGACGTAAGACGTAAGACGTGGGTCATGGGACATGGGACATGAGACGTTAGACGTGGGACGAGGAACGTGGGAAGTGCGACGTGAGACATGAAACGAGAAACGAGAGACGTGGAACGTAAGACGTTGGACGTGAGAGGTGGGACGTGAAACGTGACAGGTGGGGCGTGGGACGTGGGACATTGAACATTGGACGTGGGACATAAGACATGAGACGTAAGACGTGGGTCATGGGACATGGGACGTTAGACGTGGAATGAAGGACGTGAGAAGTGCGACGTGAGACGTGAAACGAGAGACGAGAGACGTGAGACGTGAAACGTGAGACGTTGGACGTGAGAAGTGAGACGTGAGAGGTAGGACGTGAGACATGTGACGTGAGACGTCGGGTGTGGGACGTGGGACGTGAGACGTGAGACGTGAGACGTAGAACGTGGGACGTGAGATGTGAGACGTGGGACGTGGAACGTGAAAAGTGAGAGGTGAGAAATGAGAGGTAGGGCGTGGAACGTGGGACCTGAGACGTGAGACGTGGGACGAGGGACGTGAGATGTGAGACGTAGGACGTGGGACGTGGGACGTGACACGTGGAAGTGGGACGTGGTATGTGACACGTGGAAGTGGGACGTGGTACGTGACACGTGGAAGTGGGACGTGGGATGTGGGACGTAAGACGTGAGACGTGAGACGTGGGATGTAAGACGTGAGAGACGTGAGACATGAGAGACATGCGACATGCGACATGAGACGTGAGACGTGAGACGTGCGACGTGCGACGTGCGACATGCGACGTACGACGTGTTGTTGGTATCGCGCAGCGAAATGTTTAAGCGTTTGGACAAAAACCAAGAGGGGGTGAATTGGTTTTAAGTAATAAAATTAATACTTTAAAATTTTTCCAAAATTTATTGATTAAATCAAATATTAATTTCTTTAAACACAATAACATATGAGATAAAGAGATAGAGAAGAAAATTGAACACAAGTATTTATACTGGTTCGGATCAAAAGACCCTACGTCTAGTTTTTAATCTCTAAAAACCGAGATTAACTAAATCACTAACAAATAACAGATTACAATCAGATAGTAAAAGAGTAAGGAAAGAAAACACTTCTCTTGAACACACAAGAGATGAACACCTTTCTCTGAATCACACAAAGAACCTTGACCTTAGCTTTCCTAGCAGCAGCAACACTCAATCTCCTAGAACACCTCTTAGGAAAAGTTATCGCTCTACCCACACTAGGTTTTTCAAAGCTTCTATTGAGAACACTCAGAGAACTCTCTTGCAGTCACAACACTAGCACTCTAGCTTCTCAAAAAGGTAAGTGAGAAGTAACTCTGATGTTCCTTAAATAGGGGTTCCAGAAATTAGGTCAAAAAGCTGAACAGTCGCGTCCAACTGACCAGGATAATCGATTATATAATCAATTATTTCAGTGTGTTTTATGGGAAACAAATTTTTGAACAGATAATCAATTATCAGAGGTGATAATCGATTATTCCAGTGCTTTCTTGAAAAAATTGGTTCAGCTCAGGATAATCGATTATCCTAAGTGGTAATCGATTATCACTTTGATTTTTCGAGAAATACCAGAATTTTCTTGTGCAATATTGATTCTAACTATTCTAATTACACTTTACAAGATAGCTTTAAACACAACAACACATGTTCTTCAAATTGACTTCCAGATGGCTTTCAGGCTTCTTTTATCATCATCAAAATCTTGCTTCAGCATTTAGACTTGTATTGCTTTCGCCAACACGTGCGACGTGAGACGTCCGTAAACACTAAACCTTGAAATTTATATTCATAAACTTTAAAGCTTACAATTTAATGGAAAATTTTAGAAGTTTAATAGAAGAATTGTTAATGTATTTATAAATTTGTACTAACAAATTTAAATTATACTCTTGTAAAGAATGTATTAATAAAAAGAGATTAAATACATATAAAATTGAGAGAATAAAAATATGAGGGTAAAAGTAATAATTAATGTTTATTTAACACATAAAAATAAAAATTATGAGGATAACAACAATAATTTATATTTATTGAACTCTTAAATGAGCGGAAGGAAGCAAAGGATGATCTGAAAAGTTAAACTAAGGATGGGCAAAAAATCTAATTTTCATGATCCAATCCATTTTTGCTATGATCCAATCCATTTAATATTAAGGAATAAAATCAACCGCTCATAGTTCAAAACACCCATTATGCATAATAACAATGGTACCCATAACATAGATTCAACATGCAAACAACAAATTTGGTAGAAAATCATCATGCAATTTGTAAAAACCTAGCTTCCTTCACCTTCAAAGATAGACTCGAACTTTAAGAACCCCAATGCAGCTTCGAACTCGCGAAAGTTCAACCTCGACTTGAGACAACGAAAAACAATATGATCTTGCCCACACAACCACCAATTAGAGATACAAGATGGAAACAAAAAAGACATATGTAAACAAGGAAGACTTGCATAGAAGAAACGAAGGTGAGAAAAAGTGACTTACCCTAAAAAAGAAACTGATCGGTAGGAATCGAAGACCTTATCGTGAGAAACGATCCTACACTTTCAATTATACAAACAAACAGAGAGTGAAGAATGAGAATGGAGGTTCAAATATGAGATAGAGGAGATGAAATTGAGAGGAAGGAAGAAAGGGATTTGTGCTTATTGGGGTTATTTAGGAAAAATATACTTTACAGAATGTATGGTTTAGAGTTTTTTTTTTTTAAAAAAAGATTTACAATATTTATGCTTTTAAAAATATATTTCAATTTTAAAAACTAGTTATTATTTTAGAATTAGAGAGTCAAGATTCAATGAGATATTGTAAATATTTTATATTTTATATTTTGTTACATTTGTTTTATATATATATATATATATATATAAATAAAGAGAAAAAAGTATATCAATAAAATAAAATAAAAAATTCCTCCATATAACATGTCTTATATCTATCATATATCTCCTATCTCTTATATTTTCATAACCCATCCCTACAAATTTTCAACACCTATAATATATTATTTCATAGTGTAATTATATCTTTATATTTTATATTATAATTGTATAATTCTTAAAATTTTGTAACTCCTCATCTAATTAAATTAGTATTAAACTTTTCATATCAATATAATATGCGAATATTTAATGTAATGAATTAGTAACAAATGTAATTAAATTGATCCTTTTAAAGCTATTTACAATTTTGTTATGATTTATTTAAAATATATTAATACTTATAAAAAATATTATAGTAAATGTATACTATTTTCTTAACTATGAAGTTATTATGTAATTTATTTATAAATATAAGATAATATTAAAATTATATACATGGGTAAAATAATAATTACAAAAAGTTATATATATATATATATATATATATATATATATATATATATATATTTTTATA